>WNFU01005827.1_pt1 | contig 15144 bp, 10 predicted proteins | sample 5400121 | NCBI WGS metagenome assembly WNFU01 (sample SAMN13153360, study PRJNA577476) | soil metagenome | isolation source: 100 cm soil or saprolite under grassland replicate 1 | place: USA:California | collected 2016-06-15
CACGGGAAGCAACATTCGACGGGCGACCCGCGCTTCAGACCGGCGGATCGAGCTCGGGTGTCGGCACGGCCGCAAGCTTCTGGGCGGCAAACGTCGGTAGCGACACCGGCGGGTCGGTCATCAGCCCATCGAACGCAAACATGCTCGTCGGCATCCGCCCGACCATCGGCCGCATCAGCCGGTACGGCGTCATTCCGATCACTGCTGATCACGACACGGCAGGTCCGATGACGCGCAGCGTGACCGACGCCGCAATCATGCTGGGCGCGCTCGAAAGCGCGGCGCCGGATCCGAACGATCCCGCGACGCGCACGTGCACACCGCCGTCGGGACGTGACTACACGAAGTTCTTGACGGCTGGCGCGCTCAAGGGCGCGCGCATCGGCATTCCCCGCGCGTTTTATTACGACCGCGTCACATCGCCCGGAGAAGATCGCCCGCGCCCTTCGACAGGCCCAGGCCGCCCCGAGCGCACAGAGGGGCGTGGCGGGATAACCCCCGATCAAGCCAAGGTGATGGAGGAAGCCATTGCCGTGCTGAAGCAGCAGGGCGCGGTGGTCGTGGATCCAGCGGACGTGCCGAGCTTTGTTGACAAGGATCCGAAGAGCAATTTCACCCTGTGGGATTACTGCTCCGGTGCCGACCAGGCGAAAGGCAAAGACGAGAACTGCTCGGTCAATTTCAAGTACGGCATGAAGCGTGACTTCAATCTCTGGCTGAAAAGCCTCGGTCCCTCGGCGCCCGTGAAAACGCTCACGGAACTTCGCGAATGGAACACACAACACGCGAAGGCTGGGGCCATTCGCTTCGGACAGTCCCGGCTCGATATTTCAGACGAGATGGATCTCGATAAAGATCGTGCGCGATTTGACGCCGATCACAAGAAGGATCTGCTGCTGAGCCGCACGAACGGCATCGACGGCGTGCTGAACGCCCACAAGCTCGATGCGATCCTCACTCCCGGAGGATCGGGTGCGGGTCTGGCGGCGCGCGCGGGCTATCCCATCATCGTGGTGCCGTTCGGCCTGGTGCCGAACGCACCCACACCGCCATTTCCAGAAAGTTTCAAAGCCAAGCCTGCCCCGTTTGGAGTCGGATTCACGGGCGCACGGTGCAGCGAGCCGCGTCTCGTCGCGCTGGCATACGCGTTTGAGCAGGCCTCCAAGCGTCGAATCGCGCCGCCGCTGCCGTGACGTCACACGAGCTCATTCATCCCCGCGGCACGATCGCAATCGCTCGCAGCGGGGCGCCGCTGCCCCCTTTTATCTTCATCGGCAGCGCCACGACAAACGCGCCGCGAGCCGGCAAGCGATCGAGCGCGGTCAGGTTCTCGAACGCCGGAATGTCGCGCTCGTACAGCACCCGATGCGATTCGAAGGCGGTGGACTGTCCGTAGTCGATGCTTGCCGTATCGAGTCCGATGGCTTTGACCGGACGGTTGGCGACAATCCAGCGCGCGGCGTCCGGATGTAACCCCGGAAAGTGCAGTTTCGCGACCGCGGCCTCGCCGCGTTCCGCCGTGCCCAGATACTTTGCCGCGTCGGGCCACCGGCGCGAATAGCCGGTGCGAAGGAGCACAATCGCGTTGCTCTCGATGGTCCCGTGCTCGCGTTCCCACTTCTCGAGATCATTCGTCGTGATCTGATAGTCGGCATTCTGATCGGAGCTCGCGGTCACATCGATCACGACGGCTGGGGCGACCAGCCGATCGAGCGGTATCGCATCGACCGCCTGGTGATTCGCGGCAAAGTGCACGGGAGCGTCGATATGCGTGCCGCCATGCTCCGCTGAAAAAAAGTTGTTCGCGGCGTAGTAGTAGCCGCCCGGCGTCACGCCGTCGGCAACTTTCTCGAGGCGGAATCGCTCGGCGGTGGGCCAGAAGATGGTGTCGTCTCCATAGGCGTGCGAGAGATCGACGAGGTCACCGTTGGGAAAAGGCGCCGATGGCGTCGCTGTTCTCGAACACGCCACGGCGAAGCAGAGGAGCGCAACCGCCACGATTTTGAAACACGAGCTCGACTCCATTTTCAATCCTTCTATAGTCAGAACCAACAACAGATGCCATCTGCGTCCATCTGCGGCTTATCTGCGTCCATCTGCGGCTTATCTGCGTCCATCTGCGGCTTTATCTGCGTTCATCTACGGCTAATGCGCTGCAAGCTCGAAGCGAGCTCCGCAAGTCTGATGAACTCCGCACGGTAGCCATCCTCATCCTCGCCGCGAAAGCGCCGCGCGCGCGCGACGGCAGATTCAAAACTCCCCGAACCGGCATGCTTCGACTGCGCCAGCAGCATCCCGACTTCAGCAACAGCGGACGCGAAGCCGAGATTCGGCGCCAGCGGGCGCGGCCGATCATCCAGCGTCACCGACAATAAGCGACTCTCCTCACCATCAGGTGCCTTGTATCGCAGCTTCACCGTCATCAATTCGCCCGATGATGCCGCGGCGGTTTGCTGAGGACCGCGTTGATATTTCAGCGGATCGACAGTCGACGTCTCAATCTCCACACCTGCCGGCACAATCTCGTAGATCGCAGTAACGGAATGGCCGGCGCCAATTTCGCCGGCGTCTTTCTTGTCGTCATTGAAGTCCTCGCGTCGAAGTATCCGGTTCTCGTAGCCGATTAAACGATAGCCGGTCACCGCCGCCGGATTGAACTCCACCTGGATCTTGACATCCTTGGCAATCGTGACAAGCGTGCTGCCTGCTTCGCGCACGAGCACTTTGCGCGCCTCATGCAGTGAGTCCAAATACGCGTAGTTCCCATTGCCCTTGTCCGCCAGCTTCTCCATCGTCGAGTCTTTGAGATTGCCGGTGCCCACGCCAAGAACTGAAAGAAAGACGCCGCTGGCACGCTCTTCCTCGATGAGCCGCACGAGCTCGTCCTGGCTCGTGACTCCAACGTTGAAATCGCCGTCGGTGGCAAGAATCACCCGATTGATGCCCCCGCGCGCGAAGTGCTTGCGCGCGACGCTGTAGGCGAGCGTGATGCCGGCGGCGCCGTTTGTCGAGCCGCCAGCTTCGAGCCGGCCGATCGCCTGATCGATCGCGGCTTTGTGATCGCCGGGCGTCGACGGCAGCACGAGGCCGCTCGCCCCCGCATAGACAACGATCGCGATGCGATCGCGAGCGGTGAGCGTGTCGGCCAGCATGCGCAGTGCGTGACGAACCAGCGGGAGCTTGTCGGGCGGCATCATCGAACCTGACACGTCGATGAGAAACACGAGATTGCGCGGCGGCAGTTCCTTCTCGGGGATCTCGCGTCCCTGCAACCCGATGAGCGCGAGGCGATGTGCCGGGTTCCATGGACACTCCGCCAACTCCGTCGTGATCGAGAACGGCTGATCCGCTGCCGGCTGCGGGTAGTTGAATCGAAAGTAGTTGATCAGCTCTTCGATGCGCACCGCGCCAGGCGGCGGCACCGTCCCTTCGTTGAGGAACCGGCGAACGTTCGCGTACGACGCGGTATCGACGTCGATTGAAAAGGTCGACAGCGGGTCCGCCGTGACGCGCCGGAACGGGTTCTCATCGAGATGGTCGTACGCTTCAGTGTTGAACGGAGCGTTGTAACAGCAGGAGTAGGGTGGACCTGACGGAGCCACGCCAGGTGCGCCTCGGTAGATTCCGCCAACCGCTCCACCGCCAACCCCGGCGCCCAGAATTGCGCCCTTGGTCTCCGGAACGGCTGGCGCTGCAGCAGCGTTCTCCTGCAGCGTTGCGGCATGGAGCCGCACATGCAGGTTCTCGTTTGCGCCGTTACGGAGCACGACCTTCTGCGCCACCGCTGCGAATCCAGTAACTGCAACGTGGACTTCGTACGTGCCGGGAAGAAGGTGACGAAACGCAAACTCGCCGCGATCGTTCGTCGTTGTGTTGCGTCGTTCAGGTCCAGACAGCGATACCGCGACGCCTGGGAGTGGAGTGCCTCCAGGGTCGCTGATCACGCCAGTGATGTCGCCGCGTGTTTGTGCGGCGGTGCCGAGAGCAGAGAACAGTGACAGGACAAACAACGACAGACCTATGCGCGTGCGCATAGCGGCTCTCCTGGGCAGGCGTGGAAGAAGCGCGACGCAAGGAGCCTGTCAACCCGTGCGAAAAGCTCCACGGGCCGCGACGCCTTCGCGATGCGCCGGCATGCTGTTTTAGACACCGCCTTACGATGTCTGGCCGGCAGGGCTGTCGATGTCTTCGACGTGGTGCACGCTGACGTACTGCGTCACGTCACTGGAGTGTGCCGGCCGGGACTACGCGCCGGATCGTCGACGGTGAAGTGTCGACCGTACAAAGAATGAGCGGTGCCACAAAATGAGGTCGGCGCTCCTGAAACAGGATGAAGGTTCTGAGAACCGTCCTGACGCCCTGGGACTATGACCTCTCACCCAGTACTTGGACCCGTGGTCACCGCTCGTTGCAACCGTATCACAACCGGGTATAGTGAGCGGCACGAAAAAAGGGAGCCGACATGAAGAAATCACTGTTGAGTTTGAGCGCAACGCTCATGGTGATTGCGCTGCCGCTCGCAGCGTTAGCCCAGTCGCCCAAAGCTGCGACCTACATCACCGATGAACAGGTCAAGGCGGTCAACTCGACGCCGGGCGTCGATCGACAAATTGTGAGCGTCGACATCGGCAAGCTGAACGAAGCGGTCGGCATCATTCATCGTGGACCAACGGGCGCAGCTGCCGCCGCCGGTCGCGGTGCGGCCGGCGCGGGAGCAGCTGGAGGCGGCGCAGGTGGACGCGGTGCAGCGCCCCCGGCCGAACCATGCGGCGAGACAGCGAGCACTCCGCCGCCTGCGGGATCCGCGAGCGGAATCTCGCACGACCACCAGACCGAAACCTACATCATCGTTTCCGGCGGCGGCACGCTGGTCACCGGCGGGCACATCGTCAACGGCCGCAAGTCCGCGCCTGACAGCGAAGTCACGAAAGTGTTGAACGGTCCCTCCTGCAGCGGAGTGATCGCCGGAGCCGACGTGGTGAAGAAGGTGGTGAAGACGGGCGACATCGTCATCATTCCGGCCGGTGTGCCGCATGGATGGACCGATATCACCGATCACGTGGACTATCTGAGCGTGCGGCCCGACCCGGATCGTGTGCTGGCCGCCGGGTACGTTCATCCGGCGATCAAAAAGTAGCGGATTCCAGGTTCGAGGTTCGAGGTTCGACGTTCGAGGTTCGGGGTTCGAAGTTCGGGCGGGAGGTTCGTCGTTCGGATTCGGTATTCGGAATTCGGAATTCGGAATTCGACGCGATCGAACTTCGAACGCGGAACGTCGAACCCGGAACGTCGAACTTCGAACTCGGAACGTCGAACCCGGAACGTCGAACCTCGAACCTCGAACCTCGAACCTGCTATCGCGTGACCCTCGTCTTGAGCGGCGTATGCGCTGATGAGGAGCCGAGGAGAATATCGAAATCGCCTCGGTTGGTTCGCCATTGGTGCGTTGCGGAATCGAAATAGGCAAACGCGCGTTGATCGAGCGGCACGGACAGCGTTCTTTTCGCGCCTGCTTCCAGCGTGACCTTCGCGAAGCCTTTGAGCTCCATGGGCGGACGAGGCACTGTCGGTCTCAGTTCGGCCACGTAGATCTGCGGCACATCAGCGCCAGCGCGATGACCGACGTTTTCACATCAAACGTGACGGTGTAGATCGCGTCGTCGGCGGTACGGGAGTGGTTGGGGAGTGGCGGGGCTTTAGCCCCGCCCTCGGCGCGCCGAGCGACCCGCAAATTGCTGTACTCGAATTGCGTGTACGACAATGCAAATCCGAATGGGAACAGCGGCGAAATCTTCGTCTGCTGAAACCCTCGATAGCCCACGAACACACCGTTCTTGTAAACCACGCGCGATGAGCCTTCCGGCGGGTAGTAGCTGTCGAGGCTCGGATTGTCTTCGAGGCGCCGCTCGAACGTGACGGGGAGGTGCCCGGAGAAATTCGCCACGCCGAACAGCAGTTGCGCCAATGCCATCCCGCCTTCTTGTCCCGGATACCAGGTCTGCACGAGGGCGGGAACGCGATCGATCCAGCGCGTCATGTCGACGCCGCCTCCGGACGTGATAGTGACGATGATCTTTCGATTCGCATCGACCAGCGTGCGAATCAAGTCGTCCTGACCGAGCGGCAGCGCAAACGCGCGGTCCGACGCCTCGCCTTCGCTCTCGGTGTCGAACCCAACCGCCGCGACCACGATATCCGCCTGCGCGGCCATCGTCTTCGCCACTGGATCCACGAGCTGCTCGTCGTGAACGATCCCCAGTCGCGTGGCGGCGTTTCCCCACTCGGCGCGGCGGTACTGCTCGAGCCGCACGCGATGCGGACCGTTCGTCAGATTGACGCCCGCATGCGTGACGAGCGGCTTGCCAAGCCTCCAGTTATCCAGCAGGAGCTTGTCGTCGATGTAAACGCGATACCCGCCATCGCCACGTGTCGTCTGAATGGCAACCCGATGTGGTCCCGGCTTTTCCGCCGTGAAGTAGCCGCTCCATCGCGCCGAGGATCCTTCCCCGCTATCGGACCCTTTGAAGAACGGCCCCGCGAGGTTGATGCGAGGATCGACGCGAGTGACAGCCGGGCGTCCGGACAGAGTGGTATTCGAAAACCCTTCGAAGTCGAGGCCGGCGCTGCGGCCGCCATCATCTCGGGAGAACTTCATCCGATCGGCGAGCTCGGTGACTGGCGCAACCCCTCGGTGATATGAAACGCTCACCCCTGGTCCCGCGACGCTCGTGAGACCATCACGGAAGCTCACTGCCGCGTGCGGCTGAACTGCAGCACTGCCACCGCCGACAGGCACCGCGGGATGCGCGAGCGGTCCGATGATCGCAATCTTCTTCACAGCCGCGCGATCGATCGGAAGAAGAGATGCGTCGTTCTTCAGCAGTACCATCCCCTCACGCGCTCCCTGCAGTGCCGCTTCCCGCCCCTGCGGATTTTCCTTTGGTATCGACGCATCGGTTTGATCGCGATCGATCCAGCCGAAGCGAACGGCCAGACGCAGTATGCGCCGCACCTTGTCGTCGATCGTCGCCTGGCTCACTTTGCCCTGCTGAATGGCCGGAACGAGGTTCTTTCGATTCATCATCTCGCCTGACGGCATCTCGACATCGAGACCGCCGTTCGCGGCAGCAATCGCGTCGTACGACGTCCAGTCGGACATGATGACGCCGTCGAACCCCCATTCGTTCTTGACGATGTCGTTGTTGATGGCGCCGTATTGCGACATGTGGTGTCCGTTGACAAGGTTGTACGAGGTCATGACGGCGCCGACATGCCCTTCCTTCACGGCGGCTTCAAACGCCGCGCGCGCGGGCGTCGCGACCGATTTCCCGTCCCGTGCGCTCGGCAAGATCGCGATTCCAGGTGGCTGCCAGTGCATCGCTCCGCGCCCGACTCATCCATCGTGCAGCTCGAGCTATCGGCGGCGTGGTTTGAAGAGTGTTCGACACGTTTCATTGCAGAATGACGAGAGCGGCATGACTATCACGTCAATCGACATCGTCATCATTGCGATGTACGTGGTGTGCGTCCTCGGCATCGGCTTCGTGCTGAGACGACGCGTGCATGACAGCACCGACTTCTTTCTCGCCGGCCGATCGATTCCGGCGTGGACGGCGGGCCTCGCGTTCCTCTCAGCCAATCTGGGCGCGCAGGAAATGATCGGGATGGCCGCGAGCGGCGCGAAATACGGAATCCTCACCAGTCATTTTTATTGGGTCGGCGCCATTCCGGCGATGGTGTTCGTCGGTGTGTTCATGATGCCGTTCTATTACGGCTCGCGGGCGAGGAGCGTGCCCGAATACCTCAAGCTGCGCTTCGATGAAAAGACGCGCGGGTTCAACGCGATCACCTTTGCCGTGATGACGGTCTTCTCATCCGGCATCAGCATGTACGCCATGGGTGCGCTGCTCTCGCTGCTCCTCGGATGGGACATCAACGTGAGCATCGTGGCCTCTGCGCTCGTGGTGCTCTGCTACATCGCGCTTGGCGGGCTCACGAGCGCCATTTACAACGAGGTGCTGCAGTTTTTCCTGATCGTGTTTGGATTCGCGCCGCTCGTCTATCTCGGGTTGCGCGAAGTCGGTGGCTGGAGCGGACTCGCCGCCCGGGTGCCGTCGACGTTCGTGCATGCGTGGGCCAATCTCGGTGACCCGGCCGCAAACCCGATGGGCGTCGAATGGTTTGGCCTGGTCATGGGCCTGGGCTTCGTGTTGTCGTTCGGGTATTGGTGCACCGACTTCCTGGTCGTGCAGCGCGCGATGGCCGCCGACTCGATGAACGCCGCGCGCCTCACGCCACTCATCGCCGCGGTGCCGAAGATGATGTTTCCCTTTCTGGTCATCGTCCCCGGCATCATCGCGCTGGCGCTGTCGGCCAGCGCCGCGCCCGGCGGCGCCACATTGTTGCCGCTCGCGCCGAACGGCACGTACGACTACAACATGGCGCTTCCGCATCTCATGTCGCGCTACTACCCCGCCGGACTTCTCGGACTGGGACTCACCGGCCTCCTCGCGAGCTTCATGTCGGGAATGGCCGGCAACGTGACCGCGTTCAATACCGTGTGGACGTACGACATCTATCAGGCCTATCTGCAGCCGCGCGCGACCGACGCGCATTATCTCTGGATGGGTCGAATGACGACGGTCGTGGGTATCGTCATCAGCGTTCTGACTGCCTATGCCGCGATGCGCTTCAACAACATCATGGACATGCTCCAGTTGGTGTTCAGCTTCGTCAACGCACCGCTCTTCGCCACGTTTCTGCTTGGAATGTTCTGGTCACGCGCAACCGGACACGGTGCATTCACCGGACTTCTGTGCGGGACGCTTGCCGCGGCCCTTCATTACGAGCTGACGGTTGTCGCCGGCACCACGCCGCTCGTGCCGAAGCTCGTTGTGGTGCACACCTATCCTTCCGACATGGCGCAGAACTTCTGGGGCGCCATTTGGGCGTGGACCACATGTTTCAGCGTCACGGCCGCCGTGAGTCTTGCGACTCCCGCGAAACGCGCACAGGAGCTGGAGGGGCTCGTGTATGGACTCACTCCGCGTCCGGAAGAATCGCATCTGCCGTGGCATCGTCGACCGGCCGTGCTCGGAGCGATCGTCCTGGTGCTGACTCTCGCGCTCAACGCGGTATTCTGGTGATATTCGATCTGCGGTTGTCGATCGGGCTTCTGTTGTTCTGTTGCGGCGTCGTGCTGCTGCTGCACGGACTGGTTGTTGGCGTGCTCGTCCTTGACATCAACATCAATCTGTGGTGGGGCGCTGTGCTCGTGCTATTTGGCGCGCTGATGGCGTATCTCGGCTGGCGTTCGCCGTCAACCCCGCTCGACTAACGCCCCGTCCGTCGTGCGGACCTTCGGTCGTGCGGACCTTCGGCCTTCGGAACCTTCGGGCTTCGATAGCGAAGGCGCCGAAGTCTTATGGAATAGGCCTTGCAGCGTTCTTCGCGCACGACGATATGCCTGGCACCGCATCAGCTCACCGTAAGGAACAGAATTGTGGGTCAAGCCCGACGGTTGCGCGGGATTAAGATCGTCGTATAGGTCATCGCCATGGATGTAGGCGAGGCGCTGAAGCGCGCGAGGATGAGCAGGCAATTGACGTTGCAGCAGGTCGCGCAGCGCACGAAAATCAACGCGCACACGCTCGAGGCATTGGAAAACAACGACTTTAGTCGCCTTCCTGCCGATGTCTATGTGCGCGGCTTCCTGCGCGCGTACGCTCGCGAAGTTGCCATCGATCCCGAAGACATCGTCGAGGAGTACGACCGGCAAGTGGAGGAACAGCTTGTGGCATCCGCGGCTGTTGCTCCCGAAGAATCGGCAGCAGTCGAGGGACCCGCGTCGCGGAACCGCGCGAGCACGGTTGCCCAGCGACCGGTTCCGGTTTCGGTGCTCGTCGGCACCCTCGTCGTCATCGCGCTTGGCTCATATTTCGTCTTTGCCCCGCGCCGGCAGCATGAAACTCGGACGACCGCAGCGGCCTCAGAAGCGCAGGCCCAGGCGGCAACCCCGGCAACAGCGCCGCCAGCGGCGACGGCCGTTCCACCGCCGGCGGACGCTGCGCGCGCGGCAAACGTCGCTCCAGAAACGATTCGGCTCGACGTCAGGATGAAAGGCCCGTGCTGGCTCTCAGCGACGACCGATCGGTCGCCCGCGTTCGCGCGCTTGTTCAAAGCGGGTGAGACTCAAGTCGTGCAGGCAAAAGATGAACTCGTGCTTCGCGTTGGTGATCCAGCAAACATAACGATGACGTTGAACGGCGCGCCAATGCGGCCGCTGGGCCGGGCGGGTCAGGCGGTCACGGTGCAGATCAACAAGCAGAACTACCGGGAATACCTGGCATTGTGATTAGTTTCCAGTTGCCAGTTGCCAGTTCAAAGTTGAGTTGTCAGTTTGCCTCAGTTCTTATCTCGGGATTCCGCAATCCGGTCACGGCAACGCCGCCGCGGTCGCAGAGAGGGGCGACACCTGCATGGCCTGAAATTCGAGGTGGCCGTGACGACGCGTTTCGAACAGAATTGCCGCGTCTGTTCAAAAACGTTGGCCCGTTCTGGAAGCCGGAAGCCCTCCGGTAAACCCTGCGGCGTTACTCGGTACATAAGCGTCGTTAGCCTGACTGCCATGGACGATTTAGGAAGGGTAATGGCGCAGGCGGCGTGACGTTCGCTGATGACGGCCTCCTCCGAATTGTCCGGAACAGGAACAAGGCTGGCACGGGGGCTGGCGAGCAGACCAGCCCGGCTCCAGGCCAATATCAGTGGCTGAACCGGCAGCCATTCATCCCAGTCACAAAGCCGGCCGTAATTTCATCCGTTCGAGGCACTCGTTGAACCGCGGATCCGCGCGCAAGCTGTCCCACTGAGGCGCCACGGCGAGATGAACCAGCACCGGGTCGCGCGCGTCGATCAAGCGTCGAACGCGCTCGAAGGCCGCGTCGAGGTCTCCAGCCTCTGCGCACTGTGCCACCAGCCGGATATCCTCCATGCCAAAGTCGGGTTGTGCCCTGCCATCTGGCAGCGGTTCACCCGCGGCCTGCAAATACGTGTGGGCGCGCTCGAGATCGCCCATCTTCCAGTAGGCACCTGCCAGCATTCCACGAGCGAACGAATGTTGTGGATCGCGATCGAGCGCTTTGTTGGCCCACACGATCACGTCATCGTACCGACGCTGATTCCAGAACGAGAGGGCGATCTGCACGTGAGCGAGCGCCGACGTCGAGTCGCATTCCAAACCTTGTAGTTTTAGGTGAAGTCCACGCTCCAGGTCGCCGAGCGCTTCCTTCAATTTGCCGTAGTGGAGGTACGCTTCAGCGTGATTCGGGTCGATGGCCAGGGCGCGTTGGAAGCTTCGCTCGGCGCCGATCCAATCCCACTCAGCTATGAACATCACCTGTCCCAGCGCCACCTGTGCGTCGGCGCTTTCTGCGTCCAACGCCAGCGCGCGAAGCGCAGCGGCTTTGGCCTCGCCGAACGCTTCGCGGAGCACGTGCCGATCGGTCGCCTCCGCAACCTTCGCGAGCGCCAGGCCAGCGTATGCGGCGGCGAAAGTTGGAGCGATCACCGTCGCGGCCTGAAACGCCGACACAGCGGCGGATACCTCGAAGAAAGACCCCGAGCGCAGATGCGCCCAACCGCGGGCCACGAGCTCCGATGCTTCCGACGCACGGGGCGCCTCGGTGATCGAGGCATCGTCGGCGACTTCGGGTGTGACCGCGGCGGCGCCCGGATGCGAGCCAGACCGCCTCGAGCGCTCCAGCCGCATTGCATCTGGCGCCCCTCTCGCCACGTTCGTCTCGAGATGACGCTTCAGCGGCCACAGGTCGGTCAACAGGGCGCGCGCCGACTGATAGCGCCCGTCGGTCCGCTTGTCGAGACATTTGAGCGTAATCCGTTCCAGCTCCGGCGGGGTATCCGGGTTGAGCCGCATCATAGTCGTCGGAGCCGAGTGAAGGATGCGCTCCTTCATTTCCGCCGGCGTCGAGCCGGAGAACGGAAGCTGCCCCGTTGCCATCTGATAGATGACGACTCCTAGGCTGAACACGTCACTGCGCGAATCAACGTCGCCGCCCACGATCTGTTCGGGACTCATGTACGGCGCCGACCCGACGACGCTGCCGACGGCAGTCACAGGCTCAACGGTCCAATCGCCATTCAGACGGCCTTCGTCGTTCCGGGCCACTTTCGCCACGCCGAAATCGAGCACCTTCACGGTACCGTGGTGCGTCAGCATCAGGTTGGCTGGCTTGATGTCGCGGTGCGTGATGCCCTTCGCGTGTGCCAGATCCAACGCGTCCGCGGCCTGCACGGCGATATCGACAACCTCGGGCGGTGTCATTCGACGCCTGATCCTTGCCAGAAGGGTCTCTCCTTCGACGTGCTCCATGACGATGAAGGAGATGCCATCGCTCTCGCCGACGTCGTAGATGGTGGCCACATTCGGATGGTTCAGCGCGGATGCAGCTTTCGCTTCGCGTGAAGCGTTGCAAGCGGTCCGCGTCCGCCGCGAGCTCTCCGGGCAGGATTTTCAGCGCGACGGTCCGGTCCAGTCGCGGATCGCGCGCGAGGTAGACCTCTCCCATTCCGCCGGCACCGAGCAACGACAGGACCTGATAATGACTGATGGTCCTGCCGACGAGCGTCGCCTCATGCGACTCACCCGGTTGGGTGGTGTCCACTGCCGGCCGCTCCAGGAATGACTCGGCCTCGGAGGCGTACGTGAGGAGCGACTGCACCTCGGATCGCAACGTTTCATCACCGCCGCACAATTCGTCAACGAACGCGGCCCGTTCGGACGGGTCTTTGTCGAGAGCAGACTGGTGAATGCGTTTGACCGCCGTCCAACGGTCCATCACAGACTGGTTCATATCGGCTCCTGGATGCGGGGTCTGGCGTCGCCGCGGTGTACCATACCGTCCTCTGTCTATAAAAGGCGCCATCCGACCGGAAAAACTGTCATGTCGCCGAATTCCGACAGCGGACCCACCGAGCTCCTCCGAGCGTGGAGCCAGGGCGACGGATCCGCCCTCGACCGACTGGTCCCGCTAGTTTATGAGGAGCTGCACCGTCTCGCACGGCGCTATATGCGCCAGGAGCGGCCCGATCATACGCTGCAGGCGACGTCGCTGGTCAACGAGGCGTACCTGCGGCTGATCGACGTCAATCGAGTCGAATGGCGGGATCGCGCGCACTTCCTCGCTGTCGCAGCGCAGATGATGCGACGGATCCTGGTGGAGTTCGCCCGCAACCGGCAGCGCCAGAAACGTGGTGGCGGTGCGGTTCATGTGAGTCTCGATGACGTACAGGAGCTGCCGGACTCGAAGGACTGCGACGTCGTCGCCCTCAACGATGCACTCGGGGCACTGGCGACGTTTGACGCCCGTATGAGCCAGGTCGTGGAGTTGAGATTCTTTGGCGGCCTGACCGTCGACGAAACAGCAGATGTCTTAAACGTATCGCCGGAGACAGTCATGCGGGACTGGAAGACGGCGAAGGCCTGGCTTCTCCGTGAGATCAGACGAGGCCAACTTACCGATTCGAGCTGACGTCGAACCCGCGGATAAGACTGGTAGAGGATTTCGGCGGTTGGCATAACGTCGACGAAGCTCTACTGGACGGTCCCGCGAGTCCGCGACAGTTACTCCCAATAAGTCGTTAGCGATGTGTAGAGGAACCCAGGCTTGGGCCAGCATGCCGGTGGCGTTTCGGGCGAGAGGGGGGCGTTGCCGCCCCTGATGTCGCCGTCACGCATTAGACGGCGGAGGCCGGCTGCAGGCCGTTGATGAAGTCCGCTGCGCGCTGCGCGTGGCTGGCCGCGGCGAAGATCGCGCGGTTGTCTGACTTGAGAACCTCCAACCAGTTGGCGATGTAGGAGGCGTGGTCCTCGCGCGGCTCCAGCGTCAGATCCAGTTCGGCACAGAGGAAGGCGGCGCCGAGTTCGGCCACGAGCTCTTCCATCGCGTAACCCTCGGACCCGAAACGCTTGGTACCGAAGTCGCGTGCCAGGCGCGATTCGGGTGCACTCCAGTGAATGGTCTCGTGCGCGAGGGTGGCGTAGTAGCTCTCGGCGTCGCGGAACGTCTCGAAGAGCGGCAGCACGATGCTGTCTGTCGAGGGCCGGTAAAAGGCACGCGTGCCGCCGTGGGCGAGCGTTGCACCGGTCGCGGCGAAAAAGCATTCCGCGCGGGCGATGCGGGCGGACACGTCGAGGCGCGGTGACTCCGGCGCCGTGTACTGCGCGGGCAGTCCTTCGATCTGTTCGATGTTGAACACGGTGTAGCCCTTGAGGAAGTGGGTGTCGCGCGCGACCTCGACCCCGGTGTCCGTGTCGGTCTCGTTGCGCGTGATGCTGTTCGCATAGACGACGGGCGAGCCTTTCTCGCCCTTGCGGACGTGGGCGTGAAGTTCGACCGCCTGGCGGTAGGTCATCCAGATCGGTGCGGCGAAGCCCTGCGCGCTGGCCGATGCCCACAGCGACAGAATGTTGATGCCGGTGTAGGGCTGGCCGTTGTGACGCAATGGTCGCGTGATGCGCCCGGCGGCGTATTCGGCGTTCCAGGGCCTGACCCACGGCCGCACGCCGTCTTCGAGGGCGGCGACGATCTTCGCGGTGATGCGGGCGTAGATGTCTTGCTTGCGCGATTGATCGTCCTGCGTGTTGTCGTTGACGGTACAGGTGTTCATGCTGGCCTCCTTTTTCGACGTTGACGTTTGCTCTCTCACCAAAAGGGAGAGCAAACTCAATCCGTGGGAAAAAGGAGGACGGCGCGGGGGGCCGGTGGGCTTGCCGGAGGGACCGATTGCACAGGGTCACCCGTGACAGCTTTGCTGGCGCGGCCTGTGCGGGACCGAAGGCCCACGTACGCCCGCCGGCCACGCGCGCGAAACCTGCGCTCCGACGACAAGTCAGAGGGAGAGAGGCAAAGACGACGGTCATCGTCGTCGTGAAGAAGGGGGCCACGGCTCCAGAATGGCGTCAAGACTCCCGGCGCGCGGGGCACGCAACAGGCGAAGGTCTGCCGGAGGGCGAACGGACAGGAGCCGGACGGCGCAGCGACACGAGGGGCGGACACGCTCGCGCCCACCCCACGGTTAACGAGTCGGCTTGAGCCTCTCATCACGCTTCGCCCTCGATCGCAGCGG
>WNFU01007328.1_pt1 | contig 15142 bp, 12 predicted proteins | sample 5400121 | NCBI WGS metagenome assembly WNFU01 (sample SAMN13153360, study PRJNA577476) | soil metagenome | isolation source: 100 cm soil or saprolite under grassland replicate 1 | place: USA:California | collected 2016-06-15
CTGGGGCGCTGCCACTTCGATTCCGCTGACACGATGAATTGATCGACGATGGTCTGCGCGCCATTGGAGAAATCGCCGAATTGCGCCTCCCAAAGACAGAGCATTCTCGGATAATCAAGTGAATAGCCGTAATCGAAGCCGAGGACGGCGGCCTCCGAGAGCGGGCTGTTGTAAATGCAAATGCGTGCCTGTTTCTCGGCGAGGTGCATGAGCGGCATGTAGGGTTGCCCCGTCCTGGCGTCGTAAAGCACGGAGTGGCGCGTACTGAATGTCCCGCGCGAACTATCCTGGCCCGATAATCGAACAGGAATTCCCTCCAAAAGGAGCGATCCGAATGCGAGTGCCTCGGCGTAATGCCATTCATAGGGACCGCCTTCTTCAAAGGCTTTGCGCTGATGATCGAGAACGATGCGCTTGATCTTCGGCTGAACCTCGAAACCCTCCGGTATGCGGGTGAGACCATCGATGATGGTTTTAAGTGTTTTCTCGCTAATTGCCGTCCGCTCCGATTCGCTCGTGTATTCCGGTTGAAAAATCGCCGTTGATTCTTTGAACTTCGCCTTCTCACTCGCCTTCCGCTTTTCGATGGCGTTGACTTCATCTCGCGTCATTTCCAGCCGCAGATCAAACTCGGTCTCGAGCGAGGCAGCGTCGTCTTCGCTCAGCGTCCCCGCTTCCAGTAACTCGCCTTTATAAAGCTGCGCGACCGATGGGTGCTTCTCGATTTTCGCGTAAAGATCAGGCTGGGTAAATGAAGGTTCGTCGCCTTCGTTGTGCCCATAGCGGCGATAGCAATACAGGTCGATCACCACGTCGCGCCCGAATTGTTGATGGAAATCAAATGCTATATCGCTGACGAACTTAACCGCCAGTGGATCATCGCCGTTCACATGGAAAATCGGAGCCTCGATCATCTTGGCGATGTCGGTGCAGTACAGCGACGAACGCGCGTCTTTAGGAAGCGTGGTAAACCCGATCTGATTGTTTACCACGATGTGAATCGTGCCGCCGGTGCTATAACCGGGTAGTTGCGATAAGTTGAGTGTCTCGGCCACGATCCCCTGCGCGACGAAAGCGGCATCGCCGTGCACCAACAGCGGCAAAACTTTGCGACGATGCTCGGTGTCACCGCGAATTCGTTGCCGGGCACGCGCTTTGCCTTCGACCACAGGATCGACAGCCTCCAGGTGGCTCGGATTTGCCGAGAGCCGGATCTCGATCTCGGCGCCGGAAGCGAGCCTGCGCACCGAGTGATAACCGAGATGATATTTCACGTCCCCATCGCCCGCGACCAGCTCGGGAATGTAATTCTCGGTGAACTCGGTGAAGATGACCTTGAGCGATTTGCGCAGGAAATTCGCCAGCACATTGAGCCGGCCGCGATGCGCCATCCCCATGCAAATTTCTTCTACGCCGCCATCGGGGCATTTGTGCAGGATTGTATCAAGAATCACCGTGAGCGATTCCGCGCCCTGCAGCGAAAACCGTTTTTGCCCCACGTAACGCGTATGCAGGAAAGTCTCGAATGATTCGGCTTCGAGCAGCGCCCGCAATAGCGCCACCTGAACGGCGCGCGGCGTCGAATGTTTGTGCGGGCGCGTCTCCAGCCGTCGCCGAACCCACTCGCGCACCCGTGGGTCCTGAATATGCATGAACTCCGAGCCGATGGAGTCGGCATAAATTCTTTCCAGGCCGGTGATCATTTCGCGCAAGGTCATCGGCCGATTGTCGAGGAAGAATTTCGATGAAACGCGAAGATCGAGATCCGATTCGGTGAACCCGAACTCGCGCGGACTGAGCAACGGATTTTGCGGCCTTGTCTCTGCCAACGGATCGACCCGCGCAATGGTATGACCGAGCGAGCAATACGCGTAGATGAGACCATCGATGCGGGTCTGCAGAGCTGCTTCGCGTGCCTCGGCCTCGGCCGCCCCCGCCCCATCGCGCTGCGGCAAATTTCCGAGCTCGAAGCCTTCGAAGAAGGCCGACCATCCCGAATCGACTGACTCGGGATCTCGTTGCCACCGTGTGTAGTTCTCCTCGATTAGATCGAGATTTGCGCGGGCTGCAATGGACGTACGCATGGCAGGTTTAATCTGCGACGATTAGGCTGGCCGGCAAGTTGACACTGCGTGTGGCGCTCCTTTACTGGGTCGCGCACTGATCACTGTGCTGCTGCTCCTGGCAACATCGGCATCCCTGTTCGCGCAAGCCGATCCGGCTTCGGAACCGAGCGTCCTGGCGGTAGCGAAAGTCCTGCCAGCCGTGGTGAACATCAATACGGAGCGCGTGGTCAGACGAACGGTGCGCGATCCGTTTGAGGACTTTTACGCGCAATTCTTCGGGTATGATCGCGCTCGGCCGCGCGAAATTCGCCAGACGCTGCAAAGCCTCGGCTCCGGTTTTATCATTGATCCGGCAGGTTACATCATTACGAATCAGCACGTCGTCGAGCGCGCCGCGGACTTGAAAATTCACGTCACAACGAACGACGGAAAAACCTACAACGCCCATTATATCACCGGTGATGACAAGACCGATCTGGCATTTATCAAAATCGATGCCAAAACCGATTTTCCATTTGTCAGCCTCGATGATATCTCTCCCAACATCCTTGGCCAGACAGTTATCATAGTCGGCAATGCGGTAGGCTACGGCAGCTCAATCAGCCGCGGCGTTCTTAGCGCGGTCGATCGCAATATCACCGTCGATGATATCGATTACAAAAATTTGGTCCAAACTGATGCGGCCATCAACCCGGGCAACAGCGGCGGACCAGTGATTGATATTTCCGGGCGGCTGGTTGGCATTAGCTCGGCAAAAATGGCGTTCACGCCGCAGGGTATTCCTACCCAGGGATTGGGTTTTGCCATCCCGGCAGACGTGGTTCGCGACAGCGTCAACCGATTCAAAAAAATTGCTCAGAAACAGCCGGAGCCAAGGAAACAACCCGTAACCAGCGATGCATCCGTATCGAACGCCGAGCGGTTATTTGGGATGCAACTTCAGAATTTGAGTCAGGAATTGAGTAATGCGCTTGGTTACGCACAGGGTCGCGGCGTTTTGATTACCGGTGTCGATCCGGACAGCCCGGCGGACGAAGCAGGAATTGGACGCGGCCTCGTCATTTATCGCGTGGGCCAATCCGAAGTGAACTCCGTCAAACAAGTCGAGAACCTGCTTGGCGCAATGCAGAGTGGCACGAACGTGACCTTCGCCATCGGTGTAATCCGCGCGAGCGGGGAAGGCCGCCAGCTGGCTACTTTGACCATGGCGGCGCGCTGACAAAAAAATCGCAACGCAATTGCAGTTCGATTGTCTGATGGAGATATCGCGCAATGATTAAGGTTGAGAATCTGACTAAACGTTACGCCGGCCAGCCTGCGATCCAGAACTTGAATTTTGAAGTTGGCCAGGGCGAGATCATGGGATTTCTGGGACCAAACGGCGCAGGCAAAACGACCACTATGCGCATTTTGGCCAGCTTCATGCCGCCTACGTCGGGCCGCGCCACCATTGCCGGGTTCGATGTTTTTGAGCAATCGCTTCAGGCACGGTCCCACCTGGGCTACATGCCGGAAAACGTGCCGCTCTACAACGACATGCGCGTGACCGAATACCTTGATTATCGCGCGGCGCTGAAAGGCGTCCCGCACCGCCGCCTTGCCGAGCGCGTGGGCGACGCAAAGGAACTTTGTGGCCTTAAGGAGGTGGACAAGCAACTGATCGGTACTCTCTCCAAGGGTTATCGCCAACGAGTCGGTCTGGCGGACGCGCTTTTGCACGAACCCGATCTTCTCATTCTCGACGAGCCGACAATCGGTCTCGATCCGAATCAAATCCGCCAGGTGCGCGCGTTGATCAAAAATTTGGGAAAACAGCACACGATTTTACTTTCGACTCACATTTTGCCGGAAGTCGAGATGACGTGCAGCCGGGTCATCATCATTCATAAAGGTCGAATCGAGGCATGCGATACGCCGGAAAATTTGCTGGGAAAGATCAGGCAGGCTGGCGGCGTAGTGGTTGAAGCAAAAGTGGGACCGGATAACGGCCTAGAGGAACTAAAGAAGATTGCAGGTATCCGCGACGTAATGGTCGATGCGGACGGCGATTGGAAAATATTCTCATTACGGGTGGAATCAGGCGTTGACGTGCGCGAAGAAATTTTTCGGCTTGCGACAGATCGACATTGGACCGTGCGCGAGCTGACTCAACGTCGAGCGACGCTCGAAGATGTCTTCGTCGAGCTCACGCATCCCGACGTCGTTTAGCGGAATGATGGAGTGCTGGAGTAATGGAGTATTATGAAACGCAGCTGCGAAATAAGAATCGCGGCTACATGAAATTGATCGTCTGGCAAAAGGCGATCCAACTATTTGAGCTGGTCTGGCGGATAGCGTTCAATGAACATAAAATCGATTTCAAACTTCGAGCGCAGTTAGCCGACGCGGCGCAATCCGTTTCGGCAAATATCGCTGAAGGATATGGGCGTCGTTCCATTAAGGAATACATCCAATTTCTTTACTTCGCGCTCGGATCGCTCGCGGAGACGCTGACCCGCGCCATTGGATTGAAGCAAACACAGCAGATTACGGAATCTCGATTCGCCGACCTAAACTCGCTGCATTACGAAGTTGAAAACCGTTTGCTCCGGTTGATCGACAAGTTAGAGCAAAAGCGAGAAGACGAAGATTGGATCGCCCGCATCGCCGAAGATCCGGAGGAGTACGTCACGATTACGTCACCCCATTACTCCACCACTCCACCACTCCAACCCAATGCGTAAGTTCTACACTCTGCTCTCCCGCGAAGTGCGCAGCTACTTCCACTCGCCGATCGCCTACGTCGTCCTGATTTTTTTCCTGCTCATCAGTGGCGTGGATTTTTATTTTCAGATTTCCTTCATGAACCAGCGGCAGGTGCAATACACCGTGCAGGAAGCTTTTTTTAACTCGATCTTCTTCTGGTTCGCGTTCGTTCTGATTTTTCCCCTCATCACAATGCGCTTGTTTGCGGAGGAATTTAAGCTCGGCACGATCGAGCCGCTCATGACCGCGCCGGTGCGTGACTGGCAGGTGGTGCTCGCGAAATTTTTTGGTGCGCTGGCCTTTTATCTCGTCCTCTGGATCCCGACGCTGCTTTACTTTGCGATCTTTTTAAAACTGACGAACCAGCCGGCCGCTCATTCGGCTGGCGCATACTTCGGTTCGTATCTGATGCTTTTACTGCTGGGAATGTTTTATCTCTCGATTGGTTGCCTCACCTCGGTTCTGACCAGGAACCAGATCATCGCGGCGGTCGTTTCTTTCTGCGCAATTACATTGTTGTTCTTCCTTGGGCTCGTGCAATTCATTCTCCTTGACGTCAGCTCGGCAACCCGCGATTTGCTCGGCTACTTTTCCGCGATCGACCATATGGTGACTTTCTCGCGGGGTGTGATCGATACGCGGCCGATCGTCTTCTACCTGAGCATGACCATTGTAATGCTGACGCTCACATATCAGGCGTTCCAATCCCGCAAGTGGAGGCTCTAACAGATGGCTGAGGAGAAAAAACAGCCCGAGACGCGTTCGGGACAAAAAATCCGACGGATCAGGATTGGTTTCAATGTTCTGGCACAAATCGTTCTGATTTTGTTCATCGCTGTGATGGTGAATTCCATCGCTTTCAAACACTACGCGCGTTGGGATTTTTCCCGCGACCAAAAATACGGGCTCTCCGACAAGACGAAGCGTTTCCTCGACTCCATTAAAGGCAAGATGCGCGTCACGATTTTCTTTTCACCCAACACACCGATCACCACCGACGTGCAGAATTTGCTGACTGAATATCAATATGCGGCCAAGGGAAAGATCGACATCGAACGAATCGATCCCGAGCGCAATCTTTCCCGCGCGAAGGAGCTGTTCGACAAATACAAAGTTGTCAGCGACGAGAGCCTTTTAGTGTTCGATTACGAAGGGCGCAACAAGACGGTCAAGGCGTCTGAGATGGCTGAGATCGATCAAAGCGGGATGGCCTTCGGCGAAGGTCCGCGCGTCACCGCATTTAAAGGCGAGCAAGCTATCACAAGCGCAATGATGGACCTTGTCGAAGGCAAAAAGGGCACTCTTGGTTACGTGCTCGGTCACAAGGAACCGCCGCTCAGCGGGGCCAGCACCCTCTCCATCCTGAAGACATTCATCGAGAACGAGAACATCAAGTTCCAGGAGCTGAATCTTTTCGATGTTGAAGCAATTCCGGCGGAATTGAAGACGATCGTGATTGTTGGGCCGCAATACGATTTTTCCGATCGCGAAATGAAATTGTTGCGCGGTTTCTGGGATAAGCAGGGAAGGATACTGCTGCTTCTCGATCCGGCAGCCAAGACGCCAAAGTTGGACGGATTTCTCAACGAACTGGGCGTAAAGAAGAACGACGATCGGCTGATGGTTTACTTGCGAACGGGAATCCAGGAAGTGGCGATGACGCGAGATGTGCAAGCGCATTTTCTACGCGGCAGTCCGATCACACAACGGCTGGCTGATGTCCAGGCGCTCTTTTTTGGCGGCACATCTTCGCTTACTGTTGAGCCCGACCGGGTGCGCGCCGCCAATGTCCGAATCGAGCCGCTGATTCAGGCTGAAAAAGGCTACTTCGCCGAAACGGATTATAATACAGACGATCAGGCAAAGCTGCAGGCCGACGCGCAGCGAAGTAGCAATGTACCACCGCTCACGATCGGCGCAGCGGTCGAAAAAGGCGGTAGTGCCGACCAGCGCGTGCAGGTGGATTCGTCGCGTCTCGTCGTCGTGAGCAATGCGACCTTCGTTCAAGACAATGCGGTCACACAAGATCAGCAAGCACTCGATTTTGTTTCTGGCGGCGTGAATTGGCTGCTCAGACGGGAAGAGTTAATCGGTATCGCGCCGAAGGTTTCAAAGCCGCTCATCTTCACTCTCAACGAAGACGCGTTGCGCAATTTGCGTTGGATCATTTTGATCTTCATGCCGTTGATTCCAGCGGTAATCGGGAGCGTAGTTTGGTGGCAACGCCGCGTTTGACTCACATAATGTTCTCGGACACCGGCCGCCTAGTGCACGTTGTAGGGCAAGCGGTCGCCGCGGCGACCTTGCCACGCAGAGTTGGCAATCCCAGCGGTCGCCCGGCAAGCTTATGAACTGGAAAACGACCGTTGTTTTAACCGCGATCGCGCTCAGTGTTTTCGTTTATTTGAGGTTTTTTGAGCTCAAACAACCGGGGACGGAAGAAGCCAGACGCCAGGCGCAAAATGTCGTCAATTTCGATCGAGACAAAATCGATGCCATCGTCATTCTTAATGGAGATGAGAAGATTGAATTGCGGCGCAGCGACAACCGATGGCACCTTGAAACACCAATCAAGGACCAGGCAGACAGTTCTCTCATCGACAATTTATTGTTGGATTTGGGGAACTGGCAGAAGGAGGGAACGATTTCAGCCAAAGAAATCGACGCCGACAAGAGCAAGCTCAGCGAATATGGTCTGAACAAGCCTAGACTGAGGCTCAAATTGCTAGGCCAGGATAAACCCCCGGCAATTTTATTCGGAAAAGACGCCGCCTTAGAAGGCAAGATGTATGTGCGCTTCGAGGACTCAAAGGAAACGTATCTCGCTGGACAATCGATCAAAAAAGAGATCGATAAAAAACCGGAGGAATTCCGCGACCGGAAACTAACGGGCCTCATCACCGTGCAGGTGTTGCGTGTCATTCTAAAAACAGCCGCTGGCGAAATTGAGCTGCAGAAGAAAGGCGATCACTGGGAAATTCTCAAGCCGCTGCGCGCACCAGGCGATGATCAAAAGATTGGCGATCTGATCGCTCAAGTTACTGCTTCTCGAATTCAGCAATTCGTGGCGGACGACCACGGAGATCTTCGTTCTTATGGATTGGCTGAGCCGCGCGGCGCAATCACGTTGTTTACTCAGGAGAATAAAGAGGGGCAGCTGCTCCAGATCGGCGGCGTGCCGGAGAAGGAAAAGGACCAAATCTATGTCCGATTCGCACCGCGCGGATTCGTTTACACCTTGCCGAAGAAGATCGAAGAGATCCTCAACACAAAACCAGACGATCTGCGCGATCGCCACCTGGTTCGAATCGACACAAACATTCTTGATCGGATCACGATCGATGCTCCGGGCAAAGACAAGACTGTCCTTGCCCGGAAAGATGAGAACTGGACAATCGCCAGCCGCAACAATGCGCCGGCGAATTCAGCCGAAGTCAGGCGTTTCATCGACACCCTGCAAAATGAGCGGGTGACAAAATTCGTCGAAGACGTCGCTTCAGATTTGCCCAAGTACGGCCTCGATAAACCACAACTGCAATTGATCTTCAGCTCATTTGCTTCGGAGAACACTGCCGAGACCAAAGCTGGGGAGGAGCCTTTTGCGACCGTCACATTTGGAAAGGTGGATGGCGATAATGTTTACGCACGCCTGGCGGATGACCCCTTCGTCGTGGCGGTTCGACGCAGCTTGCTCGACCAAATTCCCATTGATCCCTTGCAATGGCAGGAACTGTCGATCTTCAAGTTTAAGCCGGAGCAGATTCATCGCCTTAACATCAGCACAGACAAAGAGCTGGCGTTGGAGCGGGGCGAAAACAAACAATGGCGCTCGCCTAAAGGAAGTGGCCAGATCAATCAAAGTAGTGTGCAATCGCTGCTGAACGCGTTGTCGGGCTTGCGCGCGGTGCGCTGGGCCGGACCAACCGTCGCCCAGCAGGGCTTCGACAAGCCACAGCTTGCGATCACGTTTACGACTTCACCGGACGACAAAGTCTCGCACAAGCTGTTGGTTGGCAGTGCGGCTGGCAAGGGAACATGGTTCGCGCGCACGGAGGAACGCGAAGGCGCTTTCATCCTCCGCGACTCCGATCTGAACGCCTTGAAACTGCCGCTCGTAGGAGCGTCTTCTCCGTCCCCGAGTCCATCACCGAAGGAAACCGCATCGCCGGCTGCAAAACGGTAACTTTATGGCCGCCCCTGTGGACAGCGAGACGCGCAGTTAGTTAACGAGTCAGCGTCGCGCTTCGCACAGCGAAGCGACTACAGTGTATTAGCCTGCGCCGCCTTCCACCTGTTTGCGGGCAATCGGCCCGACGTATGGAATGTCCCAGCGCACGCCGGTAAACGCCTTCACCATTGCAATGATCCAGATTACAAGGAACCCGATATGGACGAGCGCGGCGACGATTGCCCAGAAAAATACCAGCACTCCACCGATTCCCGGAATAGCGCCGAAGACCGCGTGCACTATGGTTGAAACAATGTTAAAAAGCAGCCACGCGCAACCGAAGATGATCGATTGCATGGCATAAAAACGGACAAAGCCGTCGCGTTTTTCCAGAATGTAAAAAATGATGCCGCCGATTAGCGGAATGCAGGCGATGGCTGCGGCTACGTTCGAAGGCAAACCGGTCGACTGAGATGTCGCGCTCGTTTCGGGTCCTGGACCCGACGGAGGCGGTGGTGGTTGGCTCGGTTCAGTTGGGTCGGGCATGATCTACATACACAAACTTGGAAATGCTTTGTCAAGCAATCTTCCATCCTGAATTCGCTTCCACTTCCCCATTAAACCAATATTGTGACGCTTTAACCGAACAATTGCATGGCCAATAATTTCTCGCGCGCTTTCACGCTGATCGAATTGCTAGTCGTCATCGCAGTCATCGCCATTCTAATCGCGATCGCCTACCCGGCTTACACCGGTGTCCAGGAACGCGCGAGGGTCACCCAGGACATGAATAATCTCCGCCAACTCGGCCTCGCTATGCAGACTTACCTCAACGATAATGATGATGTTCTTCCGGTAATAAATGCTTCACCTGGGACTGGCACGACCGCAATTCCGGTCATTTATCCAAAGTACATTTCGACCAGAAAGGTTTTCCAATCGCCTTTCGACAGGCGGTCTGCTTCCGAAACAGACACCGCACCGGTTAGCTACGGCATCAATGCAAACATGTATCTCGCGGGAGGGCTAAATCGCAACATGGCAAGGGTTGTCTCTCCGGCGTCCACAATCCTGATGGCGCCCACATACATCGGAGGCACCGGAGACCCTAAAAACGCCGCATCATGGACGGGCATTGCCACGAACGTGCCGAATTTACCCGTAGGCGGTGCTGGCGAGGCAACTGGAACTCATAGCAATGGCACCCAAATCAACGCGCTTTTTTGCGACTCTCACGCCGAAAACATGAACTTCGGCCCGGCCACGGTTCTGGGCTCATTCAAAGACTTTAATTCAAACCCCCTCGGCAGGAAACATTGGGATCCAATGTTTTAGAAGTAGACGAGGTGTTACGCATGAGTGCGCGGGCTGACGGCAGCGACGTGGTCGTTGGCAGGCGTTTCTTGAAGGAGCTTGGGAAAAAATGTCAAGCAATTGGCCTGTTTGGCCAATGCGCCATCGTTTCGGACGCAAATGTCGCTCCGCAATATGCTGACATCGTAAAACAAAGTTTAACGGCGGCGGGGTTCCGGCCGATGCTCATCACGATCCCGGCAGGCGAGAAATCGAAGACTCTCGAGCAAGCCGGCGCGATTTGTGATCGGATGATTGCAGCCGGGCTGGATCGGCAATCGTTCGTCATTGGTCTGGGCGGCGGCATGATTGGCGATATTTCCGGATTCGTCGCAGCCATTTATCATCGCGGCATCCCGCATGTCCAAATTCCTACGACGCTGCTTGCGATGGTCGATAGCTCGATCGGCGGTAAGACCGGGGTCAACACGGCTGACGGAAAAAACCTGATCGGCGCGTTTCACCATCCGTCGTTGGTGATCGATGACGTAGAGGTTTTAAAGACCCTGCCGCCTCGCGAATTCAATCAGGGGTTCGCTGAGATTATTAAGCATGCCATTATCGCCGACGCGGAAATGTTCGGGGGATTAAACAATACCCAGGTAAACGACGCGCTTGCCCTGCAATCACTGATCAAGCGCAATATCGAGATAAAATCGAAAATCGTGGCCAAAGACGAGCGCGATCAGACCGGCGAACGTGCGGTTCTCAATTTCGGTCATACGATCGGCCACGCGATTGAGCGCGCTGGAGATTACGGCAAATTTCTGCACGGCGAAGCAGTCAGCCTCGGAGTCGTCGCAGCCTGCGCTATCTCAATTAAAAAGGCGGGGCTTTCACCAGGTCAGCGCGATACGATCGTTGATCTTCTGCGGCAATTCAATTTGCCGACGCAATTGCCGAAAGCCTTTCGACGTGAAAAAATCATCGATGCACTGAAGTTCGACAAGAAATTCGAAGGCGGAAACGTTCGGTTTGTCCTGACACCACGGATTGGCGCTGCCCACTTAACGAACGATGTCACCCTCGAGGATATTCGGGAAGCGATTCATGAACTGTAGCCGCGTCTCTGTGAGACGCGTGGCGCGCGCGTTCCAAACATCTCACCGCCGCGCTTCGCACAGCGAAGCGGCTACAGCGGGCGATTGAGATCAATCGCCCCTACCCCGCGCTTTCGAATAATACTCAGTCAATCCATTTGCCACGCTGTCGGCGTATTCGCGGAAAATGCTTTTGCGCTCCACGCCGTTGACGTTACGCATTCCTTCGTAATCGCCCGCCTGAATACGCGCGAAGGCGTCGTTGCTGTTCATTACGTACGGCTCGCAGTAAACAACCGGACACCGGTAAATCCGTGTCGCCAGCAAATTACGCGCATAAACATAACCGCTCGTGCCGACTTTGGTCGTCGTCAGCGTTGTTGGATATTGGTAGGGCGGCAATTGCATTTGCTTCGCCATGTTTGTCGCAACCATGTCGGCGAGGGGCAATTCTTCATCGTAGGCGCGACTCAAAAGGCGCCGGATCATCTCGAAGCGTTCGTCGTCAAATTCGAGCTCGTCCTGTAGATACGAACCATTCACGAGCAGATGAAGATGATTCGTGTCGATTAACATCGGGTTGTTCGGATCACCCCATCCTTCAGCATTGAAATGCAAGCAAAGCACCAGATCAGGATGCAAATTAAAGTTAACAAGCGCCGCTCGCCGTCGAATCTCGCTGTAACGGTAGAATAAGATTTCGCTTTGCCAGCGAATCGTTTGCGCTTTCTCGGGATCATTTGAATCGAGAACATCGACCCCCGAAGGATTTCGGGGCACACCGCTCTTAATCAGAATTTTCCTGGCGAGCTCCTGGAAATCGTCCGGACGTTTTGCCGTGACCGGTTCGTTACCGCTTCGGACAAAGAAAACTTTAGCGCCCAATTCTCGTAATCGCGGCGCAAGCAGGCGCGCTACGCGCAAAGTTAAATCGCCCTCCTGCACGGGCGCGCTGTTTCCGACCTGGAACCAACGCTCCTCCATCTTTGCCCATTTCCCGCCAAGGTGGCCGGGGTCGAGCGCAATCCGCAAACCTGAAAGCGGCTTGTCCGGCTTTGCCGGTGGAAGAGACTCGGCCGGTCGCCAAAGCCGCGGCACCGGTTTGCGTGAGGTGTCGTTTTCGGCAAACCGCAACGTGAAAAACGTCTGCGCCTCCCGATTCATCAGAATCCGCGCGCTTTTCTCGTCTATTTCGAACAAATCCGGAGCGAATCCGTGGGTGCAATAAACGTCCTGGATTAATCGGGTAAACTCATCGTGGATGATCGTTTCCTGATAGTGTTCGAGTACCTTCCAGTGTGGATGCGTACCGAGGATGCTGATGTTGTCGGCCGCTTGAAGAGCAGGCGAAAAGAGCAACAGCAGAAATGACGAATGACGAATTAATGACAAATGATAAAGGACGAAACATGAAGCGGTCCGATGGTCGCGCGACAGACATTCGCCATTCGGGCTTCGACATTCCTTCGTCATTCGTCATTCGAGCTTCGTCATTGTCTGGTCACTCGTCATTCGGATTTCGTCATTCTCTAACATCGATGATTGGATTTCGCGCTCTTAAATACCACTGGCCTGGGATGACAACCGGTTTTGTCGTGGCTACTGTCGCGGAATGCTAACGGTCCTTTTTCTGGGCGACGTCGTAGGTGAGCCAGGGCGCAAAGCCGTCGTCGCCCGGTTGCCTGAGCTGAAGGAAAAGCATGCATTGGATTTCGTCGTCGTTAACGGCGAGAACGCAGCCGGCGGTCGAGGTATAACGGGAAAGATCACGATCGACCTCTTGCGAGCAGGCGTGTCAGTTGTAACGACTGGTGATCATATTTGGGACCAAAAAGATATTGTCTCATTCCTCGCTCTGGAACCACGTCTGCTACGCCCGCTGAATTACCCTGATGGAGCGCCGGGCAGCGGATCGATCGTTCTGGAAACCGCCAAAGGGAAGATCGGAGTGATCAATGTGCAGGCGCGCACATTCATGCAGCCGATTTTGGAAAATCCATTTCGCGCGCTCGAACCAGCCGTGAGGAAGATGCGCCAGGAAACCCTAAACATTATCGTGGATGCGCACGGAGAGACCACCAGCGAGAAAATCGCACTCGGACGATTTCTCGACGGCAAAGTATCAGCTGTGATCGGGACGCACACCCATGTTCAGACAGCGGACGAACAAATCTTTCCCGGTGGCACTGCATTTTTGTGCGATGCGGGAATGTGCGGTCCGGTCGATTCGATCCTCGGGCGCGCCATTGAACCGGTTATGAACCGGTTCGTTTCAAATCTTCCTGCATCATTTCCTGTGGCCTCTGGCAAAGTCCGGCTAAGGGGCGCATTGATCGAGATTGACGAGACGACCGGCCGCGCCCTACGGATCACACGAGTGGATGAGCCTGGACCCAGTGAGCCCACCTCACCCGGGGCTGAGGCAAAGACCGACATCGAGCAGGCGCCTTCTCCCGACCAAACGTAAAGAGTTGCGCTTGCGACCAGCTATTCTTTGCCTGAGTTTCGAATTCTTTAAAAGAGGTTAACGTCCAAACAGAAATCATGAAAAAATCTTTTGCCTTTACTCTCATCACTGCTCTGGCGCTCTGCGCTTCACAGGTGTGCCAGGGACAAGCGAACAAAAACGTCAAGGAAGCAAACAAGCTCGCTCGGGAAGGCGCGGAGGCCGCGAAGAATCAGGACTGGGACAAAGCCGTTGAACTACTTCGCAAAGCCACCGCTCTCGACCACAAGTACACGGATGAACTCGCGGCTGTTTATCAACGACGTGGATACGCAGACGCCAGCGAACAGAAGTACCAAGATGCCATCACTGAATATGGCGAAGCGCTTAGATTGACTCCGCAAGATGTGCGCATCTACGAACAACGCGCGGCAGTGGAAATGAAACTAAATGATTATGATAAAGCACTCGCCGACTACTCCGAGGCCATTAAGCTCAAACCCGATGAAGTCCGTTATTACAACTACCGCGCCTATATTTATGAGTTAAAGAACGACTTGAAGAATTCGATGGTGGATACCGAGAAAGTTTTGACGCTGGATCCCAACAAACAGGAAGCAAAAGCGCGGAAGCAGCGATTAGAGCAGAAGCTTGCTGCAAGCGCGCCACTAACGCCGCCACCGGCTAGGTCGCCGAAAGCGTCGCCAGCAGCCGCAAGGACGCCCTGAATTGAATTAGTGAGTTGCACACGCATTCAATGCTCGCGTCTGCGGAAGGTGGATCGGCTTCTCCGAAGACGATGCTAAACCAATCGCCGAAGGCGCAAGATGATGTTCGCGATGCGTCCCGGCCATTCCAAAATCAGGCGGCAAAGCCGCATTGGCTTTGGCAACGCGTTGAGGACAACGCGTTCCACCTTCGCATTTGCGAAACGTGGCGCGACCGCTCGAGATTAGCTGCTGTTCGGCGAGACAGCTGGTTCACCTTCCTCGGCTGTGTTCGGCGGCGAAGCGAATCGCCTTTTCCGGCGATTTGCCGGCAAGGGTGAGAGCGTCATTGTCACGTTCCGGCCGGTGATCTTCGGTTCCATTTCCACTTGAGCCATGCTGGAGAGATCGTCGCGCACTTTTTCCATCAGCTGCATGCCAAGTTCCTGGTGTGCCATTTCCCGGCCGCGAAATTGCAGCTGGACCCGGACCTTATTTCCTCGATCGAGGAATTCTTCGCCATGACGGATTTTTGTCAGATAATCGTGGTCGTCGATATTAACGCGAAACTTGAGTTCTTTGAGCTTCGCGCCGGCCGGTCTTTTGTCCCTCTCATG
>WNFU01015227.1_pt1 | contig 15142 bp, 20 predicted proteins | sample 5400121 | NCBI WGS metagenome assembly WNFU01 (sample SAMN13153360, study PRJNA577476) | soil metagenome | isolation source: 100 cm soil or saprolite under grassland replicate 1 | place: USA:California | collected 2016-06-15
CGAACCGACTCTACCGTGCCGGCCTGCTGGAACAGCTCACGGAGATCCTCCTCCGTGGCCTGGAACGAAAGATTGCCGACGAACAGCTTTGCGGGCATCGCTGGCCTCCTGCCGCGATCAGGACCGACGGTATGCTCTCCTCGGGCCCCCGGCGGCGCATGGGGATGATTCCCCGTAAAACGCGTCCGCAGTAACAGGTCCAGCATTCAGACCCGTTTTGCGTGCGCGTACCATACTGAGGCGCCCATCGGGTGTCAAGAACAAGTTCGCATAGTCGAACAGGAGGATGTTCTTTATTTCACGAAGTCTTATCCCTTTGGCCCCATGAAATGGAGCTGAATTGGCCGTCCAGGGCTAGAGGTAGACCCCCCGGCTCATGCCGCCATCCAGGGTGACGGCGATGCCGGTAAGAAAGGCAGCCCGGTCCGAAGCAAGGAAGCAGACGAGATCGGCAACCTCCTCGGGGAGCGCGATGCGCCCGAGGGGCAGGCTGTGGCTCTGCTCTTTGATGTACGTCTCGAGATCTTTGCCCGCCGCCTCGGCCTGCTGACGCTGGAGACTGTCCCATCTATCCGTCTTGACCGGGCCGGGCGACACGGCGGTGACGAGAATGTTGGACGGCGCCCCGAGATCGGCGAGGGCTTTGGTGAAGTTGATGAGCGCGGCGTTGGCGGCCCCGCCCGTCATGTAGGTCGTCGCGGGATTGCGCGCGGCCATTCCGACCACGTTGACGATGCGTCCTCCGCCCTGCTCTCGCATGCGCGGGAAGACGGCGCGGGCCATCCGGATATAGCCGAGCAGCTTCAGGCTCCAGCCGGCGACCCATTCCTCGTCAGGGATGCTGAGGAAGTCGCCCCCCTTGATCGCTCCCGCATTGTTGACGAGGACGTCGAGCCTCCCGAGCCGGCGCGCAGCCTCGACCGCCGCGCGCTCCACGCCCTCGAGGGTGCTTAAATCGACGGCGATGCTCTCGACGACCTTGCCCGTGTCCTTTTTGATTGCCGCGGCGGCGGCGTCGAGCGCCCCCTGGTTCCGCGAACAGATGACGACGCGCGCACCTTCCGCCGCCATCGCCTGGGCGGTCGCCCTCCCGATGCCCTTGCTGCCTCCCGTGATCAGCACCGTCTTGCCCCCGAGACCCAGCTCCATGGCTTTCTCCTGACCTGAGGTCGTGTCTACTCGTGCGTAGCGTGGCGCTCGATCATTTCATCCCAGCTTCCCGCCCCCAAGTCTTCCGCCCACTGCCGCCCCTCGGAATCAGCACCAAAGTATTCGGCCATGTACACGGACGCCTCCCGCCGCGACCGGAAGAGGCGCCACACGTGGGCGGCGCTGCCTCCCGGCCGTCGCAGATAGAAGACAGGGTCCGCGGGTGTCTGGGGCTGGTACTGGTTTCGCTGTCCGAATCGATCCAGGGTGATCCAGGCAGCGGAGATGCCGTGCGCCGAGAGCACGCGTGTTTGGAGCGACTCCTCCGCGGGGAGCGAGTCGATGTCGCAGAGCTTCGGCCCGTAGAAGACGGGCACCGCGGCGGCGTCGAGCTCGAGCTTCGCGGGCAAGGGCTCGCCTGTCCCGTCGAGGAGCGTCTTCGCGGACTCTCCCATCCAGAACTCTCCGCGCGCATAGAGATCGGGCCAGGCCTCGACGAGGCGACCGGACGGCACGAGCGATCGGCGGCGCGCGATCTCCCCACCGTCGGCCACGAGGTACAGCCTACCCATGCCCTCCGCCAGACTGAGGGTCAGTCATCGACCGTCTTCACCGGGAAGCGCGGGACCTCGTTCCAGTCGAAGGCGCGGGGCGCGTCCTCCCCGAGCGCGAGCACGCGATCGAGGCTTCGCTGCAGGGCCCGGCCAAACGGATCGAGGGGCACTCCCTCGAGGCTCCGCTCGAGCACACGCGCGCAGCCGTCGTGGAGGAGCGCGCGGGCTCCCGCCACATTCCCGTTGGCGAGGTGGGCGAAGCCGACCGCGACCTGTATCAGCCCCTGCAGCGCCTCGCGATCGCTGCCTTCGGCGCGCAGCCAATAGGGCTCCAGCAGCTCGTGCACCTCGAAGTAGAGGTGGGCGTGGAAGAGCAGCGCGGCGGATACGAGCGCGGTGGCGAGGGATGGATGCGGCGGATCGAAGGGTCGTACGTGGAGGATCCGTCGCGCCCGCTCCGCCCGCTCGAGAAATTCGGGGTGGTGCTGCTTGAAGCCGCTCTTGATCCGCCAGCCGCCGTCACCGCGCTCGAAGATGTCCTCGGGAAACCCGGGGGGCAGCGGGCCTGCGCCCTCCAGCGCCCGCGGATCCGCGCACACCTTGGCCACGGCCTCGAGGGCCTTGCGCGCGTCCGAATCGTGGAGAGCGTCGAGGATGAGCTCGGCCAGCCGATTCCGGAGCGGCAGAGGGAGCGCCATGGGATGTGCGGGCGGGGCAGGCCCTAGAGCCGCTCGACGCGGGTGCCGGCCAAGAGATCGTGGAGCGCCCGCTTGTCGGTGCGGATGCCCGCCATGATGAAGCCGATGCAGAGGATGATCGCCGACAGGAACGTCGCGAAGTACCGTCCGGTGGCCTGGCCGAAGGTCAATGGCCCGCCGTCCATGCTCACCACTTTGATCTGGAGCCTCCCGAAACCATCCAGCCCGCGCTGAAGAGAATGCCCTGGGCGACGAGCAGCACGACGCCGTCGATCATTACCGCGACGAAGCGGATCCAGAACCCGGCGGGGCTCCTGGACGCGGTGACCGGCACGGGGGAAGGGGCGGGCGCGGGCGCCGGCACGGGAGGAGAAGCGAAGGGGCCGCGCGCGGCGACCGGTGGCGTGCCGAGGTCGGCGCCGCACCGCGAACAATACCGAGCGTTCTCCCCCTGCCATCCGCAGCGCTGACAGGTCACCTGCATGGCGGCGACATCCTAGCACAACTGCCGACGGCCTCCTCGAAGCGGCGGCGCTATAATGCGCGCATGATCTCGGTGCGGGACGCTCAGTCGCATATCCTTGATCGCATCACCGCCACCGCACTCCCCGAGCTCCTGCCCCTGGCCGCCTCGCTCGGCCGCGTGCTCGCCGAAGACGTTCGCGCCGAGACGGACGTGCCGCCCACCGCCAATTCGGCGGTCGACGGTTACGCCGTGGCGGCCGCCGACATCCCCGCCACGGGGACGCGGGCCCTCGTGGTCGCCGGCGAGCTCGCGGCCGGATCCGTGTTCGCCGGCGTCCTCGAGCGGAATCAGGCCCTTCGCATCATGACGGGCGCCCCCATGCCCGCCGGCGCGGATACCGTCTACCTCCAGGAACACGTCGAGCGGGACGGCGACCGCGTCACGGTGGGGCCCATGACGGCAGGATCGAATGTCCGGCATCGTGGCGAGGATGTCCGGGCCGGAGCGGTCGTGCTGTCGGTGGGCAGCGTGCTCCGTCCGCAGGAGATCGGCGTCGCCGCCTCACTCGGTCTCGCCCAGCTCCTCGTGCGACAGAAGCCGCGCGTGGCCATACTCTCGACGGGAGACGAGGTCGCCGAGCCGGGGACCGATCGCAAGCCCGGGCAGATCTTCGATTCGAATCGCTTCTCCCTGCGCGGCCTGGTCGAGGCCGCGGGCGCGGAGGTGGTGGACGACGGCATCGTGCCGGACCAATTCGACGAGCTTCACCTCCGGCTCCTGCGCGCGGCCGAGCACGCCGACGTGGTCCTGACCTCGGGCGGCGTCTCCGTCGGCGACTACGATCTGGTCAAGTCCGTCCTCCAGCAGGCGGGCGGCATTCACTTCTGGCAGGTCGCCATGCAGCCGGGGCGTCCCCTGGCCGCGGGCAGCATCGGCCGCGCTCATTTCTTCGGCCTCCCCGGCAACCCCGTCGCCTCCATGCTCACCTTCCACCTCTTCGTGCGCCCCGCCCTGTGGAAGCTGGCCGGGCGGCGCGAGCTCTTCGGGCAGCCTTTCCACGCCACGACCATCGAGCCGCTGAGCAAGAAGGCGGGGCGGCGGGAGTTCAAGCGCGGCATCCTGTCCTGGGCCACGGACAGATGGGAAGTGCGCACCACCGGCCCGCAGGGCTCGGGCATCCTCACCTCGATGACCGCGGCCAATTGCTTCATCGTCATCGAAGAGGAGCGGGGCGACGTCGAGGCCGGCGCGACCGTCTGGGTCGAGCCCTTCCAGTCCTTCTGAGCATGGCGTCCTCCATCACGACCGATCTCATCGAGCGCGTGGCGCCCATGGTGCGCGAGCTGGTGACGTCGAAGTCGCGCGCCCATCTCCGCTACGCCGACATCCGTCTCGAGGTCATCGAGGGCAAGTATGCCGCCGCGGAGAACGGCGACGCCAAGGGGGCGGGGGAAGACGCGACCATGGGATTCGGGGTCCGCGTGCTCGCGGGTGATGCGATGACCGCCCCCGGCTACTTCGGCCGGGGGCTCGGCGAGGCCGATATCCCGGACCTCGAGCGTGTCCTCGAAGCCGGCCTCGACGCCGTCTGCCGGGACACCGTGGCCGCCGTCTACGAGATGGACCCACGAACGATGGACCTGGGTGAGATGACCCGTTTTACCCGGGACATCTCGCGCCGGGTCAAGGACTCGCACCCCTCGCTCGGCTACAACTACGTGTCCACCCTGACCCAGCTCGCCCGCGAGCTCTTCGCATCCTCCGAAGGCGCCCTCATCGACCAGGCCTTCGCGCTGACCCAGGGCCTCTGCTACGTCGTGGCCAACGGAGTCGCCAACAGCCAGGAGGTGTACGACGTCCTCGGCCATCAGCGCGGCTGGGAAATCCTCCTTCACGGCGTGAGCGATCCGGTGATGTCCTTCCCGCCCTTCGCCGACTTCGCCCTCGCCATCGCGCGCGACGCGGCCGAGCTCAGCACCGCCCCCTCCCTGCCCACGCTGGAGCGTGAAGTGACGGTGGTCACCGACCCGCACTACAACACCCTCGTGTCGCACGAGATCATCGGACACCCCGTCGAGCTCGATCGCGGTCTCAAGATGGAAACCGCCTATGCGGGGCGCTCCTGGCTCCTGCGCGGGCTCGACGACAACCAGGTGGGACGGCAGATCGCCTCGCCCCTCGTCACCGCCTACTCGGATCCCGCCCTTCCCGGCTACGGCCACTACGCGTACGACCACGAAGGGACTCCGGCCAAGCGCGTGACCCATATCGACGGGGGCGTCTTCCGCGGCTTCATGAACAGCCGCCAGACCGCGGCCATTTTCGGCGGCGAGCCGAATGGTCACTGGAAGGCGACCGAGGCGCCCCTCATCCCGCTCGTGCGCATGTCCACCACCGTGTTCGCAGGCGGCGACCGCGATCCCGCCGAGATCATCGGCGAGGTGGACCACGGCTACTATCTGGTCGGGCACAAGACGCCGTCCATCGCGGAGAGCCGGGAGAACTTCCGCATCTCGGCCCGCAAGGTCTACGAGATCGTCGGCGGGCGTCTCGGGCGGCTCTACCGTGACGGCGGCATCATGGCCGACAGCCGGGACTACCTCACCAAGGTGGACGCGGTGGGCCGTGACTTCCGCCTCTATCCCATCCCCAATTGCGGCAAGGGACAGCCCATGCAGAGCCGGAAGCTCGGCAACGGCGGACCCACCATGCGGAGCCGCGCCTTCATCACCGGAGGTCAGGCCTGATGCGGCGGCTCGTGGCCATCCTCCTTCTCGCTTCGGCCATGGCGTGGGCCGCCCCCGCTCCCGCGGGCAACCCCCCGGTGCCGGAGAAGTTCATCTCCGTGGACCAGGCCAAGGCGCTGCTCGACAGGCGCGAGCGCATGACCTTCATCGACGTGCGCGAGAAATCGCAGTACGACGATCTCCACATCAAGGGGGCCATCAATATCCCCTTGGGCGTCCTCCCCTCCCGCCTCACCGAAGTGCCGCGCACCGACCGTGTCATCCTCTACTGAGCGTGCCCTCATGCGCTGGCCCGGGGGGCCAACGAGATCCTGTACGTCGCGGGATACCGGAACATGATGATCCTGGACGAGGGCATACCCGGCTGGTACGAGAAGAAGTACCCCACCGCCGTGACGGCGCCGGGGAAGCTCTAGTGCCGGACGTCGCTCGTCTCGCTCGGGCGGCCCGCGAGGGGCTGGCCCTCGTGCAGGCCCAGGCCGGGGTCGTCGAGGCCGAAGTGTTCGTGGCCGACAATCGCTCGCTCCTCACCCGCCTCAACTACACCTCGCATATCCCGTGCAACGGGGTGGAGGAGCCCAAGAGCACGGAAACCTACGGCATCGGCATACAGGCGAGCTTCGATTCTCCCGACGGAGTGCTCCTGGGCTTCGGCTCGGAGTTCAGCGATCTCTCGCCGGCCGGGGTGGCCCGGGCGCTCGACAAGGCCCGCCGCGGCGCGGTGAGGGACCCTGAGTTCCGCTCTTTGCCGAAGCCGGGGCCGGCCGAGCGGGTGCTCGTCGACTATCACGATCCCGCGCTGCTCGCCATCGACGACGCGCAGCTCGTGGAGGCGGGATGGAAGGTGCTCCAGGGAGGCCTCCGGGGCTTTCTCGCGGCCTCGAAGCTCGGCGATCTTGCCGGCGGCGACGAGGAGCTGCAGAAGCTCGGGCTGATCCTGGGCGGCGACGTCACCATCGTCCAGGAGTCCATGGCCATCGCGTCGAGCGCCATGCCCCAGCCCCAGACCGACGTCTCGACCCTCCTCATGAGCTTCGTCACCGGCATGGTCGAGACGCGCGATGCCAAGGGCTCAGGATGGTCCACGGGTACCAAGCTCGCCGATCTCACCGACGAAGCGGGCGCGGACGCCGCCCGGCGCGCCGTCGAGGCCATCGACGGCGAGCGCGTGCCCAGCGGCGACTACACGGTGATCTTCGGCCGCCAGCCCGTGACCGATCTCATCAACAATCTCGTCGTGCCCTCCTGCCAGGCGGGAACCTTCTACTCCTCGAGCACGCCGTTCCTGGGCAAGCTCGGCCAGCGGGTCGCCTCTCCCCGCCTCTCCATCTACGACGAGGGCGCCCTGCCGGGGCTCATGGGTTCCAAGGGTATTACGTGCGAGGGGCTGCCCACGGGTCGTACCGATCTGATCCGCGATGGTGTGCTCGTGGGCGCCCTCACCTCCTGGTACGACGCGCAGCGCCTGCTCCACGATCCGGCGCTCAAGGAGAAGCTCGGCGTGGACGCGGCGGCGGCGGCTCCCGCTCTGATCGCGCGCAACGGATTCCGCACCGGCTCGGGCGGGCGCGCCTTCGACACGCAACCCGAGACCTCCGCCACCAACATCGTGGTCGAAGGCGCCGACGCGGTGTCGCGGGAGGAATTGATCCGCACCGTGCGCCACGGCCTCTACGTCGGTCGCATCTGGTACACGTACCCGATCAACGGGCTCCGGGCGGGCGACTTCACTTGCACCGTCGTGGGCGACTCCTTTATCATCCGCGACGGCCGGTTCGTGGCGCCCCTCAAGGCCAACACCGTGCGCATCAACGACAACATCATTCGCGTCCTCGAGAGCGTCGCGGGCATCACCAAGGACGCCCGAGGCACGATCGTGTGGGCGGCCGACGAGGTCGTGTACACGCCCGAGATCGCCGTGACGGGCGTCCACGTGGACGCCATCGCCGGCTTCATGGAGGCACTTGCCTGATGGCCCATCCCGACGTCGCCAAGCTCGAAGCCATCGCCCGTGAGGGCCGCGTCCAGATCATCCGCATGCTGACCCACGCGGGCTCCGGGCACCCGGGCGGCTCGCTCTCCGTGATCGACATCCTCACCGTCCTCTACTTCAGCCGGATGACCTACGATCCGAAGCGGCCGACCTGGGAAGACCGCGACCGTCTCGTGCTCTCCAAGGGGCATTGCGTGCCCGCCCAGTACTCCTGCATGGCCAAGGCCGGTTACTTCCCGGAGAGTCAGCTCCTCACCCTGCGCAAGCTGGGCAGCCCGCTCCAGGGCCATCCCGATCGCATGGCGCTCCCCGGCATCGAGGCGGCCACGGGCTCGCTCGGCCAAGGCCTGTCCGTGGCGAGCGGCATGGCCCTGGGCCTCAAGCTCGGCGGCAAGACCTCCCGCGTCTACTGCGTGCTCGGCGACGGGGAGGTGCAGGAGGGCCAGGTGTGGGAGAGCCTCATGTCCGGGCCCAGGCTCGGCGCCCCCGATCATCACCTCGACAATCTCTGCGTCATTCTCGACTACAACGGCATACAGCTCGACAACTTCGTGAAGAAGATCCTCGATCTCGAGCCCGTCGTGGACAAGCTCAAGTCCTTCGGCTGGCCCGTCATCGATATCAACGGCCACGACCTCGCGCAGATCGACAAGGCGCTCGATCAGGCCGAGGCGACCAAGGGGACCCCCAGCTTCATCGTGGCCCATACCATCAAGGGCAAGGGCGTGTCCTTCATGGAGAACGACCCCGAGTGGCACGGCAAGTCGCCGAAGCCAGGCGAGGCCGTCCAGGCCATCCGGGAGATCGTGGGCGAGCCGGCGCCGTCCTGGGTCCAGCCGATCCTCGCGGAGCTCCAAGCCTTGGAGAAGAAGTGATGCCGGCCAAAGCCTCGCGGGCCGCGTTCGGAGAGGCCCTCATCGAGCTCGGCGCCACCAATGAGCGCATCGTCACCGTCGACGCAGATCTCTCCAAGTCCACCATGACGGCCAGGTTCGCCAAAGCCTACCCTGCGCGCGCCTTCAATGTCGGCATCGCCGAGTCGGGCATGATCGGCCTCGCCGCGGGCCTGGCCCTGGCCGGGCGGATCCCCTTCGCCTGCTCCTTCGCCTGCTTCGTCGTGGGCCGCTTCGAGACCATCCGCGTCTCCGTCGCCTATAGCCATGCTCCCGTCAAGCTCGTGGGCACGCATGTCGGTGTGGCCATCGGAGAGGACGGTTACACGCAGATGGGCCTCGAGGACATTGCCTGCATCCGCTCGCTGCCGAACATCCCCATCATCCAGCCCGCGGACGAGATCGAGACCAGGCAGGCGGTGGCCTTCGCGGCGGAGCACGATGGCCCGCTGTATCTCCGCCTCACGCGCCAGAACCTCGAGCCGGTGCACGACGGCGCGTACCGCTTCCAGTTCGGCAAAGCCGATGTGCTCAGCGCGGGCAGCGACGTGAGCATTCTCGCGACGGGCGGCACGGTGTGGAACTCGCTCGAAGCGGCCAAGAAGCTCGCGGAGTCCGGGATCAATGCCGAGGTGATCAACGTCGCCACCATCAAGCCTCTCGACGAGGAGACCCTTCTGCGCTCCGCGGGCAAGACCGGCCGCGTGGTCACCGTCGAGGATCATTCGATACGCGGAGGCCTGGGAGGCGCCGTGGCCGAGTTGCTGGGCGAGGTGATGCCCACGCCGGTCACGCGGCTGGGTGTCAGCGGCTTCGGCGAGTCAGGCGATGCCAAGGGCCTCTACATCAAGCACGGCCTCGATCCCGACGGGATCGTCAAGAGCGTACAGAAGTTCCTGCATCGCTAGCCGTGAGGGGCATAGCTCAAGGTCACTCGCCGAGCGCGGCCTCCGGCGGCAGCAGTCCCCGCTTGGCAAGCCAGGCTGCGATCCAGCCCGACACGGCGCCGATCAGCTCCGTCTCGTCCGGATGCACGTGCTCTCCCCTGACCCACAGGATCTCCTTGGGCTGCCGCGCCGCTTCATAGAGCGCGTAGACATTCGCCCTCGGAATCAGCGAGTCCCTCGCGCCATTGATCATGAGGACGGGCCGTGGCGAGATGCGCGCGGCATAGCGGGTGGGCTCGAGCGGTACCAGCAAGATCGCCAGACCGCGCCCCGCCACCGCCGCCTGCCAGGGTGAGATCGTGTCCCCGCCTCCGAGCCGCAGCACGTGGCTGACGAGACTGGCGATATCACCACCGCCGTAGAGCGCGATCACCGCCGCGGGCCGCGAATCGACGCCGCCCGCGATGACCACGGCCGGCGCCCCAAAGCTCGAGCCCACGAGGAAGACCCGGTCGCGCGCCACGTCCCGGCGCGAGATCAGATAGTCGACCTGGAGCCCCACCTGGGCCACGAGATCGAAGGCCGCCGAGCGGAGCCGCGGACCGGCCTTGAGAAGCCCCAGCCCCTCCAGCGAGCGCGGCTCGACCTGGATCGGATAGTCCGGCGAAATGATGATGGCATAGCGCGCGATGGCGTCGAGCCCTCTGAGCCCGGCCACACGCCGGCCGAGCTCCATGCCGCCGACCAGGACGACGCCCGGATACGGCGGCGACCCCCCGCGCGGTATCCGGACCATGGCCCGGACCAGCGAGCCACTCGAGCTCCGCAGGGTGATATCGAAGAGGTCGGACACCGCGTCCATGCCTACCGACGTCGGCGTGACCTGCTGGAGGCGTCCCTTGCGTGTCTCGAGTCCGCCTGGCGAGCCCTCGTAGAAGGCCCAGCCCAGCCCGGCCACGAGCACGAGTCCGATCCCCCCGAGGACTACGAGCGCGGAAGGCCGGCGCATCCGCTCGTCCCACTCTTCCTAGTGGCGAAGGAAGAGGCCGTCCACGAAGCCGATCTGCACGATGACAGACAGCCCGAAGACACACGAGCCGACACCAGTGCCGATGGTGAGCCCTCGGTTGAGGGTGAGAAGGGGTACCCGGAAGGGAAGGGAAAGCAGGGCGGTGATCGCGGTCATGCCGACGATGGTGCCGAGGCCGAAGAGCAGCAGATAGGCCGCGGCGGCGTAGGGGCTCTTGACCGTCGAGAGCACGAGGAGGGCCACGGCGGCGCTTCCCGCCAGGCCGTGGACGAGGCCGACCGCCACCGAGCGTGCCGCCTGGCCCTTGCCCACTGCACCGAGCACGCTGCGACATCTCGTCGGAGCGCCCATCGGTGTGTGATCGCCGTCATCGCGATCCTGGACGAAACGGACGATGCGGAAGATGCCCAGGACGAGGAGCATCACGGCCACGCACAGCTCCAAGGACAGGCCGACCGACGGGGTCACCGTGACGTTGAAGACGATGATGGCCATGCCCATGATCACGATGGTCGCGGTGTGTCCGACGCCCCAGAAAGCCCCGATGAGCGCCCCGGCATGGAAACGGCGCGTCCGGCTCACGATGGTCGCCACCGCGACCACGTGGTCGGGGTCCGTGGCGTGCTGGAGTCCGAAGAGAAAGCCCAGCCCCAGCGTGGGGAGGAGACCCGAATCCATATGGCCTCAGGCCAGATAACCCTTGGCCTTGAGGCTCGCCTCGATCTTGCTGCGGTGATTCTTCTCCCACGCGTCCAGAGTCACCTTGGCGTCGGCGTCGGCTTTTGCCTGGGCCTTCTTGAGCACCTCTTCCGATGTGGCGAGGGGAATGACCACGATCCCTTCGTCGTCGGCCACCACCATGTCGCCCGGATGCACCACCACCCCTCCGCACCGGATGGGATGATTGATCTCCCCCGGACCTTCCTTCGCGGCGGGAATGGGGGAGCGCCCGCGCGCGAAGAGAGGAAAGCGGTTGGCCCGGCTCTCGCCGATGTCCCGGATCACTCCGTCCACGACGAATCCCGCGATCCCTCGCTTCTGCGCGATGGCGCAGACGTTGCCGCCGGCCACCGCCATGGAATCGTCCCCCGCTTCCACGACGACCACATCCCCCGGCTCGGCCCGGTAGATGGCCGCGTGGAGCATGAGGTTGTCGTGGTGCGCTGTCCGCACCGTGAGGGCCGGTCCCGCGATGCGCCCGATGTCCGGCCAGAGCGGGTGGATCGCGTAGCGCATCACGCAGGAGAGCTCGATGATGTCCGAGATCGCCGTCGTTGCGAGCCCCTGGAAGCCCTTGACGATGTCCGCCCCCGGACGCGGGATGGTGAGGCGAATGGCCTGAGAGGGTTCGGTCATGGCGTCACTCCGAGAGTTTGAGGAGAAGCCCGGTGCGGCGCGAGCGGGTGATGGCCGCGGCCAGCCCCCAGTGCGCGAGCACCACGTAGAGTCCGGTGAGGGCGAAGCCCCAGAGCCACGCATGCGGGTAGTGGGGCTCGAAGCCGTAACCCTCGCGGAAGGCGTCGAGGAAATAGGTGAGGGGCACCGCGGCCGATATCACCTGCACCCAGTCGGGCAGGACGGAGACCGGGTAGTAGATGCCGGACAGCATCACCACGAAGTTCACCGCCGCCCACGCCGAGGTTTCCGCCCGCGTCCCGAAGAGCACCACGAGGCTGCACACGAGGACCGACCAGCCACGAGCCCACCGCCATGTGCCGTATGCCGATGGGAGTGAGGAACTGGTGCTTCATGGACTTGGACCAGATGTCGAAGAGCACGGCGTAGGCGACGTCGAGCTGGCAGACCTGCACCGCGGAGAGCGCCACCGTGCCCACGAGGATGAAGGCGGTCATGCGCGCGTCCAGATGCAGGAAACGCGTGAGGAGCCCGTGGGAGAGCATGGCCACCCCGGGCCAGAAGGAAAGCTCGAAGACGAAGAAGACATTCCGCCTCGCCATGATCACGTTCCGGTAGGCGAAGGCCCACGTTCGCACGAGCTCGACCGTCCACGACTCGCGCGGGAGGGGCTCAGCGAGCAAATTCAACGAAGACCTCCTCGAGCTCGGGCTCCCGCACCTGGCAATCCCTCACGAGGACGCCCTGCTCGTGCAGCCAGCGCAGCACCTCGGCCAGACGCTTTTCCGACGAATCCACCGTGCACTCGATCTGATCGCCCTTGACGTGGAGCTGCAGCATGCCGGGGAGATCCGCGAGGCCCTCGGGCGCTCCCGGCTCGAGGCGGAGGGCGATGATGTCGCCGATCCGGATCTGGCGCTTGAGCTCGTCGGGCGTGCCCTCGGCCAGGATGCGCCCGGCCTTGATGAAGGCGATGCGATCGCAGAGCTCCTCGGCCTCCCGCATGTAATGGGTGGTCAGGATGATGGTGGTGCCGCGCTCGCGCCGGAGCTCCGCGATCTGGGCTCGCAGGCGTATGGAGATGTCGGGGTCGAGCCCGAGCGTCGGCTCGTCGAGGAAGAGCACCTCGGGCTCGTTGATGAGCGCCTTGGCAAGAGCCAGCCGCTGCTTGAGCCCTGTGGACAAAGCGTTGTACTCGGTCTTGCGATGCGCTTCGAGCCCGCACTGTTCGATGAGCGTCTCCACGCGCTCGCGCAGGACTTTCCCATGAAGACCGTACAGCCCGCCGTAGAACGTCAGTACCTCGGGCGGGCGCAGGCTCCACACGAACGAGGCGTTCCCGCTCGCCATGTTGAGGCGCCGGCGGATGGCCGTGGCCTCCCGGACGACATCATGGCCGAGGATGGACGCGGAGCCGCTGTCGGGCAGGAGGAGCGTGGCCAGTATGGAGAGCAGGGTCGTCTTCCCCGCGCCGTTGGGTCCGAGGAGGCCGTAGATCGCCCCCCGAGGCACCTGCAGGCTGGCACCTCTGAGCGCCTCCGTACGGCGCTGCCCGAGCCAGCCGCTCTTGAAGGTCTTCCGTAGATCGCGCGCTTCCACCGCAAGCATAACCCGCCCATCCTATCACGCGGCTCACGCGGCCCGCCGAACACGACCCGACGGCGCGGCGGACGCGGAGGTTTGAACAGGGTGCGTCCTTCTGGTAGAACCGACGCGTGGAGGCTCACGAAGATGACGGCTCAGTCTGGCGCAGCGAAGCGAGCGCCCTCGCCCCCGGCCGGACGGCCAAGTTCCGCCTCGTACGTCGGGGCAAGCCGATCGATGGCTTCATCGTCAACGTCGACGGCCGCTATCATGCGTACGTCAATCGGTGCCCACACGCCGGCACCGCGCTCGATCTCTGGCCCAACGAGTTCATGACCGAGGACGGCGGCCATCTCATCTGCTCCACCCATGGGGCCATTTTCGAGAAGAACACCGGCATCTGCGTCGAAGGCCCCTGCCCCGGCGCCGCCCTCGACCCCCTCGCGGTCGACATGGACGGGGGATCTCTGGTGGTGAGATGGCCGAGCTGACGCCCGACGAGGAGCACACCGAGGTCCAGGAGACGAATGCGCGCTTCTACCGCGCCATCGAGAGCCAGGATCTCGAGGCCATGGACGCTGTGTGGCGCCACGCAGACTACGTGCGCTGCGTGCATCCCGGCTGGGGCCTCCTCACCGGCTGGGAGACCGTCCGCCAGTCCTGGGAGGCCATATTCAAGGACAGCCGCGAGCTACGCTTCACCCTCTCGGATGTGCAAGTCCGCATCGACGGAGAGCTCGCCTGGGTCACCGGCACCGAGAACATCCTCTCCCAGCTCCAGGGCAATATCTCCGTCACCGCGGTGCTCGTGACCAATGTCTACGAGCGCACGGGCACGCGGTGGCGGATGGTCCTTCATCACGCCTCGCATATTTTGACCGGAGAGCCCGACCGGGACGAATGATCGCCGAGGGCGAGTCAGTCGCTCTTACCGGGTTTCGAGTGTAGCGACCGTGGGGAACGCTACGCGCATTCCGTCATGCAGATTCGAAGCCGCTCAGCAGGCCGACGCAGGCCGCAGGGTCGCTTCGAGGCGGTCGCCGACCTTCAGGTTCTGCAGGGTGTCCTTGTGAGCTCGAAACTCATACGCCTTCCCGTCCGCTTCCTTGATGGTGACGCGGCCCTCGGCCTGGTCCACCTTGACCACCTCGCCCGCCACCTTTTCTTTGGCGCCGGCCTGCGTCTTTGGATCGCAACTCGGCTGCTTGGCTTGCCCCATCGCCGAGCCGCCCCAAAGCAAGCCGGCCGCGATCATGCCGGCTACCACTGCTCGACGCATCTGCATCGTTCGTCTCCCTCTAGTTGTTGTGCTTCGTAATGTCATACACCACACCGGCCGCCGCCCCCACGCCCGCCCCGATCAGCGCCCCCTTGCCGGCGCCGTATCCCGTTCCGGCCCCCACGGCTGCTCCCGCGCCGGCTCCGACGGCGGCACCGGTCGCGGTCCCGCAGGCGCTGACGGTGAGAGCGAGCAGCGAGCCCGCGATAGCCGATGTCACGATATGCTGTGACATTTCTCTCTCCTGTGAGCCGTCGATGTGACGACACCGTAGATGGAGGCCCCGAGAGCGCCGGCGGAGACATGGCTGCCACCGGCGCCCTCGGTCCTGGAGGCCGTTTCGCGACCCCCGGTCGGCTTCGGTCCGACCGCTACTTCCGGGTCCCGCTGGGCTCCAGGCTGCTGCGCGACGCGTAGGTCAGGTCGTTCTTTACGGAACGGACGCCTGGGATGCCCCGGGCAACTTCGGAAGCGCGGGCGCTCGTGCCGATAGACTTCACCTCTCC
>WNFU01006739.1_pt1 | contig 15137 bp, 14 predicted proteins | sample 5400121 | NCBI WGS metagenome assembly WNFU01 (sample SAMN13153360, study PRJNA577476) | soil metagenome | isolation source: 100 cm soil or saprolite under grassland replicate 1 | place: USA:California | collected 2016-06-15
GGGCCAACGCCGTCAACGGCGTGATCAACGTCATCACGAAGAACGCCAAAGACACGCAAGGGTTTCTCCTGTCGGGTGGCGGGGGCACGGAGCTGCGCGGCTTCGGCACCGCCCGCTACGGCGGGGCGCTGGGCTCGAGCGTCCGCTATCGGATCTACGGCAGGGGCTTTGCTCGCGATGAGACGGATTCGTCCAGCGGCCAGGGTGCCACGGATGATTGGCACTTCTGGCAGGGCGGCTTTCGGGTCGACTGGGACCAGTCGACGACCAGCCGCTTCGCCCTGCAGGGCGATCTGTACGATGGCCGCATCGCTCAGCCCAACGCCGACGACGTCGCCGTCAGCGGCGGCAACGTGATGGCGAAGTGGTCACGGACGATCTCCGAAACGTCGCATCTCACGGCCCATCTGTACTATGACCGGACCCACCGGGACATTCCGGACACCTCTGGCGAACATCTCGACATCTTCGACGACACCTACGACGTCGAGCTCCAGCACCAAGCACGGCTTGGTGCCCGCCACGACGTGGTCTGGGGACTCGGTTACCGGCTGATCAACGATCACGTCGGCAACACGCCAGCCCTGGCCTTCTTACCGGCTCACGTGGCGCGACAGTGGTTCACTGGATTCGTCCAGGACGAGATCGCGCTCGTCCGCGACCGGTTGCACGTGTCCCTCGGCACGAAAGTCGAGCACAATGACTATACCGGCGTCGAGATCCAGCCCAGCGGCAGAGTGAATTGGACGGTCAGTCCGTCCACGACGCTGTGGGCGGCGGTGTCCCGGGCCGTCAGAACGCCCTCGCGCATCGATCGGGAGTTCTTCGCCCCCGGCCAGCCGCCCCATCTCCTCGCCGGCGGCCCGAACTTCCACTCCGAGGAAGAGCTGGCCTATGAGCTGGGATACCGCCACCAGCACGGGGACCTTGCTCTCTCCGTGGCGACGTTCTACAGCCGCTACCACGGACTCCGCAGCCTGGAGCGGGTCAACCCGCCTGCTCCCTTCCCCCTTGTCATCGGGAACGGGCAGGATGGCGAGTCCTTCGGGGCGGAGCTCACGGCCGAGTACTGGGTCACACAACGGTGGCGGTTGAGCGCCGGCTACACCGAGCTGCGCAACCACATCTGGCCCAACCCCGGCAGCACCGATGCGTCCCGGGGCAGCGCGGAATCGCACACTCCCGATCGCCAGTTCTTCCTGCATTCGTCGGTCGATCTGCCCGCCCGGGTGAGACTCGACGCGCGGTTCCGTGCGATCGATGACATCGCCAACCAGCAGGTCCCGGGTTACGCCGAGCTGAACGCCAGGCTCACCTGGCAGCCGACGTCAAAGCTCGATCTGTCGGTCGTCGGTCAGAGTCTGCTCCATCGCCGTCACGCGGAGTTTGGCACACCTCCCACGCGTCGGGAAATCGAGCGTGGCGTGTATGGCGTGGTCGAATGGCGCTTCTGAGCGCGATGGTCGCCGGCGCGAGTCGGTCGCGCGGTGCACGGCGGATGGCGGGCGCGTGGATCGTCGCGTCCGCTCTGGTGCTCTGCGCGGGACCCGGGTTGTCGGCGCAAACCGCGCGGGCCTCGGAGTATCAGGTGAAGGCCGTGTTCCTGTTCAACTTCGCGCAATTCGTCGATTGGCCGGCCGAAGCCTTTCCCGGCTCCGACACGCCGGTGGTGATCGGCGTGCTCGGGGATGATCCGTTCGGGGGTGTTTTGGACCAGACGGTGCGCGATGAGCGCCTGAGAGGGCGGCCATTCCAAGTTCGGCGCTACCAGAGCGTGGACGAGATCAAGATCTGCCACATCTTGTTCATCGGTCGCTCCGACGCGGACCGGCCGGCGGGCATTCTGGCGGGCCTCAAGCACCGGCCGATCCTCACGGTGAGTGACGCCGACGGATTTGCCGAGCGTGGAGGCACGATTCGCTTCGTAACCGACCGGAGCCGCATCCGGCTCCAGATCAACCTCGAGGCGGCGGAGGCGGCCCACCTGACCATCAGCTCCAAGCTGCTGCGGCTGGCCGAGGTCATCACCCCCGCGGGGCATTGAGATGCCGCTGCGCGACTGGCCGATCAAGCGGAAGCTGACGGCCATGCTCCTCCTGATCAGCGGCTTGGTGCTGCTGCTGACGTCCGCGGCGTTTGTGACGTACGAGGTCGCGACGTTCTGGCAGACGACATCGAAGAACCTGTCCACGCTGGGGCGCGTCATCGCCGCGAACAGCACCGCCTCGTTGGCTTTCGCCAACGAAGCCGACGCGAGGGAAATCCTGTCCGCGCTGAGAGCCGAGCCGCATGTCGTGGCGGCGGGCCTGTACGACGCGGACGGCCGGTTGTTCGCGCGCTATCCGGGGGACCTCCCCGGCGACAGTCTTCCGGCCGGACCAGAGAGAGACGGCTACCGCTTCGCGCACGGGTATTTGATCGGCGTCGAGCCGGTAGCGGAGGTGGGGAGTGAGCGTCTGGGCACGTTGTACTTGAAGTCCAACCTGAAGGCCGTGGCCCGCACCTTGCGCCTTTCGGCCGCCATCGCCGCGGGGGTGATGGCGATCTCGTTGCTGACTGCTTACGTCCTGGCCGCGGTCCTGCAGGGACGGATCTCGCAACCCATTCTCGCCCTGGCGGAAACCGCCAGGGCGGTCTCCACCCGGCAGGACTACTCCGTGCGGGCGCCCAAGGTCAGCGAGGACGAATTGGGCGTGCTGACCGACGCATTCAACCAGATGCTCGGCCGGATCGAGGCGAGCAAGGAGGAGCTGCGGCGCTACGCCACGGAGCTCGAGCAACGGGTGGCCGAGCGCACGCATGAGCTCGAGCAGCGCAATGAGGCGCTGCGGCGCAACGCGGCGGAGCTCCTCGCCGCCAATCAGGAGCTCGACGCGTTCGCCTACTCGGTGTCGCACGACCTGCGCGCGCCGCTGCGCAGCATCGACGGATTCAGCCAGGTGCTGCTGGAAGACTCCGGCGCGCAGCTGGACGAGGCCGGGCGGGGCGCCCTGCACCGCGTGCGCGCCGCCAGCCAGCGGATGGCCACGCTCATCGACGACCTGTTGAGACTTGCTCGCGTCACCCGTGCGGAGATGCGGACCGAGGTCGTGGACTTGAGCGGCATGGCGCGGGACATCGCCGCCGAGCTTCAACGGACCACGCCGGCACGGCAGGCGGAATTCGCCATTGCCCCGGGGCTCACGGCGCGGGGAGATCCGCGCTTGCTGCGGGTGGCCTTCGAGAACCTCCTCAGCAACAGCTGGAAGTACACGGCGAAGCAGCCGCGGCCGCGGATCGAATTCGGATCCGTCGAAGTGGACGGAACGCACGCGTTCCTGGTTCGGGACAACGGCGCCGGCTTCGACATGAAGTACGCGGACAAGCTGTTCGGCGTGTTCCAGCGACTGCACTCCGCGGCGGAGTTCGAAGGCACCGGCATCGGCCTCGCGACGGTCCGCCGCATCATCACCCGGCACGGCGGCCGCATCTGGGCCGACGGCGCCGTCGATCGGGGAGCGACGTTCTACTTCACCCTGTGATGGCCCGCTCCGCGGGTCCGGAGGCCGTGTGAACGCGGGAAAGATCCTGCTGGTGGAAGACAACCCCGACGACGTCGCTTTGACGACGCGGGCGCTCAAGAGTCACAACATCATGAACGATGTGGTCGTGGCGCACGACGGGGTACAGGCGATCGAGTATCTGTTCGGCACGGAGGGTCGCCCCGCGTCGGACGAGCTGCCGGCGGTCGTGCTCCTCGATCTGAAACTGCCGAAGCTCAACGGGATGGAGGTGCTCCAGCGCATCCGGGCCGACGGGCGCACCCGGCTCTTGCCGGTCGTGATCCTCACCTCCTCCGACGAGGAGCGCGACATCATCGAGGGTTACACCCTCGGCGCCAACAGCTACGTGCGCAAGCCGGTGAACTTCGTGGAATTCACCGAGGCGGCCAAGCAACTCGGGCTCTACTGGTTGCTCATGAACCAGGCGCCACCGCAGCCGCGGCGGTGACATGAATGCCATCCTTGCCGAGTGCGGCGAGATTGCTCGGTTTTGCGCCACAACTGTCTCCAAACTGGTGCACCCTGGCGAGCATCCCAAGCCGGACGTCCTCGCCTAACCCCTTGCGGGGAATCGAGGTGTGCTGGCCCCCGAAACGGGGCACGGCGGCTGCAGCATGAGAGTCCTGCCCTAAGTCGGAGGTGGTTTATGGAAGCCCGCATCACCGAGCAGTCGCAGTTGTTCAGGCTCAGGCAGCGCATGGAAGAAGCGCAGGTCTCGCACGGCCAGCAGTTCAGGGCCGACCTGCCCAATGTCAGGATTAGCGCGCTGGCGGGAAGCGCGGACGGTCAGGCCCTGTTTTGCATCATGGGCCCGCTTCGGGTGAGGGAAGTCCTGAGTCCCGGGGACGGCCTCCCCTTGCCGGCCGACGTGCGACTGGAGGGCCTCAACGTTCCTGTCGCAGGGCCGTACGACATCGTCAACGCCCTGGTCTCTTCGAACGGAGACATCCGGCTCGTCGTGGACGACAGGACGTCGGTCCTTCCCGCGGCCGAACGGGCACCTGAGCTGTTCCTGTAGACGGTCGTAGGTCAGCAAAGGGTGCGGGGGTGGGACATGCCCCTGCACCCTTCGTCTGACGGTCTCGCTCCCCCGCGTGGAAACATCCCCTCCGGCACGGATTTGATTGCGACGGTCGGCCGAGCGTAGCTTAGTGTACCGCCGGGATCGACCTGGAGACCCTCCGTGCCCCTCACGGCGAAGCTGTCAAAAGAGTTCTACGACAAATTTGGAACGGGTCCTGGCACGCCTTGGTGTCGTCGAAGGCCGGTTCGGCACGCTCGAGGGTCGGCTCGTGCGGTGGATGTTTCTGTTGTGGGTCGCGAGCTTGGGTACGTCCATCGCGCTCATCGAGCTCACTCGCTGAGGCGTGATGGAATGAGGTCGGCCTCTACCGGAGATCACGCCATGACGCCGCTCACCCTAGGGACGCTCGTCGTCGCTGCCCTGCCGGGGCTGCGAGCGCCCGCAGACACCGTTCCGCTGTACGACAACCTCGGCAACCATCATCACGCGGTCACGACCAGAGTCCCGTCCGCGCAACAGTATTTCGATCAGGGGTTGCGCCTGGTCTTCGGGTTCAATCACGGCGAGGCGATCCGGGCGTTCAACGAAGGCGTGCGCCTCGACCCGAGCTGCGCGATGTGCTACTGGGGCGCGGCGCTGGCTTACGGCCCCCACGTCAACGCGCCGATGGACTCGGCGAGCGGCGTCGCCGCCTACGCCGCCGCCCAGCAGGCGCTCAAGCGGGTGTCACGGGTGAGCCCGCCGGAGCAGGCCTACATCCGCGCGGTCGCGAAGCGGTACGCCCGGGTGCCGACCACCACCAGCCGCGCCGCGCTCGACTCCGCGTACGCGCGCGCCATGGCCGAGGTAGTGCAGAAGTATCCCGACGATCTCGACGCGGCGACGCTGTACGCGGAAGCGCTGATGGACCTGCGCCCGTGGAACTACTGGCAGCAGCCGTCGGGCGAGCCGTATCCCGGCACGCTCGAGATCGTGTCCCAGCTCGAGCGCGTGTTGCGGGGGAACCCCGACCACCCCGGCGCCTGCCACTACTACATCCACGCCGTCGAGGCCGTGCAGCCGGAGAAGGCCGTCGCCTGCGCCGAGCGGCTGGCGGCCCTGATGCCGGGCGACGGGCACATCGTGCACATGCCGGCGCACATCTACATCCGGGTGGGACGCTACGCCGACGCGATCGCGAGCAACGTCCACGCGGTGCACACGGACGAAGCCTACATCGAGGACCAGCGCCCGTCGGGCGTCTACCCGCTCGGCTACTACCCGCACAACCTGCACTTCCTGTCGTTCGCGGCGACCATGGCCGGCCAGAGCGCGACCGCGATCGACGCGGCGCGCAGGCTCCTGGCCAAGACGAACATGCAGGCCGCGGCCCAGGTCCCGCCGCTGCAACCCTTCGTGTCGTTCCTCGACGTGACGCTGGCGACGTTCGGCCGCTGGGACGACGTGCTGGCGCAGCCGCTGCCGCCGGCCGACATCCCGTACGCCGTCGGCATGGCGCACTACGCGCGGGGCGTGGCCTTCGCTGCGACGGGCAAGCCGACCGAGGCGCAGGCCGAGCTGGACGCGCTGACGCCGATCGCGGCCGCGGCGACGCCGGACAACAAGACGGTGTTCGACATCGCGACGCACGCGCTCCTGGGTGAGATCGCCTCGCGTCAAGGCAAGCTCGACGAGGCGGCGACTCACTTCAAGGCGGCGATGGCGCTCGAGGATGGGCTGCTCTACTTCGAGCCGCCCACCTGGTATTACCCGATTCGTCACTCGCTCGGCGCGGTGTTGCTGCGCGCCGGGCGCGCGGCCGAGGCCGAGCAACTGTATCGTGAGGACCTGCGCCGCTTCCCGGAAAACGGCTGGGCGCTGTTCGGCTTGCTCTCGGCTCTGCGGGCCCAGGGGAAGACCGCGGAAGCCGACGCGGTAGAGGCCCGCTTCCGCAAGGCGTGGGGGACGGCGGACGTCACGCTGACGGCGTCCAGGTTCTAGCGGGACTTTCGCGGCGCTGCGCGAACGCTCGGGGCTCCGGCGAGGTCTTCCATGCACCTCCTGCTCCTGCCGGCACTGCTGGCCGCCCAGCAGCTCTCGAGTCGTCCGGCCGTCCAGGCGCCTGACTCCACCCTCCGCACCCGCGTAGCGGCGTGGCGCGCCGGACGCGAGGCGGCCATCGTCCGGGAATTCGCGGACCTTCTCGCAATCCCCAATCTCGCGGCCGACTCGGTCAACATCCGCCGCAATGCGGAGGTGATCGTCCGGATGCTCGAGCGGCGCGGGGTGAAGGCCCGCCTCCTGGAGGCGCCGGGCTCACCGCCCGCCGTCTTCGGCGAGTTGGCCTCACCGGGCGCCACGCGCACCGTCATCCTCTACGCGCATTACGACGGCCAGCCGGTGGATACCGCCCGCTGGGCGACGCCGCCCTGGCGGCCCGTCCTGCGCGACAAGGCCCTCCCCGATGGTGGCCGGGAGATCCCCTTCCCAAGGGAGGGGGGAGCAGCGCGGTTCGATCCAGAGTGGCGGATCTATGCCCGCTCCGCCGGCGACGACAAGGTCTCGATAATCGCGCTCCTCGGGGCGCTCGACGCGCTCCGCGCCCTCGGCGTCCGCCCCTCGGTGAATCTCAAGCTCTTCTTCGAGGGCGAGGAGGAGGCGGGCTCCGAGCATCTCCGGGACATGCTCACCCGGCATGCCGCCCTGCTCGCGGCCAACCTCTTCCTGGTCGGCGACGGCCCGGTGCACCAGACCCGGCGCCCGCAGCTCACCTTCGGGGTGCGCGGGGTGATGGGCCTCCAGCTCACCGTGTACGGCGCGATCCGGCCGCTCCACAGCGGCCATTACGGCAACTGGGCCCCGAATCCGAACGTCATGCTGGTGCGCCTCCTCGCGAGCATGCGGGACGACGAGGGGAAGATCCTGATCGACCACTTCTCCGACGACGTCCGGCCGCTGACGGCCGCGGATCGAGCCGCGCTTGCCACGCTGCCGCCCGTGGAGGACCAGCTCGAGGGCGAGCTCCGGCTCGGCCGGAGCGAAGGAGCCCCCGCGCTCCTGGCCGAGCAGCTGCTCAAGCCCGGTCTCAACGTGAGCGGCATCTCGGGAGGGCGAACCGGCTCCACGGCCGCGAATGTGATCGTCCCTGAGGCGAGCGCCTACCTCGACTTCCGGCTGGTGCTGGATCAGCGGCCCGAGCGGGTCCGCGAGCTGGTGGAGGATCACATCCGGCGGCAGGGGTTTTTCGTCGTCCGGGCCGATCCCGATTCGGCTACGCGGAGGTCCCATCCGCGGATTCTAAAGCTGCTCTGGAGCGACGGGTACCCCGCCTCACGCACCCCGCTCGACCTGCCGGTGTCTCGCGCCATGGTGGCCGCGGCGCGTTCGGCGCTCGACCAGCCCATCATCACGGTGCCCGCCATCGGCGGGAGCTTCGGGCAGTACGTCTTTCAGGAAGTGCTCCACGTGCCGATCGTCGGAACGCCGATCGCCAACCACGACGACAACCAGCACGCCGAGAACGAGAACCTGCGGATCCGGAACCTGTGGGACGGGATCGAGCTCTACGCGGGACTTCTGGCGCGGCTCGGTCCCGAGTGGCGGGCGGCGGAGCAACCGACGCCATAGGGGTGGTGAACGGTCAACGGTGGGGGTGAGGCGGGCGCTCAGGCGCCGCCGCCCTTGGGATGACCCGGCCAGACCGGGCGCGGGATGCCGGCTTCAACCCGGTAGAAGCCGAGGTCGCGGCCGGCGCGGAGCTTGGCGATGTAGAGGATCTGCCCCGCGTGCATGCCGAAGTGCTCCACTGCGTGATAGATCGCCTGAAGGGTGGTGACGGTGCGGCCCTGCACCACGTGCCGGTCGTTGAGCCGGGCCGGATCGGTCCGCGCCAGCACCGCGTCGGCTTCCAGCACCGCCTCGGTGAGTATCGCCACGAGCGCGTCCCGCGTGAGGGGGTCCCGCCGGGCGAACTCGGCGCCGCGGTCGCGGATGTCGCGTGCCCCAGCGACGCCGCTCACGATCCACTGCCGGATGTTGCCGGCCAGGTGCAGCATCAGGTTGCCCACGCTGTTGGACGCCTCATTGGGGCGCCACCAGGTGTCTTCCTCGCTCAACCGCTCGACGGCGGCCCGGATCTTGGGCAGGTAATGGCCGGTCAAGTACTCCCGGGACTGGGCGAGGAACGCGGCACCGGTCTCCATCGCGTCTCAGAGCGCGGCCCTGGCGCGTTCCGGGGTCTTCCAGAGGTCGATCGGCTTCGCGATGCCTTTCGGGCGGAAGGGCAGCATGATCTTTCGAGCCAGTCCGGCCGACGCGTAGGCGGCATACAGGACCTCTTGCACCATGCGTCCGGTCTCGCCGTCGGAGATCGGCGTCTCCTTGCCGCGCACACAGCGGGCGAAGTGCCGCATCTCTTGGGGGAACCCGTAGTTCCAATGCTCCTCGAACACTGGGTAGCTCCAGGCCCTGGTCGTCGCGGCTTTTTCGACCGCGTAGCCGAACCCCACCTCCGAGTACGTCGGGAGCGCGTTGCCCATGAGCAGGTCGGCGTAGGTCTGCCCCTTGTCGCCGAACACCTCGATGCAGTCGTCCATCCCGCCGGGCCGGTTCCAGCTGCTCTCGACCATCCCGACGGCGCCGTTCTCGAATTCGATGAGCGTGACCGCTTCGTCGTCGCCCTGCGTGCGCCCTTGGTGCACCTGCGTCGCCATCTGCGAGTAGACGCTCTTGATTTTCGGTTTGCCGAGGAACCACCAGCAGAAGGCGATGCCGTGGCACCCCAGGTCCATGACGGCGCCGCCGCCCGACTGCTCCACGTCCCAAAACCACTCCGAGTGCGGACCCGAGTGTTTCTCGCCCTGCTTCACCAGGTGCACGCGGCCAAACGCACCTTCGTCCGCCAGCTGCTTCGCCTTCACGTATTTCGGCGCGAAGAACAGCTCTTCGGCGTAGAGGAGCAGCACGCCCGCCTTGCGGCACGCGTCGATCATCGCGTCGGCTTCCTCCATCGTCAGGCACAGCGGCTTCTCGCACACCACGTGCTTGCCGGCCGTGGCGCCGTCGATCGCGATCTGCGCGTGCAGCCGATTGGGCGCCGTGATCGAGATCATCTCGACTTCAGGATCGCGCAGCAGTTCGCGGTAGTCGGTATACGCGCGCCGGATGCCGTGTCGCTTCGCGAAGCCTGCCGCGTGTCCGTTGGTCGGCGAGGCCACGGCGACGACCTCGCCTTCCTCCGGCATGGCTTTCACGGCCCCCGCGATGCAATCCGCCTGAAAGCGCGAGCCGATGATCCCGATCTTCACTCTCGACGATTGCATTCGTTCCTGCCGTGTGATCGAGGCCAGAGCTCTACCAGCCAATGACAAAGCGGTCATGGTACGTGCGTGCGCGGAGCTTGAACAAGGCGCCAGATGCGAACGCACCTGGTCGTCGCGCCGCGCGTAGCGCGGCCAACCGACGCTCGGCGGATCGACACGGAGGCCGGATCGCGCTCGAGCCCCACGCTGCGGCGAGAAGTCGCCTATTCCGGCCAGCTACAGCACCGAACCCCGACGTGGATCCAACCTCCCTGCGTTTCGAAGAAGGCGAGCGTCTGATCCTCCGAGACGAGCTTCAACAGCACGAGGTCGCGCCGGGGGCGCGGCACGCCCCACCGGCCGCGGCTGCGGAACTCTCGTGCTCCGGTCCAGTCGAAGTATTCACGTGGGGCGGCCCCGGCGAGCCAGCTCCACTCGTTTCCCGTGAGCCGAGCGAGCTCGATGATCTTCACCGGCGGACCGAGCACCACGACCAGCAGCCGCCAGTGGTCCGACATCGCGCAGATCACCGCCCACTGCGGCGCAGCGGCATCCACGAAGTGGCCGTCGACGGCTTGGTCCCAGTCGTTCATCACGTCCGGCCCCCGTCGGCAGCCTTCATGCGCAAGGGTGAGCCGGAGCTCGTTCGGGACCTGCGGCGTCGGCTTCCAGCGTTCCAGGCCCAGCGCACGTCGTTCCAGCGAGGCGACGCAGGCAGGGCGTAAGCGCCGATCGACCGCGGTGAACGGCGGGTGCTGGGCCACTTCCGGATGCGACCCCAACCACCCTAACACGCGGGTCACGCCCGGGCGGCAATCGCGCTCCCACTCCTCTTTGGTCGGCAGCATCGCGAGGAACTGCCGGTACGCGTCGAGCGACGGCATTTCGGCCAGGATCTCGGGAGGAACGTCGAAGGTGGGCCGGCCGTCGATCCAGAGGCTGTCCGGTCTGAGGATCGCCCTGAACACGTACCGCCTGCCGCTGGTCAGGGAATCGCGCTTCAGGACCCGATCGCAGGAGTCGCCTATTTGGGCCCAGCGCACGACGACCGCCGTCGGATCCGATCCGACGAGGTTCGCACCCGGGCCGTCGGCTTCCTCGACCCTCAGGCGGACCGCCGGCTGAGCAGGCCGCAGCGTATCGCGCGACCGACTCGTCAAGACTGTGGCCAGGATGCGCGTGTCATTGCCCGATCGCAGAAATGCGGGCGTCGTCTCGAACATCACACACTGTCCCGAAGCCGATCCGATGGCTCCAACCAGCGCCAAGAGGACGGTGACCATCGCCCGCAGTCCCAGTCGACCGATTCTCGAACCTGAGGCGCCAAAACTCATCGTCAGGTAGGCCGATCAGTACACTCGGCGCACCGCTCTCCCTCAAGCGCTTGCATCATTGTGCGGTCAGTCAGCGGAGAGGTAGCGCAATACCTACGTTGAGCGCGACATCATGCTGCACCGGCGTGCGCGTTGTGTCCCCAGGAGGAAGCCGCTCCATCGCTGCGCGATAGATCGCATCTTCGACGCCAAATCGCAAGCGAATGCGGCCGAGCGTGCGGGTGACGTCTACAGCGATGGTTCCGCCGCTAGAAGTCTGCTTGGCCAGACGGATCTCAGGGCTTCCGCCATCGTAGGCAGACCCTGCAATGTGGACCAGTGCTGGCCCAGCTCCCAATCGCACGTTTGTTCCTCCGCTCCGCGCTCGCCCCACAAGGCGGAGGGTCAGGACCGAGAGAGCGGCGCGACGGCCCGCCGGCGCGGGCAGAAATGGGTCGATGACGAAGGGAGAGGACCCGGATCGATCGCAGAATCGGAGGCCACCGGCGAGATCCAGCCCAACATGTGGCAGCGGCCACGCAGTGACAGTCGCGCCGAGGGATAGGCCGGCCTCGTGATGTCCCTCGTAATGGTCTACACGAAACCCGGTTGCTGTCGGCCGGAGGACGGCGCGTTCGAACTGCTCCACGGTCGGCAGGAAGTATCCAGCGTGAAGCCCGACTTCGAGCCACTGAGCCGCCGCCGTCGTGGGGGCGAACAGAAGGACGCAGACGTGAATGAGCGTGCGTAACGTGGACTGCGTCATTGATCGCCGGTAGTCCCTTATGCCGCATGAAGTGGGTGGTGCCGCCGTCCAGCTAGAGCGTTCACAGCCCCCCAGCTTTGAGCGCTCGGTAGGCGCCATGGCTTCGCTCCAGCGAGGCCCCTCTACGTCACCGCGGTGCTGAACCGCAGCCTGTTCCCGTCAGGATCGACGACCGTCATCTCACGGGCGTGCCACTCCGTGTCGCCTGGCAGCTCCGCCGGCGTGATGCCGCGGCGACCAATCTCGTGAAACACCGCGTCGACGTCGTCCACGACGAAGTACGCAGCGCCGCCCACCTCGCAATTGCCCGCGTGCTCCGTGACAAAGAGCGACAGGCCATCACGCGTGAGCTGCGCGAAGACCGGCACGCCGGGCTCAAACTGGTGCTCCCAATCGACGTTGAAACCAAGGCCATCCACGTAGAAGGCGCGCGTGCGCTTCCAGTTGGTCATCCGCAATTGGGGGAAGACTCGCTGACTCATCGTCGCCTCCGGGCTGGCGCTAATGGGTTAGGCGGCTCCGCCGCAGGCAGCGGCTGGCGCGGTTCGTTGGCGAGCTCGCTTTCTCAAGGCCAGCCGGCGCCCGGTGCGGGTGCTCGCAGGGTTCGTACCTGGCCCGTTCGTGCCCGGTCGGCCGTGCTCTGAAGACCACGCCACTCCCGGACCACCATGAACAGCGTTCTCCCGTCCACGCCTCCGAGCATGCAGGCGAAACAGCCAAGGTCCAGGGCGACCGCCTGCAGCACGTCGCCGCCTTCGCGGACGCGCACGCAGCGCTTGTTCGGGACGTCCGCGTACCAGACCGCGCCTTCCGCGTCCATGCAGATGCCGTCGGGGACGCCGTCACGGAGATCGGCCCACACCCGCCGGTTGGAGAGGCTGCCTTCGGGTGCGATGTCGAACGCGGTGAGGCGCTTGCCGTAGGACTCGGCGACGATCAGCGTGGAGTTGTCGGGCGTCACGGCCATGCCGTTCGGGAAAGCGATGCCATCGGCCACCTGTCGCGCCGAGCCATCGGGAGTGACGAGCGCGACGATTCCCGGGGCGAACTTCTCACCGGCCATGAGGTTAAAGCCGCCGCCGTTGACGTACGCGTTGCCGCGGCCATCCACGACGATCTCGTTGAAGCCCAAGTGCGAGAGGCCGGTCAGGTCGGCATGGGTCACCAGCGAGCCGTCGGTCTCCCTGCGCAGGAGCAGCCGATCGCTCGCCGAGACGATGAGCAGGCGCCCATCCGGCAGCCAGTCGATGCAGATGGGCTGAAATGACGGAAAGCGCAGCTGGACCATGACCTCGCTCGTGCCTTCGAGATCGACGGCGACGACCTCCTGTGCGCCCCAGTCGGCCAGCCACAGACGGTCATCGTGCCCCCAACGCGGCGACTCGCCGAACATGAGACCCGTCATCAAGGTTCGCAGGTGCAGGTCGGGCACTGCAGACTGCTTCGACGGCATCGCAACCTCCTCGGCGCATTTCGCCGCCTTCTAGCGGATCGCGCCTCAGCTGCGGCGCGATGCGCCGCCGGCGCTCAGGAGCTCAGCATACACCCAGGCCGGTCATTGCACAAACCAACGCCTTCCGCTGCTCAGGCTTGGCGCCGTCGGCTGCAGGCGCTGGTTGAGAGGCTGCCAGGGTCATCCCTTTCGAGACGGTAACAAGCGCGTGGCTTTCGTCACGATGATGGTCTTCCTCGGTCTGAACGGGCGCGATCTTGAGGTGCAGCAGCCCGAGGTGGTCACGCTCATGCTCAGCCTGGCATCGGGCAGGCTCAGCGAACGAGAGCTGGCGGAGTGGCTTGAGGGGCGCCTGCGACGACGTAGATAAGGCGGGCGCTGGTTAGCCCGCCGCCGGTGCAGGAAGCCCCGTCTGATGCGCAGACCCGTCTGATGCGCAGAGGGGCTTACGGACCACGGCATTGTGACTGGCCCTCTTTCCCGGTGCCGAACGGCCGCGGTGCTTCGCCGACGAACATCGCGCAGACGAGACCGGGGACCCGATCGATGATCGCGATCTCACTGTGACTGGTGTCGGAAGCCGTAAGAATGACGATAGGTCACGTGGTCCGCGCAATAGGCCTCCTGCGCGACAACGAAGTTCCGAAGGTCGCTGTGAAGAGTAGCGACAGCAGCCCGGACTGTGGCCGAGTCCGGTGAGCCTCCCTGTCCGCGAAGAGTGCCCCAGAGCGCGAGAAGGAAGCCCACCGACAGTATCGGTCGGGCAAACTGCATGATGACCTCCGCGAGGAGCGGGCCGCGTGAACGGATCAACACTTGAGCTGCGGGCGATCCACCGCAGCTGTCGCGGCACGCATTCATCGAACAGAACGCGCATCCGCGACCAGCCGGTCTCTCGCCTGTTCGAGCGCCTGCACAGCCAAGTCGCGGCTTACGGTCGGAAAATCGCCACTGCCCGTTAGACCGCTGGCCCCGCCGCGTTGAGACAGCGCGCGGCGCCTGCCTACTCTTCTTCTCCGTGCCGGGCCTCGGACAGGATCGCTTCGACCCTGTCGAGCAGCGCTGCGGCAGGTCGATCCGCCGCCGTTGCCTCGCTCGGGGGCGTAGAAACATCCCTTCCGGCACGGATTTGATTGCGACAGTGGGCCGAGCGTAGCTTAGAGTAGTGCCGGGATTGACCTGGAGACCCTCCATGCCCGTCACGGTGCAGCTGTCCAAAGAGTTCTACGACAAATTCGGAAACGCGGTCGTTGATGAGCTCGTGAACTGGTTCAACCAGGTGGACGCAACGTACAAGCTGGAACTCCGAAATCTCAACGAGCTCAACTTCGCCCGTTTCGACGCGAAGCTCGAGCAGCGGATCGCGGAGTTGCGCGCCGACCTCGTCTCGCTCGAAGCGCGTTTCGAGGCGAAGCTGCGCGCTGAGGTCGCCACCCTCGAAGGCCGCCTCCTGGCACGGCTGGGTGTCGTCGAAGGCCGGTTCGGCACGCTCGATGGCGGGCTCGCGCGGTGGATGTTTCTATTCAGGGCCGCGGGCCTGGGTACGTCCATCGGGCTCATCGAACTCACTCGCTGACGCTCTGTCCACCAGGCCTTGAAGGCCGTCGCGCGCAAGGGCGGCGCGAGCCGAGCAGAAGTGGGCGTCCGGCTGACGCTGGCTAAGCCGGCCGGTCGCCGTTTAGCTTGCTGGGGTCATGACCCACACCACCCCCCAGCTCCCCGAGCGCATCAGGGAACTGGCCACCATCGCATCGAATCTG
>WNFU01025243.1_pt1 | contig 15137 bp, 15 predicted proteins | sample 5400121 | NCBI WGS metagenome assembly WNFU01 (sample SAMN13153360, study PRJNA577476) | soil metagenome | isolation source: 100 cm soil or saprolite under grassland replicate 1 | place: USA:California | collected 2016-06-15
CGGCTGGTTCAATTTTGGACCAGATCTTCAGGAGACCTTAATTAAAAATTTGTCGGCTGGTACGACAAGCCCCGGTTAGTCTTATCCAATCAAAACTACGATGCCGTGATGAAAGTCGCGGCATCTTGTTTTCTCCGCTTGGTTGTTGTAAATGTTTCGCCCCGCTGGGGCGAAAGAGCATTGGGGCATGCTTGATCCCAGAGGTGTCGCGCGAAGCGCGCTTCACCCTGGGCTATTTTATTGAACGCCTTCAGCGTTCTGCCCCGGCTTACCCGCGCACGGCGGCGACAAACTTTTGCACCTCACAAGCCGTTCAGAATTTCTTTCGCGGCGCGCCAGCCGGTTTCGATGGCACCGTGAACGGTGCCAATGTGGCCAGCGCTGATCGCTTCGCCCGCAAAGAAGAGCGTGTCGTCGACAGGTCGGGCGAGTTCATTCTGCGCCTCGATACCGCCAACCGGAAGATATGCATAGGCCCCGCGCACGAACGGATCGGAATGCCAATCATGTGTGTAAGATGCTACGAGCAGCTGGCGCAACTTTGTTTCAGGAATACCAAAAATCTGTCCGAGCGATTCGATTGCTGCGTTTAATACCTTGGTAGGATCGATGGCACCTGATCGCGTGCCCGAGGTAATTAGTTTCTCAGCATTAGATCCGCCGGTCCAGCCCACCAGCATTGGGGCGCGAACGGGCAACAACGTCCACCAGGTAGGAATGGGCGCTTCCGGGTAATGAATAAAACCAAGTTGCTCTAAATCCTCACGTCCGCCGGTTCCGGGAATATCCAACTCTTCCCAGAAGCGACTGCGAAATCGCAGCACGATCCTGATAACCTGACCCATCGCCAGCAACCGGATCGCGTTCCGTTTGTCTTCGGGCAATCGAGGCAGGAAATGCATCGTCCCCGATTTGTCCTCATCTGCTTGTAAGACGCCAAGCGGCAAGGTGATTACGACGCGCGAAGCCGTGAACATCCGTGAGCTTTCGCCGTTCGCGCAAACAGCTTGCACGCGTTGCTTGTCCCAGTGAAGTTCTTTGGCGATTGTGTTCAGATGAAAGATGGCGCCGCGCTCGAGCGCCTGTTCGTGCAACGCGTCCATTATCGTGTCGTAGCCGCCCAGGATACGGAACGATCTATCTCCCCCAACTTCGTCCTCAGCTTGATTTGCCTTTATCAGTCCTCTTACGCCGATGCGATCAATTCTCGCGGCATGAAACCCCTGGACGTATCTGCTCGCCACTGCTTTCGCCCGGCGAGTTTCCTCGTCGTCAGGTAGCGATTGGAGAAAGTCCTTGAAGGAACGATCAGGTTCTTCGGATTTCATCAAGTCCATCAAAGCTGTCAGCTTACTCCAGAAATCATGCGACTTACTGAGAGCGCCGTTTTCGAAATACCAGTGTCGATCAGTTACCTCACAAAACGGCGCACCAGTTTCAGTGAGTATTTCCCAAAGCACCGGATGTTTACCGTGAACGAATTCCGCACCGAGTTCAATCGGCAAAACAGCGGAACTGTCGTGTATGGTGTACACGCGACCGCCGACACGTTCGCGAGCTTCGAGCACCTCCACCTGAGCACCAGCAACAGCGAGATCACGCGCGGCACTCAATCCGGCTGCACCAGCGCCAATTATTAGAATCTTACTCATATCGGATAACAGTAAACAGTGAACAGTAAACGGTAAACAGTAAACAGTGAACAGTAAACGGTAAACGGTAAACAGCAGACACCCCATAGCGTAATTTTATTGAAGTGGAGTCCCTGGCTAAATGCTGGCTGTCTACTGTTTGCTGTTTGCTGCTTGCTGTTTACTTTTTCCTGCTATTCACTATTTACCATTCACGATTTACTATTCTCCTCATGAAAGCCATTCAAGTTGCCGAACTTGGTGGGCCGGAGGTGCTCACCCTGGTCAATCTTCCCACTCCCGATCCCAAACCAAACGAAGCGTTGGTCCAGATCAAAGCAGCGGGCGTGAACTTCATCGACGTCTATTTCCGCGAGGGCCGCTATCCCGCTCCGCTGCCCTTCGTTAATGGACAGGAAGCGGCGGGCATCGTAGTGGCGGTAGGTGCTGATGTCAGAAACATTAGACTGGGCGAACGAGTGGCCTACACCGGCGCGCTGGGAAGTTATGCCGAATATGCCGCAGTGCCTGCCGACCGTGTCGTTAAGATTCCGGCTGAACTGGTCTTCAATCAGGCGGCGGCTGCCATGCTTCAGGGGATGACCGCGCACTATCTTAGCCATAGCACTTACCCGATAAAGAATGGTGATACGGTTCTGGTTCACGCGGCTGCGGGCGGTGTCGGCCTGCTGCTGGTTCAGATGGCAAAAAATCTCGGGGCGCGCGTAATCGGAACGGCGGGTTCTGAAGAGAAGGCGCAACTGGCCCGCGATGCCGGCGCAGATGAAGTGATCGTCTATACGAAGCAGGATTTTGAGACTGAAATTCCGGGGCTAACCGATGGTAAAGGGGTTCATGTTGTTTATGACGGCGTAGGCAAGGATACTTTCGAAAAAGGTCTTAAGGTACTACGTCCGCGCGGTTACCTCGTTCTCTTCGGTGGCGCCAGTGGTCCAGTGCCGCCGTTCGATCTCATGCAACTCACCAAACACGGCTCGCTCTTCATTACGCGTCCCAGCCTGCAACATTACGCTGCCACTCGCGCGGAGCTGGAACACCGCTCCAACGACCTCTTGCAAATGGTTGTGCGCGGCGATCTGAAACTGCGGATTTACAAAACCTATCCGCTCGAGGAAGTGCAACAAGCACATCGCGATCTCGAAGGCAGAAAAACTACCGGCAAGTTGTTGCTGATTCCCTGAAATCGTTAGTTGCGCCGGTTCCCTGTGAACCGCAGCAAAAAGAAGAACAGGTTAATGAAATCGAGGTAGAGAGATAAAGCACCGACTACCGCATAAGATCCCACGCGGCCATTGGGAAGAGCAACGGCCATCTGCTTCAGACGCTGCGCATCCCACGCCGTCAGACCGGTAAACACCAAGACGCCTACAACTGAAATTACAAATTGCAGCGCATCGCTATGCCAGAATACTCCCACGATCATAGCGAGGATGAGTCCTATCAAACCCATGAAGAAAAACTGACCGAGGCCGGCGAGACTTCTTTTGGTAACTGTTCCAAAGAACGCTGTGGCGCCAAACATCCCGGCGGTAATAATGAACGTCGAGGCTTATCACCGATGAGGTAACTCCTACGAGCGCTGAGTACAAGACGAAGAGTCCGGCTGCTGTCGCTGGCGAAACCTTGTCGACTCGTGCGGCGAGATAGAAGACGAGTCCGAGTTGAGCGAAAAGCAAACCCAAAAACAGCAAGCGATTGAGACGCAGGTTTTCGATTATCGCGGGCGTTGACGCCACTGCCAAAGCGGTCCCGGAAGTGATCAGAAGTCCGAGAAACATCCAACCGTAGACTCTACTTAGGAATGCTCCAACGCGTTCGTCGCGCACATCCACGGGCATAAACGCAGGTTCTTTGGTTGAAGATTGATTCCACGAAGGTTGGTTCCAGCTCATTTTTGCTCCTTAGTTAAGTAGGGCTTCATTATCCCTTATCGTTGCCGACAGTGCTAACGGGCGGATTATTATAAACGGGCGGACGCGGCCGGAAATCAGCTTCCACTATGAATTAGGCGGCTAAAAAAGACAGGGTGCTTTACGTCACTGCGACCATGGCGTGGGTTTTCGCACCCAGCGGTGCTGTTTTAGTTGTTCGTATAACTCCCTGGGCAGTGAACCGGCATTGCCGGCGGCGATGTTTGCTTCAACGTGAGACAGCTTCCGCATTCCCGGGATGATGGTAGTGACGGTAGGGTGCGTAAGAATGAAACGCAGGGCAAGTTCGGACATAGTGATCTCAGGTTCGCCTGAATGCTCCTGGTTCCATTTGCGCAGGACTTCTTTCAAACCATCTGCGCGATCCACACTCGCGTTAAGATTCTCCGGAACGAAGTAAGTGTTGCGCCAATCACCTTCGTGCCACTTGCTCTCTTTGGTGAGCGTACCCGTCAGCGTCCCTTCATCAAAAGGAACCCTCGCAATCACTGCCGTCTTCATATCCTCACATGCGGGAAACAGATCATCCTCAGGATTCTGATCGAAAATATTGTAGATGACTTGTACTGAATCAATCTGCCCGGTCCTGACTGCCCGCACGCCATTCCAGGGCTCCCAACGGTTAAGGCTGATGCCGATTGCATTGATTAGCCGCTGGCTGCGCATATCGTCCAGCTTGTAGAGCCAGCGATCATCGCGTAGCCAATCATCTTCCCAGGTGTGGAACTGCATCAGGTCGAAACCCTCCAGACCAGCACTCTCCAGGCTCCGGTGGACATACTCTTCCACGTGATCCGGCGGGTAAGATTCTTTGAGGGCAAACTCCGGACGCGCGGGCCACTGTTTATTCATCGGCGGGATCTTCGTGGCCGTGTAGAGTCGCCTATCCTGATTGGCGCGCACAGTTTGTCCCAACAGCTTCTCACTATGGCCTTCGCCGTAGGCGTGCGCAGTGTCGAAGAAGTTGCAGCCGAGATTCACGGCCGCTTGCAGGGATTGAAGCGATTGCTGATCATCCGAGTCAGTCCAGCCACCCATTCCCCACATGCCGTATCCAATCTCGCTGACCTGCCAGCCCGTTCGTCCGAATTGTCTGTATCGCATGCAGGAATAGTAAATCGTAAATGGTAAATCGTGAATAGGCAGTTTTGCGTTGCCGCTATGGCGCGTTACGATTCCCATAACCTGAGACTCTGTGGAGAAAAACATGAAGTACAGACTATTAGGACGCACGGGTTTGAAAGTTTCTGAACTTTGTCTGGGTACAATGACCTTTGGCCAAAACTTCTATGGCATCGCAGTTGTCGATCAACCAGATGCGAACGCGATGGTCGCCCGAGCGCTTGAAGCTGGCATCAATTTCTTCGATACGGCCGATGTCTATTCTTATGGCGAATCGGAAACGGTGCTGGGCCAGGCGCTGAAAGATTGCAGTGTCGCGCGCGACAAGGCGATCATTGCGACGAAGGTGCGTAGCGCAATGAGTGAAGCCGCAACGGCGGGCACGGGCGATGTGAACAATGTAGGGATATCGAGGCAGCATATCTTTTCGTCAATCGAGCAAAGCTTACAGCGACTCGCGACTGACTACATCGATCTTTACCAGGTCCACGGCTGGGACATTCTCACGCCAGTTGAAGAAACACTGCGCGCGCTCGACGATCTGGTGCGGCAGGGTAAGGTGCGCTACATCGGTTGTTCAAACTGGTCCGGCCGCCACCTCATGAAAGCCCTTTACCTGTCTCGCGCTCACGACTGGGCAAGTTTCGTTTCACTCCAGGCTTACTATTCACTTGTTGGTCGCGACCTTGAACACGAGTTGCTGCCGTTGTGTCGGGAGGAAAGCCTCGGGGTCCTGCCATGGTCACCGCTATCGGGGGGCTTCCTGTCCGGCAAATATAGCCGCGACAATCCCAACCCTGAAGGCGCTCGGCGCAGTGGCTTTCAGTTTCCACCAATCGACGAAGTGCGAGGCTTCGACGCGGTCGAAGCGCTGCAGAGAATTGCAAAAGAGAAGAAAGCAACAGTCGCTCAGGTAGCGCTCGCGTGGTTGCTGGCTCAACCCGGCATCACCTCGATCATCATCGGCGCGAACAAGATGTCACAGCTGGAAGACAATTTGAAGGCGACGGACCTGGAGTTAACGGCAGCGGAGATCGAAGTCCTCTCAGCCACCACCGCCCCAGCGCCGGTTTATCCTGAATGGATGATCGAGCGCCAGAATGAGGGAAGAGGCTAAGCAGAAAGCAGAAAGCAATGGCTGATGGAAACCCGAGCGATTTTTCATTTCTCATTTTCCATTTGGGATTCTCATGTGTCTTAAATGCCCAATGACAACTGACAAAGTTTTTCCTTCAATCTTCCTCAACACAAACTGCCGCGAAAAATCTGGCTGCTCAATGCGATTGATATTCTTCACGGCGTCTCCCAATACCGCGATCGCCCGGTTCAAATCAATTCTGGCGTAGAGATAAGCCATGCCAAGCTGCGTGCGTGCCGTCACAATTGTAGCCGGGGCTTTGGCCGCGCTATCGACTACCTCTTCGAGCATTTCTCGCGCCTGGGTCTGATCCATAGTCTGTTTCAGTGATTCCTCGGCGATCTGAAAATAAAGAAAGCCGCGTTGGTCCAGCTCAACAACTTTGGACGCGAACTTTCGAGCTTCCTGGAGTTGCTTGTTTTTTATGGCACTTTGAGTGCGACTGAAGTAGATCCAATTTAACAACGGTGGCCGCAAGGCGGAGTCCGATATCTTTTCAAATACTCTAAGCACCGTGTCCAGTTCCTCGTTTGCAGAAGCGCCCATTACGGCAAAGACAAGTTGCTGATCACGACGGTCAACATTGGGATTCTTCTCAGCCGCCGCCACCTGTTCGTTGAAACTCCTTATGGGTTCGCTTTGCTGGCGGACAATCTGACCAACGTCGTTTTGCGAACTCTGGGGCAGTAGTGCGAAAACGGCATCCTTCGCTTCTTCTACCTGCATGGCGAGATCTGGCAATGTCCCCTGAATTTGTGTTTCTAAACGAGTCAGGGCAAGCCACATTTGCTCGGCCTCCGAACGCGGCCACCTGGCGTAGTTTCAAGCAGCTGGCCAAGGCGTTGCTGTATGCGATGCAAAAGAACCTGTACGAACGATCGTTGTAAATTCGGATTTGCCGCGAAGCCTGTGGGGACTTGGTAAATTGTGTAGCCGGGCATCTCTCCTGCTTCTCGATCGTTGCCAAAGGGATAGGACGAGAGATAAAGCAGACGGTCCATCGGGGCTTTGGCGTAAGCAGAAAGCGCTTCCAGATAAAACTGATCAGCCGCTTGGCGGTTAGCTTCAGAAAGTTGGTAGAGGAACAAAGGCAGGTACATCGTCGCCGGATACCGCAAGCTGCTCCTGGCAAAGCTAAGGGCAGCCGGTTGATCGAAAGTTGCCAGCGAACTGGCAATGCTCAGAAGTTTCTCGGCCGTCCTGGTTTGCTGCTGCTCGCCGTTGATGGTTTTCTCACTGGCCTCACTTTGCTGATCGCTAAGTATTTCAGCAGTCAGCTTCTGAGCCCAGGCGAAATCTCGTTTGGCAATCGCATTGAGAACGGTATAGCGCTGATCAGGAACGCTAATCATCAAGCCAACGCCTTCGATTCGTGGATCGTCCCCTTTCTCCTTGTAGTAGCGGCCCGCAAGCTCGAAAGCCTCGCTAAAAAACGGCGCGCGCTTTCTCCTGCTGATGTGGCCATAAGAGCTCAGCCGCGCGAATCAAAACGCCAACTCTTTGTTCCTCCTCATCGAACGTTCTGGTGGCGGCAATTTGCTCGTCCAGGATCGCCAGCGCGTTCTCCCGGTCGCAGGAAGAAGATGCGTTAGATGCTCTTTTCTCCTGGGCAAACGAAGAGATGCATAGAGGCGCGACAAATAGAGTCGCGGTCAGGCAGAAGACCGCCGAGGGTGGAAATCTGACGAGGATTTTGGACATCGGATAGCCCTAATGCACTCCTTGTCATTCTGTGGCCACATTCGCACGCAAGCCTTGGGCGATCAACGGCACAATGCGGCGCGGAACATCTATGGCCGCTTTGATGTGGCGGGCATGCGTAAAATGGCCGGCAACGTAAAGTCCATGTACGTTTGTTTCAAAGGTTTCCGGATCATAGACCGGAATCTCAGTTAACTTTCCAGGCTCGGTTTTGACGCCGAGTTTCTTCAGCAGCGTCAGATCCGCATCGCTGCCTACAAGCACAAACGCCACGTCGTTGGGAATCGTCAGTGACTCGCCGGCCTCAGTTGTTAACGTCACCTCCTGCTCCGTAATTGAGATGACATCTTTGTAGAGCACGACGCGCAAACGGCCGGCAGCTACCTCTTTTTCGAGTGGCGTGCGCACCCAATGTTTCATCGCGCCGGCTTTTGGATCGCGGTTCTCCCAATCTTCGCGCCAGATGGCCAACGTAGTGCGCGCACCTTCCTCGGAAAGGAACAAGGCAGCTTCGGCCGCGCTGTTACCACCGCCAACCACCAGCGCATCTTTGCGAATGTAGGCGTAGGGCTCGACGAAGAGATGGTGCACTTTCGGCAAGTCTTCGCCCGGAATGTTTAGCCGGCGAGGGTGAGCCATCGCACCGATAGCAAATAGTATTCGCGCTGCGCGGTAGCCGTTCCTGGTCGTATGTACGAGAAATTCTTCCGTGTCGAGTTTGTCGATGCCAACAACTTCTTCGTCAGTGTTGATGTTGAGATCGTGATCGAGCACAAAGTGAATGTAATGAGACAGCAGCTCTTCGCGCGTAGGTTTCTCGCGGCACGGCTTCAAGGCTCCCTTATGCATCTCCATACACTTTCGAGTTCCGAGTTTCAGTTTTGAGTTTCAGACGCGAAGTCGAAACTCGGAACTTGAAACCCGAAACTCATTTAGAAGACAACTTCGCCATGCGCAACCACAACCGAAGGTCCGCCTACGCGAACTTCATCAATCGCGCCCAGCTTGCCTTTAACTTCAAGGTTGATGCGGCTCGGACGATGAATGAAGTCGCCCTGCTCAACGACAAATCGAACGGCTCCGTCTACTGAGTCTGCGCCTGAGGCGCCGTGGTGTACGAGGTAAGCGCCTAAGGCTCCCGCGGCGCTACCGGTTGCCGGATCTTCCGCGATGTTATCGGCGGGCGCAAAGAAGCGTGCGTGGGCACGGGATTCGCCAATCTCGATCGTCTCGCGTGAAAAAGCATGACAACCGGTGGCTCCTCGGCGCGTGTAAATTTCTGCAAGCAGGGCCGCGTTAACCCGGCAATACCGAAGATCCGCAAGTGATCTAATCGGCACCACCAACGATGTCAGCCCAGTTGAGATCACTTGAATCGGTAAACTCTCATCCAGATCTTCTCTGAGCCGGCCCAGCGCGCGGGCGATCTCCGCCTGTTCGTGCCAGTCGTCAATCTCGCCCAGGATTTCAAACTTCCCCTGCGTCATTACTACTTGCACCGGCGCACCGTCTTTAAATTCGATATCTACCGGAAGCACGCCGATGCCGACTTCATGATGAATTTGCGTCCAACCATTCCCACCCTCAGGAAGAGGCACAACGTCTTCACGCGCCAATGCGTTCCAGGTTCCTACAACCGGGTGGCCGGCAAAAGGAATCTCGCGCGTCGGTGTAAAGATTCGCAAACGACGCAGAGTCTTATCGCGGCCAGGCGGTTGCACAAAAACAGTCTCCGAAAGATTCATCTCGCGTGCGATCTTCAGCATCTGCTCGTCCGTCAGCCCTTCTGCTTCCGGAAACACTGCCAGCGGATTACCCGCAAAAGGTTCGCGCGTAAACACGTCGAGTTGAATGTAGCGATAGTTGCTCACACTGAATCGACTCCTAAGTCTTTAATATATTGCTCGCCTGACATGATCAAGGTGCTTGGAGTGTACGGTCAAGTGGAGAGAACTCTTGGTGAGCCGAGTATGAGGGACCCTGTCCATGTCCACTGGGTTGGGGTGGGGCGCCTTGCCATTTCAGACCAACTAGTCTGCTTGAGGTGAAAATCAGATCACGCGAACCGGTCATGAAATGTTTTCGCAACGCCCGCCATAACAAGTGGATGCAAGAATTTAAGCATTGGAGAACGCAGAGCCGCGGCTACTCAAGACCCAGTCAGGGCAAGGCCCACAGCCATTTGACGTTGCTGAAAAGCATGCAAAGAATCTTGCAAAAAGTCTTGACAAGGCTAGGGGCTTGGAATATCGTGCGGGCGTACTCATTTCTCATTGTCAGACCCTTCGCCGTTTCCTTGCGTTCATTCAAGGGAAAGACAGAGCCCAATTAAGCTGGCCTTGACAAGCGACGTGACGGCCGTTCGGCACGCTGTTGGAGTCTTACGGCACACTTAAGACGTTCCCAGTTTCGGGTTTCTAGTTCGTATTTCTGTGCAGTCCTCAAAGATCCTTAAAGACATGAACGGAAAGCCAACCCGTGAACCTCGGAACTAACCGGGTCGGCAGTGATCTTCTGACGATAAAGACTCATCTCCCCGAAGGGAGATAAAACGCCGCAATTTCTTAAAACGAACTCTTGTTCGTCTCAGCCCTTTAAGTTAGGAGCAGATCATGAAGATGAATGATCCTTTCTCATACGAGGTCAAGCATAACGAGCGGATCACCATCGAAGTGACGCCGCGGGACTTTTTGGACAGCGTCATTTCCGTCAGAGCTGAGCTGGACGGTGCGCTTTTGCCGGCGAAGCCGAATACTGAGGACGCACTGATTTTTGAGTTTACTGTCAGTAAATCCGCAGGTGATATCCATACGGTAATAATGGAATTTACTTTCGTCGCCGGCACGCCTGCGGACGCCCAATACACCGCAGCCATCTCTGGTCGGAATGATCAGGGATGCCCGTGTGGTTTCACGATTGACAAGGACAGCTCAGACAAATCCCCCGACATAGAGTTTGACGTTGTAAGTTAGGGTTCGGATGATTTTACAAAGAGTACTAGATAGGACCTTCACATGAGAAAATCTTCAAGCCTCACTCTTGCTTTGGCCTTGCTCCTTAGTTTCTCTCCAATCTTCAGGGCCCAAACTGTCAACGATTGCGACTCTCTTCGCAGCAAGGCAGAGCAGTTGGAGAAGATGGACTTAGCTGAAATGTCGCTATCAATTCAGAAGCTCTGCAAAGAAGCTCTAATGAAGATTTACACGCAATTGAGCCAGTGCGAACGTCACGAGATCTCGGTCGTATCAGAAATGGCAAACACCGTTGCCGGAACTGATGCTGCATCGAATATCGAAGAGAAACTTCGCGGATTAGTCAAGAAGAATTCAGACACGGAAGCGAAACTTTCAATTTTGCGAACAGCGTTGAATGTTTCCAACGCGGGCCCAGGTGAACCTGCTCCCAGCGCGGGCGTGCCGGTGGTTGAATCGGTCACAAATACCGAGAGCACCGGCACGCCGGCTGAAACTGAAGGCACTAACGTTAGCTCCGCAAGGGATGCTGCTGCCATTCCGCAGACTTTCCCGTGCCAACCTGTAGCAACCTATTCCGGGGCGCCACCTTTACTCACTGATGTCGTCAACAGGGATGCTAAAGACATCGCCGCAGGCAAGAACAATGGTGCGATCGCAAGCGTTGCAAAGATGACTCTCTACGCTACTCTCGATGCAGCGTCGCCCACGAGCTCTGAACAGCTTCGCGGCTTGGAGGCTTATCAATTCCTGAGCGAGACGGCCCGGACTGATAAACAATTGGGGGGATCGGCAACGTCCGATGGCTCTGTCAGCGCTATAGAAAAACCCGGCTTCGCCAGGCTGCTAGGCTTCGCGGTCGAGCATGGCGGAATTACCAAAAAAAACGATGGGACGAACTTAACGCTGAGTACTTCGTTGTACTCACTTTACGCGATGAATCACCATGACACGGCCGAGGCTTACGCGCGGTCGGGAGTTCTCAACCGCGTAGGCCTCTTCGCGACCTTTGCCATTGATAACCAGAACAACGATTTGGCAAACGCCCGCAGGCAGAACCTTTCCGAATGGTCTGTGAAGGCCAGGTTGTTCGGCGACAGAAGCACGCGCTCGAAAGGCTTTACCAAATTCTGGCGGGATCAGGTGGAAACGCTTATCGATGATCGCCTGGTAGCTCTGGGAAAGCCACTTGAAGATCTGACTTCAAGTGATCTGAACAACAAGGCTTACAGGTCATTGCGGATTGCTGCGGGAAACTGTTTACGGACTGCGGTTAGAAACCATATTCAGGATACTGAGTATCAATCAGCGACCCAGGATGTGCGCACCAAAATCCTCACCGACTTGATGATTGGTTTATTAAAGTCGAATGTGTACGACCGCGTTAAATCTGGGGAAGTGCAACTTAGCGACAGAGTGATTACCACCATTGAAACTCAGTACGTTCCGAACTTAAAAGCCGCACTTGCAAACTTAAAAGCTGTGGGCGGCGTCATAGAGGAAAAGCTCAACGACTTGAAGAAGGGCCCGCTGGCTACATTCGCCTACACCAATCATCGAATTCCCACCGGTTCCGACTATTCTGAGACAAAGTTTCTCTTTGAGCAGGATAAAGGTTACTTCGGCCCGCTGAAATTAAACGGAAATTTCGGGTTATCTTTTTACAATAAGCCTGACTCCATCCTCAACCAGCAAAGGTTGCGGGACATCACTGCCGCTCTGGCTTTCGAGGGCACAAGCAACAGTCCTTTTACCGAGACTGATAATCAAAGCAAGATTACGTATTCGTTTGTGGGTCGGTACGAGCGGATTTTTGAAAACAGGAACAGGCCGAACCGGACGCCGGACATTCGCGTCTTCCAGTTTGTGACGGATATACCTTTCATGAAGGGATTCAGCCTCCCTCTCTCAGTGTCTTATGCGAACGGGACCGAAGAAGAGCGAAAGAAGGGATTTCGCTTTAACTTCGGGATGCATCTCGACACGGACAAGCTCTTTGATTTGCTGGGAGCCGCCTCCCGCCACTAAGGAATACCAAAGAGCAGAGCTGTTGCTTGAGTAAGCACACCAGATCTAACAATCAACGTTTTACAAAACGGAGGACAGAATGTCTTATAACTCGACTCCCCAAGATAGACGCCGCGCCCATTTACTGGGAATCTCTTATGTGCTGCTGGCTATTGTCCTGGCCGTTATGCTTTTCAAGATATGGCCGCCTGTGCCATGGCCTTCTGACAAGGACCTCGTCGACAATCCCGCCGTCGCCAAAGCGTTGACCGAGGCATTGGCCGAGTGCAAGTGTGGGTCCCCAACTCCGATACCAAATCCTACGCCAAGTCCGAATGTCTTCGAGACTGGTAGTCCTACTACCCCTGCCAGGGCAACCCCTGCGGCCACGCTCAGTCCCGGAGCCGCGTCACAGACAGCTCAGACTGTAGCTTCGCCTGCAGCGGAATCGCCAACTCCGTCTCCCACTCCGACGCCAACACCTGCTGTTTCGCAAACACTCGTCACTAACATTCCTATCAAATTCCTTCGCTGGTGTATCTCCACGACCGGTAACGACAATTTCAACAAGAGCTGGACCTGGTTCTACCTGCTGCGGCCAGTGATCGGCATGGCTCTGGCCCTGGTCTTTTATTTTGTAATTCGGGGAGGATTTCTGACGACCAGCGGTGGCGCCAAAGATATCAACCCGTATGGCATAGCCGCGCTCGCCGGTCTTGTCGGCATGTTTTCAAAGCAGGCGACTGATAAGTTGAGTGAAGTCTTCAGCACACTATTCAGGGCTGCCCCAGGCGAGGGAGATGAAAAGAGAAAGGATTCGTTGAAGTCCGATCCCACAACTGTCACCGGTGTTGATCCGCAACCCGTGCCGGCCGGGAGCACGAACCAGGTCATTACGGTTACTGGCACTAATTTCGTTGATGGTTCCACTGTGTATTTGAACGATGTCGCGCAGGTGACAACGTTTGTGAGCGCTACTCAGCTCACGGCGCAAATAGAAGACGCTCTACTCGTGGCTCCGGCAACGATGAAGTTGAAAGTAGTGAATGACGATGGAACCGAATCGCCGCCGATTGATTTTACCGTGTCATGACTTATGCCGTGGGTCGAATTCTCAAACTGGGAGGATGTGAAATCATGTCAGTACTACAACAGGGCTCAACAGGTCCAGACGTAACAGCTCTGCAAACGAGACTGAAACAGTTGGGTTTCGACCCTCATGGTATTGATGGCAACTTTGGATCGGGTACGAAAGCGGCGGTCATTGCCTTTCAGCAAAGCAAAGGACTCCCGGCCGATGGCAAGGCCGGACCAGACACGATGGCCGCGCTCCAATCGGAGGGCGGGGCAAGCGTGGTCGTCGATGCCAATGCCAACGTCGGTGCCGTCGGCGCAGGTATGCCGAACGTCACTGTCGCTGAGGTCTCGCAGATGTTTCCCGGCACGCCAGTCGCCAACATCCAAACGAACCTTCCTTTTGTTCTCCAGGCTCTGAACGATGCCGGACTGGGTGACAAGCAAATGATCCTGATGGCCCTCGCTACCATTCGCGCGGAGACAGGAAACTTCACGCCGCTTAGCGAATTCCAATCCAAGTTCAACACGCCACCGGGCGGGCCGCCGTTTAGCTTGTACGACAACCGACATGACCTGGGTAATCAAGGGCCTCCAGATGGAGCGAATTTCAAAGGACGAGGCTACATTCAGCTCACCGGACGTTCCAACTATCAGATTCACGGCGCGGCCATCGGATTGAGAAATCAATTGATTACTAACCCGGCGCTGGCCAACCAACCTGATGTTGCCGCGAAACTCCTGGCGAGCTTTCTCAAGCGCAAAGAGCAGGCGATTAGAAATGCCTTGAGCGCCAACAATCTCGCGCTAGCACGAAAACTGGTGAACGGCGGTAGCCATGGTCTGCCCGAGTTTACTCAAGCTTATCAGACCGGAGAGCGCGTGATTTCCTAGTTAGTTCGCACCGGGCAGATCGAAGGATTGATATCCAGGTTACTCGATAACAAGAAAACTCAGTTTTTCTCTCACAACCATCCTCGCCCAACATAAAGGAGCATTTTTATGCCAGCTAGAAAATCCCGCAAGGCCAGCAGTTCAGCGGAACGCTCAGCCTCAACCAGCTCAACGATCATCTTTACGGGTCTTTCCGACAAGCAAATCTCGTCGCTGAGAGCAGCCAAACAGGCGGCGGCGCAGCGGCTTTTGCAGCCCGTGCAGACTACGGCATTCTCAGCCCTCGCAGCCTCAACCAGCCCCGAGCCGAGTACCAACCTCGTCGGCGTTGGGATAGGCGAACAAATCTCCGGAGGCAAACATACAGGAGTGATGGCAGTAAAATTCCTGGTACGGATCAAGTATCCAGACAATCAAATTCCAGATGGTGATCGTTTGCCGCGTGAGGTTAACGGCCATCCGGTCGATGTCGAACAGGTAGGCACCTTTCGTCGGTTCATGCCGCCCGCAAGCGGGGCCGCGCCTGCGATGGCGATGCCCAACCCGCGCAAGAAAATCCGTCCCGCCCAGCCGGGCTGCTCAGTCGGCTTCAAAGATCCAAACAACCAATTCATCATGGCAGGAACGTTTGGCGCGCTGGTCAGAA
>WNFU01006159.1_pt1 | contig 15134 bp, 14 predicted proteins | sample 5400121 | NCBI WGS metagenome assembly WNFU01 (sample SAMN13153360, study PRJNA577476) | soil metagenome | isolation source: 100 cm soil or saprolite under grassland replicate 1 | place: USA:California | collected 2016-06-15
GGTTGCGAAACCGGCTTGGGTTTCGGACACAACTTCAGCGAGCTTTACCCGCTGCCATCCCTTGGGCCGAATTGGGCTTTCACCGTTATTCGGTGTAGTGTGTTGCATGTGAGTCGTCATCACGCGGCGAACAAGGTTTCCTTTGTCTTGCGAAGCAATTCACTGGGCGGGCCGACTTGCTTGAGCGCGTCCAGCCCCTTGAGTTCGCGGATTTCCGGCGTTTGCCAAAGTTCCCTGGCTTCCAGCGCGTGCGTGCCGGCCCGCTCGAACTGGCGCACAATCGCGCGGATGACTTTGACCGGGAGGGGAGGCAGTTGCACAAGCCAGTCCGGGCCTGTGTCGCCAAAGCGCGCCGCCCGCTGCTCGCGCGTGAGCGGCGTCACCCGGTACGCGAGCGCCGCCAGCACGTCGAACTCGTCGTAGGCGTCCATCTGCGCGCCCTCGCGCAGCATTTCCGGCAGGAGATTTTGCGCGGCCAGTTGCTCCATCAAGTCCTGGCGCTGGGCGGGGTCCATCCATTTGGCGCGGAACTCGGCGAGCGTGGGCACGGCGGCGGTGAGTTCCTTGATCAGTTGCTCCTGATATTCCCGCGGCGTCACGCGCGTCAACCGGCCATCCTTCGTCATCAGATTGAAGCGCCCCGTGTCCACGATTTCGATTTCGACGCCTCGGACTTTGATGGGCGGCGGTGGCGGTGGGCCGGGGCACGTTGACGCCGGTCGTCAGCAGGTCTTTGGTCGTGGCGATGATGTGCGACCGCTGACGGGCGCGAAAATCCGGGATGAGCGTCTGCCCGCTTACGGAAGACATGCACTTGAAGGCGTAGGTTTGCAGGCGCTTCTGTTTGTGATCGCGGCACCACCTGGCGTAGATCCCATTCAACTCGTTGGCCACAAGGTCGGCGTGGTGATCGCTCGCGCAAAAGAGGATGGTCTTTTGCAGCGGGTCGTCGTCTCCGGTTTTCTGCAGGCGCTCAAAGAAGTGTGCGCACATGGCTTTCACGCGCTCCGGCATGATGAGGCGCGATTCGAGCGACGCGCCTTCGGTGCGCGGGGCCACAGCCTCGGCGGCAACATCAGCGCCCGTCAGGGCGTTGGTCAGTTGCTTGTCGGCCACGTCGTCGCGATAGACGCCGCGCACGCGCTCCGGTAACTCCTGTTGGTCGTGGAACAGGTCGTAAATTTCCAGGTCCGCCGGGGCAAGATAGCCGTCGGCCACGCCTTGTTGGTAGGTGTATTCGTAAGCCGGTTCGCCGAAGTAACGGAGATTGTCGGCGAGCAAACGGCGGTCTTCCTCGATCTTGCGCCGGGTTTCTTCGTCCTTCACTTCCGGCAACCGAATCTGGCGCGGCGTGGCGGTGAGGCCGATTTGGATGGCCTGCTTGTTGTTCTCCAGAATGAAATGCCAGTCGCCCCACGCCGAGCGATGGCATTCATCAATCACGATGACATCGAAGTAGCCGGGCGGGTAGTGCTTGAGGAAGAACTTGGCGTCCTCGCCGCCCTGGTCGCGGTCCAAAGTCTGATACGTGGCGATGAGGACCCGGGCGTTTTTCTGCGGATTTTTCGTGTCCACTTCGGCGGCGTCGTTGCCGAACGCGGATTGGAAATCTGTGAGGCCGTTGTCGCGCAGTTCGGTGCGGTCGCAGAGGAACAGTCCGCGCCCCATGAACCCGGCGTCGAAGATGCGACGCAGTAGCGTGGCGGCGATGCGGGTCTTGCCAGCGCCCGTGCCGAGCGCCAGCAACACGCGCGGAAGTTCTTGGGCGACGAGTGCGCGGATAACTTTTTCCAGCGCGGCCCGCGCGGCGGCGTCCTGATAATAGCGAAGAGAATCGCGACCCTGCTGGTAGGGCGTGTGGAGCAGCTTCATTTCCTTGGCGGCGGGGGCTGGCAGACCGCGCGCGGTCAGGTAACGCTGAATCAGTCCGTCGGGCGTGGGAAATTCGAACATCGGGCGAGGCTCGGACGTAGCGCCGGTTTCCTCGTCGTATTCCACGAACTGGTGTCCGTTCGTGGAGAACACGAACGGAACGTTGTGGAGCTTGCCGACTCGGTAGCTCTTTCCTTGCTGCAAGCCGTGTTCGGGCGGGCGTCCCTCGCGCTTGGCTTCGAGAATGGCGAGAGCAATCGGCTCACTTTCGGTTGTGAGTGACCGCCGCAAAACGTAATCCGTGCGGCCTTTCGGGCGGCGTTTGCCTTTGCCGTAGATGATATCCACCGGCGCAGCCGTTTCCTCGACCTTGATGTCGGAGCCAGGCCGCCAGCCGCACCGCGCAAGCGCCGGGTCAATCAATTCGAAGCGGGTCTGGGATTCGTTTCGTTCTCCCAAAGCGGCTTGCTGCATTGCGCGGTCAATGCTCATTCCGCTCTTCGGCTACGGGACCAACACACGCACCCGTTCTTCGCCAAGATTCCTCCGGTACTTCGGTCGAGGCAGCTCCGATTAGACAGGTGACACACGGAGCGTAATTAGCACGAACCGGCCAGAAAGTGCAACATGTGCGTTGTTTGAATTCCCAACTCATCTCGCTGCAACAGCAACTCTCGACAGAGCGGAAATTCTGGAGCTTCGATTAGGGCGAGCGTCTGGCGAGGCCCCAAGTTCAAAGCCCAAAGCTCAAGACAATGACCAAGCCCTGGCTGCGTGCCAAACGAACACAGTTCAACCCGCCCACCCCTCCCGAGAGGGGAGCACTGGTTCGGCGCCGTGAATGCAACTTCCCCTCTTGGGAGGGGTTAGGGTGGGTTTATGTGCCTGCGCTCCGGGACTTTCGAAGCGCCCGTCTCACGACTTGATGTCCCGCACCTGGAACGCCGTGGCGCCGATGACCAGAAAGGTGAGGTTGAAGCCGAGCAGAATGCTCAGGGACTCGCCAATCCTCCACCACGGAATCGGCTGGGCGAACAGGAATTGCCAGATGTTCAGGTGATACGTGAGAAACCAATGCTGCAAATCGCGGAAGTAGGGAATGTTCTGCATGATGAAGTTTACAAAGACGAACGACAGCGCGAGGATCGTCGCGGCCGCCGGCTTCACGTTGAAACAGGAAAACATGAACGCCAGGCCCATCACCGTGCACGCCTTCGTCGCCATCATCAGATGCGCCGCGGCGTAGTGTTGCCAGCCGCTCGAAGCATCAAACACGCTGAACAGTTCGCCGGGAATGAGCACAAAAAGTCCTTTCCACGGAAACCAAAGGGAGCCGAACGCCACTCCGAACAATCCCAACGCCATCACCAGCGTAAAGGAAAAGATCGCGCCGGCCAGCCATTTCAGCATCAGCAGGCGCACCCGCGATATCGGCCGCGACAAAATCATCCGCAGCGTGCCGTCCTCGGCCTCCTTCGCCACCAGATCGCCGCCGATGAGCGACACGTATAGCGGCAGCAGAATATAGGCAATGGGCAGAAGCATGAACGTAGCGACCGTCAATGCCGAGATATATTCCTGCGCCAGGTAACCGTTGCCTTCCAGCGTGCGCATCATGTTGACGCGCGGGCCGTTGGTGAATCGGAACAACAGAATGATGACATTCTGCGCCAGGAGAAACATCAGGAAGCCAATGTAGGTCCGCTTTTTGGCGAACAACTTCCAGAGTTCGTTGCGCAGTTGTAAGTAAAACATGCTCATTCGTTGAATCGTTGAATCGTTGAATCGTTAACGCTTCAACGCTTTTAACGGTTTAACGATTAGGGTCATTCCGCATCAATCCGAGATAAAAATCCTCGAGCGTCTGTTCGTGTCGCGCGATCTCATAAACCGCCATCCCCTGCTCCACCAGACGGCGCACGAGCTGGTCCGTGCCGACATCCGGCGCCAGCGCCACGAATTGTCCGTCGCGTTCGTCCACGATGAGCTTTTCCCCGCGCAACTTTGTGACGGCCTTGGGAAAATCATTCACCCGCAGCCGCACCCAATCTTTCGTCTGCTTCGCTTCCGCCAGCGAACCTTCAAACACTTTCCGTCCCTGGCTCATCACGGCGATGCGCGTGCAAAGCTGCTCGACTTCGTTGAGCAAATGCGACGACAAAAAAATCGTCAGACCCAGTTCGCCGTGCAATCTCCGGATGGTCTGCCGCATTTCATGAATGCCTTCGGGATCGAGCCCGTCGCCCGGTTCGTCGAGGATGAGCAGTTGGGGCTGGGGCAAGAGCGCCTGCGCCAACGCCAGCCGCGCCCGCATTCCATGCGAGTAGGTTTTCACCTTCGATTTTTCGCGCCCTGTCAGCCCGACCCACTCGATTACTTCGCGGATTCGCTCCGGCGGCGTCGGCGCGGTATAATGGCTCAGAATCTCCAGGTTCCGCCAGCCGCTGAGATAGTCGTAGAACACCGGCGTTTCAAAGATTGCGCCGACCCTTTGCAGCGCGAGTTGGCGCCGCCGCGTCACGTCGTGCCCGCAGACATGAACCTCGCCCTCCGTCGGCCAGACCTGGCCCAGCATCATCCCGATGGCCGTGCTTTTGCCGGCGCCGTTGTGGCCGAGCAGCCCGAAAATCTCACCGGCGCGCACGTGCAAGGTAAGATCGACCACCGCGACGCGTTCACCGAAGCTTTTGGAAAGGCCACAGAGGCGAATCACTTTTTAACTCCTGGATCGTCAATCGTAAATCCGTTCACTTCGTTCCTTCCATCGCCAGCAGGTTGCGGATGTGCCCGTCGGCGTAAAGGTAATTCACGCCCTTCTTCGCGCCGCGCGCCTGGTGAAATGCCTCTTTGTCGAAGAAAACGGGAATCTGATGCGGATCGAAATCCATGTTCAGCACCTTCAAATGCTCGGCGTCCTGGCCGTTGAGCAGACTGTTCCATGAATAACTGGAGCCGGTCTGTTCGTAAAGTTGCTTGCGATCGGAAGGACATCGCAAAATTTTCACCGAACCGACGTGATTCGAGAGAACAACATCAACGCCCGGCAATGTATTTGTCGGCACCGCATTCGTGTCGAAAGATTTGTCGCGCATCACCGGCAGCCGGTTGTTGTTGTCCTGCACGTAGAGCTGCAACGCGATGCCGATTTGCCGCAGGTTGCTCAGGCAGGCTGTCGCGCGGCCGGCCTCTTTTGCTTTGCTTACCGCCGGCAAGAGCAAGCCTGCCAGAATGCCGATGATCGCCAGCACCACCAGCAGTTCAATCAAAGTGAAGGCCGATCTGTCAGTCGTCCGTTGTCCCTGGTCAGTTGTTTTAACCACTGACCACTGACCACTGACCATTGGCACCTCAGAATCCTGACTCATCGCCCTCCACGAAACATCCGCCCGCTCTCCATCGTCCGTTGCAATTCCTCGAGCAAGGGCGCCATCTCGGCCTTGGTCTGCGCCGAGCTTTCGCTGTAAAAAGTTTTCAGGCCGATTTTTGTAACTTTCTCCTGCAAGTCCTTGCTCAACACGGGTGGCGCATTGGTGGTCGCCTCCGAGGGCGCCTCGCCGTCTTCTTTCATCTTCTCCTGTTCCTCCTTGAGCCGCCTCAGGGCGTCGCCGATGGCCCGGCGTCGCCGTTCTTCCGGCAATTGCTCGAAGGAGGCGAGCATCTGCTTGAAACCGGTCGGCATGGTCAACTCGATGAACGTCCCCTTCTCCTCCTCGGTCATCGCTTCAAACCACGTTTGCGGGACTCGCTCGACCCGGGCTTTCCGCCGCTCCTCGGGCGTGAGTTTGTTCAATTTCGCCGCCAGCTCGCGGATCGCCTTTGCCCGCGCGTCACCCGACATCTGGTTGAGACCCACCGCCCGGGCATAAGCCCGCACCTTGTCCGCGGTCATCCGCGAATTCTTCGCAATGGCATAACCCGCCCAGGCCACCACCCAGGCCGCCGTGATGATGGCGACAGCGATGACAATCGGCCGTTGACGTTGGCTCGACACGATCGGAGTCTAACGCAATCCAGCGTTATCGCCAGAGCCAAATCCAAAGCTCAAAGCTCAAAGCTCAAAGCTCAAAGCTCAAAGCTCAAAACAAGCTCCAATCCTCAAGTCTCCAAGCCCCAAGAAACCTGGAGAGACCGGAGCTTTTGGAGCTTGGGGTTTGGAACTGGCCATTCTCTGAACCTTTGAACTTTGAGCAGGGTGAGTTCAAGAATCGTCGCAAGAGCCGTAGCCGCCGAGGTTACGAGACGGAACTGTTTTTCGTGCCAGAATCCGCCTGCTTACGTCGGCGGCTACCCTTCTTGAACTCACCCTCGAACTTTGAGCTTGGCACCTTTTTTGCCGCTTGCTTTGCCGCCGACGCCGCTTACTTTCCCTCCATGTTCGCGACGGAAACGAGTGAAGAAGACCCGCCCACGGAAGCCCAACCTCCCGCTCCCGCGCTGATGGAATCGTTGAAACACCCCGACCGATTTGTTCGCCGCCACATCGGCCCCGGCGACGACGACGCCCGGCGAATGCTGAAAGAACTGGGATATGCCAGCCTGGACGCGCTGACGGACGCCGCGGTGCCGGCCAGCATTCGGCTCCAGCGGCCGCTGCATCTGCCCGATGGCCGCAGCGAATTCGGCGTCCTGGGCGAACTTCGCTCGATTGCCGCGAAGAACCGGGTTTTTCGCTCCTACATCGGCATGGGTTACTCCGACTGCATCACGCCGCCGGTGATCCAGCGAAACATTTTCGAAAACCCGGGCTGGTACACACAATACACGCCTTACCAGGCCGAGATTTCCCAGGGCCGACTCGAAATGCTGTTGAATTTCCAGACGATGGTTTGCGATCTGACCGGCCTGGAGATCGCCAATGCCTCGCTGCTCGATGAAGCCACCGCGGCCGCCGAAGCGATGATGATGTGCCATCGCCTCAATCACGAGGGAGGCCGCAACGCGTTTTTCGTCTCGCGCAATTGTCACCCGCAAAACATTGAAGTCGTCCAAACCCGCGCCGGGGCGCTCGGTGTCGAAATCGTCGTCGGCGACCATGATACGTTCGCTTTCCGGGCCGGATTCTTCGGAGTCCTGGTTCAATACCCGGATACATTCGGCGCGATTCACGATTATCGGTCGTTTATTGAGAGGGCGCACGCTGCGGGCACGCTGGTCGTTGTCGCCGCCGACTTGCTCAGCCTCACATTGTTGAAGCCGCCCGGCGAATTCGGCGCCGACGTCGCGGTTGGCAGCGCGCAACGTTTCGGCGTGCCCGTCGGTTACGGCGGGCCGCACGCCGCCTATTTTGCCACCCGCGACACTTTCAAACGCCAGATGCCGGGCCGGCTGGTCGGCGTCTCGAAGGATTCGCGTGGCCGCCCGGCCCTGCGCCTGTCACTCGGCACACGCGAACAACACATTCGCCGCGAGAAAGCCACCAGCAACATCTGCACGGCGCAGGCGCTCCTCGCCAATATGGCCGCCGCTTACGCGATTTATCACGGGCCGCAGGGACTGAAGCAAATCGCCCGGCGCGTCCATTTCATGACCCGTATTCTCGCCCTCGGCCTGCAGCGGCTCGGCTATAAACCGGGGCAGATGTCACCCGTACCTGACCACACGCCCACCCCTGACCCCTCCCAGGAGAGGAACCTGGCGGGCGCGACTCCTAATTGGCTCCCCTCCCCCGGAGGGGCCGGGGATGGGTGTGCCTTGCCCTGCTTCGACACGCTTTGCGTCCATCTCGGTTCCAAGCGGTCCGCCGACATCATCAAAACCGCCGAGTCGCACCGCGCCAATCTGCGGGTCATCGACGCGGCCACGGTCGGCATTTCGCTCGACGAAACGGTGACTGAAAACGACCTGGCCGAGCTGCTCCAGATTTTCAACGATGACCGCGCGCCGGCTTTCACCATCAAAGAACTCGCAGCGGGAGATCAGCTTGACGTCCCCGCCGAGTTCGTTCGCCAAAGCAAATTCCTCACGCATCAAGTCTTCAATCGTTACCATTCGGAAACGGAGATGCTCCGTTACCTGAAGCGGCTCGAAGCGCGCGACCTGTCGCTCACGACCTCGATGATTCCGCTCGGCTCCTGCACGATGAAACTGAACGCCACTTGTGAAATGCTGCCGGTGAGCTGGCCGGAGTTCAGCCGGATCCATCCTTTTGCGCCTCTGCGCCAGACGCAGGGTTACCAGGTCCTGTTCCAGCAACTCGAAGAATGGCTCGCTGAAATCACCGGCTTCGCGGCGGTGTCGCTCCAGCCAAATGCGGGTTCGCAGGGCGAATATGCCGGGCTGCTCGTCATTCGCAAATATCACGAAAGCCGCGGCCAGAGCCATCGCAACGTCTGTCTTATTCCCACGTCCGCCCACGGCACCAACCCGGCCAGCGCCGTCATGGCCGGCCTCAAAGTCGTCGCCGTCGCCTGCGACAAGGAAGGCAACATTGACCTCGCCGATCTGCGTGCCAAGGCGGAGGCGCACCACGACAACCTCGCTTGCCTGATGATCACTTATCCCTCCACGCACGGCGTGTTCGAGGAGAGCATCCAACAGATTTGCGACCTGATCCACGAGTTTGGCGGGCAGGTTTACCTGGACGGCGCAAACCTGAACGCGCAGGTGGGTCTCTGTCGCCCGGCCGACTTCGGCGCGGATGCCTGCCACTTGAACCTGCACAAGACATTTTGCATTCCGCATGGCGGTGGCGGGCCGGGCATGGGGCCAATCGGCGTCGCCGAACATCTCGTTGGCTTCCTGCCCGGCCACCCGGTGGTCAATCTGGGCGGTGAAAATCCAATTGGCGCCGTCGCGGCGGCGCCCTGGGGCAGCGCGAGCATTCTGCCCATCTCGTGGGTTTATATCGCCGGAATGGGCGCCGCCGGCCTGACCGAGGCAACGAAGGTCGCCATCCTCAACGCGAACTACATTGCCAAACGTTTGGAGAAACATTTCCCGACGCTCTACCGCGGCCACGGCGGCCTCGTCGCTCACGAGTGCATTCTCGATTTGCGCGATTTTAAGAGCGTCACCGCCGAAGACGTCGCGAAGCGGCTCATGGATTACGGCTTCCACGCGCCGACGTTGAGCTGGCCGGTCGCGGGCACGTTGATGGTCGAGCCAACGGAAAGTGAATCCAGGGCGGAACTCGACCGGTTTTGTGACGCGATGATTTTCATCCATGGCGAAATCATGGCGGTCGAATCCGGCCGGATGGACCCGCAGAACAATCCGCTCAAGAACGCGCCGCATACGGCGGACATGATTGCCGCGGACAACTGGAACCATCCCTATTCGCGCGAGCAGGCGGCTTTCCCCGCGCCATGGCTCAAGGAACACAAATTCTGGCCCGCGGTCGGGCGCATCGACAACGTTTATGGCGACCGTAACCCGGTCTGCACCTGTGCGGGGATGGAGGCGTATTCCGCCTGAATGCTGCAGATGGCTTCGAACCTCTTAATGTCGAAAATGACAATCGACTGACCGGATGCTATGAAGATTACCGAAGCTTTGTTGGCGGAACATGTCGTTTTCCACCACCTGTTTGACTACCTGGAGGGCGCGTTGCCGAAATTGAAAACTGCGGCCGAGGTCAGATCGCTGGCAGGTTTGGCAGAATCGTTGCTGAAAGCCCACTCGGACGTGGAGGAGAAACTCCTGATCGAACCGCTGGACCATTGCCTGGAACAAATCGGCCAGTGCGATACGTTTCACCAGGAGCATGAAGAGATCGACGAAAACCTCAAACGCGCGCGGACAGCCCGCGACCTCAGGCAGGCCCGCGCCAGCATGATGGCCGCCGTAGTCGCCTCGCGCAAACATTTCGACAAGGAGGAACGCATCGTCTTTCCCCTGGCCGAAAAACTCCTCAAATCCCGTACGCTCATCGAACTCTGGAACACCTGGACCGAACAGCGCAACCGAAGGTAGGACAGCGCGTCCCGCCTGTCCGCAGGCAGCCCCTTCCTGCTGCAATCCATTTCCGCAGACTTCGATACAATTTGTCCCGGCTGTGACATAGTTTGCATCGTTTTCCTCGCCTGTCCGGCACTCAACCTCCTGCGAAGGCGTCCTCCGGTGCAGGCTTGCGTCGCAGACCCAAACGCGCAAATCTGGCGTCAGCGACCAGAAAAACATCAACTATGAAACTGATCCTGCTGCTCCCACTCGTGCTGGCGCCGGTGATCCACGCCGCCGACAACAAACCGAAAGCCGAAACATTCCTGGACCCGGCCAGGGCAGGTCGGGACTATCTCGACCAGGGAGAGTACCGAAACGAATGGGGCGGCGCGCAGGTCATCGCGTTGGGCGAAGGAAACTTTCGTCTGGTGACCTACCGAGGCGGGCTGCCCGGCGGCGGTTGGGACAAGGAATTCAAACAGGAAGTGTCAGGCAAACGCGACGGCGAAAAGATCGTGTTGGCTGGCGAGAATAATTACCGCGCGGAGATTGCGAACGGGAAGATCAGTATCACGGTGCAAAATGGCGGCCCCTACACGATGGACAAAACAGAACGGGGGAGCCCGACGCTCGGCGCGAAACCGCCGCCGGGTGCAATTGTGTTGTTCGACGGCACCAGCGCGGACGCCTGGGCCGGCGGACACCTGGACGAGCGCCATCTGCTCGCCGCGGGTTGCAAGAGCAAACAGAGTTTCACCAATTTCACGGCGCACCTTGAATTCCTGCTTCCATTCGCGCCGCTGGCGCGCGGGCAGGACCGCGGCAACAGCGGCATTTACCTGCAGGACCGTTACGAGGTCCAGGTGCTCGATTCGTTCGGACTCAAGGGCGAGAACGACGAATGCGGCGGCTTCTACTCGCAGACGGCGCCTTCGGTGAATATGTGTTTCCCGCCGCTCACCTGGCAGACCTACGACATCGACTTCGCGTCTGCGAAATACGACGAATCCGCCAAGAAGACCAAAAACGCCGTCGTCACCATCAAACACAACGGGGTCACTATCCATGAGAACCTGGAATTGAAAGGGCCGACGCCCGGCGGAAAGAAGGAAGCTCCCGGCGGCGGTCCGCTTCAAATTCAGGGCCACGGGAATCCGGTGTTTTATCGAAACATCTGGGTTGTGCCGAAGTGACCGCCCGGCGAAGCGCTCCTCCGGTGGTGGGAACTGTGCGCGCCACGTTCGCCGTGTGGGATCCAAACTACCGGTCAACCTGAGACGCTGAACGTCCGTTCGAATCGGCCAAAGTTACGGAGATACTTGACTTCCAAGGCAACGAGGAGAAATTACACAACTGCTTGGTCCGCAGAATATCCTCTCCGGGCAAAGAAACCCGGGAAATCCTATGAGAAAACGCGTTCGACTCCCTCAGGGGCACGTCCCTACCGGCTGCCCGGTTTGCTCGATCATTCCGTCCCACATCCTGCGCCACCTGTCCCGGCACGGTCCCCAGCAACTGCGCGAGCGCATGCTCCAAACGCTGCAACATTCCGAACGCCTGCGCGGCCACCGTGACATGCTGGCCTACCTGGGCGCCGTGGCTCTGGCGACACCCACGGGGACCAAACGTCGGACGATCTATGATCTGCGCCACGGCACAAAACTGCCCGGCCAACTCGTCCGCGACGAGGGCGACCCCCGGAGAAAAGACCAGAATGTCAATGAAGCCTATGACTACTCCGGCGCAACCTACGACTTTTACGATCAGGTGTTCGGACGAAGCTCCGTTGACGGCAACGGCATGCGGCTCGATTCTTCCGTTCATTATTCGACCGACTACGACAACGCCTTTTGGAACGGCGCGCAGATGGTCTATGGCGACGGCGATGGCGTCATCTTCGAACGATTCACCAAATGCCTGGACGTCATCGGGCACGAATTGACGCACGGCGTCACCCAGTTCGAGGCCGCCCTCGCGTATCACGACCAGCCGGGCGCTCTTAATGAATCGTTCTCCGACGTTTTCGGCGCGCTGGTGAAACAATGGAACCTCAAGCAAACTGCTGACCAGGCCGATTGGCTGATCGGCGCCGGCTTGCTGGCCAAAGGCATCAATGGCGTCGCGCTCCGTTCGATGAAAGCGCCCGGCACGGCTTACGACGACCCTCAACTGGGCAAAGATCCGCAGCCCGCCCACATGAAGGATTACAACCAGGACAGCGCCGACAATGGCGGCGTGCATATCAACTCCGGCATCCCCAATCATGCGTTTTATCGGGTCGCCACGTCGCTCGGCGGTTTCGCGTGGGACAAAGCCGGCAAAATCTGGTACGACACTCTCACCAATGTGGTCGGCCCCAACACAAGCTTCGAACAGGCGGCAGACGCCACTATCCGCTCGGCGGGCAACCTCTATGGCAACGGCAGCCAGGAACAACAAGCCGTGCAATCGGCCTGGAAGCAGGTCGGCGTCCTCAAGTAGTTTCAAGCGCACGGCCGGACGCGAACTGGAAAACCGCGCCCGGGACCTTTATCCTGGTAGTCATGCGCCTCACGTTGACTCGCAGCGGCGGTTTCGCCGGCATATTGCCTCCGCCGGTCACGCTCGACACGGCACAACTGCCGCCCGCTGTCGCCCGACGCCTCGAGGAATTAGTTGCCTCAGTCGATTTCTTTAATCTCCCCAACACGCTTGCGGCGCCGGCGCGGCAACCCGATCGCCTGCAATTCACGGTCCGCGTCGCCGACGAAAACGGGCGCGAACACACGGTGACGTGCGACGAGGAAGTCGCTTCCGAACCCTTCCTCGAACTCGTCCGCGCTGTGCGAACGACCGCAAGAAAATAATCTCACATCGGACCCATTGACCAGGGTGTCGGCGAGCGGGAACGATTTGTATCCGGAAACTGGCCGCCGCCTGTCGGCAATGTGGGCAGCAGAGCGCCCGCGTCCTTCTGGTTGGCACGCCTCCGGGCGCTGCTTGCGGCGCGAACAGGCGGATTTGTCGGTCAAAGCCGGTCGCGGCACTCGCGATGCTACAGCGTATGCCGCTGATGAACGCTTCGGGCTGACCAGGCGCGGGGCCAGTGCCGGCATGAATCGTCGGGACAGAGCGGTCCCCGGTTCGATGTCTGGAAAATGGCGCGAATTGTGGCTCACAGGGTCCCGGGATGTTTTTATCCTTCGGGTTATGATCGGCTTTACTACACAACGAGATAGGCAGGACGGTCAAAAAGTCGCCCGGGACGGTTCCGGGGCCGGGCGCGTAAAGCCGGGCGACATCATTCTCTGGGTTGAGAATCATTTGGAGTCCTGGAGGCAAATCACGCATTTCATCAGCCTGGCGCACGGCAAGAAGTTTGACGCCGACGATGAAGCCCAATTCCTGGAATTAAAGGGTGTCATTGTCCAGGAGTTGGAAATGATCCTGGCGTCGGGCGAATGCCTCTCACCCACCAAAGAGGACGTCCACACGATGATGAATAGCGTTCCTTCGCTTTCTTATATCAGCCAGTTGAACGATGGCGCTCTGCGCAATATCGAGCATCAGTGGCATCTGATTTACATCGGATGGCATGCCGCTTTGGGACGATTAAAGGTCAGACACAATGCCGTCGAGTCACGGTATCCCAGGTCCGGTTTTCTCTGGTCGGCGCGGTGATTCCCGCGGCGAATGAGCCCTCAGATTTCATTCAAAACCACCCGCACCGCGGCCAGCAGCGCGGCCACACGCGTCCGCAACGGAAAATCCGAAGGCGCTTCCAGTGTGTAGCTGTGCCGCGTCCGGTTCATGATCAGGTAGAACGCCTCCGGCCATTGCGGCCGTTTCGCGAGATCAACGTCAGGCCGGATGATACCGCCCCGCGCCGGACGGTCCTCGATGACCGGCGAAGGATCGACGGGACAAACCTGCGACACCGCCCGGACCATTTTCTCTCCCAACGACGCCTCCCGACCGGGATTGACTTCGTAAACATAGAAGCCGTGCGATTCCCAATCTTCGTGCAGGCAAAGCGTCAAATCGAAACCCGGCTGTCTCTCGAGCCAGGCGACGTGCGCGCGAACTTCGGCCGATCGCAGATGGCGATAGTCCCTGTTGAGGTCTATGCCCGCGTCGTTTTCGCGGCGGTTGAGCGGAAAGCCGGTGGGGTTCAGGCACGGACAAACCCACAGGTCCGCTCCCTCGGGCCATCGATTTTCCTGTAACAATTGCCGGACGGCGAGCGGACCAGCCGGTTCATCGCCGTGTATCCCCGTCGAGAGGTAAAGCCTTTTGCCCGGCGCTTTGACACGTCGCCGGAACGCCAGCAGGTCCAAACTGCCTGACACCGGCAACTCCTCGATCTCCCACCCGTACTGGCGCGCCGCCTCCAGGTCGTCGCGCAAGACCTGATTGATGTCGATGGTCTCACCAAAGTAAGCGCCGTTGTTCTTGCCCAGACGTTGAACGGAATGCGACATGAAAAGAACCTAACGCGATGGCTGAATGATTCAAGCACGGCAATAGGCCAAGCGTCGGAAGTTTTCGCGGATTTTTCGTCCTCGTCGTCGTCCTCGACCTCGACGGGCGCACTTCCGATTACGAGGACGAGGAGGAGAAGTAGGACGAGGACGATTTGGTGGCGGTTCTGCTGCGCCATGCGATAAGCGGATTAACCGCCGGGCGAGCGATCGCCGCGCAACGAACCGTCCGCGACGGCCTTGCCCGGGTCGCGGAACGGCGGGCGCATTCGCAGACCGAGTTGCTCGAGCATCGCCCGGTCGGCATCGTAATCCGGCGAGGGCACGGCTTTGGTCAACATGCTTCTGGTCTCGCTCGAGAAAATCGAATTGGCGCCCGCGAGAAAGCACAAGGCCTGTTCGGCCACGTTGAGCCGGGCACGTCCGGCGGACAAACGCACGACGGACCCGGGCATTACGATGCGCGCGGTGGCAATCATCCGCAACGTTTCATCGAACGGCACGTCTGGTTGGTCCGCCAGCGGCGTTCCCGGCACCCTGGAAAGGATGTTGACCGGAACCGATTCGGGGTGCGGGCGCAAGGTGGCCAGCGTGTGCAGCAGCGCAATGCGATCGGCAATACTCTCGCCCAGGCCGAGGATGCCGCCGCAACAAACGGTGATGCCTGTCTTACGAACGTTTTGCAATGTGTTCAACCGATCCCGGTAGGTCCGGGTGCTGATAATGGTCCGGTAGTGGTTTTCCGAGGTGTCGAGATTGTGGTTGTAGGCGTAGAGCCCGGCTTCCTCCAACCGTCGTGCCTGCGATTCCGTCAACAGACCGAGCGTGCAGCAAACTTCAACCCCCAGGGCAGTGACTTCGCGGACCATTGCCAGGACGCGGTCGAACTGCGCATTGTCCCGCACTTCGCGCCACGCGGCG
>WNFU01008421.1_pt1 | contig 15131 bp, 15 predicted proteins | sample 5400121 | NCBI WGS metagenome assembly WNFU01 (sample SAMN13153360, study PRJNA577476) | soil metagenome | isolation source: 100 cm soil or saprolite under grassland replicate 1 | place: USA:California | collected 2016-06-15
CGGGTCGGCCAGGGCTCGGAGGACCCCGTCGGGCGTCGATCCGCGGGGCTGCTGCCCCACCGGACCCCCTACTGCCACACCGCCAGGCCGAGGTCCTCGTCCTGCTCGCGTACGGGCACCCGGCCGGTCAGGCCGCGGAAGTACGCCTCGATCAGGAAGGCCTTCGTCCCCTCCATGAGGTGCCCGCCCACCGTCGAGCCGTCCTGGCGGCACGCCGTCACGTGCATGTGCACGAAGGGCGCGCCGTCCTTCATCGAGACGTTGCCGAGGGCGGAGCCGATCTCGAGATGCTCCGGGAAGGGCATCGTCACGTACCGCTTCTCGTCCTGGAGGAAGTACCCGAGCACGAGCTCGCTCACGGCGCCGATGGCCTGGACGGTGCCCGCGTCGATCCCGAGCTTCGCGGCGGCCTCGTTCAGCGACCCGAGCATGTCCGAGCCGCGTTCGAGCCGAACCAGCGCTGCCATTCCGTCCTCGGATGGATAGATCTTCACGGCTCGCTCCTTCCGCGTGGCTGCCGGCGTTCCAGGGTCCCATGCGTTCCGGCGGCCCGCCGGCCCCGGCCGGCCGGAATGTCACTGGGGGGTTCTATGGTCGCGTCGTGGAACTTACCCCAGTCCAGGAACGGGCCTACCGCGAGCTCATCGTGCAGGGCGCCGCCCGGCCGCCGCCGCCGGAGTTCGCCGCCGGCTTCCGGGCCCGGCTGGAGGAGGCAGTGGCCTCCATCGCGCTCCCGCACCCGTTGTGGCTGTCGAAGGGCCGGCTGGCCGAGCACGCGGCGTGCGAGGGGCTGTTCGCGGCCGCGCTCGCCGCGGAGCGGCCGCCGTTCGAGCACACCCTGGCCACCGCCGCGGGCACGCTGGCGCACCGCGCGGTCTACCTCGACGCGGCCTCGGAGCGGTCGCTCGACGTGCGCACGATCGTGGAGGGCGCGGCCGCGCGGCTCATCGAGGCCGACCGGGAGTTCGGTGCCTACTGGGCGGTCCTCGATCCGCTGGAGCAGATGGAGCACCTCGCGGCGGCCGCGGAGACGCTGGCGTCGTTCCGGGAGGCCTTCCCGCCGTTCCAGCGGTCCTGGCAGCCGGTCGGGGAGCAGCTCCTCTCGGCCACCATCGGCGGTCGTCTCACGCTCTCGGGCCGCCCCGACCTCATCCTGGGCCGGTACGCGAAGCTGCTCGTCGACTTCAAGTCCGGCACCGCCCGCCCCGTGCACGCCGAGGACATGCGGTTCTACGCGCTGCTCGCGACGCTCGTGTTCGGACGGGCGCCGTACCGCGTGGCCACGGTGTTCCTGGAGTCCATGCAGTGGCAGGCCGAGGACGTGACCGAGGACACGTTGCTGCACGTCGCGCGCCGAACGATCGAGGCGGCTCGGGCCGCCGCCGAGCTGGTCGGTGCGTCGCGGGCGCCGGCGCTCACGCCGGGCACCCACTGCGGGTGGTGCCCCAGGTCTCACACCTGTCCCGCGAGCGCGGCGCGAGCGTCCTGACCCGGTCCCCACCGGCGGGCCGGGAGGAGTGGCTCAGGGACCGGCGGGGGGCGGCGAGGCGAGCGACGCCACCGTGGCCAGCAGCGCGTCGGTCGAGGGGCTGTCGCCGATGTGACGATTGCGGTGGGCCATCCGGATCGTCCCCTCGCGGTCCACCACGAACGTCCCGGGCATCTGGGTGAAGCTGCCGCCGCGCAGTCCCCGCTGCATCGTCTCGGGGTGCAGGTTCGCCCGGACGAAGGGCACGGCGACTCGGGGAGAGAAGATCTGCATGGCCGTCCCGCGTCCCAGCCCGTACGCGCGGTACAGGGCCCGGTCCCGGTCCAGCAGGCACGGGAACGGCACCGCGTGCGACGCGGTGAACGCGCGGCCCCGTTCCGGCTCGCCCTGCCCGACGAGGACGACGTTCGCGCCGGCCTCGACGAAGCGCTCCCGGGCCTCCCGGAGCGAGACCACCTGCATCTGGCAGAACGGGCAGCCGAAGTACCGCAGGAACACCAGGACCGCCGGCGCCTCCGCCCAGGCGGAGGACAGCTTGACCGGGCCCTCGCCGACGTCCAGCACCTCGCCGTCGGGGGCCGGATCGCCCACCTCGGGGGCGACGCCGAGATGGACCGTCCCGGGCATCCGGGTCTCGCCTGGTCCTCTCATCCCCGCCCTCCCATCGCCTCCGCGTCGGCCCGGTCCTGGGCCTCCGCCCGGCGCAGGCGAAACCCGAAGCGGGAGCCACCGCCGACCGCGCTCTCGATCTCGAGCTCGCTGCCCTGCATCTCCAGCATCTCGCTGACCAGGGCCAGGCCCAGTCCGACGCCGCGGGGCCTCGAGTTGATGTCCCCGCCCCGGAAGAAGCGCTCCGTGAGGTGCGGCAGCTCGCCCTCCGGGATGCCGGGGCCGTCGTCGGAGACCTCCACGGCCACCCGGCCGGACTCCGACCATGCCGCCAGCCGGACCGTCGTCCCGGGCGGGGTGTGCTTCGCCGCGTTCGACAGCAGGTTCTCCACGATCCGGTCCACCAGCACGGGATCTCCCCACGCCAGGAGGTCCTCGTCGACGTCCACCACGAGTGGATGGTCCCGGAAGATGTTCTCCAGGCGCTCCACGGCCCCGTGCAGGAGCGAGCGGACGTTCATCGCCGCGAACGTCGCCTGGGGGCGGCCCCCCTCCAGGCGGGAGAAGTCGAGCAGCGTCGTGATGATGGCGTCCAGGGACTCCGCGTTCGCGGTCAACCCGGTGAGCATCTTCGACAGCGTGTCGCGGTCGACCGTGCCCCAGGTGCGTTCGAGGGTCAGCCCCACCCCCCGGATCACCGTCACCGGCGTCCGCAGCTCGTGCGAGACGGTCGCCAGGAAGTCGCTCTTCATCCGGTCCAGCTCCTCCAAGCGCTCCACCGTGAGGTGTTCCTCCTGGTACCGCCGGGCGTTCTCGAGGGCCAGCCCGCACTGCCCGGCCAGCAGCTCGAAGGCCTCGACTTCCTCGGACTCCATCGTGACCCGCTCCCGGACGCCGCCGATCAGCACGGCGGCGAGCCATCCGTCCACCCACACCGGGGTGGCCACGACCGTGTCGAAGCCGGCGCTCCGGACCACCGGGAGGGATTCAGGGCGGGTCGAGTAGTCGTCCAGCACGACGGTGGAACCGGACCGCAGCACGTGGCCGGTGATGCCGGTGGAGGCCGGGAAGACGCCGTGGACGTACTCGTCCGGCAACCCCCGGGCCGCCAGCACGCTGTAGCTCTGCCCGTCCTCGTCCACCAGACAGAAGCTCGCCCCCTCGAACCCCAGCGCCTCCACGCTGTCGAGCGCGACCGAGATGACGCGTTCGGGTTCCAGGGTCATGTTCCGCGCCGCCGCGCCGATGGCCGAGAGCAGCGTCGCCCACCGTTCAGCCCGGGATCGGGCCTCGTGGTGCGCGCCCATCTGTCGCATGAGCTCGGCGGCCAGGAAGTGGCTCAGCACGATGAGCACCCCCAGCACGGCCAGGCGCAGGAACACGTCGGCCGCGAGGATGTGCCACCCCGTGATCGCGAGCGTGGCCACGTAGCAGGCCACGGTGAACAGGAACAGCGACACCTGGGCGCGGGTGGGGTAGGACGCACCGAAGAACACGGTGGTCAGGATGTAGGCGATCCACATCTCGGAGGCCGCCCCGCCGGTCGCGCCCACGGCGAAGGAGACGAGCACGATGTCCGCGCAGGACCACACGTACAGGAACCACACGCCGAGGCCCGCATCGAACAGGCGCCTCCACGGGAGCACGGCCACGCCGCCCGCTCCCGCCGCCGCCACGATCAGGACGGCGGCGAACGCCCCCGTGTGGAACGGCTGGGCGTGGGGCAGGAAGGGGTAGGCGGCCAGGACGACCAGCGTGAGCACGGTGACGATGACCCCGATCCGGACGGTCCGGAGCCAGTAAGGGACCAGCAGGTCCCGCGTGGGTTCGCCGCGGTGCATGCTCGGATAGTTCTTCGGCGCGCCACCAGCGCCGCTCAAGTGGCCGAACGGGCCCCCGTGGGCCGGCCAAAGGGCGGTTTGCCGGGCCCGGTTCGATTGACCTACCCTCGGGTGGCCTCGGCTCGCGCCCGCACGCACGTTTTCCCTGCCAAGGAGTGACCCGACGTGGCCAAGGACCTCTACGAGATCGGCGAGATCCCGCCCCTCGGCGAGATCCCCGGGCGCATGTACGCCCAGGTGATCCGGCCGGAGCGGTTCGGCGAGCCGGAGGTCGCCTTCCAGGTCGAGGAGATGGACGTCCCGGAGTTCGGCCCCCGAGACGCGCTCGTCCTGGTGATGGCGGCGGGCATCAACTACAACAACGTGTGGGCGGCTCGCGGGGTGCCCGTGGACGTCACCAGGGTCCACGCGCGGTTCGACGAGCGGGCCGACTTCCACGTCGGCGGCAGCGACGCCTCCGGCGTGGTCCACGCCGTGGGCAGGGACGTCGAGAACGTGAAGGTCGGCGACCACGTGGTGATCCACTGCGGCCAGTGGGACCCCGACGATCCCCTCGTCGCCGCGGGAGGCGACCCGGGGTTCGCCGAGAGCTTCCGGATCTGGGGCTACGAATCGAACTGGGGCTCGTTCGCGCAGTTCACGAAGGTCCAGGACCACCAGTGCCTGCCGAAGGCCCCCCAGCTGACGTGGGAGCAGGCCGCCGCCCCCACGCTCGTGGGCGCGACCGCCTACCGCATGCTCCGGGGGTGGCCGCCCAACGTGGTCGGGGAGGGCGACCCCGTCCTGATCTGGGGCGGCGCCGGGGGACTGGGGTCCATGGCCATCCAGATCGTGCGGGAGTTCGGGGGCCGCCCCGTGCCGGTGGTCTCCTCGGAGTCGAAGGCCGAGTTCTGCCGCAAGCTCGGGGCCGTGGGGGTGGTGAACCGCCGGGACTTCGACCACTGGGGGTTGCTCCCGCACTGGACGGACGGGGAGGCCTTCGGCCGGTGGCTGGAGGGGGCGAAGCGGTTCGGGCAGGTGTTCTGGGACGCGCTGGGTGAGCGCGTGAGCCCTCGCATCGTCTTCGAGCACCCCGGCGAGGAGACCGTCCCGACCTCGATCTTCATGTGCGACACGGGGGGCATGGTGGTGATCTGCGCGGGCACGACGGGCTACAACGCCGTGGTGGACCTGCGGTACCTGTGGATGCGGCAGAAGCGGTTCCAGGGCTCGCACTTCGCGAACGACGAACAGTCCCGGGCGTTCAACCAGCTGGTCGTGGACGGACGGATCGACCCCTGCCTGTCGCGGACGTTCACGTTCGCCGAGATCCCGGAGGCCCATCGGCTGATGGGCGCCAACCGTCACCCGGAAGGGAACATGGCGGCGCTGGTGTCGGCCCCCCGGGAGGGCCTCACGGACCTCCCCAGCTGAGCACCACAGGCTCCGTGCCCTACCCCAAGATCGAGCTGCACGTCCATCTGGAAGGCACGCTCCGCCCCGAGCGGCTCCTCGACATCGCGCGGCGCAACGGCTACCCGCTCCCGGTGGACACGGTCGAGGGGGTTCGGGGGCTGTACGAGTACCGCGACTTCGACCACTTCATCGAGGTGTGGATCGTCGTCACGAACGCCCTCCGGCACGGGGACGACTTTCGCCAGCTCGTCGTCGACTACGCCGGCGAGGCCGCCCGGCACGGCGCGGTGTACGTCGAAGGCATCTTCTCCCCGATCGAACGGGTGTGGCGAGGGGTCGAGTGGGACGAGATCTTCACGGGCTATTGCGACGGGGCCCAGGAGGCCCGGGAACGCCACGGCGTCGAGGTGCGGCTGACGCCCGACATCACCCGGGACTCCCCCCTCGAGGACGCGATGACCGCGGTCCGGTACGCGATCGAGTACCGCGACCGGGGCATCGTGGGTATCGGGCTGGGGGGCGAGGAGACCCTGTATCCGCCCGAGCCGTTCGAGCCTGCGTTCCGGGCGGCCCGGGACGGCGGACTCGGCTCGGTTCCCCACGCCGGCGAGGTCGTGGGCCCGCGGTCGATCTGGGGGGCCCTCGAGACGCTGGGGGCCGATCGAATCAGGCACGGGATTCGGGCCGAGGAAGATCCCGCCCTGGTGCGGGAGATCGCGGACCTCACCCGCGAGTACGCGGTCGCCACGTCCTTCGGCATCGCGCCGCGCCTGTTCTACGAGGCCGGGGTGGCCGGTGCCCTGTGCGACCGGGAGACGAAGGAGAGGCTGGACGCGATGGGCCGGGCCTACCCGTGGCCCGATCGGCCCGATCGGCCCGACGCCGACGGATCGTGACCCTGGGTGAGAGCAGCAGCCGTCAGGGACCGGTGGGGGTGTCGGCGCGTTCGGAGAGCGCGACGCCGAAGAAAGCCTCCAGCTTCGGGATGGTGAAGTCGGCGCTGCGATGGACGATGCCCTCCATCCCCACGGCCCTGGCGCCTTCGACGTTCTGGAGGAGGTCGTCCACGAACACGCACTGGTGCGGTCTCACGCCCAGTCGCTCGGCCGTCATCAGGTAGATCCTCGGCTCGGGTTTGCGGGCGCCGACCTCGCCGGAGATCACCACAGCGTCGAACAGTTCGGGGAACAGCCCGTGCTCGTAGGCCCCTCTGCCCCAGCTGTTCGACACCAGGGCCGTCTGGACGCCCGTCGCCCTCGCCCGTCGGACGGCGTCCACCATGGCCCGGTCCGCCACGAGGCCGGCGTTCATCCGATCCTTGAGCCCCTGCGGCTCGAGGGGCCGGTCCATGCCCACGGACAGCGTCTCGGCCATCCAGCGCTCGAACTCCGCCAGCTTGATCTCGCCCCGCTCGAGGCGGGCCATCACGCCGTCGGTGCTGCCGCCGCCGTACGCGTCCTCGATGACGGCCCTGAACCGGGCCGGGTCCACGCCGGCCTCCAGGCAGAACTGGGCGAACACCCGTCCCATCGACGAGGTCATGACCCCGCCGTAGTCGACGAGCAATGCGCGGAAGGCCCCGGTTCCTTCAGCTGGCATCATCGTGGATCAGGCCGAGAGCGCGCCGGGCCAGGGCGGGGACGCCGTCCTCGAGCTCCGCGAACAGGGGGTCGTCGGTCACGCCGGCCAGGTGCCGGGCGAAGCTCCCCTCCAGGAGCACGGCCAGCTTCCACACCGCCAGCACGAGGTAGAACGCGAGGTCAGCCGTGGAGCGCCCGGTCCGCTCCCGGTACCGCTCGAGGAGCTCCTCGCGAGCGCGAAAGCCCGGGAGGCGAGTCACCGCGGCGTCTCGTTCCAGCACGTCCTCGGGATCGTGAGGCTCCCGCCAGAAGGAGACCATCCAGCCGAGGTCGGCGAGCGGGTCGCCGATCGTGGCCATCTCCCAGTCGAAGATCGCGAGGAGCCGGGCCGGCGGGTTCGGATCGAACGCGACGTTGTCGAGCTTGTAGTCGCCCTGCACGATGGTGGGCGCGGCGTCCGGCGGCACGTGGCCGGCCAGCCACTCGCCGACCCGCACGAGGTCGGGGAGGGGCCGCGAGAACTGCGTGGCCAGCTCGAGCTGCCCCCGCCACCGCTTCACCTGCCGGGCCAGGTACCCGGTCGGGCGCCCCCAGCCCTCCAGGCCCACGGCGCGCCAGTCGACCGCATGGAGCTCGGCCAGGGCGTCCACGAGCTCGTCGCCGATCGGCGTCCGGGTGGCGGGGTCCCCGAAGCCGGGCGGCAGCTCGTCGCGGATGACGAAGCCGTGCACCCGCTCCATGAGGTAGAAGGGCGCGCCGATCACCGTCTCGTCCGGGCAGGCGAGGACCGGGCGCGGGGCCCGCACGGCCGTCCGGGCCAGGGCGGAGAGCACCCGGTACTCCCGCAGGACGTCGTGGGCGGTGGGGAGGAACGCCCCGCGCGGCGGCCGGCGCAGGACCCATTCGTCTCGGCCCCGGCTGACGAAGAAGGTCTCGTTGGAGTGCCCGGCCATGTGCCGCTCCACCTCCACGCGGCCCGGGCCGGGCAGGCGCCCGTCGAGGAAGCGTTCCAGCGACTCCGGATCGACGAGCGGCCGCTCGCGGTCCTCGGCCCGGGGGCCGACGCTCACTCGGCGGTCCCCGCCAGGCGCGACCGGAGCCCCTCGTCGGCGGCCATGTCGATCGCCGTCCACGCCATGGCCAGCGCGCCCTCCACCACGGCACGATCGGCCGGCTCCGTCGCGCACCGCGCGGTGAACTCGGGCTGGTGGTTCACCGCCGGGAGCGAGTCGATGCCCATGGCGGGATGGATGGACGGGATGGCCAACGAGACGTTCCCCATGTCGGTGGACGCGGCGGCACGCTTCACCACGTCGCCGAGGTCCGGGAAGGTCCGTCCCACCTCCTCGGCGTTGCGGCGGTAGATCCGGGCCATGTCCGGGTCGTGGCGCATCTCGGCGTAGGGCGGGAACTCGTTCACGATCTGGAGCGTCGCGCCGGTGGCCAGCGCGCCGGCCTCGAAGCACCGCATGACCTTGTCCCGGACCTCCTGGAGCTCGCCCAGGGTCGTGGCCCGGACCATGTACTGCGCCTCGGTGTGGGCGGGCACGACGTTCTGCGCGTCGCCGCCCTTCGTGACGATGCCGTGGACGCGATCGGTCTGGCGGAGGTGCTGGCGGAGCAGGCCGATCCCGACCTGCGCCACGACGAGCGCGTCGGCCGCGTTGATGCCGAGCTCCGGGAACGCGGACGCGTGGGCCTCCTTGCCCGTGTAGCGGAGGTCGAACGACACCGCGGCGATGATCGGGAGCTCGACCAGCTCGAACGGCGCGGGGTGGACCATCATCGCGGCGTGGACACCGTCGAACCCGCCCCGTTCGAGCATCAGGATCTTCCCGCCCCCGCCCTCCTCCGCCGGGGTCCCCAGGACGGAGACCGTCAGGCCCGCGTCGTCCGCGATGCCGGCCAGGGCCAGGCCGGCGCCGACCGCCGCCGCCGCGATGACGTTGTGGCCGCAGGCGTGGCCGATGTCGGGGAGCGCGTCGTACTCCGCGCAGATGGCGACGTGCAGCGGGCCCGAACCGGCCCGCCCCCGCAGCGCGGTCGGCAGGTCGCAGATACCCCGTTCGACGTCGAACCCGCCAGCCTCCAGGGCCTCGGCCACCCAGGCCGCGGCGCGCTCCTCCTCGTAGCCGAGCTCCGGGTTCGCGTGGATCCGGTGGCTGAGGTCGATGAGGCCGTCCCGGGCCTTCTCGACAGCCGCGCGCGCCTCGTCCTTCAGTGCCTCGGTCCGGTTCATGGTTCCTGCACCAGCTCGACGAGGACCCCGGCGAACCCCTTGGGATGGACGAACGCCACGGTGGTGCCCCGGGAGCCGGGCCGGGGCGCCTCGTCGACGAGCGGCACCCCTTCTGCCCGGAGGTGTCCGAGGGCGGCGGCGACGTCCGTCACCCGGTACCCCACGTGGTGGACGCCCTCGCCCCGGCGCTCCAGGAACCGGCCGACCGGCGTCTCGGGGCCTAGCGCCGCCAGGAGCTGCACGAAGGACGTTCCCACGCGGAACAGCACCTCCTCGACGCCCTGGTCGCGGACGGTCTCGCGGTGCACCGGCTCGGCGCCCAGCACGCGCCGGTAGTGCTCGGCGGCGGCATCGAGGTCCCATACGGCGATCCCGACGTGGTCGATCTCGAGGGCGCCGATCCCGGTCATTTCACACTCCGGCGAGCCGCCCCGATCACGTCGGAGCGTCCCCGTTCCTGGCGGCGCGGCGCCTGCCCCGGGCGGGGGGCGGCTGGAGCCGCTGGATGAGGTCGAGGGCCTCGGTGAAGTGATACGCCGGCATGGTCAGGGCCCTCGTCACCGCCGCCACCCCCTGGTAGCGAAGCTTCGCCGTGTCGACCTTCGGATCCGCGTGGTCGTTGGGGTTCGTGGCGTAGAACTCCACGAGCTCCATGAACTGCTTGATCGACGGCACGAGGCCTCCCCGCTCGTACGCGTAGATCGTCTGCTGGGCCGCCGGGCAGCCCGGCCGGCCAGCCGCGTCGCGCACGGCCCGGAACCCGGCCGAGCGGCGGAGGCCGCGCAGCAGCCCCCCGATGGTCCGGGCGGTCTCCTCGTCGACGCGTTCGAGCTTCTTCCTGGGCATGGGCGCGGTGGGCCAGCTTTCCTCTCGGCCGGCGCCCACGATAGCCGCTCGGCTCGCCGGATTGCACCGACCGTCCATGGACCGCCGCCCGCAGGAACCGCCGAATGGCCGATGGCCGGGCGGGGACAACCACGTAGCATCGCCCGCGTGGCCGGACGCTTCCGCCCGGCCGGAGGAACGCGGGTGAACAGACGAACCGAGAGCGCGGCGGTCCTGGAGGGCTCCCAGCTCCTGCGGGCCGGTCGTGCGGACGTGGCCAGGATCCGGGCTCGCACCCGCCACCGGCGCATCACCCGCCTCAGCATCGCGCTCGGCCTGCTGACCGGGTACCTGTGGTTCCGGTACCTCACCGGGAACCCAATCGGGCCCCCGCGCATGCCGGCCGGCGCGGACACCTGGCTGCCGCAGGTGTTCCTGATCCTGATGATGGCGGTGGCGCTCCTGCTTCCCCTGTACGTGAGCTCGCGCTCGCCCCACCTGGTGATTCGGCCCGAGCACATCGAGCTCGGGCTGTTCGACGTGAAGGGCCTGGACGGGCAGGTTGACGAGGTCCTCCATACCCTCGATGTCTTCATGGGGTACGCGACGTTCCGGGAGAAGCTCGGAGGCAATCCCCGCCGGGGGATCCTGTTCGAGGGCCCGCCGGGCACCGGCAAGACCTTCATGGCCAAGGCCATGGCGAAGCAGGCCGGCGTCCCCTTCCTGTTCGCTTCCGCGCCGGGGTTCCAGTCGATGTTCCAGGGCATGACCGCGGTCCGCATCCGAGCCTTCTTCAAGGCGCTCCGGAAAGCGGCCCGCAAGGAGGGCGGCGCGATCGGCTTCATCGAGGAGATCGACACCATCGGGGTCAGTCGCGGCGCGCTCTCCGCCTCGCCCGCCCCGATCGAGTGGGGAGGACGGTCGATCTCGAGGTTTTCCTCGGGGACCGGCGCCCAGGTGAACGAGCTGCTCATCCAGCTCCAGTCGTTCGATCAGCCGCCGATGCGCGAGCGAATGTGGCACCGGGTCATCGAGTGGCTGAACGGCTACATCCCCGAGGGGAGGCGGCTCCAGTCCGGGAAGCCGAAGTACCACAACATCCTGTTGATCGCGGCGACGAACCGGGCGGACGACCTCGATCCCGCACTCCTGCGGCCGGGTCGGTTCGACAGGCGGCTGTACTTCGATCTGCCCACGAAACAGGGCCGGCGAGACCTCATCGACTTCTTCCTGGCCCGCAAGGCGCACCACACCCAGCTCGACGCCGACGAGGTCCGGGACCGGCTGGCCCACGACACGCTCGGCTACACGCCGGTCATGATCGAGCACCTCTTCGACGAGGCGCTGCTTCTGGCCCTTCGCGACGGGCGCCGCGAGATGAACACCGCCGACGTCTACGACGCGAAGCTGACCGAGGAGGTCGGGCTCAAGCAACAGGTCGTCTACACGGAGGCGGAGCGCCGCAGCGTGGCCACGCACGAGGCCGGCCACGCCACCGCGGCGTACTTCCTCGGCGTGGAGCGGCGTATGGAGGTCCTGTCGATCATCAAGCGCAGCAAGTCGCTGGGACTGCTCGCACACGGAGACCGCGAGGAGCGGTTCACGAAGTCGCGCTCCGAGCTGGAGGCGTCCGTGGCCATCTCGCTCGGCGGGCTCGCCTCCGAGGACCTTTTCCTGGGGGAGAGCGGGACCGGGCCCGCGGCCGACCTCGCCGCCGCCACGCAGGTGGCGGCGACCATGGTCGGCGCGCTCGGGATGGCCGGCTCGATGATCTCCTACGAGGCCATGAACAACGGCCCCATCGCCCCGGCCAACCTGGTCGCGAAGGTCCTGTCCGACGCCGACTCGAAGCGGCGGGTGGAGGACATCCTGAACGCGCAGAAGGAGCGGGTGGCGGCGCTGCTCGACGAGAACCGCGACGTGGTGGAAGCGCTTCGCGACGCGCTCCGCACCGCCTGAGCGCGGAGCGCTCGGGCAAGGATCACCGGCTGGACTCGTACCTCGCGAGGATCAGCCCCCCCAGCAGGCCGAAGAAAGCGCCGACGGAGATGATCCCGAACACGCTCGCAGCCTTCGCGGTGCCGCTGCTCGGCGACAGCACGGTCACGATCGTGATGACCACCCACAGCGCCAGGGCGGCGTAGAACAGAGCGGCCAGCAGCCGCATGGGACTTTGCTGCGCCGGACGTTCTTGCATGACTCCCTCCCCTCGGGCCGGAACTGCCCCCGTCGAGCTGCAGCGTAGACTGGTTGCCGGCCACCGAACAGGAGCGTTGTCATGCCGCCATCTGTCATCGCCGCCGGCGCCCGCACGCCCATCGGGAAGTTCGCCGGAGGGTTCAAGGACCTCGCCGCCGTGGACCTCGGGGCGGCGGCGATCCGCGAGGCCCTCGCGCGGGCCGGCCTGCCCGCGGATCGCGTGGACTACGTGATCATGGGCCAGGTCCTTCAGGCGGGCGCCGGCCAGATCACGGCCCGCCAGGCCGCCATCATGGCGGGCGTCCCCAAGGAAGTGCCGGCCATCACCATCAACAAGGTCTGCCTGTCGGGCCTGAACGCGATCGCGCTCGCCGACCAGCTCATCCGGGCGGGCGAGATCAAGGTCGCGGTGGCCGGTGGGATGGAGTCGATGACGAACGCCCCGTACCTGCTTCCCGACGCGCGCTTCGGCTCCCGCCTGGGGAACTCGAAGATCGTGGACTCGATGGTCCACGACGGGCTGTGGTCGACGTTCACCGGCCAGCACATGGGGGAGTCCTCGGACGAGGTGAACGCCGAGCTGTCGATCGGCCGCGAGGACCAGGACGCGTGGGCCGCGCGGAGCCACCGGCGTGCCCACGACGCGTGGGAGTCCGGGCGGATGGCCGAGGAGGTCGTGCCGGTGGAGGTCCCCCAGCGGAAGGGCGACCCGGTGGTGGTGGACCGTGACGAGGGCATCCGGCCGGACACGACGGCCGAGAGTCTGGCCGCCCTGAAGCCGGCGTTCAAGGGCGACGGCACGATCACGGCCGGGAACGCGTCGCAGATCTCGGACGGCGCCGCGGCGGTGGTGGTCATGGCGCCCGAGGTCGCGGAGGAGCTCGGCGTCACGCCGCTGGCCGAGGTGGTGGCGCACGGCATGTGCGCGGAGCGCTACGCCTACCTGCACACGGTCCCTGCCCTGGCCATGCAGAACGCGCTGAAGAAAGCGGGCAGGGACGTCCACGACCTCGGGCTCATCGAGATCAACGAGGCGTTCGCCTCGGTCTCGCTGAACGCGACCCGGATGCTGGGGGCCGACGAGGAGATCGTGAACGTGAACGGCGGGGCCGTGGCCCTGGGCCACCCCATCGGCGCCTCGGGCGCCAGGCTCGTGCTGACGCTGGCCCACGAGATGCGCCGCAGGGGCGTCGACCTCGGTGGGGCCTCGCTGTGCGGCGGCGGCGGGCAGGGTGACGCGCTGATCATCCGTCGCGTGGGGTGAGCGCCGGCCCGGTCCAGACCGCGCTGCTGGTCCCCGTCCCGGAAGCCGAGCCCCTGGTGGGGGCGTGGCGGAAGCGGTACGCGATCGACGCCCGCAAGGGAGTGCCCGCCCACGTCACGGTGATGTTCCCGTTCCTCCCCCCGGAGGAGATCGATCCCGGCGTCGTGGGGGACCTGAACGAGCTCCTGGGCCGGTTCGAGCCGTGGGACTTCCGGTTCGTCCGCGCCGCGCGGTTCCCCGAGCTGCTGTACCTGGCGCTCGATCCTGTCGAGCCGTTCCGCGACCTCATCCAGGTCGTCATGGAACGGTTCCCGGGGCTCAGGCCATACGGCGGCCAGTTCGAGCTCGAGGAGGTCGTGCCGCACCTCACGGTGGCCGACTGCGGCCCCCCGGGGCTGTGCGAGGACGGGTCGTGTGGCTGATGTCCGGCGACGGCGAGTGGAAGGTGGACGCCCGGTTCGCCCTGCACGGCGACCTGACCGTGTGAGCGGAGCCCGGGCCGCGTGGGTACTAGGCTAGCTGCTGCCCATCGCCAGGAGGCACGCAGCGTGGCCGACATGCCGTTCGAGCTCCCGGAGGACCTCTGGCAGTTCCGCGCGCTCGTTCGGGAGATCGCGGAGGAGCGCATCGCGCCGCGGGCGGCGGAGGTCGACGAGACCGATGAATGGCCGAAGGACCTGTGGGAGCTCATGGTCGAGAACGAGCTCATGGCCGTGGGGTACCCCGAGGAGTTCGGCGGCTCCGGCGGCGGCTCGCTCACGTTCGCCGTGATGATCGAGGAGCTGTCGCGGGTCTCGGCGGGCGTCGCGCTGACGCCGCTGGTGGCCCGGCTGGGCGCGATCCCGATCATGCTCGCCGGGTCGGACCAGCTGAAGGCGGAGCTGTTCGGGGGGATCTCCCGGGGTGACCACCTGATGTCCTACGCATTGACCGAGCCGGGCTCGGGCTCCGACTCGGTCGCCATGAAGACCCGGTACGAGCGCACCGACGACGGGTTCCGCCTCTCCGGGACCAAGCGGTTCATCACGGGCGCGGGGGTGTCGGACGCGTATACGGTGTTCGCCACTCGCGATCCGGCCCTCCGCGCCGACGGCATCTCCGCGTTCGTCGTGTACCGCGAGGACCCCGGCGTCTCCTTCGGCAAGGAGGAGCGGAAGATGGGCATCCACGGCTCGCCCACCCGCGAGGTGTACCTCGACCGCACGGAGGTCCCCGGGGATCGCCTGATCGGCCAGGAGGGCGAGGGGTTCAAGATCGCCATGCGGACGCTCGATTACTCCCGCCCCTCGATCGGTGCCCAGGCCCTCGGGATCGCCCAGGGCGCGTTCGACATCGCCGCGCGCTACATGAACGAACGGGAGCAGTTCGGGCAGAAGCTGGCGAAGTTCCAGGGGCTCCAGTTCATGCTGGCGGACATGGCCATGCAGGTGGAGGCGGCCCGGCTGCTCGTGTACAAGGCGGCCTCGCTGGTGGACGCCCACGACCCGCGGATGACCTACTTCGCGTCGGTGGCCAAGTGCCACGCGTCCGACACGGCGATGCAGGTCACCACCGACGCCGTGCAGCTCCTCGGCGGGTACGGCTACATGCGCGAGTACCAGGCCGAGCGGTTCATGCGCGATGCGAAGATCACGCAGATCTACGAGGGCACGAACCAGATCCAGCGCCTGGTCATCGCGCGCCAGGTCCT
>WNFU01012961.1_pt1 | contig 15131 bp, 13 predicted proteins | sample 5400121 | NCBI WGS metagenome assembly WNFU01 (sample SAMN13153360, study PRJNA577476) | soil metagenome | isolation source: 100 cm soil or saprolite under grassland replicate 1 | place: USA:California | collected 2016-06-15
CCACTCGGCCTTCGGCGGCAGAACGCCCGACGAGGTCTATGCTAGGCAGGCAAACGAGGAGAAATTGGCGGCGTAATCGAACCCAGAATCCACCTTAGCCAAGCCGCCGAACTGTCCCGCAAAGCGGGACCACCTCTGGAAGACGTTGCTCGCAGTCTGGGAATGAGCGAGAGGACGCTGGCACGAAAGCTTTCGGACGAAGGATTGAACTTCACTGAAATACTGCAGCAGTTGCGGCGCGATCTGGCGGTTCGTTACCTCGATGACCGCAAGCTGCATGTATCAAAGATCGCGTGGTTGCTCGGTTTTCACGAGGTGAGCGCGTTCACGCATGCGTTCAAGCGCTGGACTGGAAAGACGCCAAGGCAGATGCGAACAGCCGCCGCTTGTTGAGCAAAAGCTATGGCTACGCCCCAACGGTTGCGAGCGCAGAATTTCTTCATGTCCGCACACTGATTTCATAAGAGATCATCGAGCCGCATCGGTACCATCTGCGCGGGCGGGAGCATCTTGGCGTCCGTTGCGTCGCCTCTCCAGCTCATTCTGTCGCTGGCAATTTGTGACTAACGTTTGAATCTTTGCGTTGAACATGGGTATCTTGATGTACACGGTACCCTGCGAGGTCTCTACTTCGGCCAACGCTCGCCACGTCGTGTCAGCTGATTCGACAATGTCATGGCTGAATGAGAGGGTCGACACCACAATGCGGTTCCTCCACTTACCGGTGGGGAAAGTCGTGGCGAAGACGGGATCGTCGTTGATGCGCCTATTGCCAACGACGGCACCTCCGGCAGATGGGGGAAATCCAAGCGGCCGGTTTGAATCGTTGGCGTCCTGCAGGGTTGCCTGGAAGACAACCCGATCCTTAACGCACACGCCATCGATAAAAGCTACAGCCCCGCTGCCATTCGGTTGCGTCGAGTGCGCCGTGTACTCATTTTCTTCGGTCATCGGGTTCATACGTTCCGTTAAGGACCACCTTATATTGCTTATTTTGGCGGCATACTCGGGACCCTTTGTTTTTGCCTCCTCGATCTTTTCGCGCCACTCCTCCAGGCGCTTGTTTTCTTGCTCAATTGCGTCTTGTTTCCGTTGTTCCTCATCACGTCTCGCCTGTTCTTCCGCTCGCCTTTGAGCGTCTAAAGCATTTTGCCTTGCTCTTGCCTCCGCCGCGTCGCGCTCGATGCGGGCTTCACGCTCTTGAGGACTTTCCAGTAGCTCCATTCGTTGTTTATCCGATAAAAAGCCAGTTTCGCGCGCGCCGATGCTGCGTTGAAAATCCTTGATCGCTGATCGAGTGTTTGGACCGAACTGTCCATCTGGATTCGCTCCGTAGTCTCGAAAGCGATTACGTAGAAACCCCTTCTCAATCAACGCAACTTGAATTTCCTTATGCTGTACTGGACTGAGGTTGGATTCTGCGAGGGCATCGCCTTTAAGCTTGCTCCGGAGCATTGCAGCCCGATTGCGAAACGCCGTGGTGACACACATGACGTGATTCTGAGTGATCGGTTGCGGACTCAATACCGGCAGTCTGGGGGCGCCCCATGTGGTTCCGCCTAACCCTTGGGCGAACGCGCGTCCGACGCGTTCTTCTTCCGTCTCCCGCCGAGGAAGCGCGCAGCGCTCGTTGATGGATTGGCTAAAAGCTCTCTGATCCCGGTCATCGGTCGAAAAAGCCCAGTAGGCTGAAACGAGGTCCCAATCAGCGTGAGCTGCCTCTGGAACGCTGCACAGGATAATTGCCAAGGCGCTATTCACACCGTGGCTGCAATCGAAGGATGGTCCGTCAACGGCGGACCCAGGCACACTGCTGAGTAGAATCGCTCCAATGCCGGCAATTGGGCCAAGGATTATTCGGCGAGTGATATGGCTGTCGAGCATGGCTTAGGGGGCCTTGTTAGAGGTGGAATTCAAACTGTTTGTCGTTTTGCGCGCTTGCTTGGACTTGTTACGTGGCGCCAAAAATTTGGTCATCGAAGCCAAAATTGAGGCGCAATCGCGCACCGGGCGAGCGCGCGAGGGCGGATAAACACGGGCGGGCGGGGGGTTCGGAAAAAATCGCCACCTAGCGAAACGCGAGCGCGGCCACGCGCCCGGAACCGCCCAAAAGCCTCAGTCCGCGGGAAAAAGCGGTCTGGCGCGAGATCGTCGCAAGCCTACGTGCCGATTGGTTCGAAGCTGAAAACCTGCCGCTGCTGGCCGACTATGTGCGCTATGCGGAACTGTCAGACCGGCTCTCGCGGGAACTGCGCGGAATTGAGATTTCAGACCCGCGGTTTGCCCCGCTGTTCCGGCAGAAGCTCGCCGCGAGGCGCGCCGTCAACGCGGCGCAGATCATCATCAGTGAGGCGCCACTCGTCCATCAGCTTGGCAATCAATGGGCCCTGATCAAGGATGTCTTCGATACGTGTGGTAGCGCTCAAACGGAAAGCCCTCGGCCGGGGGGTTCAATCCCTACCGAGGGCTCTCAACTCAAGAGCTTTTGGGGGGCTCTTGATTACCAGATCTTGTAGTTCATGCCGGCGCGAAAGATGTGGTCGTCGAGCCTGACTTCACGCGGTGAGGCGTTAACCGGCGCGAAGGGGCCGGTCGTGAAGGTCGTGTAGTTGTCGAACTTCACATAGAGGTATTCGCTCCTGACCGACCAGCCGTAGCCCACCGCATATTCGAGGCCGGCACCCACGGTCCAGCCGCTGCGGGTATTGCTCTCCTGGTGGCCGGTACGGATTGGCCCGGTTCCGTTGGCGGCGAACACCCACTCCGAGGCGTCAATCTTGGCCCAGGCAGCGCCGCCGGTGGCGTAGACCAGCGTTCTGTCTCCCCACCAGCCCCAGCCAGACAAGCCAAGCCGGCCGCGCGCGGTCACGAGCCAGCGCTCCTGAGTCTCGGAAATCCAGTTCACCTCGGGCGCGAAGAGTGGCACGAGCCCGTTGTTGCGGGCCTGACCGGACTTGTTGGTCGCCGATCCGTCGCCCTCGATGCCGAAGACCCACACGCCCACCTGCCAGTTGCAGCCGCCTTGGAAGCCGCCGATGAAGCCCGACACGTCGAACCCATCCGTGATCGCGGTTCCGGGCGGGATGTTGTTGGGCACGACGCCGCCGTTGAACGTGCTGCCCGTAGTTGCGAAATGTTGGCTGCTTCCGGTCGAGCTGCCGGCGCTGGCGCCGACATAGCAACCGCTCCAGCTGTAGACCGGAACGGGCGGCGGCGGCGGTGTGTATGCCGGCACCCGCTTGTCGGCAGCGAATGCCGCCGGCGTTCCCAAGCTCAACGCGACGAGCGCGACGCTTCCGAGAAGTAACTTTTTCATGTGAGCCCCCCTTGCCCGAGTCGAGGTAACTTACAACTCAATACGCACTTTGTCTGTGACGCCTGAGCCACAGTGCGGCCCGAAATGGATTGCGACCCAACTGCCCGACACGCGCCCACGGACTGACACCGCGAACGTGTCGAGGGGTCGAACGAAAGCCTGGAGCAAAAACATGAGGAGGGACACCAGGGCCAAGCCTACAAGCAGGCGAAATCGTCAAAGGCCATGGCCCCGCGCTCGATTCCAACGGCAGGCAAGAACTGAAAGCCCCGCCCTAATCGCGAGCCTCAGGGTGGGGCCGGCAACGCCCCCGAGACGAGGCCGTGTCGTCGCCGCGAAAACCGCGTTCGTGCCCCAGAGGTTGCTGCGTACTGCTAGCTGAGCTTTAGCAGATAGCGTTCCTGCAACTCGGCCACCGTCGGATGGTGCTGGGCCCAGAAGGCGTGAATAGGCGTTGGGGCCTTGCCGACGATCTGCGTGAGTACCCAGTTCGGATTTCGCATTGGATCAGATTGGAGCTTGACCGCTTCAACCCAGGCGAAACCCGCGTCACGCACGGTCTGGAGCACGAGTGCGGTCAGTTCGGCCTCAGTTTTAGTTTCCCTATCGGCCATTGGTTTTCCAGGCGGCGGGAAGGCTTTCATGTCGTCGCGACTTTCCACACGAGAACCCGGTAAATCAACAGGTTACGGCACAAGAGCTCAAGCGTGCTCTCACCCGCATCCGGGCATTCTTCTCAAATATCAGAACAGTCCCGCCGCGGCACGAGCCCCAACTGTTCCGGCGCAGTTATGACCAGCCAAAATTTTTTGTAGCGAGGCGGAACCTCCGGTGCGGTTGGCCGTTGATGCTTCGGGACGGGCTCGACGACCCTCTGAGCTCGTTCGTCCCAGTACTTTCAGCCCCGCCCCCCGGCGGGGCTTTTCTTTTGGGGGCGGGCCCCGCCGGGGAGGCAGGCGCCAGCTGCTCCTTGGCGGGTCCAACGCCTGGGTAGCTCAGCCTCAGGCGGTATGGCCCGGGTCGAGGGGAGATGGAGTTTGCAGCTTATTGTCTTCGGTCATCATGTCGCTCATCCGCCGGCCCTTTTGCCCCCGCCAGCCTAGACGTTCCTGGGCGATGTCGTCCTCGCTCGGGCGGCCCTCCTCGCGGCCTTGCCGTACCCTGGCCTTCTCGCGAATGCTTTGAGCCATATAACCTCTCCCCCCCACCCTGAGCTGTCGACCGGGCCGTCTATACCCCGCCAATGTGACGACCGACAGCGCGCCGGACGGCAAATGCACCCTTTCCGACGGCGCCGCTTGTGCGGCGCAATTCCCTGCCTAGATATTGCGCAGTGTCGCGTCCCTCCCAGCCCCCCTGCGATACGCGACATGGAGAAGCCCCGGCTGCGTTAGGTTCGCCGGGGCTTCGATTTGTCTACAGGTCGCGACGTCGCGCGCTAGGAGGCCGGTCTGGCCTGCGGCTCTACCGGCTTCCAGATGCTGATGTGGCGTGTCTCCGGCATCAGGAAGAGGCTGAGTACGAAGCATACCGCAGGAACCAAGATCGGATAGAGCAAGGCGTAGCCCAGGCTACCCGTCGCCGCGAAAGCCGCCGATGTGACGAACGGCACCAAACCGCCGCCCCAGCCGTTTCCGATATGATACGGCACGGACACGGAGGTGTAGCGGATCCGAGCAGGGAAGTATTCCGCCAGGAACGCTCCGATCGGCCCATACACCATGCCGACATAGTTGACGAGGATGGCGATGATCAGGATCGCGACCGGATAGTTGATGTTGCCCGGCTGAGTCACCGCTCCGAGCCATGCGTAGAGCGGATAATAAGTGACGGCTGCCAGCAAGAAGCCGCCCAAGATCACCGGTTTGCGGCCGATATGGTCGGACGCCCAGCCCCACAGAATCAGGGTCGGCGTTGCGATGAGCAGCGCGGCCATCACGATGTAGCTCGAGGTGAACAGGTCCACTTTCGAGACCTGCTGCAGGAAGAACAAGGCCCAGAACTGGCCGCTGTACCAGACCACCCCTTCGCCGATCACCACGATGCTCGCGATCACGACGTACTTGATATTCGAGCTGACGAATGCCTCCTTCCACGGGTTCTTGGTCATCAGCCCCTTGGCTTTGATCTCCTGGAAGATCGGCGTCTCCCCCAGCTGCAGGCGGATGTAGATGGCGATGGCCACCAGCAGGAAGGACACCAGGAACGGAACGCGCCATGCCCACGCGTTGAATATGTCTTCGCCGAAGTAGCCGCGGGTACCGAGGACCACCCCTAGCGCCACCACGATCCCGAGAGTCGGAGAGGTTTGCAGCCAACCGGTATAGTAGCCGCGGCGTTCGTCGGAGACATGCTCGGCGACATAAGTGATGGCGCCGCCATATTCGCCACCCAGGCAGAGGCCTTGGACCATCCGCAGGCCGAACAGGGTGAAGGCGGCGGCTATGCCGATCTGGTCGAAGGTGGGGATCAGCCCGATCACCCCGGTGCCGATGCCCATTCCGCTCAAGGTGATCAGGAATGTGTACTTGCGCCCGACCCTGTCGCCCAGCCATCCGAACAGGAACGCTCCCAATGGACGGATCAGGAATCCGGCGGTGAACAGCGCGATCGTGCTCAACAGGGCCGCGACCGGGTGAGTCTTCTCGAAGAATTTGACCGCCAGCACGGCGGCCAGGCTCCCGAAGATATAGAAATCATACCACTCGATGACGTTTCCTACCGACGCGGCGACGATCACGCGCCGGAAATCCTTCGGAATTTGCGGGCCAGCCATAGTTGTTTCCTCCTATTCCTTAGTCTTTATCTTCAAGGCTTCATCGCTTCGGGGGCGCGAGTTCGCAAAAGCAGCTGAAGCGGAACTTCGTTCCGAGTTGACGCTAGTCCTGCTCGGCCCCGGCGTCTTTCCGCCTATCGTCTTAGACCAAAGGTTAGAGCTGGATCTGCAAGCAGCTGTTTTGCAAAGAATTTTTGGTCAGATTGCCGACTCGTTCGAGCGGCCAAAGAATGCGGTTTGAGAAGGTATAATGAGCCTCCGTGCGGCGCGCCGGCGCGCCAACCGTGTGCAGGGACCGGTGGCCCAAAACAGCGGCCAGCGGCAATTGGATGCGGCGGAACTTCAGTCAGGTTGGTCGAGCCTTGGTCCGGCGAATCCGAGGCGAAGCGGTGTCGCTGCTGACATCGCTGACGCTCGTGGCGGTCACAACGGTCGCACTCTTGATATTGGATCAATTCTTCGCGCTACGGCACGTGACGCTCGTCTATCTGGTTCCGGTCGTCATCGCGGCGACGAAATTGGGAATTGGGCCGGCGGTGATCGCTGCAGTTGCGGGTGTTGGGGCGTCGGCGTTCTTCTTCTATCCGCCGATATACAGCTTTCTGGTCGAAGACCCGCAACATGTGATCGAGCTACCGCTCTTCGTCTTCGTCGCTATCGTCACGGGTCACTTGGCGAGCAGTCTTAGGCGACAGGCCGATCTCGCGCGGCGCCGTGAAACCGAAGTGCACGATCTTTACGCGTTCTCGCGGCGACTGGCCGCGGCCCACACGCCGAACGATATCTACACCGCTATTCGCGAACATCTGGCTTCGATCATCGGCCGTCGAACGATCCTGTTCGAAACCGCACCACCGGGCGTGCCCGGCTCTGCTTTGTCCGGCGAGGGCGAGGTACCGGACGAGGTCAAGCGCGCGACGGACGCGCTTGCTGAGTCCCGCAAGGGATCAGGCCATAACAGTGTCGTCGAGGACGACGACGGCCGCGTATGGCTCGTTCGGCCCGTTTCCGGGAAGGCGGGCGATTTCGGCGTCTTGGCCATCGATCTCGGCCAGCAGAAGGGAAAGATGGCCGATGCCATCAGAGAGCGCGTCGATGCCGTTCTGGCCGACGCGACGGCAATGCTGGAGCATCTCGATCTCGGTCGCGCCCTCAGCGACGCACGCGTTCGCTCCGAGACTGAGGCGCTGCGCGATGCCTTGATCGGTTCGGTTTCGCACCAATTGCGCACGCCGCTGGTTTCGATCCTCGGCGCGGCAACGGTGATCAGCAGTGCGCCCGGGAACAGGGGCGACCCGCGGCTCGCGTCACTCGCCAATATCCTGCGCGACGAGGCCGATCGGCTCAACAACGACGTGCAAGATCTGCTCGATGCTGCCTTGATCTCCAGCAAGGGCGTTCGGCTGGATTGCGAATGGGTCGAGCCTGCCGACGTTGTCAACGCGGCGGTCGATCGGCGCCAGCGGCTCCTAGCGGGACATCGCCTCCGGTTGGATATCCCGGACGAGTTGCCGTTCGTCTACGTCGATCCCGTGCTGCTCGAACAGGCCCTCGGGCAGATCGTCGACAATGCGGCGAAGTATTCGCCACCGGGTTCGCAGATCACGATCGACGCAAAGACCGAGAGCGACTCGGTGCTGCTGTCGGTCAGGGATGAGGGCATCGGCCTTGTGGGAGAGGAGCAGACGCGCTTGTGGGAGCGGTTCTTCCGCGGCCAGCGGGGCGCATCGAGCGTGTCCGGGTCGGGCCTCGGTCTTTGGATCGCGAAAGCCTTCGTGATCGCCAATGGTGGGCAGATCGAGGCGTTCAGCGAGGGTGCCGATCGAGGCACGCTAGTATCCATCCGTCTGCCGGCGAGGGAGCCCGAGACTTCAGATCTCGCGGTAAGTGGCGATGGATAACGCCACCATCCTTATCATTGATGACGAACTTCATATCCGGCAGTTCCTGCGCGCGGCGTTTGAATTCGAAGGGTTCGCGGTGCAGGAGGCGCACAATGCCGAGGAAGGCATTCGCTCGGCAACGCTCAAGCCGCCTGACCTCATCATCCTCGATCTCGGCCTCCCGGATCGGGACGGCTCCTCGATTGTCGAGCGGCTGCGATCTTGGTCTAACATCCCGATCATCGTGCTCACGGTGCGCTCGCGCGAGCGCGAGAAGGTCCGGCTGCTCGAGCTCGGCGCGGATGATTACGTGGTCAAACCGTTCGGTATCGGCGAGCTGATTGCGCGGGCACGTTCAGCGTTGCGGCCCCGGGTCGCTGCGGGAAACGATCCTGTCGTCCGGATCGGCCCGCTGGAAATCAATTTGGCCAGCCGCTCGGGGACAATCGACGGCAAACGGGTTGTCCTTGGTCCGAAGGAATATCTCGTACTGCAGATTCTGGCGCAGCACGCCGGCAAGGTCGTGACGCGCCAGCAGATCATGAAGCAGGTCTGGGGCGCCTCGCATCTCGAAGACACGCACTACCTGCGCATCGTGGTGCGCAACCTGCGCAAAAAGATCGAGGCCGATCCGACCCGGCCGCGCATTCTGCTGACCGAGCTTGGCGTGGGATATCGTCTTGCGCGATAGCGTGTCGGATCCATGCGACCGCGCACGGGTTCGAGCCAGCGACCCGACTTACAGAAAGTTTATGCGCGCTTTATGCAAAGATACTCGCGGCCTTACGGCGCGCGGAGAAAAGCTCGCGATGTTGCGCCCATTATTGCGCAAAGCACCAGGGCGGAAATCTCAGGCCCCACGCGTCACTCGACCGGTCGAACGTATCGCGCGTCAGGCGCTGATCGACAGGCGCGACCATTGCATGGCCGAAATCGCGCGTTTTTGGTCCGAACCAGGAAATTCAGGCCGCCTGTTCGCGAAAGCACGCCAGCTGTTGACCCGACATTGGTCCGCGTCCTCGTGGCGCGGCCGCGCGGATATCCTGCGCACGGCGGAGTGGCTCGTCGGCGTCGGCAAGATCGGCAAGAGAAGTGCGGAATCTGCATCCTGCGAGCAATGGCACTCGACGCGGGGTCATTTACCCACGAACGAGAAGCCCAGCGCCAGCACCCACATGGCAATGGCGATTACCGATGTCCACTTCGCGAAGGTGAGGTAGGTCTCGCGCAGCACGGTCGAGCTCGCCCATTGGGCATAAGCCTCGGGCGGGCGGACCTCCTTGGGTAGGTAGAGCCACATTTCGGTCTTGCGATAGTTCTTGGTTCGGGCCTCGCGCGCCTTGAATATCAGGATCACGGCCATCAACGTGGTCAGAAATCCGCCGGCCTGAAAGGCCGCGCGCGGCTGGAACGACAAGCCGATCATGACACAGAAGATCGCGAGCGAGCCGAAGCCGCAGGCGCGCGCCGCCGTCGCGAAGGCGATCTGTCGCATGTGATCCATGATTGCCCCAGGGAGGGACATGGTCCGGTATTCTGCCGCGATTCAGGGGGCGGCGCCATCACAAGCGAGTGTCCGGCGGCGAAGGGCCGTTCGGCATTAAGCGCGCAGGCGTTTGGTCAAAGCATAACGGAGGGAAGTTGCCGATGGCGAGCGGCGCCAGCGCCGTCGACACCAGGCGACCCCGCATACGCGTTGACTTAAGGATGTGTCCCGGGCGTAGCGCAGCATGAAGCGGAGCGGAATGATGCGCTGCAGACACCGATCTCGGGTTTACCCGAGATCGGCGCTTAAATGCACGCAAGTCGGGTAAACCCGACTTGCGTAGATCGTTCCGGTCCGTGGCGGTCCCGGATCAGCGGTGCACCGCTACACGCTGCACCGCATCCGGGACACGTGGCCTAAGTTAACGCTTAAAATCCCGATCGTTGCGTCCTGCGCCCGTGCTGGGGCGCGGCTCTATCCCGGGCGAGACGCCTTTGTGATACCGTGGTTGTTAGTGTTTCGGGCCGAAGGCAAACGCTTGCGGCGGGTTCCGCCGTCATGGCGGCGCGCGACGCACCTGCGGGGGGATGCTCACGATGACGAGCCCCGCCGCGGGCAGCGAACGGAGGAAACATGGTCCGCAGCGTGCTCATTGTCGACGACGAGCCGAACATCGTGCGGTCGTTGCAGTTCCTCATGACGCAGGCTGGCTACGACGTCCGAGTGGCGCGCGACGGCGAGCAGGCGCTGGATGAAATCGCCAAGGCGCAGCCGGACCTGGTGTTGCTCGACGCCATGATGCCCAAGCGCGACGGCTTCGATGTCTGCCAGACCATCCGGGCAAATCCACGCTGGGCTGGCGTCCGCATCATCATGCTCACGGCCAAGGGCCGCGACATCGAGCGCGAGAAGGGCATGGCGATGGGCGCCGACGATTACATCACCAAGCCATTCTCGAACAAAGAGGTGGTGGCCCAGGTCGAGAAGGTGCTCGGTCCTACCGAAGGATCCCGCAATGAATGAGCGGGCGCGCAAGGGCGTCCCACCGGTGCGGTTGAATATGCTCCTGCCGCTCGTGCTCGGGACCCTCGCCGGGGCGTGCTTTCTGGTGGCGGCCGTGGTGCTGGGATCGATCACTCAAGCCAGGGGTCCGATCGAAGAGCACCTGCCGCGCATCGGCGTGCTGATGTTGGTGAGTTTCGGCGGCATGCTGATGCTGTTCGCGACAGCCTGGGCCGTTCTTCATGTGTGGGTCGTGCGGCCCATCCAAATCCTGACGGGCGAAGCGGAGACGCTGGCCCTGACCCAGCAAAATCGTAGCCTGTTGATGCCCTCGCGCCATGCCCTCGAACGGCTTCCGCGTGCCGTCGAGCAACTGGCGCAAAAGCTCGCCGCAGTGCGGGCCGGGACGGCAGAAGCGATTGCAGACGCCACGCAACGGGCCGAGGAGCAAAAGAGCTGGCTCGAAGCAATCCTGCTCGACCTGACCGAAGGAATCGTCGTCTGCAATCTGGAGCACCGCATCCTGCTCTACAATCAGGCCGCGGCGCGCATTCTCAACATGCGCGATGCGTTGGGGCTCGGTCGGTCGCTGTTCGGCGTGCTCGCCGGCGAGCCGATCCTGCAGACGCTCGAACTGCTGCAGCAGGCCGGGCAGGCGGCCGGGAAAACCCGGCCCGACGCGACCGAGCGTGCGAGCGAGCAGCAGAGCCACCGCTTCGTTTGCGCGACCGTCGACGTCGGAACACTCCTCGAGACCCGCTTGAGCCTCGTGCAACAGCCATCAGGGGCGGCGTCCGGCTACGTCCTGTCGTTCGCCGACATCGGTCCGCAGATCGAGAATCTGGCGTTGCGCGACGCCATCCTGCGCGAGACCATGGTCGAATGGCGCCGTCCGCTGGCGAATCTCAGAGCCGCTGCCGAGACTCTGTTCGCCATTTCAGAAAGCGACGACATCGAGGTGACGCTGGTCGGCATGCCGCTCTGGCTCCAGGCCGACAGCCACTCCCTGATCCTCGCGCTCGAGCACCTGATCCGTGCCGTGGCGAACTACACGGGCAAATCCGCCTTCGACATCGAGGCGCTGCCCGGAGAAAACTACGGATATGTGGAGGTCGCCTGGGAGGGCGCGCCGATTCCTTCCGCCACAATCGAGTCCTGGCTCGATGAACCGCTCAAGGGCACGATCGCCAACCGCAAGGCCCGACAGATCCTGGAGCGGCACGGCAGTGACTTGTGGAGCAAACCAAGGGGCGATGGCGGCGCCTGCCTGAGATTGCCGCTGCGTCTAGCCGAGCGCCCGCAGATCATAAGCGTCGGGCCGCCGGTCGCGCCACGGCCGGAATATTACGATTTCGATCTGTTCAAGGTCGCCGACACGACGCTTGCCGATACCCCGCTCAAGACCCTGCGCTACGTCGTGTTCGACACCGAAACGACCGGGCTTCGTCCGTCGGAGGGCGACGAGCTCGTCTCGATCGCTGCGGTGCGCATCGTCAATGGGCGAATCCTCACCGGCGAGACCTTCGAGCGCCTGATCAATCCGGGCCGCTCGATTCCAGCGGCGAGCGTGCGCATTCACGGCATCACCGAAGACATGGCACGGGACAAGCCGCCGGCACGGATCGTGCTTTCCCAGTTCAAGAATTTCGTCGGCGACGGTGTCCTCGTTGCCTGGAATGCCGCCTTCGACATGCGTTTTCTGGAGCTCAAGCAAGATGAGGCGGGTGTGCGGTTCGGCAACCCGGTTCTCGATGCGCTCCTGCTCTCCATCTATTTGAGCGACGACCCGATCAATCATTCGCTGATGGCGACAGCGGAACGGCTGGGCGTCGTCGTCACCGGCCGCCATACCGCTCTCGGCGATGCCATGGCCACGGCGGCAATCTGGATAAAGCTGCTGGACCTGCTGGAGGCGCGCGGGATACGAACCTTGGGTCAGGCCTTCAAGATTTCGAGCCGTCTGGTCGCTGAGCGCCGGCAGCTTGCGCAGTTCTGATCGCGGCCGTGACCGACATCCCCGGCGACGATCGCGATACGCAAAAGAGGGAATGAACCATGTCCCGACCCGGACTCACCCATGAGCGGCTGGTGGCGTTGTTCCTGCTCGGCGTGTTTCTCTTCACACCGCCGTTCCTCGGCATCTTCAATACGCCTGACCGCATTCTCGGTCTTCCCAGCCTTTACCTTTATCTGTTCGCGGCATGGACGCTGCTCATCGTGCTGGTTGCGCTGGCGATCGAAAGCTCGGATGCCGACGACGGACCCGCCACGACGACGGAGGCTCCAGCAGGCGGCTCGGAAGTGACGAGCGAGAGGACGGGAGCCTGAGGACGACGCATGCTCACCGCGCCGACGATTGTCATCATCGCGTTCCTCTACCTGTGTCTCCTGTTCGCCATCGCCTATTACGGCGACAAACGGGCGGATCGCGGACGGAGCATTATCGGCAATCCGTACATTTACGCGCTGTCGATCGCCGTCTATGCCACGTCTTGGACCTTCTACGGCAGCGTCGGCCGCGCCGCCTCCAGCGGCGTCGGATTTCTGCCGATCTATATCGGCCCGACCCTGACTTTCATTCTGGGATGGTACCTGATCCGGAAGATCATTCGCATCAGCAAGGTCAACCGTATCACCTCGATCGCCGATTTCATCGCGTCGCGTTATGGCAAGAGGTCAACCGTATCACCTCGATCGCCGATTTCATCGCGTCGCGTTATGGCAAGAGCTCCAATCTCGGCGGCCTGGTGACAATCATCGCAGTGGTCGGAATTCTTCCCTACATCTCGCTGCAGCTCAAAGCGATCTCCATGAGCTTCACGGTGCTGGTCGGCTATCCGGAAATCGTGATGCCGGCGCAATCGGGCTCCACACCCGTCCTGCAGGACACCGCGCTCTATGTGGCCCTCATCATGGCGGCCTTCGCCATCCTGTTCGGGACGCGGCACATCGATGCGAGCGAGCACCACGAGGGAATGGTAGCGGCCATCGCTTTCGAGTCGGTGGTTAAGCTGCTGACGTTCCTCGGTGTAGGAGTGTTCGTCACTTACGGAGTGTATCAAGGGTTCGGCGACCTGTTCTCGCGCGCCGCTTCCTCCGGCGATCTGGCTAAGCTCTTCACCATCGATGCGGGCACCGGTTATACGAGCTGGATCTCGCTCACCGTGCTCGCCATGCTGGCGATTTTCGTCTTGCCACGACAGTTCCAGGTGCTCGTGGTCGAGAACGTCGACGAGCGGCATGTCAAGAAGGCGGTCTGGCTGTTCCCGCTCTATCTTCTCCTCATCAATATCTTCGTGCTGCCCATTGCCTTCGGCGGCCTGCTCCACTTCTCGCAAGGCAGCGTGGACGCCGACACATTCGTGCTGGCCCTGCCGATGGCCGAGCGTCAGCAAACGATCGCGCTGCTCGCCTTCATCGGCGGGCTTTCCGCTGCGACCGGCATGATGATTGTCGAGACCGTGGCGCTCAGCACCATGGTGTGCAACGACCTCGTCATGCCGACGCTGCTGCGAGTCGGCCGCCTGCATCTGTCGGAGCGTCGCGATCTGACCGGTGTCCTATTGGCGATCCGGCGCGGCGCCATCGTGGTAATCGTGCTGCTCGGCTATGCGTATGTACGGCTCATCGGCGAGACCTATGCCCTCGTCACCATCGGGCTCGTCTCCTTCGTGGCGGCTGCGCAGTTCGCCCCGGCGATCATCGGGGGCATTCTCTGGACCGGAGCAACCAAGGCCGGAGCACTCGCGGGGCTGAGCGGCGGCTTTCTCGTTTGGATCTACACGCTGCTGCTGCCATCCTTCGCCCGCTCCGGCTGGATTGGGGAAGGCTTCGTGAACGACGGTCCGTTCGGCTTCGCGCTATTGCGTCCCTACGCGTTGTTCGGACTGTCCGGCCTCGATTCGATCGCGCATGCCCTGTTCTGGACGATGGTGGTCAATGTCGGGCTCTACGTGGCGGTCGCGCTTGTGACCTCGCAGACCATCATCGAGCGCAGCCAGGCCAACCAGTTCGTGGACATTTTCGGCCGCGCAGCCGCCGGAAGACGAATCTGGCGCGGTCGGGCCACGATCGGAGACTTGCGGCGCCTGCTCGCCCGCTTCATCGGCGAACCGCTGACGCAAGCCGCGTTCCATCGCTTCACGCGCGAACGCGACCGCCGCCTCGACGACGCCAGCCCGGCCGATGCCGATATCGTGTCCTATGCCGAGCGCCAGCTCGCCGGCGCCATCGGCGCGTCGTCGGCGCGCATCATGGTCGCCTCGGTGCTGCGCGAGGAGATGCACGACATCGACGAGGTCATGCAGATCCTGGACGAAGCCTCCGAGCTCATCGTCTACAGCCGACGGCTGGAGGAGAAGAGCCAGGAGCTCGAAGCCGCGACCAAGGAACTCAGGGCCGCGAACGAGCGGCTCAAGGAGCTCGACAAGCTCAAGGACGACTTCGTGACGACCGTGAGCCACGAGCTGCGGACACCGCTCACCTCGATCCGCTCCTTCAGCGAAATCGTGCACGACTACCCGGATCTGCCGATCGAAGAGCGCCGCGAGTTCCTCCAGATCATCGTGCAGGAAAGCGAGCGCCTGACCCGGCTCCTCAACGACATCCTCGACCTAGCCAAGATGGAGGCAGGCAAGATCGAATGGCACATGGCCGATATCGCGCCGC
>WNFU01005836.1_pt1 | contig 15128 bp, 14 predicted proteins | sample 5400121 | NCBI WGS metagenome assembly WNFU01 (sample SAMN13153360, study PRJNA577476) | soil metagenome | isolation source: 100 cm soil or saprolite under grassland replicate 1 | place: USA:California | collected 2016-06-15
GCCTTCCCGAGGAGCGAGAGGTGGATCGTGGCGGCGAGCGCGGCGAGGCCGGAGTTGGTGCAGATGTTCGACGTCGCCTTCTCGCGGCGGATGTGCTGCTCGCGGGTCGAGAGGGTGAGCACGAACCCGCGCCGCTCGTGCTTGTCGAGCGTCGCGCCGCAGATCCGGCCCGGCATCTGCCGCACGTTGGCCTCGCGCGTCGCGAAGAAGCCAGGCGCGGGGCCGCCGAAGTTCATCGCGTTCCCGAACGACTGGAACGTGCCGACCGCGACATCCGCGCCGAGGGCGCCCGGGGACTGGAGGAGCCCGAGCGCGACCGCCTCCGCGGTCGAGGCGACGGTGAGCGCGCCGGCCCGCCGCGCGATCTGGACGATCTCGGGGAGCGGCTCGACGACGCCGAGGAAGTTGGGCCAGCCCGCGATGACGCACGCGGCGTCGGACCCGACCGCCCGCTCGAGCGCGGCGAGGTCCGTCCGGCCGTCCGGGCCGAACGGGACGACCGCGATCTCGTCGTGGGTCGAGCGCAGGTAGGTCGCGAGGACCTTGCGGTACTCGGGGTGAAGCGCCGCCGAGACGACGATCTTCTTGCGACCGGTGAGCCGCGTCGCCATGAGCGCGGCCTCGGCGGTCGCGGTCGCGCCGTCGTACATCGAGGCGTTCGACACGTCGAGGCCGGTGAGGAGGCACACGAATGTCTGCCACTCGAAGAGCGCCTGCAGCGTCCCCTGCGAGACCTCCGGCTGGTACGGGGTGTAGGCGGTGAAGAACTCGCCGCGGAGCAGGAGCTGGTCCACCGCCGGCGGCACGTGGTGCGGGTAGCAGCCGGCGCCCGCGAACGGCGGGTGCGAGACGTCGTTCCGGGCGGCGAGCCGGCCGAGCTCCGCGAACAGCGAGATCTCGTCCACCGCGGGCGGCACGTCGAGCGGCCGCTTCAGGCGGAGCGAGCCGGGGATGGAGCGGAACAGGTCGTCCAGGCTCTTCGCGCCGGCGGCGTCGAGCATCGCCCGGACGTCCTCGGGCGTGTGCGGGTGGTATCGCAATGGGGGGCTCCTGCTACTCCTGCTCCTGGACGAACGCGCGGTACGTCTTCGCGTCCATCAGCGCCTCGAGCTCCTTCGGGTCCGAGGGCTCGATCGCGATCATCCAGCCCTCCTCGTACGGATCCTCGTTGATCGTCTCGGGGGCGTCGGAGAGCGGGCTGTTCACCTCGACGACCTTCCCGGAGATCGGCGCGAAGAGCTCGGAGACCGCCTTCGTCGACTCGACCACGCCGAAGGACTCGCCCTTCTTCACCGGGTCGCCGACGTCGGGCAGCTCGACGTAGACGACGTCGCCGAGCTGATCCTGGGCGAAGTCCGTGATCCCGACCACGATGCGGGTGCCCTTCGTGCGCGCCCACTCGTGCTCGCGCGTGTACCTGAGGTCCTCGGGGAATTCCATGTGTCGGCTCCTCCCTACTTCCGAACGTAGAACGGCGTCTTCACCACCCGCGCGGCCGCCGCCCGGCCGCGGATCTCGACCGCAAACGTGGAGCCCTCGGCCGCGAGGCCCGTCGGCACGTACGCGAGGCCGATGGGGATCTCGAGGCTCGGGCTCTTCGTGCCGCTCGTCACGTCGCCGACCTTCCGGCCGTCCTGCAGCACGGGGTATCCGTGGCGCGGGATCCCGGGGTCGGTGAGCGTGAAGCCGACGAGCTTGCGCGGGACGCCCTGCTCGCGCTGGCGGACGAGCGCGTCGCGGCCGATGAACTCGCCCTTCTCGAGCTTCACCACCCAGGCGAGGCCCGCCTCGAGCGGCGTCGTCGAGTCGTCCATGTCCGAGCCGTAGAGCCGGTAGGCCATCTCGAGCCGCAGCGAGTCGCGCGCGCCGAGGCCCGCGGCCTCGAGCTGCTCGGGCTTGCCCGTCTCGAAGAGCGCGTCCCACAGCCGCGGGCCCTGCGCGGACGGGCAGAACAGCTCGAAGCCGTCCTCGCCGGTGTAGCCGGTGCGCGCGACGAGGCACGGGATCCCTGCGACGTCGCCCGGCGCGAAACGGTACGAGCGCAGCTGCGAGAGGTTCACCTTCGTGAGCCGCTGCAGGAGCTGGGCGGCGCGCGGGCCCTGAAGCGCGAGCTGCGCCCAGTCGTCCGACTCGTTCTTCACGTCGGCGCCGCCGGCGTGCGAGGCGAGCCAGTCGAAGTCCTTCTGGCGGTTCCCGGCGTTCACGCAGACGAGGAGATCCTCGGCGGAGCGCCGGTACACGACGACGTCGTCCACGATCCCGCCGGTCTCGCGGCAGAGGCACCCGTACTGCGCCTGGCCGTCGGCGACCTTGGAGAGGTCGTTCGTGAAGACCCGGTTGAGCGCCGCGAGCGCCTTCGGGCCGCGGAAGACGACCTCGCCCATGTGCGACACGTCGAAGAGGCCCACGCGCGTCCGGACCGCCTCGTGCTCCGCCAGGATCCCGGCGTACTGGACCGGCATCTCCCACCCGGCGAACTCCACCAGGCGGGCGCCGGCACGTACGTGTCTTTCGTAGAGGGGCGTGCGCTGGGACATGGGGGGCTCGGGGGTTGAAGGCCGGCGGATTCTAGCACCGCGTTCCCCGATCTGCCGGGCAAGTTGGGACCGCGGCGGGCCGACGCGCGGGCCCGCGTTCAGCGCGCCGCGCGGCGGGCGAGCTCGATCGTGTTCACGAGGAGCATCGCCCGCGTCATCGGGCCGACGCCCCCCGGCACGGGCGTGATCGCCGACGCCCGCTTCGAGGCCTCGGCGTACTCGACGTCCCCGACGAGGCGGCCGTCGTCGAGCCGGTTCATCCCCACGTCCACGACCACCGCGCCCTGCTTGATCCAGGCGCCCTTCACGAGCTCGGCCTTGCCGATCGCGGCGACGACGATGTCGGCGCGCAGGACCTCGCCCGCGAGGTCCTGCGTGCGCGAGTGGGCGATGGTCACCGTCGCGTGGCGCTCGAGCAGCATCGCCGCCATCGGCTTCCCGACGATGTTCGAGCGCCCGACGACGATGGCGCGCTTCCCCTTCGGATCCACCTTCGCCTCGTCGAGCATCCGCATCACGCCCGCGGGCGTGCAGGGGCGGGGCGTCCCGGCGATGCCGATGAAGAGCGCGCCGACGTTGAACGGGTGGAAGCCGTCCGCGTCCTTGCGCGGGTCGATGGCGTCGAGCACCTGCCGGTCGTCGAGCTGCTTCGGCAGCGGCAGCTGCACGAGGATCCCGTGGACCTTCGGGTCCGCGTTGAGCCGCGCGACGAGCGCCATGAGCTCGGCCTGCGTCGTCGTCGCCGGGAGGTGATGCTCGTCGGAGCGGATCCCGACCTCCTCGCAGTCCTTCCGCTTGCCGCGGACGTAGATGGCCGAGGCGGGATCCTCGCCGACGCGGACCACCGTGAGTCCGGGCTGGATGCCCTTCGCGCGAAGCTCGACGACCGCATCCGCGACCTCGCCACGGACCTTCGCCGCGATCTGCTTGCCGTCGATGATCATGGGGCGCGGAGTTTACACCAGCCCCCCGCGCGGTGTCCCCCGTCGTGGCGGCTTGTGGAGAGGCGCGGGCGTGTCTACCGGTGCTCTGTCGCCCGCCATCCTGCCTGCGCACCGAGGTCCGCCGTGGTCCTCTACCGGTTCCTCTTCGCCCCCGTGCTCCTCGCCATCGCGGTGCTGTTCGCCTCGCCCTCACGGGCGCCGTCGCCGCCGCCGCGGGAGCCCCGCACCACCGTCGCCAAGGCCGCGGCGGGCCCCGAGGCCGCCGCTGCGCGCGGTGCCGGCGCGAAGGTCCCCGGACGGGCCGCGAGCGCGGTCGCGTCGCGCCCCGCCGCGGTTCGCTGAGCGCGGGGCGCGACCCCTCTCGACGGGCTATCATCGGGGGGCGCGCCGCGGGGCGCGCCGGAGGAGACCATGTCCGGACTGTGCGAGAGCTGCCGTGCGACGCCGCTCGACGACGAAGGGCGCTGCATCACCTGCGACGCAGAGGCGGAGGGGCTGAAGGTCCTCACCCGCTCCGGCTACGCCGAGGTGCGCGAGATGATGGCCCTCCTCGAGGTCGAGGGGCTCACGCCCGAGATGGAGAAGGTCCCGGCGGGCAAGCCGGAGGAGAAGCTCCGGCCGCTCTGGAACCTCTACGTGCCGACCGACGACACGCCGCGCGCGGTCGCGGTCCTCAAGAAGGACTGGGCCGAGCTGCTCGCGGATCCCCAGGCGGTGGAGGCCGCCGCGCGCGGTCAGGCCGGCATCGACCTCGACGTGGGCGGGGAGGTCGCCTGCCCGGCGTGCGGCCACCGCTTCGTCTTGCAGGGGAAGGACGCGGAGTGCCCGGAGTGCGGCCTCGGACTCGGCGTCGCGGCGAACTCCGCGCCCGACGAGGCGCAGTCCTCGTGAACGAACGGCGACCGCAGGCGGAGCCGAAGGCGAGGGGCACCCAGGACCTGGTGGACCTGCACATCCACGTCGGCGGGGCGGTCGCGCCGCACGTGCTGTGGTCGATCGCGCACGACCAGGGCTTCAAGCTCCCCGTCTCCGACTACTGGGAGTTCAAGGAGCTCGTCTCTGCGCGTCCGGGGAAGGTGCGGTCGCTCGACGAGTACCTCGCGGTCCTCCACCAGTGGACGGAGAAGATCCAGTCGTCGCCGCAGGCGATGGAGCGGAGCGTCCACGAGGTGATCGGGAAGGAGTACCGCTCCTCCCGGGTGTCGCTCATCGAGCTCCGCTTCAACCCGATGAAGCGGAACATCGGCGGCGAGCGCGACCTCGACCACATCATCCACGCGTCGCTCCGCGGGATGGACCGAGCGGTGCTCGAGTACGGCGTCCGGGCCGGGCTCATCTTCTGCCTCGCCCGCGAGTTCGACCCGGCGCTGAACGAGATCCTCGTCGAGAAGGCGGTGAAGTACCGGCGCCGCGGCGTCGTCGGGATCGACCTCGCGGGCACCGAGCGGAACGCGGTCGAGCTCCGCCCCTCCGAGGTGGGGCGCTACCGCGAGCTGTTCGCGCGCGCCCGCGCCGCCGGGCTCAAGACCACCGTCCACACCGGCGAGACCGCCGGCACGGGCGCCGAGGGCGTGCGCGCGGTCGTCGAGGCGCTCGAGCCGCACCGGATCGGCCACGGGATCCGGGCCGCGCAGGACGAGCGGGTGATGGATCTCCTGCGCGAGCGGGGGATCGTCCTCGAGATCTGCCCGTCCTCGAACCTCGCGACGCGCGCGGTCGGGTCGCTCGAGGAGCTCGGGGGGATCCTGCGCCGCTTCTGGGAGCGCGGCGTGAAGTTCACGATCAACACGGACGGACCGTACCTGCTCGACACCAACATGCGGAACGAGGTGCGGATGCTCCGCGACGCCGGGATCCTCTCCGAGGAGCAGCTCGACCAGACCGTCCGCTGGGCGCGCGGGGCGAGCTTCGTCGAGCCCGAGCCGATCGAAGGCGCGCGGTAGGCGCGCCGCGCGGTGTCGGACGCGCACCCTCGCGGGCGCGCCCGCTCAGCCCCGCTTCGCGAACTCCTGCATGAGCTCGCACAGCGCGTCGATCCAGGCCGGCTCGACCGCGTTGTACGCCGAGACGCGGATGCCGCCCACCGAGCGGTGGCCCTTGAGGCCGACCATGCCGCGCTTCTTCGCCTCGGCGACCAGCGCCTCCTCGTGCTGCTCCGAGGGGAGCCGGAACACGACATTCATCACCGAGCGGCTCTGCTTCTCGACCGGGCAGCGGAAGAACCCCGCGTTAGCGTCGATGACGGAGTAGAGCTTCGCCGCCTTCTTGCGGTTGCGCGCCTCCATCGCCGCGAGGCCGCCCTCGCCCTTGAGCCACGCGAGGACGTTCCGCGTCATGTAGACCCCGAACGTGGGCGGCGTGTTGTAGAGCGACTTGTTCTCCGCGTGCGTGCGGAACTGGAAGATCTTGGGGATGTCCTTGCGCCCCTTCGCGACGAGCTCGCGCGAGACGATCGCGACGACGACGCCGGACGGGCCGATGTTCTTCTGCGCGCCCGCGTAGACGAGGCCGAAGCGCGAGACGTCGAGCTTCCTCCAGAGGAAGTCGCTCGACATGTCGACGACGAGCGGCGCGCCCCCGCTCGGCGGGAAGGGGCGGGCGGGGTCGACCTCGAACTCGACGCCGTGGATGGTCTCGTTCGAGGTGCAGTGGAGGTAGGCCGCGCGCGGCGTCGGATTCACCTCGGAGGGCAGCGGCGCGCGGACGTAGCTCTTCTCCTTGCCCTCGCCCGTGCCCGTCGAGCAGGCGACGTGGACGTCGGCGTCGAACAGGTGCGCGACCGCCTTCGCCTCGGCGAGCGCCTTCTCTCCCCACGCGCCGGTGACGACGTAGTCGGCGACCGATCCCTCCGCGAGGAGGTTCATCGGGATCTGCGCGAACAGCTGCGAGGCGCCGCCCTGGAGGAAGAGCACCTCGTGCGTGTCGCGGACGTCGAGCAGCTCGCGCAAGAGCGCGATCGCCTCGTCGTGGACCTTCTCGTACTCCTTGCCGCGGTGGCTGTGCTCCATGACCGACATGCCGCTGCCGGCGAAGTCGGTCAGCTCCTGCTGCGCCCGCTCGAGCGCGGCGAGCGGGAGCGCGGCGGGGCCGGCGTTGAAGTTCATGATGCGCGGCATGCGGTCCTCCTCGGGCGGGGCGTGCCCGCCTCACGGGCGGAGGCCACCTAACGTCGCCGGGGGCGCCTCGTCAAGCGTCCGCATTCATCCGCGCCTCGACCCGATCGAGGGCCTTCGCGGTGCGCGCGAGATCGTCGGGCGCGCGGAAGTGCCGCGCGTGGTGCGCGGCCGCGGCGACCGTGCCCCACTCCTCCTCCGGCGCCTCGATCCCGGGGTAGTAGCGCGGCCGCTTTCCGGAGAGCGCCGCGAGCGCCTCGTCGAGCGGCGCGCCGAACCGCGCCGCTTCCCCCGCGCGCTTGCGCAGCTCGCGTGCGCGCCAGCCGAGCTCGAGCACGCGCCCGAACCCCTCCTGGAAGATCCGCTTGAGCGGCGTCGCCGCGAGCGCCTCGGCGGCGCGCGCCTCGTCGCCGCCGGAGAGCCGGTCGAGGCCGAGGTCGAGATAGCCGCGCGCGGCCTCGAACGCCGCGCGGACCGCGTCGACGTCTCCCGGGTCCACGGCGTCCGCGACGAGGACCGCGTTCGCGGCGGCGACGATCTGGCCTTCGACCGCGTCGAGGTCCTCGGGCGCGAGCCGCGCGACCGCGCGGTCGAGCAGCGACCCCTGCGCGAGCGCCGCGAGGAAGAAGCCGGGCGGCCGCGCGGGGGGCGCGGCGGGGTGCGCGGGCGCGCGCGGCGGCCGCGCGAACCAGGAGAGCGCCTCGTCGAGGGTGGGGTAGCCGAGATCGGCGAGCCGGCCCGTGCGCCAGCGGAGCGCCGTCTCCTCGAGCTCGCTCGGGAACTCGGAGCGGATGGCGGAGAGCAGGCGCGTCGCGATGAACGGGTCCTGCGCATACAGATCGTCGAGGAGCCCGCCCACGGCGAGGAACTCGGCCCCGTCCACGAGGAACTCGAGGACGTACTTCCCCTCCGGCGTGCGCATGAAGCGGTCCGACTGGATCTCCGGATCGGGGTCCTGCTCGAGGTCCAGGATCCGGACCGTCGCGCGGAGGACGAGGTAGAGCACCTCGCGGTCGAGCTCGGCGAGCTTCTTCTCCCATCGCGCGGCCGCGCGCGGATCGAGGTGGGCGCCGGAGCGCGCCGCGCGGATCCAGGGGAGCGCCCGGTGCGGGTCGAAGCCGTCGCGGCTCCAGGTGTCGAGGTCGAGGAACACCTTGAACTGGTGAGCGGACGCGAGCTGCACGAGCGGCGCGGCGTCGCCGAGGCCCACCTCGCGGATCGTGAGGTAGAGCTCGTCCGCGGGGAGCGCGCGAACGAGCGCCTGCGGGTTCCGCGCCTCGAGGATGAGGTCGAGCCGCTTCCTGCCGCGCGCGGCGGCGAGCGCGGCGCGGGCTGCGTCGAGCTCCTGGCGTCCGAGCGCCTTCTCGCGTTCCGTCACGTGTTCCTCTCCCGCGCCGCCGCGAGCGCGCGGCGCACGTCCCACCCCGCCGCGGAGAGTAACCGCCGCGCCGCCGCGGCGCTCACCCCGCCGAGCTCCGCGACGTTGCGGACCGCGCGGCGGCGCAGCTTCTCGCTCGCGGGGCGGAGCGCGACCATCCGGCCCCCCCGCACCGCCCCGAGCCGGACGAAGGTCGCCGACGAGAGCAGGCCGAGCGCCATCTTCGCGGCGGTGCCCGCCTTCATCCGGGTCGACCCCGCGATCCGCTCGGGCCCGGTCGCGAGCACGATCCGGACGTCGACGGCGGGGCGCGCGGCGGGGTTCGAGGTGAGGAGCGCGGTCGCGGCGCGCCGCCGGCGTGCCTCTACGAGCGCGGCGCGCACGTAGGGGGTCGTCCCCGACGCCGAGATCCCGACCACGAGGTCGAGGGGTCCGATCCGGGCCGCGGCGATCGCACGGGTCCCGGCGCCGCGGTCATCCTCGGCGCCCTCGACGGCGCGCCGCAGGGCGCGGGTCCCACCCGCGACGAGAGCCACGACGCGCGCCGGGGCGACGCCGAAGGTCGGCGGGCACTCGGCCGCGTCGAGCGCCCCGAGCCGGCCGGAGGTCCCGGCGCCCGCGTAGACGAGCCGGCCGCCGCGGGCGAGCCGCTCGGCCGCGAGCTCCGCGAGGCGTGCGATGGGGACGAGCGCGCGCCCGACGGCGCGCGCGGCTTCCCGGTCACCCGCGTGGAGCCGGGCGACGAGGCGTGCGGTGGGGAGCCGGTCGAGATCCGCGCCGGCGGGGTGGGGCGCCTCGGTGACGGGCAGCCGCACCGGCACGGCTCCGCGTCGGGTCAGGCCGCCGGCTGCCGCGCGCCGCCGCGACCGGCCTTCACGACCTTGCCGGCCTTGAGGCAGCGCGTGCAGACGCGGATGTGGCGGACCTCGCCGTCGAGGTTCGCGCGGACCGAGCGCAGGTTCGGGAGCGAGCGCGTCTTGTTCTTGTTGTTCGCGTGGGAGACGGTGTTCCCGACGAGCGGGCCCTTCCCACAGAGGTCGCAGCGGCGTGCCATGGCGTACTCCGAAAATCCGAAAAGAGCGCGGCATATTACGCAAGCGGCCCCAAAACGCAAGGCCCGCGCGCCCGGGGTTTGCGCTACCTGAGGATGTCCTTCCGCCCGAGCAGCGCCGCGACGTGCGCGGCGGCCTGGATGCCGGCGTGGAACTCGCCCTCGACGCCGAGGCCGGGGACGACCTCGCGCCCCGCGAAGAAGAGGTTCTTCCACGGGCCGCGCACGGGGAGGCCGGCGACCCCCAGCGAGTCCGCGCGCTCTGACGCGTAGAGCGGGTGGGCGGCCGAGTGGTCGCCGGCACCGCCGGCGGCGGCCAGGAGCGGAGCGGACTCCGCGACGAGGTGGCGCTCGAAGAAGGGGATCGCGTCCGCCACCGCCTCGCGGAGCTTCGTCGCCGCGGTCTCGAGCCCGCCACGATCCTCCCCCGCGGGGATGAAGCCGGAGGCGCACACGACCCGCTCGTCGGCGACGACGTCCACGACGGTGCCCTTCTCGCCCTTCTTCGGATCGCGGCGGGCGGGGAGCACCTGCAGGAAGACGGCGTTGTCGAGCCCGTCGCCCGCCCCGGCGTCGCGCAGCGCGAGGACGTTCTCCCCGAGCGCCGGCGGGAGCGCCGTCTGCTTCACGACGAGGTTCACGGTGGCGAGCTGGCGCGTCGCGCGGACGCGGCGGAGCGCCGCCCCGGCCCGCCCGTCGCGCACGTCGACCGGCAGGAGCGGCAGGAAGCGCGCGGCGTCGGTCGCGACGATGAAGGCGCGCGCGACGTGCGCGTCGGGCGAGTCCGCGAGGCGCACCGCCGTCACCCGCTTGCCGTCGAGCTCGAGCGCGGACGCGAGCGCCGGCTCGCCGGGGCCGCCGCGCAGCTCGCCGCGCGACTCCGCGATGCGCCGGCGCACCATCTCCCGCAGCGTGCCGAGGCCGCCGGGGAGCCGGTTCGTGCCGCGGAGCGCGCCGCCGAGGAGGCGCACGAGCGAGAGCGGCGAGACGTCGCCGTCGAGGTAGGTGAGGAAGCGGTGCGCGATCGTGAGGCTCCGGACGAGCTCGTGGTCCTCGAGCTCCTCGAACGGCCGCGCGGCGTCGGCGCGCCGCGCGGGCGCGCCGGGGGCCGACGCGGCGGCCTTGAGCGCCTTGCGGACGGCGAGCCGCTCGACGAGCCCGTCCGGCGGCAGCGGAGGCGCCGCGCGCAGGAAGAAGCCGGCGAAGTCGAACAGGGTGGAGAGCGTCGTGAACGCCGCCTCGAGGCCGTCCGCCTCGCGCGGCCACTCGCGCCGGAGCTCGGCCCGCAGGAGGGCGCCGTCGCGGGAGAGGTCGACGCGGTGGCGCGACAGCAGGAGCTGCAGGTCGGGCTCCGACGGCGCGAGCGCGCGGCCGACGTCGGTCGCGAGGCCGAGCTCCGCAAGCACCGCCTCGGCGGACGGGAGGTGGCGCGGGGAGGGGAGGACGGCGGGGCCGAACGGGAGCACGTACCCGTGATCGACGTAGTGGAAGCCCGGGTCGTCGTGCGCCACGTGCAGGACGCGGAAGCCGCGGCGCGCGAGGAGTGCGCCCGCGACGACGCCGCCGAGCTGGGAGCCGATGACGCAGACGTCGTAGAGGCGCTGGGTCGCGGGGGGACGGAAGGTCTGCGCCACGGCTCACCCGATCTCGAGCTGCGGGTTGGTCGCCGGCGCGAGCGCCGCGGTCCGGGCGCCGTCCACGAGGACGCGCCGCCCGTCCACCGAGAGCCGGCCCTCGGCGTACCACTGGATCGCCTGCGCGTAGATCCGGTGCTCCTGCTCGAGGATCCGGCGCGCGAGCGCCTCCTCCGAGTCGCCGGGGTCGACCGGGACGACGGCCTGGACGATCACCGGACCGGTGTCGGTGCCCTCGTCCACGAAGTGGACGGTGCAGCCGGCGAAGCGCGCCCCGTACTCGAGGCACTGCCGCTGCGCGTGCAGCCCCGGGAAGCCGGGGAGGAGCCCGGGGTGGACGTTCACGACCCGCGGGCAGCCGCGCGTCGCGGCGCTCGGGCCGAAGGCGCGCAGGAACGCGGGAGTCACGAGCCGCATGTAGCCGGCGAGGCAGACGAGGTCCACGCGGTGGGCGCGCAGGACGTCCACGAGCCGCAGGTCGTAGGCCTCGCGGTCCGCGACCCCCTTCGAGGGCAGCAGCTCGGTCGCGACCGCGGCGCGCCGCGCCCGCTCGAGCGCGCCGGCGCCCGAGACGTTCGAGACGACGATCGCGACCTCCGCGGAGATCCGCCGCGCCGCGCACGCGTCCAGGATGGCCTGGAGGTTCGTCCCGCCGCCCGAGGCGAGGACGCCGAGCCGGATCACCGGACCACCTCGCACGTCGCCTCGCCCGCGCCCTGCTCGATCGTCCCGACCGTCCACGCCTCGAGGCCGCGCGCGCGGAGGACCTCATGCGCCGCGGCCTCGTCCCGGGGCGCGACCACCGCAACGAGCCCGAGCCCCATGTTGAAGGTCCGATACATCTCGTCGCGCGAGACCTGCCCCTCGCGCTCGATGACGTCGAAGATCGCCGGGCGCGGCCAGCGCCGCTCGTCCAGGACGGCGCGCGTGCCGTCCGGGAGGTTGCGGGGCACGTTCCCGGGCAGGCCGCCCCCGGTGACGTGCGCGAACGACCGGACGGCGACCTTCTCGAGGAGCGCGAGGACGTCCTTCGCGTAGATGCGGGTCGGTTCGAGCAGCGCGTCCGCGAGCGTGCGCCCGCCGAGGCCGTCGAGCTTCGCGTCGAGCGGATGGCGATCGAGGAGCGCCTTCCGCGCGAGGGAGTAGCCGTTCGAGTGGACGCCGGAGGAGGCGATCCCGACCACGAGATCGCCCGGGACGACCGCGCGGCCGTCCACGATCTTGGAGCGCTCGACGACCCCAACCGAGAAGCCGGCGAGGTCGTACTCGCCCTTCGCGTAGAAGCCGGGGAGCTCGGCGGTCTCGCCGCCGATGAGGGCGCACCCGGCGAGGCGACAGCCCTCGGCGATCCCCTTCACGACCTCGGCGCCCTGCTCGGCGGAGAGCTTCCCGGTCGCGAAGTAGTCGAGGAAGAAGAGCGGCTCGGCGCCGACGACCGCGACGTCGTTCACGCACATCGCGACGAGGTCCTGGCCGATGGTGCCGTGGCGGTTCGCGGCGAACGCCACCTTGAGCTTCGTCCCGACGCCGTCGGTGCCCGAGACGAGCACGGGCTCGCGGTACTTCTTCACGTCCAGGGCGAACAGCCCGCCGAAGCCGCCGATCCCGGCGAGCACCTCGGGCCGGAGGGTGGGGCGGGCGAGGGGCTTGATCAGGTCGACGAGCCGATCGCCCTCGTCGATGTCCACGCCGGCGTCGCGGTAGGTGAGCGCCATGGCGGGCGTCTACCGCGACGGCGTCAAGGCTGCAAGCGGCTCGGGCGGCGCGCGCCCTACATCACGACGGCCGCGAGGACGAGGGCCGCCAGGATCCAGAGCGCCACGTGCGGACGGGGGGTCACGGACGGATGGTACCGGGCGCGCGGCCGACCGCCAGTTTGCGACCGGCGATGCTACGCTGGCGCGGCATGTCGCGCGTCCGCAGGGCCTTCCTCGAGATCAGCGCGTTCCGCCTCGCGCTCTGGGTGGGGCTCGTCTTCACGGGCCTCCACTTCACGAATTACGTCTTCCTCGGGCGCGGTTTCGAGCTGCCGGTCGTCGCGCGCATCGAGCACGCGGCGCAGGACTACGCGCTCACCCACCTGCGCGGCCCCCGCCCACCCTCGGGGCGGGTCGTCATCGTGGGCATCGACGAGAAGTCGGTCCAGGCCGAGGGGCTCTGGCCGTGGAGCCGGGCCAAGATGGCGCGGCTCGTCGACCGGCTCGGGGAAGGTGGCGCGGCGGCGGTCGGCTTCGACGTCATCTGGAGCGAGCAGGACGAGCTCGGCCGCCGCATGGCGAAGGTCGCGTCGCTCGTCCGCTCCGCGCGCGAGGGCGTCGCGGATCCCGTCGCCGCGCGCAGCCTCGACGAGGTCTGGAGCGCGGCGCGCGGGCCGGACGTCGAGACCGCGGTGGACGTCGATCCGACCGAGCAGCTCGCCGACGCGATCGAGCGGGCCCGGAACGTGACCATCGGGTTCATGTTCCTCGGGCCCGAGGATGCGCCGGGGAAGGACCAGGCCGAGCGGATCGCGAAGCTCCACTTCTTCGAGACCTCGCCCGTCCATGTCATCGCGGACGCGAAGCTCGCGCCCGCGGGCGACGGGGTGAAGGTGCTCGGCCGGTTCGCCGGCGTCGTCCCGCCGGTCGAGGAGGTGCTCGCGGTCGCGGACTCCGGCGGTTACTTCACCGTCCTCCCGGACCCCGACGGCATCATCCGCCGCTACCGCACGGTCGCGGGAGCGGGCAAGGCCACGTTCCCCGCGCTCGGCGTCGCGCTGCTCGCGCGGGTCGCGGGGAAGGCCGGCGTCCCGGCCCCGGTCGTGCCGGTCGGGGCGGACGGCGCGCCGGAGACGCTCCAGCAGGTGCGCGTCGGCGACGCCTTCGTGCTCGACGTGGACGACCTCGGGCGCGTGCCGCTGAACTACTACGGCTCCTACCGCGAGTTCCCGGCCTGGTCGGCGACGGACGTGCTGCACGGCCGGATCCCCGCCGAGGCGATGCGCGGGAAGATCGCGATCGTCGGCACGACCGCGGCGGGCACCTGGGACCAGCGCGTCACCCCGTTCGACGACATCGCCCCGGGCGTCATCACCCACGCGACCTTCGTCGAGAACGTGCTCCGCGGCGAGCTGCTCGAGAAGTCCGGAGCGGTGTTCGTGCTCGAGCTCGGCATCATGATCGCGCTCTCGGTGGGCCTCGCGTGGCTCTTCGCGCGCGTGTCCTCGTTCGCCGCGCTCCCCGCGCTCCTCGTCTCGGCCGGCGTGTGGGGCGGCGTCGCGATCCTCGCGCTCCGGCGCGGGAACCTCGTGCTCGCGCTCGGGATGCCGCTCGCGCAGATGCTCACCATGTTCGTCGTCGCGACCTCCTACCGGTTCTTCTCGGAGGAGCGGGAGAAGCGGCGCGCGCGCGACACCTTCAGCCGCTTCCTCGCGCCGGCGATCGTGGACGACGTGCTGTCGAAGGGCGGCTCGGTCCAGCTCGGCGGCGAGAAGCGCGTCCTCACCGTCCTCTTCAGCGACATCCGCGGGTTCACCTCCATCTCCGAGAAGCTCGACCCGCACGTGCTGCTCGAGCTGCTGAACGAGTACCTGACGCCGATGACGGACATCATCGTCTCCGAGAACCAGGGGACGCTCGACAAGTACATCGGCGACGCGATCATGGCGTTCTGGGGGGCGCCGCAGGAGCAGCCGGATCACGCGCTCCGGGCCTGCCGGGCGGCGCTCACCATGATCGACCGGCTCGAGGTGCTGCGCACGAGGTGGCGCGAGCGCGGGCTGCCGGACATCGACATCGGCGTCGGCATCAACACCGGGCCGATGTCGGTCGGCTTCGTCGGCAGCCAGGACCGCTTCTACAACTACACGGTCCTCGGCGACGCCGTGAACCTCGCCTCGCGGCTCGAGGGGGCGAACAAGGAGTACGGCACGCGGATGGTCCTCGGACCGGCCACGCACGACGAGGTGAAGGACGACGTCGTCGTGCGCGAGCTCGACCTCGTGCGGGTGAAGGGCAAACGCGAACCGGTCCACATCTACGAGCTGCTCGGGCTCGCCCCGGGCACGCCCGAGCTGACCGCGTTCGCCGAGCGGTTCGGCTGGGGGCTCTCCGCCTACAAGGCGCAGCGCTGGGACGAGGCGATCGCCCGGTTCCGCGAGTGCGACGCGATGCGCGGGGGCGACCCGACGAGCCGCAAGTACGTCGAGCGCTGCGAGGCGATGCGCCGCGAGCCGCCCGGGCCGGAGTGGGATGGCGTCTTCGAGATGAAGACGAAGTAGCCATCTCCACGGGGGGACACTCGGGCTTCGCCCTCGCGCCCCCCCGATCCCCCCGCGCACTCCGGCGCAGGCTCATTCGCCTGCGCCTGCGTGCGCCATCTCCACGGGGGGACACTCGGGCTTCGCCCTCGCGCCCCCCCGATCCCCCCGCGCACTCCGGCGCAGGCTCATTCGCCTGCGCCTGCGTGCGCCATCTCCACGGGGGGACACTCG
>WNFU01008554.1_pt1 | contig 15126 bp, 19 predicted proteins | sample 5400121 | NCBI WGS metagenome assembly WNFU01 (sample SAMN13153360, study PRJNA577476) | soil metagenome | isolation source: 100 cm soil or saprolite under grassland replicate 1 | place: USA:California | collected 2016-06-15
CTCTACGCCGAGGACGGCGTCTTCATGCCCGCTGGCTTCCCGACGGCGTCTGGCAGGTCAGCGGTCCGAGGCGCGTACGACGCAGTTTTTTCGAACATCCGTATCGCGATCCATTTCACCGTCGACGAGCTGACGGTGAAGGGCGATGTCGCGTACGCGCGGACCCACTCAGCGGGCACGGCCACCGTCGTGGCCACGGGAGCGAGCGGGCCGGAGCAAAACCGGGAGCTCTTCGTGTTCGCTCGGGGCGCGAATGGCTGGAAGATCGCTCGCTACATGTTCAACAAGGCATCATGACCAAGAGAATTCGCGTCGGCATCATCGGTGCGAATCCGGATCGCGGCTGGGCGGCGGAGGCGCACATCCCCGCCTTGCGGTCGCTCTCCGATGACTTCGAGATCACGGCTTTGTCCACCAGCCGGCGCGAATCCGCCGAGGCCGCAAGCGCCCGCTTCGGCGTGCCGCTCGCGTTCGACAGTCACGAGGACCTCGTCAATCGTGCCGAAGTGGACGTCGTCGCTATCACCGTAAAGGTGCCGTATCACTTCGAGCTGGCGACCGCGGCGCTCACCGCGGGCAAGGCCGTCTATTGCGAATGGCCGCTCGGCAACGGCCTACGGGAGGCGGAGAAACTGGCCGCACTGGCGAAGCAGCAAGGCGTCCTCGCCGTGGCGGGGCTGCAGGCGCGCTCCGCGCCGCCGGTGCTGTACGTGCGTGACCTGATCCGCCAAGGGTATGTCGGTGAGGTTCTGTCCACCACGCTGATCGGCTCGGGAATGGGCTGGGGTGGGGCGGTGCAGCCGTACAACGCGTACCTCAACGACCGGAAGAACGGCGCGACGCTGCTCTCGATCGCGCTCGGCCACGCGGCGGACGCGCTGTGCTACTGCCTCGGCGAGGTGCGAGAGCTCTCGGCCACGATGACCATGCGCCGCAAGTTATTCACGATCGCGGGTACGGAAGAGAGCAGGCCGATGAACGCGGACGATCAGGTGTGCGTCGCCGGACTACTCGAGGGCGGCGCCGCGCTCTCGATTCACTATCGCGGCGGGCGTTCGCGCGGCACGAACCTGCTCTGGGAGATCAACGGCACCGAGGGCGACCTACAGGTTACGGCTGACGGCGGCCAGGCCCAGATCTTTGACCTCACCATCCGTGGCGGCAACGGCGCGCAGTCCTCGCTCGCGGTCCTGCCCGTGCCGCCGCAATACCGTTTCTCGCCGCTGCAAGGTCCTGGCACCAACGTCGCCCAGGCGTACGCCCATTTCGCGCGCGACTATCGCGAAGGAACGCATCTTTGCCCCACGTTCGACGACGCGGTCACGCGCCATCGGATGTTAGACGCGATCGAGCAGGCCGCGGCAACCGGTCAGCATCAAACGCCCGGTTGATCCGGCGGGAGCATTCACACTCGCTGAAAATGTTTGCCGTAATGTTTGCCGGTCCATAATTGCCGATAGATGCCAATGCGGTCCTGTGGTGCGCGTAAGTGCCGATAAAACACGGCCCCGCATGGAGGCCGTTGCATTCAAATCCCGCCGTCCCGATTGCGTGAGGGTTGGCGAAGCCCCACATCGCATCGATGTGGGGTTCGTCCGCGGAGGTGATCCGCTAGAACCCGATGCTGACCCCCAGACTTGCGTACATCGGGGGCATCAGATCGTTGAAATCCTCCGTCCGCTGCCCGCCGGGGCGCAGCGCGAGCTCGGTAGGCGCGACCGCCAGCCCGCCAGCCACGCCGTACTGATACTGGATCGTCATCCCCTGATCGCCCGGTTTCGTCCAATCTTCTAAAGGGTTGTCGTGGGCTGAGCTGCGGCCCCGGCTCGGCATCGCTCCGCTTGCAGAAGACATTCTGAAGCGGTCTTCACGGTCGGTTGCACCTGACTTCACCCGCAAACTGCGATTCTACGTGCAAACCCTTCAAGGTGGAGCCATGACAACCAAGAATATCGGTAGTGTGGATACCGCTGTCCGCACGGTGTTGGGGATCTTTCTCATGGTCGGGGCCGCGGCGATCGCGGACTCGCAACCGTTCCTGACGCTCGGTGCGGGGGTCGTCGCGACCATCATCCTCACGACCGCCATCGCGGGGGTCTGCCCGTTCTACACGGTCCTCGGCATCGATACGCACCCCCGCCAACTGGTGCAACCGCCAATCGCGTTCAAGCACCAGCCCGCGCACCAACTGCGCTGAGCGTGCAGGGGGGACACCGGGTTGATATCCGCCGGAATGGCGACGGACGCCTGGTCGAGTCGTGCAAGGATGTGACGGCCGTCAAGATGCCCAGGTCCTACACGCTGCTGCATCCTGAAACGAAGCTCTCAGCCAAGAATATCGAGACGATCTGCGCGGAGGCGAGGAAGTGAAGACGTCCTCTGCTCCGCAGCTGAGTGGTGTCCGTTCGTTTCTTTTCGGTGGACTCGCACTCGTCTGGTTCGGCGAGGGGTTATTCACGGGTGTTCAGCCCTTTGCCGAGGTGTGGACACGACTCTGGAAGATGTTTCCTCCAGACAACCCCCAGCTTGCGGCGACCCTCTACATCACCCACGCTTTTGAGGCACCGCTGAAGGCCGCGCTTCTCGTCCTGGCGCTGTTCGGATTGAGATCCAGCAATCCCGCCGCCCGAACCGCCCTGTTCGTGTCCATGTCTCTTGTGCCGCCGATCAACATCGCCTTCCACTTCCGAGCACAAGGTTTCCCGTTGGGGTCGATGGCAGTGGCGACGACTTTGAGCGCCATCCTTTGGGGATCGTTCTTTCTGATCAGGGAACCCGCGCAGCCGACGGAAGAAGAAGGCAGGACACGCCCGTGGGACGTTGTCCAATATGGATGGTTTGCTCTCAACGCCACGGTCCTGACGCTCCTGGCCTTGCTGTTTCTCTTTGCGCCAAGAACTGCGTTGTATTGGGAGTTTCCCTGCCGGTCCGATTTGTTCGATGCGCATCAGGGAGAGCTTGCGAGCCTGCTCGTCAGCACCCTGGCTGCCGGCAGCCATCTGACGGCACTCGCCACAGCGACATGGATCGCTGCGGCGAAGTGTCGGACGAATTCAACGCTGCGACAAGCGGTCACGCTCGCGAGCATTGCGTCGACCGCGCTCATCTGCCTCTTGCCTCTGCGCCAGGTCGTCCTGCACGATGGCTGGAACTGCGCGAGATCTCCAATCCTGCTTCCTTTTGTGCCGCTACTCATTGGTTGGGTGTTGTACGCAGCCGTGAGCCGAACGCGGGGGGAGTAATGGAACCGCTTCACCTTGCCCATTTGATGGCGCTCGGCATGTGGCTGGGCGTGGTGATCACCGAAGTACTCTTCGAGTTCGCGGCCTCCGATGCCGAGTCCCTTCGCGCGGCGGCGCGATTCCACTACAAGGTCGATAAGTTCGGCGAGCTGCCGATATTGTTCGCCGTGCTCGTCACCGGCACGATCCTGGCGGTGCGTGCCTGGCCATGGACGCCCCTGCACTTCATCAAGATTGCGGCATCGTTGGTCGCAGTGGGTTCCAACCTGATCTGCACGCTGTGGGTGTTCCAGCGGCGGCGAATCGAGGACGTGAACGTGCTGCTGGGCTTCCGGCGCCGCATCTGGACCCTAGCGGCGGTCGGCGTGGTCTTCGCGACCCCCGCTCTCTATCTCGGGCTGGTCTATTTCCGGCGGTAGCTGCTAGCGCTTCGAGATATCCATGTGAAACGCAGGAGTCGGGTTGAGGTTCGGCGCCTCCGGCGCCTCCGCTCCGCTTGCCGGGCCCGACGGGGCGGCACAATCTTAGCGAGACGGGGCCCACGCTCGAGGAATTCTCATGCTTGTCTAACTCCCTGATCAGATTCTCGGGGTCATACTGTACGAGATCGCTCCCCTTCCCGACGCAACGGCCACGGCGTGGCGATCACCATGAGCGCCATTCGTTGAGGAGTCCGACAGTGTCTGTCCCTTTCACGATCGATGAGTTCCTCCAGGTCTTCGCGGACTACAACCGCGTGGTCTCCCTGCAATTCCGCTTCGATTCAGCCGACGACGTGGTGGGCGTCTATGCGCCCGACCGGCCGCGAGCCGTTAACGGCGCGTATCAGCCGACGCCGTGGGCGGGCCGATTTCGCAACCACACGGTGCGGAACGGCGTCCGGATTCCCCTCGAGGGCGAGGTCGAGTGGATCCTGCCCACCGGCACCGTACTGGCGCGGGCGCATCGTGTCGATCGAGTACGATCTGCAGCGTTGATCATTGGCCGATGGCGTTTGCCAGCGGCGAAGCCGCCGCCTCCCGCAATCCGTACCCACTCTCGATCAGCTCCTTCAATCGTCCGGTGAACCGCGCCGCCGGTGCACCGTCGATCATGTTGTGATCGAAGCTGACGGTTACGCTCAGATACTCGCGGATGGCAATGTGCCCGTCGACCTCCACGCGCTTCTGCCCGATGCCGCCAAGGGTGATCCAGCAAAGCGATGGGGTGGATGGAGGAACGCCCCAGCCGGCACCCTCGCCGAACATGCCCACCGCCGAGAGCGTGACCGTTCCCCAGTTCTTCTTCCATTGCCGCGGATACCGGCGGCCGATGCGGGTCGAGATCCAGAAGTACATCGGATACAGCCACGCTGGCAGGAGCTGGAGCGCTTTTGCTCCTCCACCTTCGGTCTTCGACAGGTCCTGCACCTGGGCTGTCCTGATCTCCCGATGGATATCGCCGAGGCTCTTGCGATTGGCGGATCGGAAGATGTAGGGCACGATGAATTGTTGGCCTCCCGCCTCGCGCTCGACCCAGGTCAACACGTCCACGTCTGCAAACAGCATAATGCGCGAGCTGCCCAAGCGAAGCGCGTGCACGGCCTTGTTCTCGTCGACCGCCTGGGCGACACAGACAATGATGAACGCGGTGAACGACAACGGTTCGCCTGTTCGCGTTTGATAATCCCGCAGAGACGCGCGAGCGCCGGTGACGTCGACCTCGAGCAAGCCATGGATCATCGGCTTGTGGTGGGTCGAACGCATCGCGGCCTCGAGGAAGCGCCTGCTCTTTGGATACGGGAGGATCTGGTCGTCGGTGTATGCCTGTTTCATCGCCTTCCCCCTTGCTCGAGCGTTCGCATGTCTACAGAGGTCACCCAGCTGCTGGATCCGGGCGTCCCGCTGCACGGAATGGAGCTGTGACGGCGAGCGCGCCCCAGACGATGGCGAGGCCGAGATATTCCGTCAGCTCGAACGGTCCGATGGCGTTCACGGTCTTGTCGTAGGTGATCGCCGATACCAATCCGATCGTGTTGCCGACCAGCAGCGCCCACCATGCCCAGCGCTCACCGCGGCGGAAGGCCGTGACCGTGATGGCGCTCCCCATGAGTCCGAACAGGACGTTGTAAATGCCATACATCCGGTACAGCACCATCATGTATCCCGCGATCAGCGGAGAGGCGCCCACGAGCTCCGACCAGGACCCGCCGGAGTAGCCCTCGTACCCCGCCGGCAGGATCGCCTTGCCGCCAGGGCCGAGCAGGTGGTCCGGCGATGCAGCGGCTCCGGCGCCCCAGGCGATGTATCCCACCTCGACGATGAGGATGAGGATCCAGGCGACCTGGCGGCGCTTCATGCGGGCAGTCCTCCCGTGAGTTTCATGATCCACCGCATGCAGGTATGACCGAAGTCGACGCCGTCGCCATACATCATCGGGCAGCCACCGGCGATCACGCTGATGTCGTGTTGCAGGCAGTACTCCACTGCCTCGGGCGAGACACTCGATCCCTTCGCCAGGGACCGGTGCATCCACACCCGGCGGACCCCGGCGGCGCCGCAGTCGCGCACGAGCCGCGCCGTGGTCTCAGGTCGCGTGATGATCACCACGCCGTCGACGCCGCCCGGGATGGATTGCAGGTCGGGATAACAGCGATCGCCCTCGAAGGTCTGCATCTGCGGATGCACCGCGAACACCTCGTGCCCCGTCTTTTTCAAGCGGCGGTAGATCAGATTGCCGGCGGGGTGGTGGCCGTGGTCGCGCGACACGCCCGCCACCGCGATGCGCCGCTGTGCGAGGAAATCCTGCACGTTCGTCATTTGGAACCTCCCGTTTGGCGCGCCGCCGCGCAGATCGTCTCGACGTCCTGAGCCGAGAGCCGCGTGTCGGGATGCAGCAATGTGTAGGCACCGGGCATCTTGCCGGCTGTCGCGTCGTGGCACGATTCGGCCAGCAGCGTTCGCTGCCGGTCCGGCGGATACGCGGCCCACTCGGAGAAGTTGACCGCCTGTCGCCCGTCCTCACGGCGGACGCCATGAGCCAGGACAGCGGCGCGACCTGGGTGTACCACGGCCACACGGTCCCGTTCGTGTGACAGTCACGGCACGCGCGATCCAGGACGGCGACCAGTCCGCTCCCCGTCCCCTGGTGCGCTTGAATCGTGCGGGTGACATCCGTCGCCGGGTTCGCGCGGTTGGGGCGAACGAGTTGCGCGGCGGCGAAGACGACGACGAGGATGGCGGCCTGCTTCAGTCGTCTGCTCATGGGCTATACCCTTTGAAGGTCAGCACGACCCCGACCGCAAGAAGCGCGACTAACACCCCGTACACCCACGTTGCGCCCGATGTGGTGGCTTGTGGAGCCAACATCCGCATCACTCCACCGAGAATCGCAAACCAACCCATGAGCGTTACCAGCACGGGCCAGCCGCGCGTCCAACGATTGTGAACCTGCACGATCGCCACGCCGGCAACGAAGAGCAGGGTGCCATTGAGGTAGACGAGACCGATCGAAGCAGGATGTTCTGCCATGGCGCGAAGATTCATCGCTTCGGACACGGCCAGCGCGATGAGAGTGGGCCCGAGCAGTCCCGCGATGCGTCTTGAATCCGTCACGTTTCTTGCGCCTCCAGCACGGAGGGCGAGGAGTCGGATCGCACTGCATTCGGATCGCCAACGTGCAGCCGTCGGGAGCTAATAAGGCGAGCGCGCGGTTAAAGCGAACCTGAAAAGCGGATGAGGATCTTCTCAGAACTTTCCGCCCCACAGCGTCTTCGGGCCCGCTGTTACGACACCGATGCCCAGGACTCCGCGCGATTGGCTACTCGGTGTCGTGACGCGGTTCCCTAACGAGTCGCATTGGGTTTCAGGGGGTCGCGGGTTCAAATCCCGTCGCTGGCGTCGAGCGTGGCCGGGAGATCTTCGCCGGGCATGAAACGAGGGACATGGGGCGGAGAAAAGAGTCGCGGTGCGGCCTACGCGCCCGACGGAATCTCCCCGGCGCGGGCGCGCTGCGCGATGTGGTCCGCGGCGCGGTAGGCAAGGGCCTGGATGGTGCAGGTAGGCTGCCCTCGGCCGCTCGTCACGAAACTCGAGCCGTCGCAGATGAACAGGTTGGGCACGTCGTGCGTGCGGTGGGAGCGATCCACCACCGACGCGGCCGCGTCAGTCCCCATCCGGCACGTGCCCAGCAAGTGGTTCGACCCGCTCTGCTCGGTGACGGGATACGACCACGTCCGCTGCGCGCCCGCGGCTTGGAGCAGCTCGAGCCCCCGGGCCTGCAGCCAGCGCATCATGGAGAGATCATCAGGGTGATCCCGGTAGGTGATGCGCAGCGCCGGTAGTCCCCAGGCATCCTTCACGGTCGGGTCGAGGGTGATGCTGTTCGACGCGAGTGGCAACGACGTCGAGTGGCACGCGACATTCATGGTGCGCGTGAAGTAGTGCCGCAGGGTCCGCTGATACTCGGCGCCCCAGCGCGGCACATCGGGCGGCAGACCTGACAGCGCGAATCCGATCGGCGGAAAATCGAGTCGCGCATCGAGCCCGCCGCCGCCGTAGAAGCCGCGCGCCGGATCGGTTTCGTAGAAGTCCTGGAGCACGCGCGTGACCAGCACACTCTTGAACTCGTTGAGCGGCTGCTCGAACACGCCGGAGGTGAGCGCCCACCCCGTGAACATGAGGTGCTTGCCGACCAGGCCGCTCGAGTTGGCCAGCCCGTCGGGAAAGCGCGACGACGCCGAGAGCAGCAGGAGGCGCGGCGTCTCGGCGCCGTTGCAGCAGAGAATCACGGCCTTGGCGCGCTGCCGGCGCTCGCGCTTGTGGGCGTCGTAATACGTCACGCCGGTGGTGCGACCACGGCGGTCGACGTCGATCCGGAACACGTAGCAGCCGGAGCGGATCTCGCACCGCCCGGTGGCTTGGGCGCGGGGAATGACCGTGAACAGCGTCGAGGATTTCGCCCCGAACTCGCAGCCAAAGAACTCACAGAATCCGCAGTGCTGGCAGCTGTTGCGGCCCTGGTACGGCTGCGACGCGATCGCCATCGGCGCGGGGAAGGGATGCCAGCCCAGCCGCTTCGCGCCGCGCTCGAACAGCACGCCGGACGACTTCACGGGTAGCGGTGGCATCGGGTACGGTTTGGAGCGCGGCGGGTCGAACGGACTCACGCCGGCCTGTCCGGAGACGCCGATGTCCCATTCGACTTTCGTGTAGTACGGCTCCAGCTCGTCGTAGGTGATGGGCCAGTCGCCAAGTGCGGTGCCCGAGATCGCTCCGATCTTGGAGCGCTCCTTGAAATCGATCTCGTGGAAGCGCCAGTAATTGGCGGTGAAGTGCGCCGTCCCCCCGCCCACCAGCCGCGCGTACTGGAGCCACCCTCCGGGCCCGGCCACCTCGGCATCCGTTCTTCGGAACGTCGTGGGGCTGAATCTCGGATCGTTCGTGAGTGCGTAGCGGTAGACGGTTGCCAGCTCGTCGTGGTGAAAATCGGTCGCCGTGAGGTGCGGTCCCTGCTCGAGGACCACCACCCGAAATCCCGCCACGGCCAGCTCTTTGGCAATCACACCGCCGGCTGCGCCGGAGCCGACGATGACGAAGTCAGGCGCCTGCGTCATACGCACCAAAGGGTGGCTGCCAGACAAAACGGTCCTCGAATCCGATCGCCCGCCAGCCCATTTTCGCGGCGTTGCCGCCGTAGGACGGATCTGCAAACAGTCCCACGACGGTCATGCGGCGGAGCAGCAGAAAGAACGGCGTAGTCTCGATCCCCGCGAGCGCGTGGCGCTGCTGGTCAGGGGACAACGCGGCAAATCTGCCGCCGGCCCTGGTCACGAGGTCGGCGAGGCCGTCACGCACGAGAGTGACGAAACGGCCATCGACCGGATCTGCGCCGATCGGGGCATCGTAGATCACAAAGTCCTTGTCGTTGAACGACCCGTCCGACCGGGTCGCGAACAGGTGGTCGATGAAGTGCGGGATACGAGCTTCGAGCGCGCTCCCTCCGGGCGCGTCGTCGGGCGGCCAGATCTGTGCGGTGATCGCGGCGATGTCCGCCCCTTCTCCCGGGCTAAAGAACTCGAAGGGCGGCGGCTCGGCGGTTGCGGCCGCGCGCTGGGCGTGCGCCACCGCCGCGCGCACGCCGGGGAGGCCGCTCGCCCAGCCAGCCAATAACGCGACGCCGCCCGCGGCCAGAAATCGGCGTCTGGAAAGGTCGGCCGCACTCATTGTATCGAAAGTACCTGCGGCGGAGCGAAGCGGTTAGAGGAAGCGCTTATCGCGTCGCGGGTTCATAGGCTGTTCCGCAGCTGCCGAAACGTTCGAACTCTCTCACCACCGAATTCACGCCTGGAAGTAGCAGGACGACTTCTTGCAGTGCTTCGTGTGATACGCGGCGTCCCAACCTGCCCCCCGGCGCAAGAGGAGCGGCAGCTAAGGAGCGCCGTTGACGGCCGCTAGGGCTCGCGTGTAAAGACCGCGCGCCAACCCCGATCGAGCGGCACCCACGTGAAGTGGTCGGGGTCGATCACGGTGAGGGTGAACGAATCCATCAACCGCCGGTCCGCTTGAGGTGCGGGCAGCGGCGTGAACGTAATGAGCGGCTCGGCTGGACTCGGAGCACCGGTCAGGAGCTGGACGCCGGAGCCGTCGCTGTAGACCGCGGAGCTGTAGAAGCGACCGACGCGCGGGTCAAACCCGAGGACTCCCTGGCTGTGGCTCGAGTCATCGTGCGTCTCGGTCCACTCGAGGCGGAGATCGTCGTACAGCGCGGCGACGACGCGCGTGCCCGTTGCATCGGGCGGCCCGTCGAAATTGCCGGCGAACCAGATCGCGAACCGCCAGCGGCCCACGAGTTGATGGAGCACACTGCGCGCCGGTTGCAGGGCGGATTCTGCAGCAGGGGCGGCCGCGATCTCCCGCCCCAGTGTCTGGAGTGCGCCCTGGGCGATGGCAGCCTGGGTCGGCGCGAGGACGCTCGCGCCGGCAAGGATGACGGCAGCGATTGGCAGGCGGTTGCGATATCGTGTCATGCCCGGTAAGAATGCACGGGATGTGCCGCGCACTCAGACCATGGCGTCGCAGCGTCTTAGCGTCTCGGCGGTTCGTGAGGGCATGCGTCTCGCGACTGGTCGTGCAGGGTGCAGGGTGTGCGCGAGGTCACGTGAGGCATTGAGGACGGGCTGAGACACCTCTGTCTTGCGCGCCCTGGTGGGGTAAGGGTCATTGGGCATTGGTGGGTTTTTGCCGATGCCCCCGTTCATGACGGCTGAAGAACTGCTGTACACGAATGTCCCCAAATAAGCGGAGGCTCTCGTACTCTGTGTGCTTTCCGCGCGCGTTTCTCCTGGTAGCGCTGGCGGGATGTGCGACCGCTTCGGCTAGGTACCATCCCCGCGTTGTCGTCACCACCGACCCCGAGCTCGACGACGCCAACTCCCTCATCCGGTATCTGCTCTACAGCAGCGATTTTCGGACCGAAGGGCTAATCTACGCCAGCAGCGGATTTCACTGGAAGGGCGATGGCTCAGGGAAGAAGGTGTCCGTCCCGAACCGCGAGTACTCCCGCTGGGGGCTCAACCTCTGCCCGTGCGCGTCGTGGCGCTGGGCTCCGGACGAGCATTTCATCGACCTCGCCGTAGCGAACTACGAGCAGGTGTACCCGAACCTCCGGGTGCACGATCGAAACTACCCCACGCCCACCGAGCTGAAATCGAAGATCAGGTGGGGGAACGTGGAGTTCGACGGAGACATCTCGGAGGACTCGCCCGGGTCCGATCTGATCAAGGCATTGCTGCTCGACGATGAGCCGGGCCCGGTCTACCTCCTCGCTTGGGGCGGACAAAGCACGATCGCGCGGGCGCTGAAGTCGATCCAGGAGCAGTACTCGGCAAAGCCCGAGTGGGCCGCCATCTATCAGAAGGTGTCGCGAAAAGCCATCCTCTCGCCCTCCGGGGATCAGGACGACACCTACGCGACTTACATCCATCCGAACTGGCCCGACATCAGGTCACTCCCGGCCGGCGTGGGCGGCGTCCCGCTGGGGTACGAGGCGCAAGCCATGGTGAGCGCCGAGGATTCGGTCTACTACAGCACCGACTGGACGAGGGAGAACATCTCGAGCCGTGGGGCATTCGGCGCTCTGTACCGGGTGTGGGGCGACGGCAAGCAGATGGTGCAAGGCGACATCTTCGACTACTTCGGGCTTTCGGGCTACACCGCGGACCAGCTCAAGGCAAAGGGCTACATCGTCTGGACACCGCCCCGCCCGAAGGGAGAGTTCCTCGGCGAGGGCGACACGTTCACCTACCTCAACTTGATCGACAACGGACTGCGAGGACATGAGGGCGCCACGCCGGGCGGCTGGGCAGGACACGGGGCCGGCGAAGCGACCGCGGCCACGGGCCAACGCCCGCTGCCGCGGATCACGATCAGCTCGTACGACGATTTGCTCCGGTTGCAGGAGCAGGCCTCGGCCCGCGCGCGGCCACCGTCGCCTGACCCGAACTTCACCCCTGCCGCGCATAACGGGTTCGCCGCCCGCCTGCTATGGTCCGTGACGCCGACGTACGCCGGCGCCAACAACCATGAACCTCGGGTGACGATTCGTGGTGGGTCCCGGATCTCCGCGCGTCCGGGCAAGACCATTCGCCTGCAGGGCGTTGTGTCGGATCCCGACCAGAACGCAGTGACGGTGCGGTGGTGGCAATGGAAGGATGTGGGTACCTATCCGGGACAGGTCACCCTTACGAATCCCGGTGCCGCTGCTACCAGCGTACAGGTACCGTCTGATGCGAGCGCAGGGCAGACAATTCATCTGATCCTTGAGGCGGCAGACAACGGAACACCAGCGCTCACTCGGTATCAGCGGGTGATCATCTCTGTTACGCGGTAAGCAGATCCTTCGCGCCTTCGGCGCTCAGGATGACAGGCTTCCTCCCTCTCTCTCTAAAAAGACGCGCGGAGCATGTCATCCTGAGCGAGCGCGCGGCACGCGCGAGCGAAGGATCCGCTGTTGGGACGAGGGATCTGCCAGGGTCGCGCCGGAAGGTGTCCTTGACAAGAAAGATTGTCAAGGCTAGCCTTGTCTTCATGGTCGGTCTCGAAGTCATCGATGATCCCGCGGCGGCCACGGTAGCGCTCGATCCCGTGCGCAGCCGTCTGCTCGCGGAGTTGGCCGAGCCAGCTTCGGCGGCTGCGCTCGCCGGCCGCGTCGGCCTCGCCCGGCAAAAAGTGAACTACCACCTGCGCACCCTCGAAGCGCACGGCCTGGTGCGAGTCGCCTCGAAGCGTCGCTGGGGCGGTCTCACCGAACGGTTGCTGGTCGCGACAGCGGCGTCGTATATCGTTTCCCCCGGTGCGATGGGTCCCGTCGCCGCCGATCCGGGCCGCGAAAACGACCGGCTCTCCGCCACCTACCTCATCGCTCTGGCGGCTCGCGTCATTCGCGAAATGGGCAGGTTCCTGCACCTCGCGCAGGAGACCGGCAAGCGCTTGCCGACGCTCTCGATCGACACGGAGGTTCGCTTCCGCTCGGCCGCCGATCGCGCCGCATTCACGCAGGAACTGACTGACGTCGTCAACAAGCTCGTTTCCCGCTACCACGATGCGAGGGTCGCCGGCGGTCGCGCGCATCGGCTCGTGGCACTCGCGTACCCCAAACCGTTTCAATCCAAAGCAGAGGAACCATCATGAGTCTCAAGAAGGATGCCTCGGGACGTCGCTCGGTCCAGGTCGAAGTCGAAGTGCCGGGGAGCCCCGAGGAGGTCTGGCGAGCGATCGCGACGGGGCCCGGAATCTCGGCGTGGTTCGTGCCGGCGGTGTTCGGGGAAAAGGGCGGCAAGCCGGTCTCCCTCACCTTGAGTTTCGGCCCCGGGATGGACTCGGTGGCGAAAATCACCGCCTGGGACCCGCCGCACCGATTCGCCGCGGAGAGCGAACTGGCGCCGGGCTCGCCGACAATGGCGGACGAGTGGATCGTCGAAGCCAAGGCTGGCGGGACGTGCATCGTTCGCGTTGTACACAGTCTCTTCGCCAGCACCGACGACTGGGACAACCAACTCGAGGGCATCGAGCAGGGATGGCCCGGCTTCTTCAAGATTCTGCGCCTGTACCTCACGCACTTTCGCGGCATGCCATGCACGCCGGCGATGGCGATGGCGGTCGCGCAAGGCTCGGAGGCCGAGGCGTGGAAGGCCGTCACCGGACCGCTACGGCTCGCCGGCGTCAAGGAAGGCGAGACGTGGAAAGCGCCTTCCGGTGTTCCGCCGCTCGGCGGCACGGTCGAAAGGGTCAGCGAAAAGGACCACATGCGAAACGTGCTGGTGCGGCTCGACACACCCACGCCGGGTGTGGCGTCGCTGGGCGCATTCCCCAGCAACGGCACCATGGTGATGCTGAGTCTCTACCTGTATGGCGACCGCGCCGCGGCGGCGGTCACGCGCGATCAGCCGCTGTGGCAGAAGTGGATGAGCGAGCGGGTTCGTTGATTCGGCGCCGGCGATCCGAGGATCTAAGCGCACATCTGCTTGCTGTGTAGTCGGGATTGTGCTATGAGGTCTCCATGCTCCCTATCGCCCTCGCCGCGCTCCACCTCCTCGCACTCGCCATCGGTTTGGTCCACTCCGCCTTCGCGTGCATGGGTTGTCATCAGCGATAGCGCGCTTTGCGAAGTTCGATCCACTATAGGCAGCCGCCGATCTGCGATGCTGACGCGGATTCGTTTCGAACGGTTCCTGAAGTGGCTGAGCTAGCGTTCCTCTACGTCCGAACGCCCGCAAAATGGCGCGCCTGGCTCGAAAAGCATCACAAATCGAGCCCCGGCGTGTGGCTCGTCTTTCACAAGGCGCACACCGGTGTGAAGTCGATGCCCTACGAGGACTTCGTTCGCGCAGCCCTGTGCTTCGGGTGGATCGACAGCCTGGTCAAGCGCGTCGACGACGACCGATTCGCAATCAAGGTGACGCCGCGCAAAGCCACGAGCAGATGGTCCGACATCAATCGCCGGCGCTGGACGGAACTGAAGACGGCGGGGTTGCTGACGCCGGCGGGCCTGTCGGCCGCCCCGACCGAGAACAGATACGCGCCAAAGCCGAGCATTCCCGAGTTGCCGAGCTACATCAGAAAGGCAATCAAATCGAATCCTGACGCGTGGACCTTTTTTCAGAAGCTGCCGCGAAGGGAGCGCCGCAACTTCGTCGTCTGGATTCACATCGCGAAGCGACCTGAGACTCGCGCCCGGCGCATCCGCGAATCGATCGCGCTGCTCGCGGCGGGCAGGAAGCTCGGTCTGAAGTAGGCGTTTCGCTTCGCGTCGGGCGGTTGCGGGAAATCCCGCAAAACACCGCACTCGGTGCGCCAACGACATGTGACCGGCTTTTTGGGTCAGTGTGATAGTTCGATGGAGGATCGCCAGTTGTCCGCGACGGGCAGCCCCAAGCATAGTTGTTGCGGTGAGTGCGTCCCCAGTGGGTGATTCGGTGGGAGGTATTGCATGAATCGCACCGGTTTCACGCTCATCGAAATCCTTATCGTGCTCGTGATCATCGGCCTGCTCGCCGCGATCGCCATCCCCAAGTTCGGCAACACAAAGGAGAAGGCGTACATCGCGTCGATGAAGTCGGACCTCCGGAACTTGGTGACCGCGGAGGAGGCCTATTTCGCCGACTCCACGGCGTACACCGAGCAGACGGACTGCAACACACCGCCGGCGCCGGGGAGCGTCGCGTGGTGCGCGTCGCGCGGCAACACCCTCGACAAACTCAAGGTGCGTCAAGGCGGCTGGACGGCACGCATGACGAACGCCAACACGTCAGTGGCGTGCGGGATCTATGCTGGCGGCGCGACCCCATTCCCGCCGGCGAAGCAGTCGGATCCAGAGGCTGTGCCGGTCTGTCAATAGGGCGTCCCAC
>WNFU01014765.1_pt1 | contig 15117 bp, 13 predicted proteins | sample 5400121 | NCBI WGS metagenome assembly WNFU01 (sample SAMN13153360, study PRJNA577476) | soil metagenome | isolation source: 100 cm soil or saprolite under grassland replicate 1 | place: USA:California | collected 2016-06-15
ACAAATCGCGAGGCCGTTCGAGTGGAAATTCACGCGCGTTGAGCTACGCGAGTTGGTCGCAAAAATCGAGACACCGCCCGCCCATGCGCTCGCAGTCTGACCCTCAGAATACGTCATCGAACTTATGACCCAGAGCACTTAGACGCGGGCAGATCGGTCGCGTCGCCGATTACAAAGATGTTTTCCCGCGCCTTCGATCGCAGGCTTTGCCTGTCGGTCGGCACGAAATTGAGTTCGTCCCCCAAACTGGACCGTTCGATAACCGCGTCACCCATGTTGGTTGGCACCGTGACGAGCAGGTCATATTCGACCTCCTTTTCGTCCCAGGAAATGATTCGGCGTTTGTCATTGTCCACGCGGGCAATGGCGAAGTCGTGCACCACCTTGATCTTCTTCTCGTCCAGCAAATGCGTCAGCACCTGTGACGCAATCGGCTTGGTAAACGCCCCGGACAGCGGCGTGACAAACACCAGTTCGGTCTTGTCTCTCAATCCCTGTTGCGTGAGCCACCAGTCCGCCAGGAACGTGAATTCCAGCGGCGCCACCGGACACTTGATCGGCATCTCACAGATGTGAACCACCAACCGGCCGCCTTTCCAGTTTTCCAGCGCGCGATGCAGTGACGCCGCCCCTTCAAACGTGTAGAAATCGAAGACGCGCTTCCGCCAATCGCCGTCGAGCATCCCTTCGGTCTGGGCGGGCGCGGTCTTGGCGCCGGTGGCGATGATGAGGATGTCGTAGGCGAGTTGTTGGCCGTCTTTGAGGACAACCTTGTTTGCCTGCGGATCAATCTGGTCGATCTCCGCCTCGACGTAATCGACTCCGCGCGGAATGAATTTACGCCTGGGTTTGACCACATCGCGCTCCGAGTAAAGGCCGAAGGGCAGGAAGAGGAATCCCGGCTGGTAGTAGTGCGTCGCATACTGGTCCACCACCGTGATTTTCCACTGGCCGGGACTGATCTTTTTCCGCAGGTGATTGGCCATCATGGTGCCGGCCGTGCCGGCGCCGAGAATCAGCAGTTTTTTCATGGTTTTTCGCCTCCTCCGAGGAATTGTTCGCGCAGGAATCCGATCATTTTACGGACACGCTCGTCTTTGAGCTGATAAAGAATCTTTCGCTCCTCGCGCCGGCGTTCCACCACGCCGGCCAGGGCGAGCGTTTTCAATTGCTGGGAGATGTTGGAGAGTTTCCCCCCGCCGACCGCTTCCATGATTTCATGAACGCAGAATTCGCCGTGGGCCAGCAGACAGATGATACGGAAGCGACCCTTGTTGGAGATCAACTGGAAAAGGCCCACCACCCGGCTGCAAACGGCGTCGTTTCTCTTAAAATAATCTCTAATCTTACGCATCGAAGTGTTCATATGTTTAATAACTCTTAAACTGTTAAACTATTATTAACATATTATCAATTTATTTTATTCTATGTGTAACAGTTTTTATACATTCTAATATCTAATTGAAGTCCTCCTTGTCGGCAAGCGACCGGAATGCTCAATCGAAGGTAACGACTGGCAAATTGCGAATTGGGTCAGATCTCAACATTCTCGACTGAGCGTCCGGGGTCGATGACGATGACGAGGAGGAGGAGGACGACGATCGGGTTCCGGTTCCGCCGCGCTGAGTGACGCCAAGGGCGTCAGCTCATACCAGCCTGGGGCAATGCCCAGTATGTGGTTAGCGCCTGCCCGCGGTTGTAGCGGCGGACATCTTGGCTGCCGTAGAGGGCGGCATCTTGCCGCCCGGATTCGTATTGCGAAGCCGGAAGCGCGGTGCTGATGCCCGCACTGGAAACTCGTCCGCCGCCTGCCACGATTTGGCTGCGACTCACGCCTCCGCCAGGGCGCGGTTGATTCGCTCGATGGCTTCGTCGATTTCCGCCGGGCTGGCAAATCCGATCACGACGGCATCGACCAATCCGGATTGCATGACAAATCGAATCGACCGCTCGCGGTCCTCCGGATTCTTGAAGTCGCCGTTCCCGATCAGTTTCATGCCGATGACGCCCCGGCCCTGAGCCCGCATGGATTTGATTTCTTCGACCACTGCAGGCACATCGCCCGCTTCGTCCCATCGGTAGGTCGCGCCATCCACTTTATGCCCCATCGGATTGAGGCGAACGAGGTGCACCTCGACCCAATTCACCCGGGTAGCCCGCGTCAAGGCCGGCAGGCCATGGCAGGAAACGCCCTTGGCGCGGATGATCTTTTTCTCCTTGGCCTCTTCCAGGGCATCCATGACCCGACGGCGCTCATCGTCCCAGGTATGCGTGGTCGCGTAATGACACAGGAGGCTGTCGATGTAATCCGTGTTGAGTTCCTTGCGAAAACGGTCGATGACCTCCCCGGGTTTTTCCGGGGCGCCCGATATCTTGGTTTGAATGAACAGTTTCTCGCGCGGCAGGCCTTTGATGGCGTCGCGAATCCAGTCATGGGTTTTGTAGCTCTCGGCGGTGTCGATATAGGTGATGCCCTGATCGTAGGCATGGCGGACGAGCCGATTGAAGCCTTCGCGACCGAGCGCGCGCTGGACTTCACCGCTGTTGCTGCCCGTACCGATGCCGAGGCGGCTGAGTCGGATCCCCGTTTTGCCCAGGGTCACCTGGTCCAGGGCGGTTCGCTTCCTGGCGGCGCTCGCGGGTTGCAAATCGAACGAGGGGGTCATCGCCGCGCCGGCGAAAGCTGCGGACTTTATCAGGAATTGCCGGCGATTGGTGCGCGAGTTCATATCGCTTTGCGGTGTGCGATCTCAATTCGTCCGCCGCTTCGCCGCGCGACTTTTCAAGCTGCCTGTGAGCGTTGCACCGAGCGCGTCAGACCGGACTCGCTCGCCTTCAGGACCTGCGCGGTTCGGGCGGCGTACGAATTTCAAGACATATCATCGCGTGACGGGCGGTCGCTTGCTTTACGTCTTTTGGCAAAGTCCGGGCGGATATTGGCACCCGGATGAAGCGCGCCAGGGCGGTCCCGGCCGGGAAAATCGTCCGGCCCGCCCGTTGATTGTTGCTCAAAGAGGCAAGGTGACGCCAATCGTTGTGCCGCGGCCGGGACTGGATTTGATTTCGATGCGGCCGCGATGCGCCTCTACGATGCGGGCCACCACGGCCAGTCCCAGGCCGGTTCCCTTCCGCCGGGTGGTCTTGAAGAGGGAAGTGAAAGCCTGGGCGCGCTGCTCCCGGGTCATGCCCTGGCCGGTGTCTTTGAATTCGACCAGCACGTGCGTGAGATTGCCGCCGTCCTCCGGCGAAGACACGGCGCGCGAAATGATGATCAGCTTGCCGCCGTCCGGCATGGCTTCGACCGCGTTGAGAATGAGGTTGAGGAAAGCCTGCTCCAGTTGCTGCGCGTCCGCCATCACCGAAGGCAGATCGGGCTCCAGCCGGTGAACGACCTGGATGTTCTGCTGGGTGAGTTTGTGCCGCGTCAGCAGGCCAAGCTCCTCGATCAACTCGTTCAAATTGACCGGCACAAACTCCGGTTCCGAGGTCCGGGCAAAGTCGAGAATCTGCTCCACGATTTTGTTCAGGTGCTCCATCTTCTCTCCCATAATTTCCGCGTCCCGGGCCCGCGGGTCGCTCCGGGAGAACCTCAGGTCGAGCGAGTGATAAAGCATTTTCATCACCGTCAACGGATTGCGGATTTCGTGGGCCACTTCGGCCGCGAGCAGACCGAGGGCGGACAGTTTTTCGTTCTGGCGCATCTGTTCCTCGACATCGACAATCCGCTCGTAGAGCCGGGCCTTTTCGATGGCGATGGCGGACAAATCCGCCAGCGCGGAGAGGATGCGGATTTCCTCGTTGGAAAAAACGTGGGGCCGGCCGGTATAGACGCTGAGCGTGCCGATGGCCTGCCCCCCGAAGACCAGCGGCACGCCCAGCAGGGAAACCAATCCCTCGCGCCGCGCGACCTCGACGTTTTGATAGCGGGTGGAGGTCTGGACGTTTTCCAGTTGCAGCGGTTTCTTGCGGCGCACCACGATGCCCAGCAGGCTTTCGGCGACGTTGAGCCGCGGTTTGCGAAGATAGGCCGCGCCGGCGCCGCAACTGGCGCGCAATTCGAGCCCTTCGCGGGTCTCGTCCAGGAGAAGCAACGAAGACATTTTGCCGGCCATCAACTGGCAGGCTTCCCGCGTGATGACCTTGAGCGCGTCGTCGAGATTGAGCGTCGAGTTGATCGTCTGTCCGACGCTGACCAGCGACTCGAACAACCGGGCCTTGAGGCGCAGTTGTTCGTAGAGCCAGGTGTTGTGAATGACCTTGGCGGCCTGAACCGCCAGTTCCTGCAACAGTTCCTGGTCTCCGGCGCTGAACGCATTCAACCGGTCGGCATCGACGTTCAACACGCCCCGCACCACGCCGTTGACCTCCAGGGGAACGGCCAGTTCGGAACGAACATTTTTTCGCAGGGAAATGTAACGCGGGTCCCTCGAGACGTCGCCGACCCGCGCCGGTTTGGCCGCGCGCGCGACCCAGCCGGTGATTCCTTCGCCGAGTCTCAGCTTGAGTTTCGACGCGTGGGTGGGCAGGCCGTGGGACGCTTCGATTTCGAGGAAGCCGGTGGTCGGATTGAACAGCGCCACCGAACCGCTGGAAGCGCGCATCAGGCGCACCGCCTCGCCGAGAATCAATTGCAGCGCTTCGCGCGGATCGAGCGTCGAGTGAATGACGTTGCTGACCTGATACAGCAGGCGAAGCCGTTCATAGCGGGCTTGCAGTTCGGCCAGGTCGTCGCTCATGGTTTGGTTTTCAAGTTGTCCGGTTGCAAGACTGTCAAGTTATCAAGTTATCAAGTTTTCAGGTTGTCAGGCGCACGGCGGCGGCCATCCCTGATAACCTTAAAACTTGAAAACCTGCAACTCATCTCCTGCAACTCATCTGACCCGCGCCGTCAACCAGATGCCGGCGCTGCCGAAAAGGACGTTTGGCAGCCACGCCGCCACCAGCGCCGGCGCCAAACCGCCGGTGCCCAGCGCCATGCCGAACCTTTGTAGAACGAAATACCCGAAGCAAATAAAAATGCTCGCTGCGACTCCGACGAAGACGTTGCGGCGGCCCGAGGGCGCGCCAAAGGGGATGGCAATCAGCACGACGATCAGACAGGTCCAGGGCGCGGCCAACCGGGCGTACAACTGGGTGTCGAGCAACGCGCGGGTGGTCTGCCGCAGGTGGGGATGCAACCGTTTGTAATTGAGGATTTCCGAAATGGACAACTGCGCCTTTTTCGCGGCCTTGATGCTGCTGAGCTGGCTGATCTTGATTTCGCTTTTGATTTGTTCCGACGTCTCGGAAAACTCCGCCACGGCCAGCACGTTGGTTTGTTCCCACACTTTGGGCGAATCGGGCGAAGGATCGGGCACGGACACGCGAACGTTGAAAAATGTCCAGACGCCGTTGCTCAGGACGCCGCGCTCGGCGATCAACTGCCGGCGCGAACCGTCCGGCAGCCGCCATTCCACGTACGGCTGGATCATCTCGCCGGTTTCGACATGGTAAGCGCGGATGCGCCAGAAGCGGTCGTCGCCGTCGTTGCGAAACTTCAGATCATTCTGCCAGGGGCCCTCGGCGGAGTCGGCGGGAGGGGAGGAATGTTGCTTGCGGACTTGCTCGGCGAGTTCTGCGCTCCGGGGCGACCAGTGCTCGTTCAGTTGATAGAGGAGCAGGCTGAAAAGGAGTCCGACCGCCCAATAAGGCAGGCACAAACGCCAAAGGCTGACGCCGGCCGCTCGCATGGCGGTCAGTTCGTGATGGCGCGCATGGTTCGTGAGCGCGTAAAGAAGAGCGAGCAGCAGCGACACCGGCAGCACAATCTCGCCCAGCATCCCGGGGATCTGGAGCAGGTAAAAGTGGGCGATCTCGACCGCGTTCAGTCTCTCCTGGTGGAACTCATCCAGTCGGTTAAAGAGGTCGAATGAAATCCAAAAAATCAAAAAACCGCCCAGACAGTAGCCGAGCGGAACGAGCAGTTCGCGCAACAGGTAGCGGTCGAGCAGACGCATCTGCGCCGCAGACTAGCCCGGCCCGACGGGCAAAGCAAGCGACCGCCCGAAACGGTAGTGCCTTAATTTGAAAACCGATTTCCAAGGAGGTGCCGGAATTCGGTTGCAAAACGTACACATATGTCGGACACTGTCCGACATTCAAAAACAAAACAAAATGAATGTCCAAGATGGGCCGTCCACCTTTGCCGAATGGGTATGCTCGGACTTTTATTGCTCAGTTACCGCTCAATGCTTCAGAGTTGAAAGTTATTGACAAGGCATCCAAGTCGGCAGGCACGGATCTCTAAATGGATGCGAAAAACGCTTCCGGAAGCCGCTGAAGCGGCATAGTTTTGACATTGGAGCCAGAGGGGATTGACGCTGTTTTAGGGGACCTTCCGTGGCTTCTTTTCCCTTTCGACTGAACCGCCGGGATGATTCCTTGTCTGAGGAATTGAGCAATGGCCAGGTCGCATTTCAAGAGTTTCACAGAAGCGACGCAAACGAGCGCGCTGATGGTCTCCGTTCTTTTCCTGGCGGAAGTGAGCGAGCTGCTACTGCGGCGCGAGAAGGGTTTCACACTCGCCGGCTTCGGAATCGTGCCGCGCACGGTTCCCGGTCTGGTTGGCATCGCGTTCAGTCCCTTGCTCCACGCCAGTCCGGCCCACCTGCTGGCCAATGCGCTGCCGTTGTTTGTTCTGCTGGTGCTGTTGTTCTGGGACCGGCACTATTATCCGGTCCTCACGCTGTGTTCGATCTGGTTTTTCAGCGGGCTGGGCACGTGGCTGATCGGGCGGGGCTCCGAGGACGGACGGCCCATCGTTCATATCGGCGCCAGTTCGATCATCTTCGGGCTGGTGGCCTATCTGATCGTGGCCGGATTCATGATGAAGAGCTGGCGCTCGGCTATCGTCGCCTTGCTGGTCTTCATCTGTTTTGGCGGGATTTTTTACGGCGTGTTGCCGCACGCCGGCCCGATCTCCTGGGAGGGACATTTGTCCGGCGCGCTGGCGGGAGTCTGGGCGGCAAAGAGGAACCACGAATGAACACTAACTAACACCAATCCACTGGGCGCGGCGTGACGACGACCCTGGATTCAAGTCGGCCAAGATGGCGCCTTTCTCTGAAGCTATTCGTGTCGATCAATGTCCGTTGAGCCCGCGGATCACGCGAATCGACGCCAAAGAAACGGAGTCTCAAAATGCGGGATCCGCCCACCCACAACTGACAATCAACAACCGACTACACCTTCCCTATTGCTTCGGGATGGTCGGCCTGAAGGCCTCCATAAATTTCAGCATCGCCCGCACGTCGTGGTAGTTGGCCTTCCAATTGTGCGCTTTGCCGGTGCTTTTGAATTTGCCTTCTGCGGTCACCGTGTCGAGCCAGACGCCGTCGGACGGGTCGGTCATAAAGTTGGCGACGAAATCGAGGAGTTTCTTTGCCGCCGCGTTCGTGGTCGTAACCGTATTTGAGCGCGTGATTCAGGTGCGCGTAAAAATGGTCCCAGGCAGGCGGGGCGCCCAGGACTTTCTGGGCGCGAATCATCAGCCAGGCGAACTCGACGTTGTGGCCGTAGGAAAGCCCGGCGCTCTTCGGATCGGTAACTTCCTTCCAGTCGGGCTGGCGGTGGAAGCAGGATTTCCCGGGATCCTTCGGGTAAAAATAGGTGGCGTTCAGACGCAGGCATTCCTCCAGCGAACGCTTGATTTCGTCGTCGAGCGTGACCTCATACAACTCGGTCAGCGCCTCCATCAGATGCAGGTGCGTGTTGGCGCTTTTGTAGCCGGCCACTTCGACGATCGCCTCCGGATCCGGTTTCATGATGGGCGTCCAGTCGCGCGTGAAGTGCTCGAACCAGCCGCCGTTTTTCGGGTCGTGCGCGCGCTTTTGCACTTCATGATAAAGGTCCATCGCCCGGCGCAGGGATTCTTTGTCGCCGCTGGCGCGGTAGTATTCGACCAGCGCGTACAGGACGAACGACTCGCCGTAGAGGATTTTGCGGTCGTTGAGGACCTTCCCGGCGAGGTCGGTGGTCCAGAAATAGCCGCCGTTTTTCCGGTCGAGGAAATGATCCATCAGGAAGCGGTAACCATGCTCCGCTGCTTTCAGATAGTTCCGTTTTTCGTCGCCGTAACCCCGGAGATGGACGCGACAAAAGGTCCAGATGAGCCGGCTTTGCGTGACCAATTGCTTTTCGGTGGCGGCGCGCCGCCCCTGCACATCGTCGGCGAGCACGTATCCGCCGTTGGTTGTATCGAGCGTCGTGTCGTGCCAGTAGGGCAAAATCCTGTCGCCAAGGTCCTCCCTCATGTCGGCGGCGTAGTTGGCCAGGTCCCTGGCCAGGGCCGGACCCGTCGCCAGCAGCAGCATCAGCGCGCAAAGGCCGATCGAAGCCGGACCCGACCGATGGACGCAAAGCGACTCATGAAATGAGGCGGTGGTTTTCATCGCGCCAAGCGTTCCATTTCCTGCGCCTGGCTACAAGACTGTTCTGGCTCCAACACGAGGCAGGCGTCTCGCGCGTCGCGCCTGCCGCTCCAAAATTCCTTTGCGGGCTGCTAGTCCACGTTGGGAATCCAAATCAGGTCCGAATTGTTCGTGCGGCCCTTGTTGGTCTTGAAATCCCAGTATTCGGTATTGCGAAATCGGGCGGCGTGACCGTCGAGGAGCGTGAACTGGGCGCCTCTGTTGTGCAAGTTGGTGTGGACGTTGTTCTGCTGAGCCACCGCCGCACGCTTGCCGTTGTCGAACAACCAGACCACCTGCGTTGGCCGGTTGATGGTTGAATGGCGGACGGGCGTATTGTTGGTGCCCGTCCCGTTGACATGTTCGTTGAGGCAATAGTGGAACAGATTGTTTCCATTGCTACGATTGGTGTTCGCCGGGCAGATCCAAATTGATTTCTCCGGCGATATGCTGGCGTTGGTGCGCCAGGGCAACTCGTTGTAGGCTTTGATTCCCAGCACGCGGGGCAGGTCGATATACCAACCTGAATTTACCGACAGACCGTTGGGCGATCCGTCGGGCGGCAGGAAATCATTGTTGTCCGCCACATAAAGCTGGGTGGCCAGTCCCCATTGCTTCAGGTTGTTCAGGCAGGCGATGCTTTGCGCCTTGCTTTTGGCTTTGCTGAACGCCGGCAACAAAAGGCTGGCCAGAATCCCGATGATGGCGATGACGACGAGAAGTTCAATCAGAGTGAAAGCCGGCCTTTTGCTCATTTCGTTGTGCACTACTGCGTAGATTACCGGATGCTTCAGGTTTGCCAATGTTCAATTATTCACCGTCGAGGTGGTTCCTCCATCACTGCCGCGAACCGCAGCCCGCGCGTGCTGACCCGCAAATCCGGAAAATCGAACCGCTCCATCAGCGCTTCATAAATCGGCACGCCGGTCAGGATCACGTCGGCGCGGTCCGCCGGCAGGCCGGCAATTTTTTTTCGCTCGGCAAGCGGCAGGCTCCACAGCCGTTCGCGTTGCAGCCGGACTTGCGTTCGCGTCAAACGCAAAGCCTCAATCTGATCGCGGTCGAATTTCACCGAGCCCAATTCGATCCGCGCCATGATGCTGGTCGTGCCACCGGTGCCCACGAGTTGGACCGCGCGAGTGGAAAAAGCCCGCAATTCGGACTCGATAACCGGACGAACCTGTTGCTCCAAAAAATCGTCGATCAGGGCGCGACAGCGTTCCCCGTCCGTGGCGGTCGGTAGATCCGCGTGCGGCGAGCGCTCCAGCAGCCGCACGGTGCCGAGAGGAAAGCTGTGGCGAAACTGCTGCTGCTCGCCTTCACCGAGAATGAACTCGGTGCTGCCGCCGCCGACGTCCACAATCAACAGCGGTTGGCCGGCAAAGACGGGGTCGGAAACGACGCCGCGAAAGACCCAGTCGGCTTCTTGCGCGCCGGAGATGATTTCGACCGGCAACCCGGATTCCCGTTCGAGACAGATGACGAGTTCGTCCGGGTTGACCGCATCGCGCGCCGCGCTGGTGGCGATGACGCGGGTCGCCGCTGCCCCCAGGTCGCGCGCTTCCGCCGCGTACGCCGCCACGACCCGTGCCGTGTGCCTGATGGCGGCCGGCTGCAGGCGACGGCTTTCGTAAAAGCCGCGGCCGAGCCGGGTCTGCTCGCTCCTTTCCACGAGCGGTTCAACGCGCCGGCCCGAAACGTCGGCCACCAGCAGTTTCACGGAATTGGTGCCGACATCAATGACGGCGCAGCGAATGAATCCGGGAGACGGCGCAGGAGACCGGGAAGGACGCGCGGACGCTGCATTGGCCTGTTCCATTGTGCCTGGGGTTGGTTTGCCAGCTTTAGAGATGTTTGCGGGCCAGCACCGCGCCGCCGGTGATGCCCGCGTCGTCGCCGAGCTTGGTGGCGATGATCTCGATCCCTTTGGTCGTGCCGGGCATGGCGTAATCCATCGCGGTCTCCACGATGATGGCCAGCATTTCGTCTTCCAGTTGCTCGATCAACCCGCCGCCGATCACGATCACTTCCGGGTTGAACACGTTGATCAGATTGGCCGCGGCGACGCCGGTGTATTCGGCGGCTTCTTCGATGACGTGCTCGACAAACTTGTCGCCCCGTTTGATCGCCTTGCGCAGATCGCCGCTGCGCAAGTCCTCCAGCTCCGGCCCGAGCATCTCGGTGAGGATCGTTTTCTGGCCTTCCTTCACGGCTTCCTTGATCCGGCGGAAGATGGCGGTGCGACTGGCCAGCGCTTCGAAGCAGCCCTTGTTGCCGCAGCCGCATTTCGGTCCGCCGACTTCGAGCACCATGTGTCCGATCTCGCCCGCCGTGCGATTGAAACCCGAATACAATTTGCCTTCCAAAATGAGCCCGCCGCCGATGCCCGTGCCGAGAAAAATGCCGACCACGTCTTGCGGTTTCGCTTTCAACTCGACTTCGTAAACACCGAGCGTGCACACATTGCAATCGTTCTCGAGGAAAACCGGCGCATCGAGCTGTTTGTCCAGTTCCTTTTTCAAGGGCACATCGTTCCAGCCGAGATTGGGCGCAAAGATGACTTTGCCGGATTCCGAATCCACCGCCCCCGGCGCGCCGATGCCAATGGCCTTGACTCGCTTCAGGTCGAGGTCGCATTCATCCACGGCCTCGCGGACGCAGCGGGCGATGCGCCCGATGACTTCGTCGGCGCCGCGGTCGGGCTTGGTGCTGACGCGGGCGCGGCCGATGCATTCAAATTTCTCGTCGAACACGCCGGCCAGGATTTTCGTGCCGCCAAAATCGACGCCGACGACGCAGTTGTTTTTGTCATTCTCGCCGGGCATGGTGAGGGGCTGGTGGAGTGGTCATGGCGGGGGGGTTCACTTGCCGACGAGGACCTGCTCAATTTTCTCCTGCAACTCGGCGTTGACCACCTCGACGGATCGTTCGCCATTGACGATGGTGAGGCCGTAAGTGGACTGCAAGCGGCGGAATTGTTTTTCGACCAGCGCCTGGTATTGCAGAAAGCAATCGAACATATCGCGCGACAGGCCGATGTCCAGGCCGCTTTCCCAGTAATCGAGCGTCTGGTTCTTCGAAAAATTTCTCTGCACCAATTGTTCGGGCGACACGTTCAGGTAAAACACTGCGTCCGGCACGAGGGCGGTGCCGTAGAGGTTTTTCAGCCAGGCCTCGTCCATGCCCCGGACCAGGTCGCGCACCATGAGCGTGTAAATGTAGCGGTCGGCCAGCACCATAAACCCGGCCTTCAACGCCGGCAGAATGATATTCTCCAACTGGTCGGCGAAGTCGGTCGCGTAGAACAAACTCAGAGTGATGTGACTGAGAATGTTCCCCTGCTTGGCCTGCTCCAGTTCCTCGCTGACGAGGGTCGAACGCTTCAGACCCACCTGCACGGTGGCGTGGCCGCAACCTTCCAGCCATTGCACCAGCCGGGCGATCTGGGTCGAGCGACCCGATCCATCCGCGCCTTCGATAACGACCAGTTTGCCGGTCAGTTTCTCCAGGTCCACGCCGGGAATGCCGTGGCCGTAAAAGCGTTTGATCGTCGGTTTCGGCACCAGCACGCGGCGGCCGGCGATCGGGTTGAGCGGGGCGGCGGGGCTGCGTTTGGTCGTTCCCATGCGAAGGGTCGTCATTTCGGCAGAGCGTATTGGGACAAATTGATGCGGGCCGACACCAATTGGCGCACCAGCGATTGCTGCGCTTCCACCCGTTGGTTGGCATCAATGACCAGGAAATTGAATTCGGTGCTCATGGACAGGTATTGCTCGAGGATGCGCCCCTGGAACATGCGAAAGCTTTCGTAGGGATCGGCGGAAAGGCGCAGGTCCATTCCCGCTTCGAAATATTTCAGCTCCGGCCGGCCGTCCAGAATACGACGGAGCGAGACTTCCAGGTCCGCTTTGAAGAAAAATGTCAGGTCCGGCAGGGCGGCGAAATTGTAGATGCCGCGGACCCACTTCGGCGGGCAGCCGCGCACGGTGTCACGGGCGAATGCCGTGTAGATGTAGCGGTCGCACAGAACGATGTAACCGGCCCGCAGCAACGGCACGAGCTGGCGTTCGTAACGGTCGGCGAAGTCCGTGGCATGGATGAGGCTGAAGGTGGTGGCCGTGAGCAACTCCCGCTTTTTGCCCTTGCTGGTCGCGCTTTTGACCAGGTCGGACGAGTTCCATTCGCTGAAGAAAACCTTGAGGCCCTGCAGTTCCAGCCAGCGTTTGAGCAGGTAAATCTGGGTGGATTTGCCGGAGCCATCCAGCCCTTCCACGGCCACGAGGCGTCCGGGAAAGTTCAATTCGGCAAAGGTTTTCATCAAAACGCAGCCACAAAGCTACCGCCTGCATCGGGGATGACAAGATTTTCCACGCGCACGACCTCGCCGGTAGCCGGGTAACTTGCGGCAAGGCAGCACCGGTGAGACGGACCGCTGGCGGGGCATGGTGCTGTCAGCATTATGCAACCGGAGGGTTTCGGGTCCGGCGGATCGCGTTCGCCGTTTGCAACTTGCGAGTCAACCGGAAAGTGTGGCGTGTCTGGACGCCGGAAACGAAGCTCAGCCCAGGCGCGCTTCCTTGCCGCTGGCGGCCGAGGCATAGATCGCATCCACCACCTGCTGCACTTTGAGTGATTCGTCGGGGGTCACCAGCGGTTTTTTCCCTTCGAGGGCGCAACTGACGAAATGGTGAATGCGGTCTTCGCTGTGGGAGACGATCGGGAGGGATAAATGGATGGTCTCGAATCCATTCGGTCCCGGGCGAAACAAGCGCGCGGGATAAAGGGACAAGCCCGCGGCGGTGCCATGCAAATCCACGCCGTACTCCCGCGCATCGGGCGCGTGATGGCCGGCCCAACTGACTTCCAGGGACACGACCCGTCCGCTTTTGAGTTTGAGCAGCGCGACGCTGTAGTCCTCCACATCAAACGGTTTTTTTGGATCAATCGGACTTTTGCCCCAGTCGGTCTCACCGAGGCCACGGGGCCCGAATCGGGCAAACGTCTGGGCCGATACGGATTTGACTTCGAACTCGCCCAAAAGATGCAGGCAGGTGTCGAGCATGTGCACTCCCAGGTCCGCGGTGCAGCCGCCGCCGGAATATTGTTTTTGCGTGAACCAGGAGCCGATGCGCGGAATATTGCTGCGCCACAGCCAAAAGCAACGCGCGTGATAAACCTCGCCCAGATCGCCCCGCTCCACGATCGCCCGGGCGACCTGCGTGTGGCGATTGAACCGGAAATTCTGCGCGACCATGAACGTTCGCCGCATTTGCTTGGCGGTCTCGACGATTTTGGCTGCTTCCCTGGCGTTCAGGGCCATCGGCTTTTCCAGCAGCACGTGCTTGCGGGCGTGCAACGCGTCGATGGCGATGCGCGCGTGCAGATGGTTCGGCACGGCGATGGTCACAGCGTCAATGTCCGGCTGGTCGAGCAGATCGTGATAATCCGCGTAAGCGCGGGGGATTTTGAACCGGTCGGCGGCTTCCTTGAGCCGTTCGGGGTTTGTTTCGGCGACAGCGACTGCGGTTGCGCGGGGACAGTGCAAAAGACTGTTGAGATGGTCGAGGCCGAAACCGCCTGTTCCTATCACCGCGCAACGAAGTCGTTCGGGCATATTTATGGGGAACTACCTGTTGGTCGTGGCTGACGCGTTGCACTGCTTTGTAGGTGTTCCCCTACTTCGGGTCAATGGCGAAATGGGTTTTCAGGCCGGTTTTTTGATTTTCCGCGGTTTTGGCGGCCAAATTCCGGCTTCCGATGCCAGAGGGACCGCCCGGGTTCCAACCTCCCGGCAGGCAATTCGTTGCAAGAGTTCAGTGGCAAGCGGCCGCATCGTGGGAGGTTGCAGTCAGTCAGGCGACAGACCACAACCTTCATTCATCCCGCCGGTTCAGGCCGCGCTTCCTCGCGCGCAGAGGCACCGTCAACCGGCTGGCGTCACCTTTCGATTCGATACAGATGCGTTTTCGTCCGCAGAAAGAATGCCTTGCCGGCGACCGCGGGCGAAGCCATGAACCCATCGTCCAGTTTGTTTTCCGCGAGCACCTTGAACTCGCGGCCGGCGTCGATCACCGTCGTCTGGCCTTCTTCGCTGAAAAAATAGAGGCGTCCTTCGGCGGACACCGGTGACGCCGAGTGGTTGCCCCCCACACGCTCGCGCCAGACTTCGGCGCCGGTTTTTGCTTCGAGACAACCGGCCACGCCCCCATCGTCGATGCCAAAGAGGAAATCGTTCACCAGCAGGAGCGACGGTTTTTTCGGCACGTTGCGTTTCGTTTTCCAGCCGATTTGCAACTGCGGGTTGAGGCCGGTGGTCGAGTCCGCATTGGCGTCGATCACCTCCCCGGATTTTCCCGGTTTGATGGCGAGAATCTGGCCCTGGGACCAACCGGTTGGCACGAAGATCATTCCGAAACCGACCAGCGGCCGCGTGCCGCCCGAATGGCTGGTGCGCTCCTCCACGCGCCAGATTTCTTTGCCGGTCAGCGGCTGGTAAGCGTAGGTGGCCTTTGCCCCCTGGCTGATGAGGATGAACTGATGGTCGAACCTGGCGACGTGCGGCGTGGCAAAGGCCTTGCGCAGGTCCCCTTCCGTCTGCGGTTTGCCGTCCGGCCCCAGATCCTTGAAATCAATGGAGCGATCGGTCTTCCAAACCGTTTTGCCGGTGTGT
>WNFU01005844.1_pt1 | contig 15115 bp, 12 predicted proteins | sample 5400121 | NCBI WGS metagenome assembly WNFU01 (sample SAMN13153360, study PRJNA577476) | soil metagenome | isolation source: 100 cm soil or saprolite under grassland replicate 1 | place: USA:California | collected 2016-06-15
TCTGCCACGGTCTGCGGCGGCCCACCACGCTCGTCGGGTTGGCCGCGCTGGTGAGTCTGGTCGGATTTTTATTCCATCATCGCGACCATGAAATCTTCGGTCAATTGGTGCGGCGCGGGAGTTTGATTGGCTGCGCCCTGATCATGTTGTGCGGTTCGTTGTTTAAAGGCTTTTTGCAGCGAGGACTGGTGTTTGAACCGCCCGACCTGGAATTCCTGTTCACCAGTCCGTTTACGCGGCGGCAAATCGTCTTTTACCGCCTCTTGCCTCAATATCTTTACGCGCTGGTTCAAGGGTTGGTGTTCCTCGGGCTGTTTGGACCGCATTTCGAGCATCCGCTCCTGGCGACGATCTGCTTCATGCTCTTCCAAATCGTTTGCTTCCACATCGCGACGGCGGCGGCGATTTTCGGCGGCACAATTTCAGAGCCATTGCACCATCGCATCCGCTGGATGCTGGCCGGCGCCTGTTTCGTGTTGACCGCCGCTTATCTGCGCGCGGCGTGGGACCTCAGGATCATTCCCGCTTTCGTGTCATCGCCGTTCACCCAGCTTCTCTTCTACCCGGCGCTGACGTTGTCCGATGTGGGAACCGCGCCGGCCGTCGGTGAATGGACGCTGCGCCTGATGAGGACCAACCCCTTCGGGACGCACCCGCTTTGGCCTCAGGCGTTTTATCTCGGCGGTTTCGCTGCCGGCGCCGTGGTGAGCCTGTGGTTGTTGCTCAGGCTCAAGGGCAGCGTTTTTGAAACGTCGCTGGCGACGACGACGCGCGTGGCGGAGAAGCGTCTTCGCCTTCGACAAGGTCGCCGGGTCGCCCCCGTCCAATCCGCAGGACTGCGCTCGGCGCGGCTGCCGCAACTCGCGCTCTTTCGCGGCATTGGCGCGATTCTCTGGAAAAACCTGATGGCCGCGCGACGCTCGAAACGCGAACTGGTTTTGGCGTTGGTCTTCACTTCCATTTACATCGCGTTTCTCGCGGCGATACGCTGGGGGCTCTATGACGCGATGTCGAAAGGGGGCGCGCTCGAGGCGCGGGAAGCGGCGGATTTTGACAGGGGCATCATCCTGATGCTGGGTTTTCTGGCGTTCCTGCTGCAATGGACGTTGCGTTTCGATTTTCGCTGCGACGGTCATCATTGGGTGGGCTTTCGCACGTTGCCGGTTTCGCCGTTTGCACTGGCGCTGGCGGAGATCGCCGTGCCGACCGCCTTTTGTCTCGCGTTCCAGGCGCTCGGCGTTGTCGTGCTGATGTTCTGCGCCCGCTTCGAGTGGCGCGCGCTGCTGGTGATGCTGTTCGCTTACCCGGCGATTGCGCTGGCGCTGAACGGCGTGTGGAACCTGCACTACCTGCTCTCCGCCACCAAACGCGCCGGCGGCCGGGCGCAATCGGCCAGCCCGGTCGCGACGTTGATGGTGGTGGCGCTGTCGTTTCTGATTTTTTATCCGGCCGGTTGGATGGCGATGCGAATCGGCGAACGTTTCGATCCGGGACTCGGCATTCCCCTCGCCGTTGCCAGTGGCATCACCGTCCAATATATCGTCGATTTCCTCCTGGTACTGACGCTGGCAACGCTTTTCCAACGTTTCGAAGTGTCGCGCGATTTTCAATAACCCCATGCCCACCGCCGCTGTCACGGCGCCGGACGCGCCTTCCGGTTCAACGTCGCTTCGCGACAGATTGCTGAACATCTTTGTCGCGCCGGGCGAAGTATTTGAGGAAGTCGTCGCGTCGCCCCGTTCAACAGGCGACTGGCGCCTGCCTGTATTGCTGAATTGCCTGGCGGGCATCGTTTTGTTTCTGGTGGTGGCGGCCCGGTCACCCGTTGCGCCGGGGACGGATGGCGAGGGGCAAAGCACGCTCACTTCGAGCGTCTCGGCGACCCCGCCCGGGGCCGCTGCCGCGCCCTTTGGAGATGCCGGCAGCGAGGCCGCGGCGCGACTGGTTGGGCCATCGGCGATCGTGGCCGTCAATTTCGCCGGAACCTTCTGGTCGGCCCTGGTGTTGTGGCTCGCCGGGCGGCTGTTTTTGAAAACGCGTTTTCCCTTCCTGAAAACGGTCGAGATCGCCGGTTTGACCACAGTCATCCTCGCGCTGGGGACGGTGGTGACCACGCTGCTGGTTTGGGTCACCGGCGACGGATTCGCCCGGCCGGCTATGTCGTTGTTGGTCGGCGAATTCAACCCGGCGAACAAATTCCACCAGGCGCTGGCGGCAATGAACTTCTTTCATGTTTGGATGGCGGCCGTTCTGTCGATCGGCCTGGCGAAACTGAGCGACGTTACCGCGAAAGAAGCGGCGGTGTGGGTGTTCGGCTATTGGATCGTCTTGAGACTCGCATTGATTTTCCTGGCCTGAGACCGGAACTGGAAATTACTGAACGGGCGGCGGCACCTTCGGCTTTTTCGCAATACGCACTCCATGAACCTCCCCCTCTCCCGCCCTTCCGCCTTCGCCAAGGCTACCGCGGACAGTTTGGGCACCCTCTCCCCTTCGAGGGGGAGGGGGATGTGGCCGTGAAGCCCCAATCCCGTCCCGGAAATGGTACAGAATATGTTATAGCTATAACAAAAATTGTACCTGGATTTTTGACGTTTGGAGGCTGGTGCGAGTGCCGGACAGAGCTCGGTTCTGTTCGGGCCGAGAATCACCCTCGCTCACGCCAACAGCCGGGACAAGTTCCGGGCCGCCTCCTCGATCCAGGCATCATCGGGAAGGGCGTAGGGGCGGAAGGTTTCGAGCGTGCCCGCCTGGGCGTTTTGGAGGAGGGCGCGGTGGAGACCCAGAGTAGCGGCTTTGGCGGTGTCAATGAGACTGGCGGAGTCGTTGGCGCTCATCTGAAAGAGGACGCGCAGCTCAAACTCACTGATGGTCTTGCGGCTGAAAAAGCGGCTCGCGTTGTTGAGCGTGTCGCAGGTGCAGATCACGTGGAAACCCAAATGGGTTCCTTCACAGAGCAGCTTGTCGAGTTGTTTGCCGGGATGGGCTGACGAACCCGTATCGTCCAAGGTCATGCTGAACTCGTCCTCGTGCCGCAATCCCTTGAATCGCTCGATGCTATGGATGAACAGGTACACGGCCGGGGCCGCGCCTGCGCGATGAGAGTCAGTTCGTTGGCCTAACTCGTCTGCCAGTTTGGCAAAGATTCCGTCCAGTTCGGAATGGCCCGCCAAAGCGGTCTCATGCGGAATGGCCCGGACGATGTTCTCAAGAAAAACCCGATGCCGCGAACCCGGGGAGGTGACGTCGAGGACGATGAATCGCGCGGTATCGCGTGGATGTTGGGCGGCGAGCGAAACGAGCGAGGTGCCCAACATCGCCAGGGCGGACTCGTTGCGCTGTCCGATGATCAGGAGGTTGTTGCCGTTCTGGCGCTGGAAGACAACTTCGGTCGGTCCCTTGATGGAATTGGGCGCGCCGAGCCAGGCCCGCGCATCGGGCGCCGGTCGGATTGAGGCCGCTTCCAGGAGGCCTTGCAGCAGCCTGTTGTCGCGCACATCGGCGGGGGCATTGCCTTCGAAAACGACCGGCCCGGGAGGCGGTGCCGCGGTCTGGCCAGCCCGCACGCGGACTTTTTTGAGCCACGATTCCCGCTCGTCTTCCGACAGCCAGACGACCTGGAACGGGCTGTTGCCTTCGAGGGCACCGGCGGAGTCGTTGTAGATCGCCTCACCCGGCCGCGAGAGAAGACGCGGCGCGGGATTGTCATCGTCCATGATGAGGAGCGCGTCGGCCTCGTTGCACTGAAGGGCGATGCGGACGACCATTTGACCGAGCGTCGTGCGGGCCAGCGTGTAGGCGCCGCCGAGGGTCTGGGAACCGAGCAGCACGTGAATGCCGAAGGCGCGGCCCTGCCGCACGAGTCGATCGAGCAAAAGCGACGCCGTTTGCGAGATGCGATCGTCTTCGACGAAGAACTCCTGGAATTCATCGATAATCAGAAGCGTCCGGGGAAGCGGCTCGGCGCCGCCGGCTCGTTTGTATCCCGGAAGGTCCTGGACACCGAGTCGGCGGAACAGATCGCCCCGGCGGCGCAGTTCCTCGTCCGCCCGCTCGAGGACGCTCAACCCGAATTCGCGGTCGCTCTCGATGGCGACCACGCGCGCGTGCGGCAACCGGTGAGTCGCGTAGCATTTGAATTCAACGCCCTTCTTGAAATCCACGAGGTAAAACTCGACCTGGTCCGTGCCGCACCACAACGCGAGGTTGGTGATGATGACGTGGAACAGCGTGGATTTACCCGAGCCGGTCTTTCCGGCGATGAGCGCATGCTGGCGGGTGCCCTTGCCCAGGGCGAGGTGTTGGAACTTGGTCGCGCCGGTGCGGCCAATGGCGACCCGCAGTTCGGCGGCGGTTTCCAGAGTCCAAAAGGCGGACTCGTCCGGGGCGATTTCAGCGAAAGGCATTTCCACCCGGTTAAAGTCCACGCTGCCGCGGCCGACCTTTTCCAGAAAAGCGGTCGCCAGATCCGGATCGGGCGGCCGGTCCAGAACCAGGGAAGTTCCCTCTAGCGGTTTGTCGGCGAAAAAGAAGCGGCCGCCTTTGGAGCGGACGCAGACACTGGCCTTGCGGAGATCATCGGGGATGAACTCGGTGGTGGTCGATTTTCTCTGGTCCCAATGAATCAGGGTGAATACGCCGCACCTGGGGCCGCTGGCGATGATGCTGAAGAGACGCCGTACGGCCAGATCGCTGAAGTTCACCGGGAAATCGGCAACCACCAGGAAATGGTACGGCTCGGCGATGCGGCCGGCCTGCTGATTGTACTCCGCGATGGTTGCGTATTCGTTGCGGAGATAGAGTTGGGTGACTTTTTCGATGTGCTCATTCAGCTCGGCCAGTCGCTGTTCGATGTGTTCGGGTTGGGTCCAGATGCGGCGATTGATCAGACGATCCTCGTGGTCCGTCAGGTGCATCAGGCCGGCGAAGCTCTGCCCGAGGTCCAACGGGTCCAGGATGGTGAAGACCACGCGACCCGCCGGCGCGCCGGCGAACAGTCGCAGCACCAGGTTATTGAGCGCGGCGATCACGAGGTCGCGCCCGGAATCCTTTGTCTCAAACAGGATCGAACCGCGATCCGGAAAGGTGAGCAACAGCGGCACGGAAAATTTTGCAGGACCCGGAAGCGTCAGTCGCGGGTCGCGCGGCGACGGGCCGGCGAGTTGCTCCAAATCCACTTCAAGGCGCGCGAAGGGCGCCGCGGAAACAAATTCGCGGGGCGCCTGCCAGTTTTCCCAGAGCGCGGTTCGCCAGTCGGGGAAGAGTCTGTCCGTGGATCCGCGCGCCGCGGCGAAGGCGTCGTACACGGACCGGGTCGTCTCTTTCCAGTCCGCTTCCAGAGCCTGGCGTTGCGAGTGTTGATCCGATTCCATCCGTTTTTTATCTGTCGAGCGGGATTCCTCCAGCCGCCGGCGTTCGGCGCCGGCGTCGCTTTTCAGCCGTTCGACCAGATCGTTGTGTTCCTGTTGCAGTCGTTCCAGGCCTTGCCGGAGAAACTGATCGTTCTTCGCCGTGGCGCGTGACAATTTCTCCTCCAGTCGCCGCATCCGGGTTTTGCGCATTTCTTCGGCTTCCTCCACAGCGTGATTCCAGCGATGATGAAGAGATTCGGTCCTGCTTTCGGCCTGGTTGCGAACGCGTTGGTGTTCCTGCTGGCAGCGCGCCTCCGCCATTTTCGCGCAGGCATCCAGCAGCGCTCGCGCGCGGCCAATCGCGGTGGCCAGCGTCTTCGCGCCTCGTCCGGCCATGAGCCGTCCTAGAAAATGAAGAATGAAAACTGCGCCGAGGCAGGCGACAAAGGAGATACCCGCCTGTGGCCAGGTGAAAGTCTGTCCACCCAAACGAGGCAGCGCGAGGACGGCGGCGATGTGACCTGCCAACAACAGCAGAACCAGCAGCCAGGGCGGAAGCAGACTGAAAAGGAGTGGCAGCGGCGACAGGCGAAACCGGAAGAGTTTCCGACCTGTCTGCGCGAGCAAGGCGCGAAGTTCCTCCAACAGACGGTTTTCGTCGGAAGCCGGGTCCGGTTGGGGTGTCTCCGGCGGCGCAACGAGCTGTTTGCGGAAGGCGGCGTATCCGCGGAAGGCATTTCGGGTCTTGCGATCCAGGAGGGCCAACCTCTCCTGTTCGCGGGCCAACTCTTCCTGGAAAAGTGTGAGGGTTTTGTCGATCTGTTTTTGATTGGCCTCCCGGCCGCGGCTGGTTTGCAGCAGCGCCTGCTGGACTTCATTGATTTGCCGGCCTTCGCGACTTTCTATGATCTTCAAATGATGTTTGCGGGCTGCCGGGTGGGCGCGGAGGAGAGCGGCTTTGCGTCGATGATGGATGGATTCGAGTCGTTCCTTATGGTTTTGGAAGGAGCCATCCAGTTCGCTGATCGCCGCGAGCAGTCGCGTCTCCCGTTCCTTGATCTCCTTGTCGATCTGCCGGTCCAGTCGGGAGGCGTTCAGATGGAATTCCCGTTCCAGTTGATCCGCGCGCTTGCCACAGTCCTGGATGACGCGCTTCAAGCGGTCCAAAAGCTCCAGCGTCCTGTCCAGGCCCAAATGATCGCTACTCACAATCGCTCCTGACTTTCCGGATGACACTTTCGAGGTTCGCGATGCCTGTGATCGCCGAATTCACCGTGGCTTCAAGGGGAAGCATGTATCGTTCCTCGAACTCCCGGCCTTTGGCGTCCATCCAGTACTCCCGGGTGTGTCGCCATCGGATCAGCAGATCTTTGGTGAGCGCTGCCAATCGCGCCCCGTTCGCACTCGCGCTCATACGGCATCGGCTCCAGGAACGGGCGGTTCGGAGATCCCTTTCTGCGGAGCGGCAACGTCGGCGCCGGCCGGCGTTTCGGCACTGGAATCCGCGGGCGGAGACATTTCAGCGTAGTCAGCGAGCGTGGCGGCGGCGCCTTCCAGAAAGGCGAGGGCCTTCTTCATATCGTAGGCCAGTGAATGACGAAGCTGCGTGACCACTTTTGCGTGGGATTCCACCTGTGTCTCGTATTGCCGGTTCCATTGTTTCACGCGATTCAACCTGTTCTCCGCCTCCTGCAGGGCGAGCTTTGCTTTATTGACGGTCATGCCTCTTGCCTTAACGGCCTCCGGCAGGCCGGACAGCCGGGAGGTCAACAGCTCCTGTTCCGCCTGAGCAAGCTCTTTGTTCCGTTGATACACCTGTTTTTTCCAGTGAAGCAGCCGGTCGGTTTGAAGCCAGCCCCGGGTCCGCACGACCTCCTCGCTGACTTCGTCCAGGAGGCGACCGGCTTTCTCGAGATAAACGATCAAGCTGGCCTTGAAGGCGTCCACGGCCTCAATCGACGTGACCTTGGCGGGCTGCGGCATGGCATCAGTGCTGGGACAAATAGTCTTCGATGCGCTGTGCCTTCCGCAACAGGAAAGGGGTGTGTTGACCGGAGATTTCTATGAATTTCGCCAGCGCCTTCATGGTTAGTCGGAACTCCTCGGCGAACCTGGCATGTTCCTGGTCCTGCCAGGTCTCGCCCAGCGCGGTAAACCTGGCTTGCAGCAGGGTGATCCGGTTCTGGAGATCCTGATTGAACCGCTTCAGTTCCTCGGCGAAACGCCGGACCTCAGCGGGGTCCATGACAGCTTTTGACATCGCATTGCTTTCCGTTGCGGGTTGACGCGTTCCGCTCTGCAGGATGCCCGCCTCCTGCAACTCGAGTCCAGGCCGGGGCGGCATCTCGCGCGGCCTGAACGCGGCGGCCGCAACTCTCGGCAAGCCAACCTATCAGAGCAGGCTCGCGCCATCAAAAAGAAATTCGGCCCCGCTTGATTTGTCCGTGCAATCGAGGGCGGCGCGGGATAGCATCCCGACGAACGTGGCACGGCTGTTTTGACCGGCCGTTCGCGCGGCGAAAGTTGATTCGAAGGCCAATTAAATTTGAACCGATTGGCGGGGCAAAGCATCGAACTTTCCGACTAATCCCTGGATTGAGGCACGGGGTTTCGCTGGCCGCGCCGCAAAGGAACTGGATGACGAAAAAAGGCGTTTTGCTTGCCACCGGGCTGACCCTGACCGGGTTGATGGCCGGGTTCATGATTGGCCGCAGCCGCCAGGGTGATCCTTCGGCGTCCAACGCTGTCAGGCAGGTCAGGGCTTCCGATTCAAACGGCACGAAAACCCTTCGAACGCCTGCGACAAATATACCCATTGTTAAAACACCGGAAGCAGCGCGCGCAACCACCCGACTTGCGCCGGCGAACACGATGGGGATCGAAGACGTCGCCGCGGCGATCCAGGTTGCGCTCTCGGAGAAGGATCAGGCCAAACGCTACGAAGCGCTCCAGAGAATCGCAAACGCCGTTGTGATCGCCGACATTCAAAAGGCTTTGGGACTGGCCGATGCGATTGCCCATCGCGATCTCAAGAACAGTTTCATCCAACGGCTCATCTCCCGCTGGAGCGAGTCGGACCCGGTCTCGGCAATGACTTACGCCGAAGGCATCGCCCAGGTTCAACAGCGGAATCAATCAATACTGAACGTGCTGGGTGTTTGGACACAGCACGATGCCGCCGGCGCCATGGCCTGGTTTCAGCAATTGCCTTCCGGCCCGCTTCGCAAACAGGCAACCTGGACCCTGGTCTCAACGATCGCCAAGGAAAACCCGCAGGCCGCGCTCGAACTGGCGCAAAGTCTGAGCTCCGGTCCCGGCGGACAGAATATTTATGACGCGATCTTCAGCCAATGGGCCAGCAAGGACCCCGCCGCGGCTGCGGCCAAGGCGCTCGAGCTTAAGCCGGGGGCGGGACGCGAAAATTTCCTGGGCAACATAGCCAGTCAGTGGGCGGCAAAAGATCCGGACGCCGCCATTGCCTGGGTGAAAAGTCTGCCCGACGGCCACGGCAAACGAGCCGCACTGCAAAGCCTGGTTTACGGACTGGCCAATGCGGATCCCGGGCGCGCCGCGGAGTTTGCGATGTCATTGCCTGCGGGTCAAATGCGCGACCAGGCCATCGGTGCGGCGGTATCGACCTGGGTCAACACGGATTTGCAGGCCGCCGTCGGCTGGGTGCGGCAACTGCCGGAAGGCGCGGCGAAACAAAATGCGCTGAACAGCGTGAGCTGGCAGTGGGCGCAAACCGATCCGCAGACGGCGGCGGCCTACGCGCAGACGTTGCCGGCGGGCAACACGCAATACAATTTATTGGGCACCATCGCCAACCAGTGGGCGCAGTCGGATCCGCAAGCGGCTTTGACCTGGGCGTCCAATCTTCCGTCGGGCCAGGGCCGCAACAACGCCCTGCAAGGCGCGCTTTCCACCTGGGCGCAAACGGATCCCAAGTCCGCCGCCACCTACGCGTTGTCCCTGCCGCCGGGCAACGTGCAAAACAACGTGATTGGGAACGTCGCCAGTCAGTGGGCTCAGGCCGATCCCCAATCCGCCTTGAACTGGGCCTCCAATCTTCCGGCCGGCCAGAGCCGCGATGTGGCGGAGCGAAACATTGTATCCGCGTGGGCGCAGATTGAACCGGAGGCCGCGGCCGCCTACGCGCTGGCCTTGCCGTCGGGACAGCTGAAGAACCAAACGTTGGCGGGCATCGCCGGCCAATGGGCGCAGATCGACCCGGTCGCGGCGGTTGCCTGGGTAAAGGAACTGCCCGCCGGTCCTGCCCAGCGCGACGCCTTTCATCAAGTGATGTATCCCCTGCTCAACTCAGACCCGCAGGCGGCTGCGGACCTGATCCTCTCGCTGCCACCCGGCCAGTTGCAGAACGAAATGGTCGGCCAGATCGCCTCGCACCTGGTGAACTCGGACCTGCCCGCCGCCATTGCCTGGGTGCAACAGTTGCCGGACGGTCACGCGAAGGAAAGCGCGTTGCAAAACATGAGCTGGCAATGGGCGCAGACGGACCCGCAAGGCGCGGCGGAGTATGCAAAAAATCTGCCGCCCGGCAACATGCGGGTTAATTTCCTGAACAACATCGCCTCGCAATGGGCGAACAACGATCCGCAGGCCGCGCTGGCCTGGGCCGCCAGGCTTTCCGAAGGCGGCGAACGCGATCAGGTTTACCGGGGCATTGTTTCGAACTGGGCGCAACAAGCGCCGCGCGACGCCGCGAAGTTTGTGTCTGGTTTGCCGCCGGGCGAAGGTCAGAACAACGCGGCGCTCGCCGTCGTTGGCGCGTGGTCTTCGTCCGACCCGCAGTCGGCCGCCGCGTGGGCCGCCGCCTTTCCCGAAGGTCACTTGCGCGACAATGCTCTGGGAACCGTGGCCCGCGAATGGGCGCAAAACGACCCCACCGGCGCGGCCAATTGGCTCAAGGGACTTCCGCCGGGGAGTTCACGCGACAACGCCATTAACTCATTCGTCGGCAACCTGGCCTGGCAATACCCCGAACTCGCGGCGCAGTGGACAACCGCCATCACCGACGAGCAAATGTGCAACAATCAGATGGAAAACATCGCGCGCAACTGGATGAACTTCGACCAAACCGCCGCGCGCGCCTGGATTGCGCAGTCGTCGTTGCCCGAGGAAAGAAAACAACGGCTGCTCAATCAGGGGAGATAGCGCTTCACCCCGCCCGCTGCTGGCCGCGGACCGAGGCCGCAGGCCGCAGGTCCGAACCACATCGCAGGAACAAAACTCTTGTGCCGTCGAGGAGAGTCGGGAACAGTTCAGGCCCGACACCGGAAGGCCAGGAATCATGTTTGATCACGCGACGCGCCTTTCATTTTGCTGCCTCGGACTGTTGGCTTCACTGACCGTTGCTTCCGCCGAAAACTGGCCGGCCTGGCGCGGTCCGCGCGGCGACGGCACCAGTTTGGAAACCAATGTTCCCATCCACTGGAGCGCGACTGCCCAGGTCGCCTGGAAAACCGAGGTTCCCGGCGTCGGCCACGCCTCGCCGATCGTCTGGGGCAACCGCCTCTTCACTGTCGCCGCCTTGCCGGAGACTCAGGAGCGCGTGCTGCTCTGCCTCGACCGGGGGACAGGAAGAATCCTCTGGCAACAGACCGTCGTCCGTTCGCCGCTGGAAAAGAAACACTCGTTGAACAGCTACGCCTCCAGCACGCCGGCGACCGATGGCGAACGCGTTTACGTCGCGTTTCTCGACCGAAACGAGATCGTGGTCGCCGCCTACGATCTCGAAGGAAACCGGAGATGGCTCGTCCGTCCCGGCCCCTTCGCGAGCATGCACGGCTTTTGCAGTTCGCCCCTGCTGTTCAAGGACACCGTCATTGTGAACGGCGATCACGATGGCGATTCTTATCTGGCGGCCCTGGCGCGCAGGACCGGCGCGACCCTGTGGAAAACTCCACGCGAACACCACACGCGCAGCTACTGTGCGCCGCTCATCCGCGAACTGGCCGGACGGACGCAGATGGTTCTGTCGGGCGACAAATGCGTGGCCAGCTACGATCCGGACCACGGCAGGCTGCAATGGATCATCGACGGTCCCACCGAGCAGTTCGTGGCGTCGCCGGTTTACAGCGCCAAAACCGGCCTGATCTATATCACGGGCGGCTACCCGGACCACCATATTCTGGCCATCCGGCCGAACGGTCACGGCAACGTGACGCAAACGCACATCGTCTGGCGCACGACCAAGGGCGCGGCGTATGTTCCCTCCCCGATCATCGAGGGTGATTATTTTCTGATCGTGTCCGATTCGGGTGTCGCCCACTGTTTCCAGGCCGCGACCGGTCAATTGCTGTGGCAGGAAAGGATGGGCGAACATCACGCCTCCCTGGTGTCGGCCAACGGGCTGGTCTATTTTCTCAACGATGAGGGGGCAACCCACATCGTGAAACCCGGCCCCGAATTTCAGCTCCTCGCCAAAAACGAACTGGGGGAAAAATGTTTTGCCTCGCCGGCAATCAGCGGGAACCAGATCTTCATTCGCGGCGACAAGCACCTGTTTTGTATAGGGGCCCGGTAGCTTCAGCGGCGCCGGCGTGCCGGGCCGAAATAATACCCGCCGCGCAACCGCACGCCGCGCGTCCGGCTCTCGTCGGCGGGCGCCTGGACCCGTTTCTCGTCGAGAATGACGGTATATTTGTAATCAAAGTCCGGTAACTTTACCCGCTCGACCTTTTGCCCGATAAATCGCTCGATAGCCTGCACATGCCGGGCGTCCTCCGCCACCATGAGCGTGAACGCGTCGCCGCTGGCCTCGGCGCGGCCGGTCCGGCCAATCCGATGGACGTAATCCTCCGGGTGTTGCGGCACATCGAAATTGATGACGTGACTGACGTTGGCGATGTCCAGGCCGCGCGCCGCGATGTCGGTCGCCACCAGCACTTCGTAGCGGCCGTCCCGAAAACCGCGCAGCGCCTGTTCTCTTTCCCGTTGCGTGCGGTTGGAATGCAGAATCGCCACGGCATGGGTGTTCTTCCGCAGCAGGTTGCCGATGCGATCGGCGCGGTTCTTGGTCCGGCAAAAAACGATGACCGAATCGTAGTTCACGCGCTCGAGCAACTCGCGGAGCAGATCGCTTTTCTGGTCTTCCGCCACCGGATAGATGACGTGCTTGACGGTTTCGGCCGGCGACCGGCGCACGCCGATCTCGACCGTTTGCGCGCGGCGCATCGCCCATTTGATGAGCGAATCGATTTCCGGCGGGATGGTGGCGGAAAAGAGCGAGGTGTGCCGGTCCCGCGGGCATCTCTCCACGATACGCCGCACGTCGGGCAGGAAACCCATGTCGAGCATCCGGTCCGCCTCGTCCAGCACGAGGAATTTGATCTGATCGAGTTTGCAGGTGCCTTGCTGCAGATGGTCGAGCAAGCGGCCCGGCGTGGCAACGAGAACATCGACGCCTTCTCGCAACGCGTCCTTTTGCCGGCCATAACCCACGCCGCCGTACATCACCGCCACGCGCAGGTTCGTGAACCGCGCCAGGTCGCGGATCGCCGTCTCCACTTGCGCGGCCAGTTCGCGCGTCGGTTCGAGGACCAGCACGCGCGAGGCTTTGCTGTGCTGGCCCAGGTGAGAAAGGATCGGCAGGGCGAACGCGGCGGTCTTGCCGGTGCCGGTCTGCGCGCTGCCAATAACATCCTGTCCGGCGAGAATCAACGGAATGACGCGAAGCTGAATCGGCGTCGGCTCGATGTAACCCATCGCCTTGACGCCTTCAAGAATCGCCGGGGAAAGCCCTAATTTATTAAACGGCATGGTGCAGTTTAACCTCGACACTACAGGGAAAGAAAGCAAAAGAATCGTTGCGCCACGGGGCCATTGTGTATATTACCACCCCACAAAGTCGGAGCGTAGCTCAGCCTGGTAGAGCACTTGGTTTGGGACCAAGACGTCGCAGGTTCAAATCCTGTCGCTCCGACCAGCTCTTCCAAAGGAAGCGAAGTGACGAACGCGGAATGCCTGTCGCCGACCCTAGCGCCGCAGGCCAAACTGTGGCGCGCACTGCGTGACCTGGCGAAGGCGTTGGAAGCTTGCGCCAATGCCGCGCTGGGCGAAGCCGGCTTCCTGCCTTCATCGTCATCGCCGGCGTGGGTGGACGATAGTTGCACTGTGCTCGAAATGGTGAATGAGTTTTTGTTGGCCAAGGCCAGGTCAGGTCGCTCCGACCGTTACTTGAGACAATTGCGAGTCTCTCTTTCCCACTTCGTGCGCGGCCGCGCCCGTGTTCCTCTCTCCTCCGTGACTGTCGCCGACGTGGAAAACTGGCTGGATGACGCCAACTGGGCGGTGCGGACTCAGCGCGGGTATCTCAGTGACGTGCGCACGATGTTCAACTACGCGATCCGCCGCGGCGTCGTAGCGCACAATCCCGCCTCAGCCGTCGAGTTGCCCGTTATCGAGGATCAGAAGCCTCCCGCGATTCATACGCCGGCTGAAGTCGTGCAGGTCCTCGAAGCGGCCAGGGAAAGAGACCTGGACGTGTGCCGTCACCTGGCCGTCCGCTACTTTGCCGGTGTCCGCAGTTCCGAAGTCCACCGGTTGACCGAGGAAAACCTTTTGCTCGACCGTGGAGTGTTGGAAGTCCCGGCAAAGAAGGCGAAGACCAGGCGTCGGCGCTTGGTCACCATTCAGCCGGCGTTGAAGGCCTGGCTGGATTTGGGCGGTGAATTGCGGCCGATAAGCCCGATGACCGTCCGGGCCGTAATCAAAGCCTCAAAGGTGGAGTGGCATCACAACGTCACGCGGCACTCGTTCGTAAGCTACCACCTGGCGCAGTTTCAGAACGCGGCAAAGACGGCGCTAGAGGCCGGTCACACGGAGCAAATGCTTTTTTCTAACTATCGGGAACTGGTTACTGAGGACTTGGCGGCCGAATTTTGGGCGATTCGCCCAAAATAGGCGCTGCGGGTTGTGATCTGAGAAAACGTCGCTCCAGGATGGCCTATAAACGCTTTTCCGAAGGGGGTCAGCTATCCTGACACCCGGCTGCATTTCATCTGGCGAGCACCTCGTCCAGGTCTTCCTGGCGTCGTTGGCGCGCTGCCATGGCTCGCCCCGACATCAGCCAGAGCGCCGCGACGATCCCGCCGGCGATCAGAAGAAAAGGGAGGTAGCGTTTCATCCCAGGAAAAGGGCCTGGCCGAGTTTGGGATTGCTGCCCACCACGTGCACGTTGGCAACGTTCTCGACGAAATGACCGTCCTTGGTGCGCACTTCAAGGCAGACAAGTCCATTGTCCAGGACCTCGGTGACAGTCGCTTCGCAACGCTTGCCTTTGTGCGGTCCAGCAGTCGGCCGGTAGGTGCATACGTCCTTAACCTGGATCGAGCGTTTCACTGGCGCGGTGTGGTTGTGAAGCGATCGAGCAGGGCCGTCAGGAGTTGGACGCTGGTTTGTTCGGTGCTCGAGGTTTGTTTGCCGGTGGGTTGCGGCGCCGCCGCGGTGGGCGGCGCCGCTTGAGGGGCGGCGGCCCAGCCGCGGCTCAGTGCGGTGAACCAATCGAGCCAGCCGGCGGCTGGGCTGCCAGCGGTGCCAAGGGTGCTACTACCATGCAACCAGCCGAGGAATTGGTCCACAAGATTCATTTGGCTGACCTGGCTTCAAATGCCGCGATGTCTTCAGGGAGCCATCGCGGCGCGCCATTGAGGCAATGCCGCGCTGAAACCCGGATGGGCGGCGGGAGTTTGTGTTGTTTGACCCAGCGTTCGAGCGTGCGAAACCCGATCCGGAAATGCAGG
>WNFU01008983.1_pt1 | contig 15112 bp, 9 predicted proteins | sample 5400121 | NCBI WGS metagenome assembly WNFU01 (sample SAMN13153360, study PRJNA577476) | soil metagenome | isolation source: 100 cm soil or saprolite under grassland replicate 1 | place: USA:California | collected 2016-06-15
CAAAGCAATGGCGCGCGACGACAGTTAAAAAATTACAAAAGTTACAAAGTAAAACAGGCTGCCAGGCTCACGTTGCAACCTTTTACTTTGTAACTCTTTTAACTCTTCTTCTGCACTTGGCATTTGTCGGAAACGTTCCAAAATTGGGGGTAATGCCTGCAGTTGCTACAGGTCCAATGATCCAGCGCGAGATCGGTGACGATCACGTTTGCCTGCTAGTCTTCGATCGGCCTGAATCCGGCGCAAACATCTTCGACGCGGCTACGCTCGACGAGTTGAATGAACATCTCGATTCTGTTGAGAATGATAGTTCGTTGCGTGGCCTGATCCTCGCATCGGCGAAAAAGTCCATTTTCGTGGCAGGGGCTGATCTAAAGACCCTGCTACAACAAGCTCAAACTGGCGACATGCGGGCTTTCATTGCTCACGGGCAACAGGTTTTGAATCGGCTGGCAGAATTGAAAATTCCGACAGTCGCCGCAATTCACGGCGCATCCGCTGGTGGCGGCTACGAAGTGACATTGGCGTGCGACCATCGGATCGCTTCGGATGATCCGGCGACGCGCATCGGACTTCCCGAGACAACACTGGGACTTATTCCCGCCTGGGGCGGTTGTACCCGTCTGCCGCGGTTGATTGGGGTCGAGAAAGCGTCGGAAGTGATTGCAAATGGGAAACTTTATTCGGCACAGGAAGCCCGCAAGCTGGGCTTGGTCGATGGGGTCGCTCCACGCGATAAACTTCTCGAGCTGGCGCGGAAAAAGTTGGGCGACGGAAAACGCAAATTGGAGGGGCGAGCTCCCGCGAGCCCGGCGTCGCAGGAGCTCCGCCCTCCAAAACAACGAGGAAACGCCGCACCGGAACGTGCCTGGGAAATCATCAACGAGACTCTGTCGATTGCGCCAGACCAATCACTGCGGATGGAGCTGGATGCGATTGTCGATCTTGGGAAATCGGAATCGACGCAAAACTTGATTCGCAATTTCTTCCTGGCTGAAAAGTACAAGAAAGGAACTTCGAAAGCGCCGCTGGAGAAGGTGGTGCACGCCGCAGTGATCGGCGCGGGCGTAATGGGCTCAGGCATCGCGCAATGGCTTAGTTCGCGCGGCGTGACGGTCATTCTGCGCGACATCGCGCGTGAGCAGGTCGATCGCGGCCTCGCGAACATTGAGAAAACCTACGCAGATGCCGTAAAGCGTGGTTTGATGACTGAGGAAAAAGCAAAAGCAGGCCGCGCGCGGATCGTCGCCTCCACTGCGCCGATGGAATTGCGCGACGTGCAATTCATCATCGAGGCGGCGTCGGAGAAGTTCGAGGTAAAGAAAGAAATCTTTCGTGAGCTGGGAATGCAGGCCGGCCCGAAAACGATCGTTGCCACAAATACCTCCGCGCTTCCGGTCGGCAGGCTCGCTGACGCGACCGTCTCACCCGAGCATGTGATCGGTCTTCATTTCTTCAATCCGGTTAGCCGGATGAAACTGGTGGAAGTCGTTATTGCGAAACAGACGTCGGACGAGACGCGCGACCGGAGCCTGGCCTTTGTGCGACAAGTTGGAAAACTGCCGGTGATTGTGCGCGACACAACCGCGTTTTGTTTCCGTATTTGCTTGATGCCGCTGAGCTTTTCGAGAGAGGCGCCGATGCTGCGAAGATCGACAATGCGCTGGTGCAATGGGGCATGCCGATGGGACCACTGCGATTGATCGATGAAATCGGCGTCGATATTACCATTGATATCGGCAACACGCTGGAAAGGGCGTACGGCCGGCGCGATCACGTGTCCGCCGTTCTGCTCTGGCTGCGAGACGGCCAGATGCTTGGCCGCAAAACGGGCGCGGGTTTTTACAAATACGAGGATAAAGCGCAGGCGCCTAACGAATCGCTTGCGCAGTGGCGCCGGGCGCCCGTTGTAGCCGGGGGCGGTGACCCCGGTAGTAGCCAAGGTAGCGCAACAACCCGGCCGGCGTCACCGCCGCCGGCTACAGCTGATGATCTTCCGAATCGTCTTGCTCTCCTGATGGTCAACGAAGCCGCGCGCTGCGTGGAGGAGAACGTTGTCGATTCACCCGAGGACGCGGACTACGGAATGATTTTGGGAACCGGTTTCGCGCCGTTCCGGGGCGGACCATTGCGGTTCGCGGAGCATTTTGGACTGAAAAAAGTCGTCGATGAACTGGAACGGCTGGCGCAGACTGAGGAGCAATTTTCGCCCTGCGAGATATTGAAGAAGCACGCTCGCGATGGAACGAAATTTTATAACGAATGAAATCACCACTCGAAGCGCCGGAAAAACAAATCGCTGAGGAAACCAGCGCGAAGCCAGAAAAGCCCGCGGCCGCCGTCATTGATACGTCGAAGATGGCGAAAGGCCAGCGGGAAGCGCTCGAGCTGGCGGAAGCGGCGCGCGATCCGCTCGAGGACCGCGGCAGTTTCGCCAGCAATCTTTTTGTCGGCCGTTACGATTTCGATCGGATTTACCCGTATCCTGCGCAGAGCGCGGAAGATCGCGCGGTGGGCGAAGAATTTTTGCGGAAGCTGGAAAGTTATCTGCGCGAACATGTCGATCCGGATGAAATCGATCGTACTGGTGAAATTCCGCCCGAAAATTTTAGAGGACTCGCAGAAATCGGCGCGTTTGGAATCAAAGTGCCAAAGAAATACGGCGGCCTCGGTTTGTCTCAATCCAATTACGGACGCGCCGCGGTTTTGCTTGGGAGCTGGGATGGAAATGTGGCCGCGCTTGTTTCCGCGCATCAATCGATCGGAGTCGCGCAGCCATTGCTCTTGTTCGGGACAGAGGAGCAGAAACAAAAATATCTGCCTCGCGTTGCGTCGGGCGAAATTTCCGCCTTTGCATTGACGGAGCGCCACGCCGGGTCTGATCCGGCAACGATGAGCCTGCGCGCCGAGCCCAGCCCTGACGGCGGTGAATTCGTTCTGAATGGCGAAAAGCTCTGGTGCACCAACGGTGTGAAAGCGGGCGTTCTCGTGGTGATGGCGCGCACGCCGTCGAAGATGGTAGGTGGGAAAGAGCGCAAGCAAATCACGGCGTTCATCGTCGATGTAGACACACCGGGGCTTGAGGTCACCTATCGCTGCCGGTTCATGGGACTCCGCGCGCTTTACAACGCAGTCGTGACGTTCACCGATGTGCGAGTGCCGCGCGAAAACATCATCTCGAAGGAAGGCGCCGGTCTGAGGGTTGCCCTTACGACGCTGAACACGGGGCGACTCACATTGCCCGCAGCGTGTGTTGGCCTTTCCAAACGCCTTCTCGAAATCTCGCGTAAATGGGCAGGCGAACGCATCCAATGGGGCGTGCCGATCGGTAAACATGCCGCAATCGCCGGAAAGATCGCCGAGATGGCCGGCAACGTTTTTGCCATGGAAGCGATGACGTTTTTGACGTCGTCGCTCCTAGATCGCAAGGCGGGCGATTTGCGCATCGAAACAGCCATGTGCAAAATGTGGGCAACCGAGACGACCTGGAGAATTGCCGATGACGCGATGCAAGTGCGCGGTGGTCGCGGCTACGAAACGGCACAGTCGTTGGCTGGAAGGGGCGAGCCTCCGATCGCAGTCGAACGGTTTCTTCGCGATTGCCGCGTCAATACGATTTTCGAGGGTTCGAGCGAAATCATGCGGTTGTTCATCGCGCGTGAAGCGCTTGATCCGCATTTGAAAGTCGGCGGCGCGATTTTCAACACGCAACTGCCGATGTCCGACCGCGCGAAGGCTGTTTTCAGTTCCGGAAAATTTTATGCCGGCTGGTATCCACGTCAGTGGTTACCGAACGGCGCGGGCAAGATTGAAAATTTGCACGCGACATTACAAGGCCATGTCGATTATGCCGCGCGCACTAGCAAGCGACTCGCGCGGGGTCTGTTTCATGCCATGGCGCGGTTTGGGCCGAAACTCGACCGGGAGCAACTGTTGCTTTCGCGTTTTGTTGGAATTGCGACCGAACTGTTTGCGATCAGCGCGACCTGTTCTTACGCGCAATGGTTGCTTGGCCAGGGTAAACCAGCGGCTGAGATTCTCACGGTTGCAGACTATTTCTGTCGATCCGCGCGGATGCGAATCGATCATCATTTCGCGGGTACAATGCGTAACGTGGACAAACGCGGCTACACTCTCGTACAAGATTTGTTAGCCGGAAAACACGAGCTTCTGCGCGACGGCATCGTGTAGTTGCGCGCGTTTCGCGCCATACCTCGCGGAGAGGCATCTGCCACTAGGGACCCCTACTCGAGATGCAGCCTTGATTCTGCTGCGGATTTTTGTTTCGATCGGAACGTGCCTGTTGAGGAGGATGAGGCCTCGGAAAGTAGCATTGCACCAAGCGCGAAAGAAGGGCCAATCGCGTTTACGACAACGCATTGGAGCGTGGTGCTGGAAGCTCAAGGTCAATCCCCCGCATCGCAGGAGGCGTTGGAAAAACTTTGCCGCACTTATTGGCGACCTGCGTACGGTTTCATCAGGCGGCAAGGCATTAGAGCCCAGGAGGCGGAAGATCTTACTCAAGGGTTCTTTTCGCTGCTGCTAGAGCGCCGCGATTTCGACGCTGTCCGCAAGGAGAAAGGACGACTGCGTTCTTATCTGTTAACGTCGCTGAAACATTTCCTCACCAGTGAGCAGCGCCGTGCGATGACGGTGAAGCGAGGCAAAGGACAACAGCCGATTCCGTTGGAAGAACTGAGGGCAAACGAGCGAGTCGAGATGGAACCCGCAGATCCTCTCAGCGCTGATCGCCTTTATGAACGCCGCTGGGCATTGACGCTTATGGAGCAGGTCCTGCACCGATTGAAGGACGAATACTGCACAGCGGGTAATGCCGCGTTATTTGATTCGCTGAAACAACTGCTGCCCGACGAACTGGGAGCACCGTCACGAGCAGAGATTGCATTGCAGTTGGGCATGACGGACAATGCACTTCGACAAGCCTTCCATCGGTTTCGCCTACGTTATCAAGCCTTGTTACGCGAAGAAATCGGTCACACTGTCGCCGTTGCTAGCGATGTCGAAGATGAGCTGCGGCATTTGATCAGCGTGTTGCGAACGTAACGTATGACAGAATTCGGCGCAGTACCTGATGGGGAGCGCGGACGCGACTCTCCCATCATGACCAGCGTACCCAGGGTTTGTGTAAAGTGCGGAGCGGAAATTTTTGCGGACGCACCGGAAGGCCTTTGTACGGCTTGCTTGTTTGAGACCGGCCTTGATCTGCTCGTGGACGAACCTGTAGCTGGGTTCGGCTTGTCCACCCAAGGCGCTGCGAAGGCTGGATCGGCGAAGGTGGATGACCTCGTCCCGGATCGCGTGCCATTAGCGGACAGAAATAAAAAATCGGAAAGACCAAAGACGTTCGCCGACTTTGGTGACTATGAATTACTCGAGGTAATCGGTCGTGGCGGCCAAGGCGTGGTGTATCGCGCGCGGCAGAAAAGTCTCAACCGCACTGTCGCTCTCAAAGTGATCGGGTTGGGGCATTGGGCTACAGACGCGCATCTGAAGCGTTTTCGTCGGGAAGCGGAAGCCGCTGCGAGTCTGGATCATTCCGGTATCGTTCCCATCTACGAGGTCGGCGAACGTGATGGGTCCTGCTACTTCAGCATGAAGTTAGTCGAAGGCGGCCAGCTTGATGAAGTGGTCAAGCGTGAGCCAATGCCAATGCGACAGGCGGTCGAACTAATCGTGAAGGTCGCGCGGACGGTTCAATACGCACACGAGCACGGCATCCTTCATCGTGATATCAAACCAGGAAACATTCTGCTCGATCAAAAAGGTGAGCCGCATCTGACTGACTTCGGGCTCGCACGACTGATCGAGACTGAGAGCACGGTCACGCGCACGATGGAAGTACTGGGCACACCCAGTTACATGGCGCCGGAGCAGGCAGTGGGAAACAACGATGCAGTCAGCAGTGTGACAGATGTTTATGGACTGGGCGCCGTGCTTTACCAACTGCTAACAGCTCAGCCGCCTTTTGCCGGTGGAACAACCTACGAGACCATCAAATTATTGTTGGATACGGAGCCGCGACAACCGCGCCTGTTGAATCCGAAAATAGATCGCGATCTCTCAACGATCTGCCTCAAATGTATCGAGAAAGATTCCAAACGTCGCTATTCTTCCGCACTGGCCCTGGCTGAAGATCTTGAGCGCTGGCTAAAGCATGAGCCGATTCTGGCGCGGCGTATTGGAATCCTCACCCGCGGTAAGAAATGGGTGCGCCGAAATCCAACCAGTGCGCTTTTAGCAGCGTCTCTCGTCGGTTTGGCAGCGACCGCGGGCTGGATCATTTCAAAAAGTGAATTGATCCGGCATCCGATTACAACCGGCATCGCCGTGTTGCCATTTGAAAATCTAAGTGACGAGAAAGAGCACGCGTTTTTTGCCGACGGCGTCCAGGACGACATTTTGATCAAGCTGGCAAAAATCGCCGACCTCAAAGTGATCAGCCGCACCAGCGTCATGCAATATCGCGGTAAACAAAACGTACAAGAGATCAGCAACGCACTGCGTGTGTCGCATGTGCTGGAGGGAACAGTGCGTCGTTTTGGCGGAAGGGTACACATAAACGCGCAGTTGGTGGACGCTCGTTCCGACGTGGGCATCTGGGCCGAGGAATACGACCGGGATTTGAATGATGTGTTTGCAATTGAAACGGAAGTGGCGCAATCAATCGCAAATCGACTGCGAGCCAAGGTTTCAGCTCGCGAAAAGGCCGCCATGCAAGAGCGACCGACCAAAGACCTTGCTGCTTACGACCGTTATGTCCAAGCAACATCTTTCATCGACAACGCGGAAAATGAATCAGGTAAAGTGCAAGCGAAAGACTATTTCCAAGCCATAGAGTTGCTCAATCAGGCGATCGCGCGGGATTCCGCTTTTCTTCTCGCATATTGCAGGTTGGCCGAGGTGCACGACGCACTGTACTTCCTGAGGACCGATCACACGCCCAGCCGCTTGGAGCTGGCGAAGTCCGCGATCGATTCCGCCTTCCGCCTGAAATCAGATTCGGGCGAGGCGCACCTTGCCTTGGCGCGGCACTTTTACTTGGGTTACTTCGATTACGGTCGCGCGCGGGACCAGCTCGCCATCGCCGTTCGCACATTGCCAAACAGCGCACGGATTTTCGAATGGAGCGGGTACATCGATCGCCGACAAAATCAATGGCACGACGCCGTGCGCAACTTCCAGCGTGCGATGGAGCTGGATCCGCGAGATATAAAGATCCTCAAAGGCGCCGCAGGGACCTATCATTTGTTGCGGGATTACCAAAAAGAAAGGCAGGCTGTTGATCGCCTCATCGCTCTCGAGCCAAACTATACCGGTCATCGGCTGGCACGCGCTTGGATTGACGTGAGAGAGCGAGCCGATACCCGAGCAGTGCACGCTGTTCTCGAAACGGTTCCTGCAGACGACCTCGAATCCGCGCGCTTGCGTCTTGATCTCGCTTTGTACGAGCGCGACGCCGTCGCGGCCGAGCGCGCGCTGGCTGTGCTTGGTGCGCGCGACGAGGATATTGCTGACGCAGGAAGGGGTGGAGTGGAATTTAGCGTGGCGTACGAGCAAGGTCTGGTTGCTCGCATGAAACGAGACCTGGCCGGCTCGCGTGCAGCCTTTGGCGCCGCGCGTGCGCAACAGGAGGAAGCGCTTCGCGCAGAGCCTGATTACGGTCCAGCTCTCTGCGTCCTAGGTCTGATCGATGCTAGCCTTGGGCGAAAAGAAGAAGCGCTGCGGGAGGGTCGGCGCGCAGTCGAGCTTGCGCCGATAGCAACAAACTCTTTTGATGGCGTGGACGTCCTTTACGTCTATGCCCTCATCTGTGCCTGGACCGGTGAGCGCGACCTCGCTATGGAACAACTCGAAACCGTCGCCAAAATCCCAGCCGGCCCAAGTTACGGCGAACTGCGTTTGAGTCCGAAGTGGGATTCGCTGAGGGGTGATCCGCGCTTCGAAAAAATCGTCGCCTCGCTCGCGCCCAAGTAAAGCTTCACCACGGATAACACGGATCGACATGATTCAGAAGGAGCGGTTGGGCGCGACCTGAGCCTGTCCTGAGCGAAGTCGAAAGGGGACGCCGAATCTGGCGTCCAATTGTAGGGCGTCCGCCACGGCGGACGCCGGCCAAGAACGCATCCGTGAGGTCCGTGTCATCTGCGGTTTTCCCAACTTTCCGCGTAACAGCCAGCCAAATTTCGCGCAGTACATCAGTGAATGGCTTGAACTGACTTCTCAGGTGAGAGTCAAAGAAGGTCAAAACAACAAAAGGAAAATTAAAATGAAAAAATTAAACATTACATTCGCAACAATTCTGCTGGTGCTTGGCTGCTTTACGCTTTCGCCGGCAGTTAAAGCAGTCGAGGGCGCACCGGGAATCGTGGGTCTATGGCTTGAGCATTATTCGAGTGATTTCGGACCGCAGTTTGATACTTACTCGCAATGGCATAGTGACGGGCTGGAAATTGAGAGCCCCAGTTTCTCACTGGGGCAATGCCAGGGGACTTTTAAACAAATTGGAACCAGGACCTATAAGCTCTTCCATGTAGGATGGCTCCCCGGTGGTGGGCCCAACGGGAGCGTACGCTTCGAGTTGAGGGAACTGAATACCGTCAGCGTCGACAAGAATAGCTTCGACGGCAGCTATGATCAGAAGTTCTTCGACGCGAACGGAAACCTCGTGTTGGAGGACACGGGAACACTCCACGCGACTCGGCTTTCTGTAGATGAATTCGCTAATGACTCAAACGACGCCGCAAGCAAATAACTAATCCATATGAGAGCCTCTTCGGTCATCGTGAAGATGCACTGGAGAGGCTCTCAATGGCTCCGCGGCACTGGCTTTAGTCGCTTCGCGCAGTCTCGCCATTGTTCGCCTTTCCATCTCGATGCAGTTGAAATACGGCTACCTTGGTTGACCAATCATTTCGTCACGGCTAATCTCAACAATGAGTATGCCGCCCGTGCTCACGGAGGCGGCTTCATCTCGAAGCCGCACCACAAAGAGCGAGAAACAAAAAGTAATATCACCGTCGAAAATCCTTGAAACGATCGAGCAACACGTCTTGCTCGATGGCTTCAAGGTCGTGGTCGATCTCGACAAAAGTCGCGGTTCCTACTTACACAACGCCGTCACTAACAAACGGCTCATCGATCTCTACGGATTCTTCGGCTCGATGCCGATCGGATTCAATCATCCGCACTTTGATGATCCGGCAGTGCAGCGCGATCTTCTTCGCGCGGCAAAAGTCAAAATCGCCAACTCGGACGTTTACTCGGAGGGCTACGCCGAATTTGTCGATACCTTTGAGCGTGTAGTCGGTTTGCCGCCGCTGGAGCGTTACCTTTTTATCGAGGGCGGCGCGATGGCGATCGAGAACTGTTTGAAGGCGGCAATGGATTGGAAGGTGCGCAAAAACATGGCCGCGGGCAAAGGCGAACGCGGCACACAGGTTTTACATTTCCGCCGGGCTTTTCACGGGCGCAGCGGTTACACGATGAGCCTCACGAACACCGATCCGCGCAAGACCGATTTGTTCGCAAAGTTTGATTGGCCGCGCGTGTCGTGTCCACACATCGATTTTTCGCTGCCCGAATCGAAGCGCGAAGCGGACGTGATTGAGCGGGAACAAAAGGCGGAGCGCGAGATCAGGGACTTCATCGATCAGCGCAACATCGACATCTGCGCCATCATCATCGAGCCGATTCAAGGCGAGGGCGGTGACAATCATTTCCGCGGTGAATGGCTTCAGAAATTGCGAAAGATTTGCGACGAAAACGACGTCCTTCTGATCTTCGACGAGGTGCAGTGCGGCATGGGTGCAACTGGGCGCAACTGGTGCTGCGAACATTTCAATGTTTTGCCCGATCTCCTGGCGTTTGGGAAGAAGGCGCAGGTGTGCGGGGTGATGGCCGGCCCGCGTATCGATGAAGTAAAAGACAATGCCTTTCGCTTATCCAGCCGACTGAACTCGACTTGGGGCGGAAATTTCACCGATATGGTGCGCTCGACTCATTTTCTCCGCATCATCGAAGAGGAGCATCTGGTTGAAAACGCCGGGAAGGTGGGCGCATACTTTTTGAATCAACTGCGCGATCTGCAGCAGGAAGATCCGCGGATTTCCGCCGCGCGCGGACGCGGACTATTTCTGGCTTTCGATCTTCCAGACGCAAAAACGCGTGAGGAATTTTGGAAAGGCCTTTTCGATCTCGGCGTGCTGACGCTTCGCTCGGGCGAGAATTCGATTCGGTTTCGCCCTCCGCTCGACATCACAGCGGAAGTGATCGACGAAGCGATGGATGCAATGCGAAAATATTGTCGGCAACGGAAATGAGCTCCGACGAAACGACAGCGTTCGCTGTAGCCGCGGTCGCTGACCGCGGGAAGAGCCGCAGCCAACGGCAGCGGCTACAACAATCCTTCAGGATGCAACCTGTATTAGAAAAGCTTGGTCTTACTGACGTAAACGACGGCGTCTTCGATGGCGAATGGCGCGGTGGCGGTGCAAAGATCGACAAGATTTCGCCGATTGACGGGCGTCGAGTCGCCAGCGTGTGTACTGCATCGGACGACGATTACAATAAGGCTATCGCACGTGCGCAGGAAGCGTTCTTGAAATGGCGTACAACTCCGGGTCCGGTGCGCGGCGAGACTGTTCGCCATCTTGGTAACGCATTGCGCGAACTGAAACACGAGCTCGGCCAGCTGGTCACGCTCGAGACCGGAAAAATCATCGCGGAAGGGGAAGGCGAAGTACAGGAGATGATTGATATCTGCGATTTCGCGGTCGGCCAGTCGCGCATGCTTTATGGGCTGACAATTCAATCGGAACGAGCGAGTCACCGGCTGATGGAACAATGGCATCCGCTCGGCGTCATCGCAGTGATTAGCGCTTTTAATTTCCCAGTCGCGGTTTGGTCATGGAATGCTGCGCTAGCCGCAGTCTGTGGCGATGCAACGGTTTGGAAACCTTCGGAAAAAACGCCGCTCACAGCAATTGCCGTGACAAAAATTTGCGAGCGCGTTTGTCGTGAAATCGGGGCCGATCCGGCGATTTTTACTCTGCTCATGGGCGACCGCAAAACAGTTGGCCAAAAATTGTCCGACGATCACCGGATTCCATTGGTTTCGGCTACTGGATCGGTGGCCATGGGTCTTAACGTCGCAAAAGCTGTTCACGGCCGTTTGGGCCGGTCAATTATGGAACTCGGAGGCAACAACGCGCTTATCGTCGCGCCCAGCGCCGACCTCGAGATGGCTACACAATCGATCTTCTTCGGCGCCGTCGGCACGGCGGGACAGCGCTGCACCTCCACGCGGCGCGTGATCATGCACGAGTCGGTTGCCTCCAAGGTTCGACGCAAACTCTTGGCGGCATACAAATCGTTGCCAATCGGAAATCCACTCGACGGTAAGACCGTAATGGGACCGCTGATCGACAAGAACGCGGTGGATCTCGTTCAGCATTCGATCCAGCGACTGAAAGATGAAGGCGGCGAAATCCTTTACGGCGGGGAACGCCTTACTGTTCCGGGCGGTTGTTACATGAAACCGTGTCTGGCGACTGCAAAACCGGATTTCGAAATCGTGAAGCACGAAACCTTTGGTCCGCTGCTTTACTTGATGACATACCGCGATTTCGACGAAGCGATCGCGATCCAGAACAACGTGCCGCAAGGACTGACCTCGTCGATTTTCACGAACGACGTGCGCGAAGCAGAGAGATTCGTGAGTGCGGTCGGAAGCGATTGCGGCATTGCTAACGTAAATACCGGAACCAGCGGCGCGGAGATCGGCGGCGCGTTCGGCGGTGAAAAAAATACCGGCGGCGGCCGCGAGAGCGGCAGCGATTGCTGGAAGAGCTACATGCGCCGCCAGACGAACACCGTTAATTTTTCGAGCGAACTGCCCCTGGCGCAGGGAATTCAGTTCGGCGCGGGCGAGGGGAGCGGAACGGTCTAGATTCTAAGGCGATCGCTGAGCCCTGTAGCCACGGCCCTGCGGGCCGTTTTTCAATACATCACACTTGCTACTTCTGCTGACCGGCCACAGGCCCGTGGGTACAGGAGATCAGGCGCGATTGATGTAAACGATCTCTCCTTGGTAAGGCCAGTCCACCACTGATTTCACCAATCCGGCGCGCACGGGATTCTCGCGAACGTAGTTCCACTTTTGCGAGTAGCTCTCGTTGCTTCGCAAGACGTGTTCGAAAAATCCTTCCTGCCATACCTGTCCCTTTGCTCGGGACAACATTCCGGCCTTTGCCAGCGCTTGTTTTAGCGCGCCGATCGATGGGCCTAATCTGAAATTGTAGTCTCCGCGAACGAATAGATGAACGTGATCAGGCATAATCACATAGCGACCTACTGCGACGTTGAAGGTCTCCTCGGCGCGCTTGGCAAAAAGAACGAACGCAGTGTGAACCTCATCCTTTGCCAGGAACCGCTGTCGTTTGTGCGTGCAGAACGTGACGAAATAGACGGGACTTGTTGCGAAGATTCGTCCCAGACGTGGTGGTCGCCGTGGGAAATTACGGTTCACGGGAAACCTGTACAACACTTTAAACAAAACTGCAGCCGTTGTAGCCACGGCCCTGTGGGCCGTTTTTGTAAGATTGCAGCTATTTCTCTCCAACCGGCCACAGGCCGGTGGCTACAAGTGCGTGTGTTACTCAGCGTGCGATCGTTAGCTCCAGAAGTTCATCAACTGTGTTCGCGCTATCCATGTTCATGATGCACTTCCGCAATTTTTTGCATTGATCTTTGCCAATGACATCGCCGCCGAGCGCGGTGAATTTCACGGCGATTTCTGGGAACATCGACCCGCGTCGAAAACTCTTTGTCGTCATTGGTCGTAATGGTCACGCGGCTCGGCTGGAACTTGGGAAAGAGCGCTTCGAACTCTTCATTCGCCACAACTTTTATCTTGTCCATGATTGGAATCAGCGACTTGTCCAGCACACGGTGCTCTTTGAATTGCAGAGGTGTTACCATTCCGTCCACCAACCCGACGGCCATGCAATAGGGCAGAGAATGATCGGCGGTTTCCTTCGAGTCGGGTCGATACTTGTGTGGATCGCCAAGAATGTCCGCGGCGCGGGCGATCACTTCGACTTTGATCTCTTTCACGTCCTCGGCCTTGATCTTGTTTTCCTTCACAGTTTTCATCATGGCAGTGAGCGGGGCGTGGCTTAGCGCTTCGATCGGGAAACTTTTTATTCCACAATCCAGGATGCGGTAGTGAGACTTCGGTGATGTCGGCAAATCCTTGACCAAGCCTTCGCCATCAAAACTTGCAGGTTGTCCCTTGTATTGCACGTGACCGAACACGGCGAACAGACCTTCCTTTCCATCGATGATATGCTCGGGACCGGAGAATCCTTCTCGAGCAAGGAGTGCACTTTCGGCTCCCATCCGTCCAGCCCACGGATCAACGGTGTTTTTCATGTTGGTGAGTTTGCCGGCAGTGACCGCTCCCGGACAAAATGTTCGCGACGCGCTGATCCCAATAGCCGACACCATTTGTTCGGGTATGAGGTTCAGGACCCTCCCCGCGGCGACCGGCGCGGCAAAGGCGCTTAGGGTGGCGTGATGCCAGCCATATTCGCGGACGCCTGGTCGGCCGATTTCGCAAAGGCGCATTTCAATTTCGTACGCGATGATCGTAGCGAGAATTAAATCTTTTCCGCTCAGACCTTCACTTTCACAGAGCGCGAGAGGGGCCGCGATGAGATCGCTTGGATGACAGGGATCGGCTTTCCAGTAAATGTCGTTGTAATCCATGGCGCGAATCATGTGTCCGTTTAGAAACGCGGCATCGACGGGATTCGTTTTGAAACCGGAAACAAATGCAGTCGCTTTGCCGTTCCCGTCGGACATCGCGCGGTAATGCTTCAGTAGGATCTTCGCGTCATCCTGCTGACTCCCGCCAAGCGCGCAGCCGATCGAGTCGAACCAGAACAACTTCGCTGCTTCAATCGCCTCCGGCGAAAGATGCTCATACTTCAGAGCGCAAGCCCACTCGGCAATTGTGTATGAAAGAAGAGGCTTCGAATCGCTAGGTTGGTGTGACATGATTGGCTTATGAGCTTGATCGGGCCGGGCACATTTTCAAGCCGCTTCTCGCCGCTAACAAAAGCGGACCGATAATGTTCTCGTCTGGTCTGCGGTGGTGAACGGGAGTTATCACATTTTCCGCTAGGCGCGGGCCGAATTGTAGGCCAAAATCCGGATTGCCAAAGCCTTCCGTTTCCTACTCTTGTCGGTGAGTTATGGCAAAAACGCGACTTTGAAGAACTTCCTCTCCGAGCTGAAGCGGCGCAACGTTTACAAGGTCGCGGTCGCGTACGCGGTCGTTGGCTGGTTGCTGGTCCAGGTCACGACACAGGTTTTCCCAATCTTTGAAATTCCGAATTGGGCGCTCAGATTGATCGTGCTCGCAATCGTCATCGGATTTCCCATCGCGCTCGTGCTCGCCTGGGCCTTCGAACTGACGCCGGAAGGAATCAAGAGGACGGAAGATGTCGACCGTGCGACGGAGAAACGGGGGAAATCTCACGGCTGGATCTACGTCGTCGCGGGTGGTGCAGTTCTTTCCATCGGTCTGTTCTTTCTCGGTCGCTTTAGCCGCCGTTGTGGCGTGGCTGCTTATTCAGGCGGCCTCGATCTTGTTCCCGACCTTCGACGCGCCTGCCTGGGTCATGAAAGTTTTCGTCGTCGTTATCGTCCTTTGTTTCCCCGTCGCGCTGGTTTCCTCCTGGGCTTTCGAGATCACTCCGCAAGGAATCAAACGGGAATCGGATATCGACTCGGGTAAATCAAGTACCACGCGAACCGGCCGAAGAATCGTTAGCCTAACCGCCGTGCTCGCCGTGCTCGCTGCCGCGTTATTTATTTTTCAACTATTCCGCTCTAAAATTCTGACCACGACGACGAGTTCCGTCTCATCGATTGCCTCCACCATTTCTTCCAAAAGTGTCGCTGTCCTTCCATTGGTTAACACCAGCGGCGATCCCTCCAATGAATATTTTTCCGATGGTCTTTCCGAAGAGCTGATTGCAGTGCTTGCCAAAATTCCCGATCTCAAAGTCATCGGGCGCAGTTCGTC
>WNFU01005847.1_pt1 | contig 15111 bp, 10 predicted proteins | sample 5400121 | NCBI WGS metagenome assembly WNFU01 (sample SAMN13153360, study PRJNA577476) | soil metagenome | isolation source: 100 cm soil or saprolite under grassland replicate 1 | place: USA:California | collected 2016-06-15
GGTAGGTGTTGCCGTCCGGGTCCGGACGGCCGCTCCACTGATAGCTGATCATCTCGAAGTTCTTGTTGTTGCCGTCGGCGATCAGCGTGGCGGAGTCGACCAGCTTGATCTTCATGGTGATGCCGGCCTCGCGCAGCTGAGCCTGGATGACCTCGGCCTCCTGGACGTTGATCGGGATGTTGTTGGTCGTCATCGTGAACGTGAAGCCGGCCGCCTGGCCGCCCTCGGCCAGCTTGGCCTTGGCGCGGCCCAGATCACGCCTGATCGGTGGGATCGTCTTGTCGTACGCCCAACTCGTGGGTGGGATCGGGCCGTTGGCCGGCACGCCCACGTTCAACCACACGCCCTTCACGATTTGGTCGAGATCCAGCGCGTAGGCCACCGCCTGCCGGAGCGCCTTGGTCGCAAAGGGCGGCCGCGTGTGGTTGAGCTGGTACGCGAAGTCGGCCAGCGACGGCACGTCGACGACGACCACGTTGCGGTCGGCCCGGACCGCGGCGACGTCACGCGGCTGGACGTAGTCCATCACGTCGATCTCGCCGGTCTGGAGGCTCTGGAGCTTGACCGTGTCGTCCGGGATCGGGCGGTAGCGGACCCGATCGAGATACGGGCCGCCCTGCTTGTTCCAGTAGCTCTCGTTGCGCTTGATCAGGAGATGAGCGTCCTTCACCCACTCGACAAACTCGAACGGCCCGGTGCCCGCCCCCCTGGCGTTCCGCTCCAGCTCGGAGCCGCGCTCCTGCACGACCTTGGGCGAGACCATCATGCCCGCGCGATCGGTCAGCGTGGCCAGGAGCGCCGCGTCCGGCCTCTTCAGATTGAGCTTGATCGTGTGGGTATCCACGACGTCGACCGAGTCGATGCTGGCGACCTCGCCCTTACGGACGGACTTCGGCTCTGTTTTCATGCGATTGAAGTTGAAGCGAGCCGCCTCGGCGTTGAAGTCGGTTCCGTCGTGGAACTTCACACCCCGTCGCAACCTGAGGATCAGCGTTTTGGGATCCGGCTGCTGCCAGGACTCGGCCAGGCCGGGTTTGATCCCGAGCTTGACGTCGAGCGTCACGAGCGGCTCGTAGATATTATGGTAGACCTGCCGGTCGATCTTGCTGCCCGAGAAGTGCGGGTCCATGGTGGCGGCCTCGATGTAGAAGCCGACTCTGAGCGTGCCGCCCTTCTTGGGGACGTCGGCGCCGCCGGCTTGCCTCGGGTCCGGAGCCACCAGGAACACACCGGAGGCCGCCGCGCACATCAGGAGAAAGTCTCGTCGCGTCGCCATCGCGTTTCCTCCGAGGAGTCGAGAGTTGCCGTGAGGCGCGAACGAGTATACCCTGCCGGCCGTCCACGGAAATCGGCTGTCACGCCCCGATACGGGAGGGCTCACATGAAGCTTGGGATCTGCTTGCCTCATTACGGCCGTCCGATCGAAGTCGGGCGAATGCTCGAGGTCGTGCGTCGTGCCGAAGATCGTGGGCTCGACTCGGTGTGGGTCACGGATCACGTGATCGTGCCGCAACAGACCAACGTCATCTACCGGGAGGACATGCTGGACCCCCTCGCGGTCCTGCCGTGGCTCGCCGGCGTGACCCAGCGGCTCACGCTGGGAACCAGCGTGGTGATCCTGCCCTATCGCTCGCCGATCCCGGTGGCGAAGCTTCTGGCCAGCGTCGACGTCCTGTCGGGCGGCCGCCTGATCGTGGGGGCGGCGATCGGATGGCTGGAAGGCGAGTTCGAGACCCTCGGCGTGCCGTTCAGGGAGCGCGCCAGCCGGAGCGACGAGGCGCTCGAGCTGATGCGCGCCCTGTGGACGCAGGAGCATCCCAAGATCCAGACGAAGCGGCACCGCGTGCAGGACGTCGTCTTCTCGCCGATGCCGCTGCAGAAGCCGCGCCCGCCGCTCTACATCGGCGGCAGCAGCGAAGGCGCGTTCCGCCGGGTCGCCCGGCTGGGCGACGGCTGGCACGCCAGCTCGATGAACCACGAGGCGTTCCGGCAGGGCGCCGAGACGGTGCGGCGCTTCTGGAAGGAAGCCGGACGCGAGGGCCCGCCGTTTCTGTCCCTCCGCATTCCCATCCTGATCGACGGTGTCCACCGGCCCGCGGTGGACATGGGCCTCATCCGTGGCCGCCACACGCTCAGCGGCTCGCTGAAGCAGATCGTCGACGAGCTGCGCGGATTCCAGGCCCTCGACTGCGGTCACGTCGCGCTGGAAGTTTCGTACTCGACGTTTCCGGCGATCCTCGAGACGATCGACCTGCTCGCTGACAAGGTGCAGCCGCCGCTGGCAGACTGAGCGGGACCGCGAGACAGTCAGCGGCCGACGCCGGCCGTCTCGTCGACGTGCGCGTCTTCGCGGAAGTGTGGCATCACCTCTTCCGCGAAGAGCTGCATCAGCTCGAGCGTTCGCTCGTGGCTGCCGCCGTTCATCGCCGTGCAGAGGATCCCGGCCTCGAGCTCGTCCGCGAAGATCCGGAGCTTGTCGCGGACGGTCGCGGGGCTGCCATAAATGAGGTAGCCGTCCCGTTCGGCCTCCTCGAAGGTGAGCTCGCTGGGCAGCGTGGGCGGGTTCGCGAGCAGACGGCGAAGCGAGGCTTCCGTCATGTACCCGGGGGGCCGCCAGAAGGGCGGGTGCATTCGAAGGCCCACGTTGAACACCCACATGACGTGCTTCTGGGCGAGCTCGCGCGCCTTCGCGTCGCTCTCGGCGACGACGACCGGCACGTTGACGGTGAGCTGATAGCGGCTGGCCTTGTAGCCATAGCGCTCGCAGGCCTCGCGGTATTCCCCGTAGATCTGCGCGATCCGCTTGATCGGCGTGAAGACCATGAGGTACGGGAAGCGGCGCTTGGCCGCCCATTCGACGGTCTCGGTCGAGCCCTGCGAGGGACACCAGACGGGCGGGTGCGGCTTCTGGAGCGGCCGCGGCCACGGGTTCACGTAGGGGTAGCGATAGAACCGGCCGTCGAAGGGGAACGGGCCCTCCTCCGTCCAGGCTCTCAAGATCAGCTCCGCGGCCTCGTAGAAGCGCTCCCGCGAATGGGTCGGGTTGACGGCGGTGGAGAAATACTCGGCGCTGATGCCGCGCACGAATCCTGAGATCACGCGGCCACCGGAGACGACGTCGAGCATGGCGATCTCCTCGGCCACGCGGAGCGGATTGTCGCGGAGCGGCAGACCGTTGCCGAGGATCGCGATCTTCGCTTTGGTAGTCCGGCGCACGAGCATGGCGGCCATCACGTTGGGGCTCGGCATGGTGCCGTAGCAGTTCTGGTGGTGCTCGTTGACACAGAGGCCGTCCCAGCCGAGCCGCTCCGCGTGCTCGAACTGGTCGAGGTACTGGTTGTAGAGCGTCTGGCCGAGCCCGGGATCGTAGTGGCGATTCGACAGCGTCACCCACGACGACGGCGCGTCGTGGTCCATGATGTACGGCATCAGGTGGAAGTAGTAGAACTTCACCCGACGCCTCCCCGGAGACGGCAGAACTCGCTCACCGCATCTGCCGCCGCGTCGGGCTCCTCGAGGTGCGGCACGTGGCCCGAGTCGGCGAACACGCGCAGCCGCGCCCCTGGAATCTCCCTCGCCCACGTCTCCCCGCAGGGTGCGAGCGGCGCGACCTTGTCATGGGCGCCCCAGCAGAGAAGCGTCGGTGCCGCGATGCGACCGAGTCGGCGACGGAGGAGCGGGTCGTAGAGGTGGGGATTCCAGGCGACCCGCGCGAGGGCGGCGCCCTGGCGGTACTGGAGCGCCAGCGTCTCGATCGCCTGGTCAGGCGGCGCCAGGGCGAGCGCCGCCATCGGGTTGTGGAAGACGGTCGTCACGATTTCGAGGATGTCCATCCCGAACAGGAACGGATAGATCCAGCCGTCCACCCGGATGCCGACCGGGTCGATCAGGACGAGCGACGCCAGGCGATGCGACGCCATCGTCGCGACCTCGGCGGCGATCCAGCCTCCGAAGGAGGCGCCGACCAGGTGCACACGCTCGACCCCGAGCTCGTCGAGCACATCGAGGTAGTGGAACGCGAGGTCCGAGATGTGCTCGATCCACTCCGCGGCAGGCGAGCCGCCGTGACCGGGATGGCTCGGGAAATACACGCTGAAGGTCTTGGCGAGGCGCTCCTGGAACGGAAGCCACCGGCCGGCGCCGCCGGCGCCGTGCAGGAACAGGAGGGCCGGGCCTCTGCCCTCATGAAGCATGTGGATCGGCGTGCCACGGATCGAAAGCTCGCGCGACGCCGGCATCTCAGCCGATGAAGAGGCCGCCGTTCGGCGACAGCCACTGCCCGGTGAAGAACGAGCTGTCGTCGCAGGCGAGGAACAGTGCGGTGGCGGCGACCTCCCGCGGGTCACCGGTGCGCCCGAGCGGCGTCCGGGCGATCACCGCCGCCCGGATCAGCGGCGACATCGGCTCGGTCATCGGCGTGTCGATGTAGCCCGGGCAGATCGCGTTGACCCGGATCCCACGGGAGGCGACGTCCCTCGCCACGGCGCGCGTGAAGGCGAGGATCCCGCCCTTCGCCGCCGCGTAGTGCGGCGCCGCCTCGAGCCCCATGAGGGCCGCAACGCTCGACAGGTTGATGATCGCGCCGCGGTTCCGCTGGCTCATCAGGCGGACCGCTTCGCGGGTACAGAAGAAGGTCCCGTCGAGATGCACGGCGAGCATCCGGCGCCACGATTCGTCGGAGAGGTTCTGGGTGACGTCGAGGTGGGTCTGCGCGCCCTGCCCGCTCACCATCTCCATGATCCGCGCCTCGGATTTCCGGCCGATCCCCGCGCGGTCGTCGCCGGGGCCCACGGCGATGCCCGCGTTGTTCACGAGGATATCGAGCGTGCCGAGCTCGCGCTCGATGGTCGCGAACATCGCGTTGACCTGGGCGCTCTCCGCCACGTCGGCCTGGATCGCGCGGCCGCCGGCCGGCCCCTTCATCTCCGACACGGTCTTCTCGGCCACCTCGAGGCGCACGTCGTTGACGACGACGCGCGCGCCCTCCTCCGCGAAGAGCAGCGCAATCGCGCGCCCGAGCCCCGACCCTGCACCCGTCACCAGCGCGACGCGGTCCGTAAGCTTCATCGACCGAGCCCTGCGATCACTCTTCGTCCTCCCCGTGCCGGCGCACCGCAACACACCCTAGGCCGAAGGGTGAGCGAGGTCAAGGCGGCGGGGACGCGGAGATTGTCGGGCTGCCCCCGGCCGACGCGTGTATTCTCGGCGGCGAACGCCAAGTTCAAGGCCGTGGACGAGTTCATCGACACGATCACGCGTACGTCGATCTTCTCGGGCCTCTCCCGCGAAGACCTCGCTCGCGTCGCGGGCAAGCTCGACGAGGCTCGTGGTGTCGCTGGTCGCGGTCGCCGTCAGCGTCCCCTGGTGGCGGGCGCTCGGCCTCATCCGATGACCGCGGAGTAAGCCGCGTGCCCAGCTACGCGCTCGGGATCGACATCGGAGGCACCTTCACGGACATCGTGGTCTACGACCACGACTCGGGACGCCAGTGGAGCCGCAAGGTGCTGACCACCCACGACGATCCCGTCCGCGCGGTGGCCGCGGGGGTGGCGTCGGTCCTCGGAGACGGGCATCTCGAGCCGCGGCACTTCACGCGCGTCGTGCACGCCACGACGCTCTTCACCAACGCGCTCATCGAGCGCAAGGGCGCCGTCACCGGGCTCATCACGACCGCGGGGTTTGGCGACACGCTCGAGATCGGGCGCGAGCGAAAGTTCGAGCTGTACGACCTCAACATCGCCAAGCCTGAGCCGCTGGTGCCGCGGAACCTGCGTCTCGAGGTGGCCGAACGTCTAAAAGCCGACGGCAGCGTCCGGCAGCCGCTCGATCGCGGCCAGCTCCTGGCGTCGGTCGAGCGGCTCGCCGCCGGTGGTGTGGCCTCGATCGCCGTGGTCTTCCTGCACGCCTACGCGAATCCGCGCCACGAGGCCGAGGCCGTCCGGCTCATCGCCGAGCACCATCCCGAGGTGTTCACGACCGCCTCGCACGAGGTGGCGCCCGAGATCCGCGAGTTCGAGCGCGCGTCGACGACCGTCGCCAACGCCTACATCAAGCCGCTCGCCCACCGGTATCTCGCGCGCATGGCGCGACAGCTCGCCGAGCAGCGGATCCCGGCGCCCCTCCTGCTCATGCTCTCAAGCGGAGGGCTGACGCACGTCGCCGAGGCCCAGCGGGCGCCGGTACAGATGCTCGAGTCCGGGCCCGCCGCCGGGGCGATCGCCGCGACCTTCTTCGGCCGCGAGGACAGCGGCGGTAACCTCCTCGCGTTCGACATGGGCGGCACCACCGCGAAGCTCTCGCTCGTCGACAGGGGCGAGCCGCTCACCGCGTACAGCTTCGAGGCCGCGCGCCAGAAACGGTTCATCGAGGGTAGCGGCCTGCCGATGCGCATCTCGACCATCGAGCTGATCGAGATCGGCGCCGGCGGTGGCTCCATCGCGCACGTCGACGAGATTGGTCTCCTGAAAGTCGGGCCGCGCAGCGCGGGCTCGCAGCCGGGCCCGGCGTGCTACGCCCTCGGTGGGACGGAGGCGACCGTCACGGACGCCGATCTCGTCCTCGGCTACTTGAACCCCGAGTACTTCGCGGGCGGCACCATCGCAATCGACGTCGCGGCCGCGCGCCGCGCCCTGACCCGGCTCGCCGAGGCGGTGCGCCTGCCGCTGGTCGAGGTCGCGTGGGGTGTCCACGACATCGTCAACGAGAACATGGCGAGCGCCGCCCGCGTGCACATCGCCGAGCGCGGACGCGATCCGCGCGACTACGCGCTTCTCTGTACCGGCGGCGCCGGGCCCGTCCACGCCTGCCACGTCGCTCGCAAGCTCGGCCTGCAGGAGGTCATCTGCCCGCCGTCGGCCGGCGTCGCCTCAGCGCTCGGCCTTCTGGTTGCGCCGGCCCGCGTGGACCGCGTCGCCACCGTCGGGATCCGCCTCGACCGCGGCGATTGCGCCGTGCTCGAGGCGGCGTTCCACGCCCTCGAGGACGAGGCGCGCGCCGTCATGGCCGACACCGGGCTCAAGCTGGAGACCGCGCGCTTCCAGCGGCTCGCCGACGGCCGTTTCCTGGGGCAGGGGTTTGACCTCGTCGTCGAGCTGCCCGACGGTCCCTACGACGGACGCGACGCAGACGCCACGCGACGGGCGCTCACGTCGGCCTTCGAGGCGGCGTATCGCGAGAAGTTCTCGCTCACACCGCCAGACGTACCGGTCGAGTTCATCAACATCCGTGTCGCCGTGCGCGCTCCCGTCGCGGGTAGTGAAGTCGTACTCCAGGGACGCCCCCGCCGTGGGTCCGAAGAGCCCGTCAAGGGGCGGCGGCCCGCCTGGTTCCCGGAGGCCGGCGGGTTCGTCGAGACGACCGTGTACGAACGCGCCCGCCTCGCGGTCGGCGACCGCTTCGCCGGACCGGCGGTGATTGAGGAGGAAGGCTCGACGCTGGTCGTCGGTCCGGGCGCGAGCTTCGCGGTCGCGCCGACCGGGAACGTCATCGTGACGTTCACTCCATGAAGCCGGGGGTGAAGGAGACACCGTGAGCCGAGGGTTCGACGCGATCACACTCGAAGTGCTCTGGACACGCCTCATCTCGGTCGTGGACGAGGCGGCCAAGGCGATCGTGCGCACGTCGTTCTCGACACTCTCGAACGAGGCGAACGACTTCGCTTGCATGCTGACCGACGCCCGGGGCTACTCGCTCGCGCAGAACACGGGCAGCATCCCCTCGTTCATTGGCACGCTGCCCGCCACCGTCCGCCACTTCCTGCGCGCGATGGGCGCCGCCGCGATGCGGCCGGGCGACGTCCTCATCACCAACGACGCCTGGATGGGCACCGGACACATGAGCGACGTCAGCGTGCTCAAGCCGCTCTTCCGCGCCGGGCGCCTCGTCGCGTTCTCCGCCACCACGTCGCACATGCCGGACATCGGCGGGCGCCTGCGGGCCATCGAGGCGCGCGAGGTGTTCGAGGAAGGGTTGCACATCCCCCTCATGAAGCTCGTGCGCGAGGGACGCGCCGACGAGACGCTGATCGAGATGATCCGCGCCAACGTGCGCACGCCGGATCAGACCATGGGGGACATCTGGGCTCAGGTCGGCGCCAACGAGCTCATGGAGCGGCGCCTGCTCGCGCTCATGGACGACGGCCGGCTCGATGCCCTCGACGACCTGGGCGACGAGCTGTTCGCGCGCGCCGAGGGCGCGATGCGCGCGGCGATCCGCGCCGTGCCCGACGGGACCTACCGGTACGCGATGCGGACGGACGGCGTCGACGAGCCGCTCGACTACCAGGTGGCGCTCACGATCGCCGGCGACGAGGTGACGGCCGACTATACCGGCACCTCGTCACAGCAGCCCCGCGCGATCAACTGTGTGCTCGCCTACACCTACGCGATGACCGCGTACGCGATCAAGTGCGCGCTCCTGCCCGGCCTCGCGAATAACGAGGGCATGTACCGGCCGGTGAGGGTCACGGCGCCCGAGGGGTGCCTCTTGAACCCGCGCTTCCCCGCCGCCGTCGTGAGCCGCGCCGTCACCGGCCACTACGTGCCCGTGCTACTCTTCGGCGCGCTCCACCAGGTCATCCCGGACCGCGTCGCGGCGGGCGCGGGCTCGCCGCTCTGGGCGGTGCAACAGACCGGGCTCCGCGCCGACGGGCGGCCCTACACGAACATCTTCTTCTTCAACGGCGGCATGGGCGCCACGGCCGTCAAGGATGGCGAGAGCGTGCTCTCCTGGCCGAGCAACATCTCGTCGACGCCGGTCGAGGTGGCCGAGCGCAACAGCCCCCTCTTCTTCCACGAAAAACGATTGCGCCCGGGCTCGGGCGGCGCCGGCCGCTTCCGCGGCGGGCTCGGCCAGGACATCGTCATCGAGTGCGAGTCGGACGCGCCGATCGTCGCGTCCTTCATGGCCGAACGCACGAAGTTCTCCGCGCCGGGCTTCGCGGGGGGCGACGACGGAGGGCTGGGCGACCTACAGATCAACGGTCAATCGATCGACAACCGCCGCCAGCACGTGCTCAAGCGCGGCGACGTCGTCCTGGTGCGTACGCCGGGCGGCGGCGGCTACGGTTCCGCTGCCCAGCGTGACCTTACGCTCGCCGAGCGCGACCGCGCGCTCGGCTACGTCTGATGCACCAGGACTCGTTCTCCTCGCGGACGACTCTTAAGCCGCGCCGCACGCTGCCAACTCCCTTAGTCTTCGAGCTTCAACGGACCCCACTCACGAGCAACCAGTAGTCTGGCCAGCCCGACACAAGTGGAGGCAGCTCGAAAATGTCTGACGCCGTCGCCAACAACACTCCAGTTTCGCTCGACGCTCTCGAACAAAGACAACAATCTCTTATCCAACTCTCTAACGACACGGTCGACGAGTTGCTCAAATTCTATGTTCCTCGAAGGAGGTCGTTTCGCCCGGCTCTTCTACGAGCACCGAGCAGCCTCAACTCACGCGCCTTCAACACTGCGTCCATCATGGTTGTCAGTGCCATCCTCAACGCCCTTCGCGAATTCCCCCGAATTCGCGACAGAAATAGGCTGAAGCGGATCACTCACTTGTGCGACGACACCGTCGTCAGATGTCTTGAGCCCCGTTACGCCTACCTAGCCACATCCTCTGAGGCCTTTGGCGATCTGAATCCCTTTGCGAGCTCGCTTCTTCTCAGGGAAGCTTTGAGAAGACCTCACCTGCTCGACGATCCACCACTGACTTTCCGCCTCGCAACCAGAATCGTCCTGGCCTACCTGCGTACCCAGTTCTCTTTCGATTCGGCTCGAATGACGCTCCTTTTTGGTGCCCGGTCTATGTGGTCACTTCCCGAAAACCATCCGATGGTTCAGTTCAGATGCGTGGATGCTGTGGCCGAACTGCTCGCCTTTCTAATCAACCATTCACCCGGCGATAAATGGGTCCGCTCGTGCTTCGGTCATTTCTCCAATAGCGATCTCCGCACTATCTTGGCCTCTGCATCCCAGGGGCAACGGGCACGAGTACGCCAGTGCCTCAAGTGGTTAGGTACTGACTCCCTCAAGACTTACCAATCGGCTCTAACGAGAGAACATCTCGCAAAGGAGACTATTTCCAGCTTTCTCGAAGACCTGTCGACATGGGCGCTCATCGCACTCGACCTAGAGATCGCAAAGCAACATCGCAAGACGAGTGCGGAATTCGATCCTTCGGCTCTTGCCGGTCTGATGGCGATGATCGCAGTGGCCTCACCAAGCGTAGCCCGAGTTCGTCTATTCGAGGATCTGCAACTCCTTCTTAGTGAGCTGGACACCCGCGGCACATGGCCTGTCGGTCGGCCATTCTTCTATGACGAGACGGGCGGTGCCTACCACTCTGTTTCCGTCGAGATTGGTTATGTCATCCTCCGCGCGGTTGGAGCTCTTGACCGCGCGCAGCCTCGTTTGTCCATGAATCGCGTCTACGACTCGCTCAATGAACAACTCTATCCAGTCCACCGCTGGATCGAAGCCAACCGCCGAACCTTGACGGTTGCTGACGACGCTGCTCTCTACTCACCCGACAACGCACCCATCAGACAATGCCGCGGTTGGGCAAACGATCGTTCTCCGGGAGTGGACAGGATTGACAGCTGGATGGGTGCGGTCGTCCTTGATTTCTTGTGTGAGGACTTTGCCCTTCGCAAGAACTACATCCAACGGCTGGTTCTCAACCAGTACGAAGTAATGCCGTATGAAAGCTGCGAGCCCGCATGGAGTGAATTCGTTGATCCTGATTTAGGCACCACCGACTCCATAAAAAAGCGGATCGAGTTGCAATGCTTGACACCTCTAGCCAGTCAGCCCTCAGTTTCCATACTCTTATATGGTCCGCCGGGCACATCGAAGACCACGATTGTGCGATCGCTGGCACGCGAACGAAAGGCTGATCTCGTTCAGCTGAATGCTGGGGACTTTGTCGCGGATGGGTTCGAACTCTTAGAAAATCGAGCACGAAGGATATTCGCAGACCTTTGCCGTCTCGAAGCAGTGGTTGTCCTGTTCGACGAGATGGACCCTCTGATCAGAGGTCGAAAGTCTCGACTTAAAGACCTTGGCGCCACCATTTCGGACTACGTAGTCCCGGGCATGCTCCCCAAGCTGCAAGACTTTCACGACCATTGTGTGCGCTCAAACATGATCTTTGTGATAACGACCAACTTCCGCGATACCGTTGACAGAGCGGCCTCACGAAGTGGGCGGATCGACCTAGAGTGTCTGGTTCTTCCCTACACTCGCCGCGGGCGCATTGAACAGCTTACTCGCTTCTTGACCGATAGCCTCGGCCCTGACATTCTGCGTCACGCAAGATGGAGCGCTTTTATCGGTGGGTTGGCTGATCAGTCGGCCCTGATGGTATATCGGGACCTCCAGCAGCTAGCGCGAGCCGTTTCAGAGGCGTACTATCGGACTGCCAGGAGGATCCTGACCGCAACAGTCACCGATGAGAACGTGAAACACGCGTTGGGCGTTCGCAGCATTCGACTCGAGGAGTACAGCCGGGAGGAGCGCCCCGACTCAGGGCCGGAGTTTCTGTGCGTGCTGCATCGACTTCTAGGTCTCAAACTGCCACGTCGCGAGGTTCTCGATGACGATGAACAGCTTCATCGCTCCTTCAGAAGACTCAAGAGCCGTCTGACTGAGGCGACTGACGACAGCGAGCTTCTTGGTCGTGCGGCAAGCGTATTGGCAGCATGGTGTTAGCCGACCGCGTAACCCACCGTAGGGACGCCCTACGAAGAAGGTTAATAGGAGAAATAAGCATGGGTACCGAACATCATCATATCTCTGCAGGTAAGCGGTCGGCGACAAAGTGCATCGATCTATATCTTGATCACGACGCACGGAGGGTAAGGATCGTCGACACGCTCGAGCCTTCGAATCAGATGCTCATTTCCGCAGAGGATTGGAATGAGCTGATCGGACGAATCAAGGCTGGTTCGATCGGAATTTTTAGCGATGTCGACTGAACTCGAGAGGACCGATGGAGTCTGGTCGAATTCAGCGCTTTGATCGCATCAATAGATCGCCGACTCAGGACTAAATTAAATTAGCTAGCGGCCTTGGAGATTCGCCGCACACCGCTTCGGCATAGAGTTCCAGACGGGACTGCAAATTATCGAGAGCCACGCCGTTAGGCTTTCTGGAAACGGTGGACACCGTCGGCGTCGATGACGCGGACGGCACGCCCCTCGTCCTCGAGAAAGTGCAGGTGGGCGAGCGCTTCGCCGACAGCAAAGCTGAGCTGGTGGCTGTCCAGCTCGCGACGGAAGAGCACCGGCACCAGCTCCGCCGCGGTCCGCGGCTCGACGAGCGCGTCGAGAGCCTCGCCGAGCCGCGCCGCATGATGGTCGCGGAGGTAGGCGAGGCGCGCGTGGAGGCCGCGGAACGGGAGGCCGTGCGAAGGGAGCACCAGGGTCTCCCGCGCCATGGGCTGGAAGCGGTCGAGCGAATCGAGGTACAGACGGAGCGGATTGACCCGGGGCTGTTCGGACCAGACGCTCACGTTGGTCGTGATCTTCGGGAGCACCTGGTCACCGGAGATCAGCACGCCGCCGGCCTCGTCCCACAGGCAGGCGTGCTCGGGGGCGTGACCGAGCACGGTCAGCACGCGAAAGGTCCGGTCGCCGATCGCGAGCGAATCGCCCTCGCGAATGCGCCGGAACTCGGTCGCCACCTCCGGCACGAGGCTCGGATAGTGATTCCCCCGGCGCCCGAGCTGCACGAGCGCCTCGGGACCGCACCCGTGGCGACGGAAGTGGGCGAGACGCGGCTCGAAGTCGGCCGCCCCGCGACTGCGCCACGCGAACTGCGCGTACAGCCACTCCGCCTGCGTGCACCAGAGCTCGGTCTTCCAGCGCGCCGTGAGCCAGCCCGCGTTCCCCATGTGGTCGGGGTGGAAATGCGTGACGAGGACCCGACTCACCGGCCGGCCGCCGAGATGCGTGGCGAACACGCGCTCCCACAAGGCGCGCGTGTCGTCGAGGCCGACGCCCGTATCCACGATGGTCCAGCCCGAGCCGTCCTCGAGGAGCCAGAGGTTGATGTGGTTGAGCTGGAAGGGCAAGGGCATGCGCAGCCAGGAAATTCCGGGAGCGACCGCGCGGATCTCTCCGGGCGCGGGCGGCTCCGTCCACGGATGGTCGAGCGTCATGCGGTGCAGTGTACCTTGCGTTCGCCGGCGGAACCTGATCTTCTAGGCGCCGCCATTCCACGAATCGGAGGATGCTCTATGACCCCGCTGCGGCTCGCCACCGTCGTCGTCCTGCTCGCGGCCCTGGTGTTCGTCCCCGCGGCCCAAGGGCAGCTGCTCTTGTCGACCAACGACAACAAAGTCGCCCTCGTCAACGGCGTCGCGACGGTCGTGAAGAGCCCGCCGCCCGATACGCTGACGGTCATCGACATCAAGGTCTGGCCGCCGAAGGTCGTCGCCGAGCTCGACGTGCCCGGCAGCGTGGTGGGACCGCCGTTCAGCGTCGCCGTGGCGCCCGACGAGTCGATGGCCCTCGTGACGGCCAACGAGAAGCTCGATCCGAACGACGCGACCAAGCGGGTACCCAACAACACCATGTCGGTGGTCGACCTCAAGGCGACGCCGCCGCGCATCATCGCCACGCTCGAGACCGGCAAGGCGCCGGCTGGAGTATCCATCAACCGCCAGGGGACGCTCGCGCTGGTGGCGAACCGGGGCGAGGGCACTGTGTCGATCTTCACGATCCAGGGCAAGACCGTGACGCCCGCCGGCAAGGTGACCGTCGCCGACGAGAAGTCCGGCACGAGCCACGCCGCGATCGCGCCCGACGGCAAGCTGGCGCTCGTCACCCGGGACGGCGACGACCGGATCTCTGTCCTTGCCATCGACGGGACAAAGGTGGAATACACGAAGCGCGACATCTCCGCTGGCATTCGGCCTTACGGCATCGACATCGCCTCGAACGGCGCCATCGCGGCCGTCGCCAACATCGGCCGGGGCGGTGGTGACGCCGACACCGTCAGCATCATCGACCTCAAGGCCAAGCCCCCGCGCGTCGTGAGCACCGTCACCGTCGGCCAGACGCCCGAGGGCATCAAGCTCTCGCCCGACGGCTCGGTGGTCGCCGTGGTCGTCATGAACGGCAGCAACAAGCCCAAGGAGTCGCCCTTCTTCAGCGACGCGGGCAAGCTGGTGCTCCTGCGTGTGAGCGGCGCGGATCTTTCGCGTCTCGCCGAGGCCCCCATCGGGCACTGGTCGCAGGGCGCGGCCTTCTCGCCCGACGGCAAGGGCATCTTCGTCGGGAACATGGTCGAGAAGGAGATTCAGGTGTTCAGCCTGGAGGGAAGCACGCTGCGGGACACCGGAGCGCGCATCGCGGTCAAAGGAGGCCCGGCGGCCATCCGCACGGCTGACAGGTAGTCCCCACGATCGACCGGTAGAAGGCTCGGCGACTCGTCGCGCTCACCGGACCGAGGCACCCATCGCGGGCGCGCCACGGGCCCGGTGCAGCGCAGCGCCAGTGTCCTGAATTAGAGATTCGCTGCGTTGGTCTTCGCGATCGCCTCCAGTAGGGTGGACTTCCCGCAGCCGTTTTCGCCGACGATGAACGTGACGTCTCGATGGAATTCGATGCTGCGAAGCTCACGAACCGCGGGGATGCTGAAGGGGTACGCGTCGTAACTCGGGACGGCCCCTCGCCTGAGGGAACCCCCGCGCAGGTTCGGCCGCCCGCTCACCCCACGACTACCCCCGCGGCTTGATCCACGTCTCCGACCAGGCCAGGCACGCGCTGGAGGCCTGCCGGTCGCCGCGCGTCTCCGCCCACGGCTGGCCGGTGGCGAAGCGCCCGTTCCATTCCACCTGCGCCGAGCGCGCGGGGAAGAATGTGCTGAACACGCCGATCGGGCGGTTGTTGAAGCCGGGTGGCGCGTTGAGCACGAAGGGCTCGATGCAGTCGTACCAGGTCAGGCGGATCCGGTCGGCGCCCGAGATCACGGTCTCGACGGCGGTGGAGCGCGGATCGCCGGCGCGGCCGAACTCCGCGGCGATCACCGGCACGCTCGTGTCGGCGAACGCGGGGAACAGCAGCGTCTCGATCGTGCGCTGGAGCCACCGCGCCACGGCGGCGTTGTCGCTGTA
>WNFU01005848.1_pt1 | contig 15110 bp, 11 predicted proteins | sample 5400121 | NCBI WGS metagenome assembly WNFU01 (sample SAMN13153360, study PRJNA577476) | soil metagenome | isolation source: 100 cm soil or saprolite under grassland replicate 1 | place: USA:California | collected 2016-06-15
CGACGGTTTCGGCGGGCTCGATCCTCCAGGCCGACGAGGCCACGACCATTGCGAAGACGCTCGGCGCCTTCATCGAGGAACAGTTCACGTTCAGGGAGCGCCTGTACGTGACCACCGCGCTGCGGGGCGACGACAACAGTGCGTTCGGCAAGAACTTCCACGCGGTCTACTACCCGAAGTTCGGGGTCTCGTGGGTGGTTTCGGAAGAGCCATTCTTCCCGACCCTGAGCTGGCTGTCGGATCTGCGGGTCCGCGGAGCATTGGGGGCTTCGGGTACGCAGCCGGGTTCAACTGACGCCATTCCGTTCTACTCGCCGGCGACGGCCAGTGTGGACGGCGTCGACCGGGGCTCGATCGTCTTCAGCGCCATCGGGAACGATTCGCTAAAACCGGAGCGTGCGCGGGAGGTCGAGCTTGGGTTCGAGTCGTCGCTGTTCACGAACCGCGTGCACCTCGAGTTCACCTATTACAACAAGCTCACGAAGGATGCCCTGATCGCCCGTCCCGTTCCCCCGTCGGTGGGCGCGACGGCCACACGGTTCGAGAATCTCGGGTCGGTGAGCAATCGCGGCGTGGAGCTGCTCCTCATCGCGAACGTCATCAGTCGTCCCGCCTTCGGTTGGGACCTGACGATGAATGGATCGTTCAACCGTAACAGAATCGAGGCGCTCGGCGTCCCGACGATCGTCGGCACCACCACTCGGCAGCAGGTCGGGTTCCCGGTCGACGCCTGGTTCCAGCGGCCCTACACGTACAGCGACGGGGACGGTAACGGCGTCATCACCGCCAATGAGATCACGGTGGCAGACAGTGCCGCATACATCGGGCCGGCCAACCCCACGCGGGAGATCACCCTCACCAGCGGCTTCGATCTCTTCAATCGGAAGCTGCGTATCACCGGGTCGTTCGACCACAAGGGCGGGCGCTATCAGCTGAACGGCACCGAGCGAATTCGTTGCGAGTCGCGTCTCAACTGCGACGGTGAAATCGACCCGAACGCGCCACTGTGGAAGCAGGCACGGGCCGTGGCCCTCCGCGAGACCGCCGCGCGCACGCAGTACGGCTTCATCGAGAAGGCGGACTTCATCCGGTTCCGCGAGTTCTCGGCGACCTACCAGTTGCCCGACGCCTGGGCGCGCGCGGCCCATGCGACCCGCGCCAGCATCACGCTTGCGGCCCGGAACCTGTTCCTGATCACGAACTACTCGGGCATCGACCCGGAGAGCAACTACTTCTCCGGGGCGACTGGGATCCAAAGCGATTTCCAGACGCAGCCGCCCCCGACCTACTGGACGATGCGCGTCAACCTGGGATTTTGAGGGGGATCGACCCATGATGCGATACAAGAGCCTCGCGTTCCTCGTCCTGATGGTGGTGACGCCCCTTGCGGGCTGCACCGACATCCTGAGCACCACGGACCCGGACATCATCCTCGAGGCCAACTCGGCATCCGCGGCGCTCGCCCTCAAGAACGGCGTCCTGCTGCGGCTCGCCCAAGCCTTGAACGGCGTCCAAGGCCCGGATGCGTTCTTCGTGTACTCCGGGCTGGTCACGGACGAATGGCGCTCAGGTGACACCTTCGTGCAACGCAATAACCAGGATCAGCGTATTTGGGAGCCCACGAACACATTCAACGCCGATCCGTATCGCCGGTTGAATCGCGTGCGGGTCGAGGGAAAAGCGGCGATCAAGGGGCTGCGGCAGTACCTTCCCGACTCGCTGTATCTCGTGGGACGGATGTTCGCCCTCACGGCGTACGTCGAGACGTTGATCGGAGAGAACTACTGCAACGGCACGCCCCTCAGCGAAGTCGACGGCACGACCATCGTATACGGCCAGCCGCTGAGCAACGACGCCGTGCTGGCGCTCGCGATCGAGAATGCCGACTCGGCGCTCGCCCAGGCGGCGTTGGCCCCGCCGCGGGACTCCATCCAGGCCCGCAGAGTCACGCGGCTCGCGAGTGTCGTGAAGGGGCGCGCGCTGGTCGATCGCGGCCAGTTCCCGGCGGCAGCGGCGGCTGTCGCCGGCGTACCCGACACCTTCAAGTATCAGATCACACACTCGGTCAACGCCAACACGAACCAGATCTTTGCACTCAACAACAGCGCGCGACGCTACACGATGGTGGATACCGAGGGCGTGGTCGGCCTCAACTACATCTCCGCGAACGACCCACGGTTGCCGCGCGCCACCGGTACGGATCCGGCTACCGATCTGATTTTCGACAGCGCCTTCCCGTTGTTCGTCACCCGCCAGGGGATCTGGAATTCCACGGCCCCGGTGTCGATCGTCACCGGGGTCGAAGCGCGGCTGATCGAGGCGGAGGCGTTGCTGCAGGCCGCCACCACCGGCGGCTGGCTCGCGGCGATTAACGCTCTCCGGCAAAACGCAGCTCTGTACCCACCGATACAGACAGGGTTCACACGGGGAGCGACTCTCACCGCGATCGCGGACACCTTTACCAACAACACGTCGCGGATGAAGACGAACTTCCGCGAGCGCGCGTTCTGGATGTTCAGTACCGGTCATCGGCTGGGTGACATGCGGCGGATGGTGCGGCAGTACGCGTATCCCGCCGACAGCATCTATCCGAGGGGTGGCTACTACAAGGGCGGGACCTTCGGCACCGCGCTCATGCTGCCGGTGCCGTTCGAGGAGGTCAACAACCCGAACTTCACCCAGTGCACCAACCTAGACCCGTGACGTGAGCGATCTGCGGCGTCTGGCGTTCGCTGGTTGCATCGTCGCCGTCGCGTGTGGGCCGGCACGGCGGACCGCCGAGCCCACACCGTCGCGACGCGTGCTGCTGGAGGAGGACATCCGGGGCGCGCAGGTCGCGACGGCCTATCAGGTCGTTGCCCGGCTGCGGCCCGAGTGGCTGCGACGGCGCGGCCGCGTCAGTGTCCGGGATCCCACCGCCGGCGCGGTGGTCGTCTATCTCAACGGTATGCGCCAGGGGGGCGCACGCGCGCTCGACGCGATCGTGGCGGAAACGGTCCTCGAGATGGAGTACTTGAACGGACAGGAAGCGACGACGCGGTTTGGAACCGGTCACGGGGGCGGAGTGATCCTCGTCCGGCTGCGGTGAGCTTCCCTTGCGGGCCTCTGTGCCGGACGTCATACTGGAACATTACGTTCCACCCTCATCAGGAGGCGGCATGGATCAAGTTTCCGTTCGCTGCGTTTTGCACTGTCAGCGCAACATCATCATTCCCGGTCGATGTAGTCGTTAGGCCGATGCGTCGCGCGTAGTGCGCGGCTTTCCGGCCCACCGGCCTCACGGCCGGTGTCGACGCGTTCGCTGATTCTCCGCACACATACGAACTCTCAGCGTGAGGGAAGCTGATATGCGACTTACAATCGGTAGGGCAACATTCTGCGCCGTATGGGCGCTAGGAGCGCTGCTGGTCGCGCCACCACTGGCGGCGCAGCAGACGGCGACGGTGCAGGGTACCGTCACCGACGGCGCGTCGGGTGCGCCAATTGCCGACGCCCGAATCGTTATTGTCGGCACCACGTTCCAGGGCGTGACCAACGTCCTCGGCAACTATCGCATCGCCGGCATTCCGGCCGGTGCGGTCACGATCCAGGTTCGGCGCATCGGTTTCAAGACGCTCTCGGCGCCGGTCACGCTTGCCGAGGGTCAGGAGTTCACCGGCAATTACGCGCTCACGGCCTCCGTGGTGCAGTTGGAAGAGATCGTCGTCACCGGAACGGCGGGCCAGCAGGAGCGCAAGGCGCAGGCGGCGACTGTCTCTGATGTGGACGTCGCGAGCCTCCGGCAGGTGGCGCCGACGCAGACGGTCGCGAATGTGCTGCAGTCGCGCGTGCCGGGTGTATCCGTGACCGCCGCGTCGGGCTCGTCCGGGGCCTCGAGCCAGATCCGGGTCCGCGGTGCCTCCTCGATCTCACTCAGCAACGAGCCGCTGCTGTACATCGACGGCATTCGCGTCGTCTCCGGCGGCACACCGCAATTCTTCACCGGCGGCCAGTCGTATGAGCGCCTGAACGACCTCGAGCCGGGCGACATCGAGTCCGTCGAGCTCGTGAAGGGACCCGCCGCGGCGACGTTGTATGGGGCTGACGCATCGACTGGCGTGATCCAGATCATCACCAAGCGCGGCCGCCCGGGAACGGGAAAGTTCACGCAGAGCCTCAACTTCGACTACAACGCCATCGACCGGAACTTCACGCCGCGGACGAATTACGGGCGGTGCAGCGTCGCGAATGATACGACCCCCAACAATCTGCTCTGCTACGGGAAGGGGGCCGGCACCTTGGTGAGCGACAATCCGTTGCTCCGCCAGAACGCGTTCCGCACAGGTCAAATGGTAGGTGTGAACTGGAGCGGCCGTGGAGGCGGCCAGAACTACGGCTACTACACGTCTCTCAATCGCGAATCGGAAGATGGCGTGCTGCCGAATAACGGCTTCGATCGCTCGTCTGGTCGCGTGAACTTCAACTGGGTGCCGTCGCCGACCCTGACCCTCGATGCCAGCGTCGGCGTGACAGTGGCGCTCGCCGACCTCCCCGACAACGACAACAACATCTTCGGCTGGCTCGGTAACTCCCATCTCGGCTCACCGCTCACTCGCACGGTGGACAGCACGGGCCAGAATGGCTGGTTTGGTAATCAGCGCGACGTCGCCGCCATGAAGGCGATCAACAACCAGCGGCAGTCGCACCGCAGTATCGCCAGTATCACCGCGAACTGGGCGGCCCGTCCGAACTTCACACACCGGTTGACAGCCGGCCTGGACTGGGTGCGGGAAGAGGATCGCCGCTTCCTGCCCAAGAACTCGCGCGGCTCCTATCCTATCAACACGGGACAGATCAACGAGGACCGGCGCGGCGTCGAGCGGCACACCGTCGACTATCTCGGCAATTTCCAGCACGGGCTGACGCCGACGCTCGTCTCCAACCTGTCCTTCGGCTTCCAACTGGTGGAAACGCGCGAAGAACAGGTGTTCGCGACCGGCGAAGGGTTGACGGTCAATTCGAACGACGTCGTCAGCGCGGCATCACTGCGCTCCGGCGGTCAGGATTGGACGATGCAGCGGTCGGTGGGTTTCATCGGGCAGTGGCAGGTGGGATTGAACGACCGGCTCTTTGGGCAGGTCGGCCTGCGGTATGACAACTCGTCCTCGTTCGGGGCGAAAGCGAAGTGGGTGTTCCTGCCGAAGGTCGGCATCTCCTGGGTGGCGAGTCAGGAGCCGTTCTGGAAGGTCGGTCCCGTCAACACACTGCGCCTGCGCGCGGCGTGGGGCTCGACCGGACGCATTCCCACGCCCGGCGCGTCGCTCACGACACTGCAGTCGACGCCGTACTACGACGGCGCGATTGTCGCCCCGGGGGCGATTCCGCTGAATCCTGGGAACCCCGGACTGCGCTTCGAGCGTGGCGAAGAGTTCGAGGCCGGCTTCGACGCGGGGTTCATGCATGACCTGATCGGCCTCGAGGTGACTTACTTCAACAAGGTCAGCCGCGACCTGCTGCTGCAGAAGCCGTTGCCGCCCTCGAGCGGGTTCCCCCAGGCGCCCTGGGTGAACATCGGCGAGCTCGTCAATCGTGGATTGGAAGTCGCGGTGCGCGCGGTGCCGGTGAACCGGCCCAGCGTTACCTGGGACCTCCGCATCGGCGCCAACACCCTGCACAATGAAGTGACAGACATGGGCAGGGGAGCCGATTCGGTCGCGCCCTTCGGTACTCTGAACCGCGTGCAGGAAGGTCTGCAGCTCGGCGCCTGGTGGACGCGCAAGATCATCAGCGTCGATACCACGACTGGCGTGGTACGTGTGACCGAGAACCCCGTCTTCGCAGGGAACGTGTTGCCGACGTTCGAAGGGAATGTGTCGACCAACGTGACCGTGATGCGGAACCTGCGCTTCTACGGGCTGATCGACACGAAGCGCGGTCACAGAGTGCGGAACTTCACCGACTTCTTCCGCGAGACGCAGCTGGTGCGGAGCAACGCACGTCTCGATACGACGGTGCTCAGCAAGACCGAGCGGCTGCGGCGCTACGGTAATCCCAATGCCGGTCCCGGCATACCGGCATTCATCACCGACTCGAGCGGAAGCTCGAAGACGGTGAACGACGTGCAGGAAGACTACATCCAGGACGGCACGTTCGTGCGGCTCCGTGAGCTTTCCGTGAGCTACACAATGCCCGCCAAATGGGCGCGGGCGTTCCGCGCGACAACGGCGTCGATTACACTGGCCGGCCAGAACCTGGCAATGTGGACGAAGTACGAGGGCTACGATCCCGAGGTCGTGTCCAACGCGGTGGCGCTATACAACCGCGACGACTTCTTTACGCAACCGCCCGTCCGGCGGTATGTCGTTCGCGTCAACCTGACGTTCTGAAAGGAGCCTCGACGATGCGCACACTCAGAAGCTGTGCCGGCATGGCCATCGTGGCCGGGGCTCTCATCCTCGGTGGCTGTAAAAACTGGTTGTCGGTGGACAACCCAGGTGTGATCGATAATAACGCGCTCGATCCGGTGGCGGATGCGGCGTTGCTGGCCCGTTCGGCGCAACAGAACTTCGCGTCCGCCTACGGGCATTTGATCGTCTACTCGTCCTGGTTCACGGGCGAGACCGACGTGTCGGAAACATTCCCGACACGCAATGAATTCGGCCGGCGGGATATCGCAATCCAGAACGGCAGCCTCGATGCCGATGTCTGGTTCCCGCTCTCCCAGTCGGTGGCGTCGTCGTATCTGGTGTTGAACGCCACTCTCCCCAACCCCGCGACCAATCTCAACTACGCGCGGGCGAATTTTGTGTTGGGGTGGTCGTACCTGTTCATGGCGGAGCAGTTCTGTCAAGGTACCGTCCTGGCGGGTCCGGCATTGACGACGCAGAACATGCTGGACTCCGCGATCGCGCACTTCGCCTTGGCCATTTCCCAGGGCAGGGGAGCCGGTTCGGATGGGCCTAACCTGGCCAATGCCTCATGGGTCGGGACCGCCCGGGCGTATCTGCAGGCTGGCAACCTCGCCCAGGCCGGTAACGCGGCCGATTCAGTGCCAGCGGGCTTCAATTACAACCTGACGTACCTGGACGATCTGGCGCAACGCTTCCGGCTGGCCAACCGCATGTGGTTCTACGTGCGGGACCGCGGCTCCATCGCGGTCGCGCCGACTTGGCGGATCGGACCACAGCTGCCGGCGAATACCGTCCAGAACGCGGATCCCCGCGTGCCCTGGATGGTTCCCACCGCATACGCGCCGCAGGATGCGCAGTATTCGACGGACCGCGGGATCGCGTACGCGATTCAGCAGAAGTATCCCGATTACAACGTGCCCGTGAGGCTCGCCTCGAAGATCGAGGCGGTCTACATCAAGGCCGAGGCCCAGGGCACGGCGGCGCAGCTGGCGCAGATCGCCGCACGGCGGACGGCCAATGGCCAGGCGGCGTACGGCGGCGCGACGGACTCCAATTCCGTGCTGACGGAATTCTTCACGCAGCGAGGGTTGGACTTCTATCTCGAGGGCAAGCGCCTCGGCGACTTCCGCCGCCATCCGGCGAACATCATCGGCGTGCCGATACCCGGCTCGACGTATTGGAAAGCGGGGTTCGCGCCAGTGAATAACAACACCTGCTATCCGTTGCCGATTACGGAGACGGACAACAACCCGAACTTCTAACCACAGCGACGGGTCTGCAGCCACAGGGGAAGCGCTCGCGCTTCCCCTGTCGGCTTTTCAGGGCTGGACGACGACCACGCCCGTCATACCGGCATGCTGAGAGCAGTGATACGGGAAGGTACCGGCGCTGTCGAAGCGGACCTCGAACCACCAGCGCGGTGCCAGCAGATTACTGGTCCACAACGAGCTGTCGGAGACCACCGTGTGATACACGGTGCCTTCATTGGTCCAGCGCACCGGCAGTCCCACGCCGACGCTGATCGTGTCCGGCGTAAAGAAGCTGTCGCGCGCCGCGACGAAGACCGTGCCCGGACGAATGCGGGTGATGTCGTCCGCTTTACAAGCGAGCACGAGCGCGACGACGGCTGCGGCGGCGGCGAGGAGTCGCATCACTTCCGGCGCGGCCGTTCCGCGGTGTGCGTCCAGATCACGATGACTCCACAATTGGCGTTGGCGGAATGGAATTCGAGGGGCACGCGCGAGCTGCCGCTGTACACTTCGATCGCCGCGACGTCGCCGGGTTGAATCACATTGTTGATGCCGATGTCTCCCGCGACGGGAACCGGTACCCCATCAATGTAGTAGAGCATCGGGCATTGCCGCGCTCCTGATGCGCGGTCCGACACCGCCTGAAAACTGTTGCCGGAGGGACCGCGCACCGGCTGCAGCCGGACGCCTGGCGCCCGCCGCAGCAGATCGGTGAACATGCGCGGCTGTAGTTGCTCGATCTCCTGGCGCGTCAGGAAATACCCGCCACCATGCTCCTTGCGGGCATAGAAGCCGCGCAGCATCGCCGGCGGGGGCGCCTCGCCCCTGACCTCCACCTCGGGCAGCTGCACGGCCAGCTCTTCGAGCACGACCTGGACGGCCAGGGTTTCGCCCGATCCGAAATCGAGGCGGGAAATCACGCTCGCATAGCCGATGCGGTTGACCTGGACCAGTTGCACACCGGGGTGTACGCCCGCAATGGAGAAGCGGCCGTTCGCGTCGGTGAGCACCGCGAGGTCCGTGCCCATCAACCGTACCGTGGCCTCCCCGAGCGGCGTCGAGTCGAGGCTGATGACGACGCCCTTGAGCCGGCCGAGCGACTGCGCAGCGTGCGAGGTGGGCGAGAGGACCAGGAATAGCGCCATAACGCAAAAGGACGACAACCAGCGGCGGGTCGTCGTCCCATGCATGATCGTCGTCATGTAATGCGGCCTCCTCCTCCCGATCAATCCACGATCGCGTCCGGCAGCACGTATTTCATCGGATCGGCCGGACGGCCGTTCACCCACACCTCGTAATGCAGATGCGGTCCGGTCGACAATCCCGTCGAGCCGACTTTGGCGATCGGCTGGCCGCGCTTCACGCGCTGCCCCCGCACCACGAGGATCTTGGAGCAGTGCGCGTAGCGCGTCACCAGGCCGTACCCGTGATCGATGGTCAGCATGTTGCCGTAGCCCTCGACCCACGAGACCTGCGTCACGACGCCAGCCGCCGGCGCGTCGATCTCCATACCCATCGGTGCCGAGACGTCGATGCCTTCGTGGGGGCGGGCGAGATGCAGGATCGGATGCACGCGCTCGCGCGCGAACGCACTCGTCAGCCACCCCTTGGTGGGCATGATCGAAGGCATCGCGGCGTAGCGCGAGCGCTGGCTCGACGCGGAGTCGTACGCCTCGTTGAGCGAGTGCACGAGAATGTTGGCGCGCCGCGTCAGCTGATCCATGTCGACGCGCGCGGCCAGCGCCTGCTTCCCGTTCGGACCTGCGGCCGCGAGGCTGTCGCGCTCGAACCACTGCCCGCTGGGACCGCCGATGCCGGCCTGCTGCACATCCCTATCGATCGGCGACAGCCCGGCGAGCAAGCGCAGCGCCTGCTCGCGCTCGCCGAACACGTTGAGGGTGTCACGCAGCCCGACGAGCCGCTCGCGCAGCCGCTGGATCTCGCTCGCGAGCAATTGATTCTCGCGCTCGAGCGCGCGGCTCCGCGTGACATTGACCCCGCGCGAGAGCGCCGTGCCACCGAGCACGAGAAACAGCAGCGCCACTACGCTGCCGATGCCGACCAGCGCCTTGACGACCGTCTGTGATACCTCCACGGCCCGGGACGACCCCGATCCGTGCGGCACGACCATGACCGTCCAGCGGCGCTCTGCGTGTTTCTTCTTCATATGGGGATGCAAACATAAGGCGCGGTCGCGACCGGCGTCAAATCGCCGGATGTGCGCTCCGTCACGTTTGTGCGGGCAAGCTGCCTAATCCGCATCGGGCTTGGGAAAGAGCAGGGGCGGCTTGGAGACGTTCCATCCGGCCACCGAGAGACTCGCGAGATCCCCGAGCCGGACGCTGGTAAGCGGCCGATCCGCGCCGAGGGCGTTCCACATTTCCTGCGCTTTTGCCGGAAGGCAGGGCGCCGCGAGCACCGCGAGCCGCGCGATGGTGCGCACGAGATTCGAGAGCACGCTGTCCAGCGCCGCATCGTGCTTCTCCTTCGCGAGCTTCCACGGTGTGGTCTCCTCGACAAAGCGATTCGCGCGCGCGGCGAGCTCGATCATGAGCGTAACGCCTTGCTGCAGGTCGTGCGCGTCCATCGCTCGCGTATACGTGGCGATCGTTTCCTGTGCAGCGCGCTCGAGCGGTGAATCAGACGCGTCCGCGGGTACCGTGCCGCCGCGGTATCGGTGCACCATGGACAGAGAGCGCGAGACGAGATTGCCGAACGTGTCGGCGAGCTCCGCGGCATAGCGCGCGTCGAACCGGTCCCAGGTGAAGTTGCCGTCGCCCTCAAACCCGACTTCACGCAGCAGGAAATAGCGCAGCGCATCCGCCCCGTGCCGCTCGATCGCGGAGCCGACGCTGACGGCGGTGCCCGCCGTCTTGCTCATTTTGGTGCCCTCCCACTGCACGTAGCCGTGCGCCCAGACCATACGCGGCAGCTCGAGACCGGCGGCGAGCAACATCGCCGGCCAGATGATGCAGTGAAAGCGTGTGATGCCCTTGCCGATCACGTGGAGATCCGCCGGCCACAGCCGCTCGTAGCCGGGCTCGGGAAATCCCGTGGCGGACAGATAATTGATCAGCGCGTCGAACCAGACGTAGATCGTCTGCTCGTTGTCGCCGGGGAAGGGAATACCCCAGGGCAGCCGCTGGCGCGAGATCGAGACGTCCTGCAACCCGTCCTGGATCAGCCGCACCACCTCATTGCGCCGGACCTGAGGCTCCACGCGGAACTCGCCCGTCGCGATCAGCTGCAGCAGTCGCTGGCCGTAGAGGTTGAGCCGGAAGAAATGGTTGCGCTCTTTGGTCGGAATGAGGTCCAGCGTGGGATGCTCGATGCAATGCCCGTTCGCGATCTGCGCCGGCTGTTTGAACTCTTCGCAGCCGGTGCAATACAGCCCCTCATAGTCGGCAACGTACAGATCATCGGGGCGCTGCTGTTGAATGCGCTCCAGCAGCGCGACGACGCCGCGCACGTGCCGTGGCTCCGTGGTGCGGATCCAGTCGTCGTTGCTGCACTCGAGTCGGCGCCAGTAGTCGGCGAACGTTGTCGCCATGCGGTCGACCCACTCGCGCGGTGTGACGTTGGCGCGCGCCGCCGCCTGGATGACCGACTGGCTGTGCTCGTCCATCCCCATGAGAAAATGCACCTGGTCGCCGCGCAGCCGGTGGTAGCGGGCGATGCAGTCCGCGCCGACCTTCTCCAGGGCGTGCCCCAGGTGGGGATCGCCATTGGAGTAATCGATGGCGGTGGTGAGGTAGAACTTCTGGCCCCCCCCCACTACAACCGCAGCTGGTCGAGGGCGACCACCCGCGTCTCGCCCGCTTCGGAGCGAAGCGTGACGCGTTCGCGGAAGATGTCCACGGAGACCACGCGCTCGTTTCCCTCGGCCGTCTTGAGCGTCTTTCCCTCTTTCGGAAAGCGTTTGCGCTGCTCGACGTAGAAGTCATGCTCGTAGTGCAGGCAGCAGAGCAGGCGACCACACGGGCCGGAGATCTGCACGGGATTGAGCGAAAGGCCCTGCGCCTTCGCCAGCGACAGGCTGACCGGCTTCCCCTCGGGCAGCCAGCTCGCGATGCAGAGCTGGCGGCCGCAGCGTCCGATCCCGTCCAGGCGCTTGGCTTCGTCACGCGCGCCGATCTGACGCAGCTCGATGCGCGTGCGAAACAAACCCGCCAGGTCGCGCACCAGCGCGCGGAAGTCCACGCGCTGCTCGGCGGTGAAGTAGATCGTGAGCTTGCGCTTGTCCCACTGCCATTCGGCGTCGGAGACCTTCATCGGGAGAGCGTGCTGGCGCACGCGATCACGCACGGTGCGCCGGACGTCTTCCTCGTTGGCGCGGAGATCGGTCGCCGTCTTGCGGTCCTCAGGCGTGGCGATGCGGACGATGGACTTCAGGGGCTCGGGGCTCGGGGCTCGGGGCTCGGAACTTCCCGAATCCCGAGCCCCTAGGCCCGAGGCCCCGCAGCTGCCACAGCGCTGACACTTCTTCTCCGCCACGCTACCCAACGCCGACACCACGCCGAAGTCCTGACCGCGCTCCACCTCGACGATCACGGGGGCATCGAGGCGGAGCGGGGAAGAGTCTTCGGACGGCCAAGTGAAGTATTCTCGCCGGTTCCCTTTGAACCGGACTTCGATGACAGGCGTCAACTCACTTCTCGGTTAGCGCACCCATGGAAAGGTACTTCTCCTCGCGGCGTTTGAGGAGCTTCTCCGTCCTGAGCTTGCGGAGCTGACCGAGATGCCGCTGCAGCGCGTCGCCGAGCGCCGCGGCTGCCGCTTCGGGATCGGAATGGGCGCCGCCCGGCGGCTCGGGGATGATCTCGTCGATCACGCCCAGGTTGAGGAGGTCCTGCGCGGTGATCTTGAGGGCCTCCGCGGCGCGTTCGCGCTGGCTGGCATCCTTCCACAGGATGGCGGCACAGCCCTCGGGTGAGATGACGGAATAGACCGAGTTCTCGAGCATCAGGACGCGGTCGGCGAGGCCGACGGCGAGCGCGCCGCCCGATCCACCTTCGCCGATGACCGCGGTGATGATCGGTGTGGGCAGCGAGGCCATCTCGATCAAACTGCTTGCGATCGCTTCGGCCTGGCCGCGCTCTTCTGCGCCGAGTCCTGGATATGCACCAGGGGTGTCCACCAGCGTGATGACCGGCGCGCCGAACTTCGCCGCCAGACGCATGAGCCGCATCGCCTTCCGATACCCCTCCGGATGCGCCATCCCGAAATTGCGGTACAGGTTTTCTTTGGTGTCGCGGCCTTTCTGATGTCCGATGACCATGACGCTGGTGCCGTCCAGCCGCGCCCAGCCGCCAACGATCGCCGGGTCGTCCCGGAACAGCCGGTCGCCGTGCAGCTCGACAAAATCGGTGAAGACGGTATTGACGTAATCGAGAGGATAGGGACGCCGCGGATGGCGGGCGACCTGGACGCGCTGCATGGGCGTGAGATTGCGATAGATCTCGATGCGCAACTTGGCAAGCTGGTCCTCGAGCGGGCGCACGTTCTTCGCCAGATCGGCGTTGTCGCCCGCCACGCGCTTCAGCTCCTCAATCTGCTTTTCCAGCTCGAGCAGGGGTTTTTCAAAATCCAGCGTATATGTCGCCATTGATTCCTGTTGGTGATGAATTCAGGAGGTTTGGTGATGAATTCAGGAGGCGCAGCATGCTGCGCCCCTACACCTCTCTAGGCCTTAACCAGCGCCACCCCGTCAGCCCCAACCAGATCCCGTAAAGCCGCCAGCAGATCGTCCGCCGCGTCGACCCGGAACGCCCGGCTGCGCAGGCGGACCGCGGGAGGGCTGCCATTCTCATCCTTTTCCTTGCTCCCGTTCTCCCCCCGCCATTCGATGAAGAGCGGCGTCGGGCCGGGGTGGGCGGCGCACAACGCGGCGATCGCGCGCGTGGTCTCCGGGCCAGGCCGGTTGGCCGCGGTCCAGCGCAGCGCCACACCGATCGCGCCGCTGGGCCGCAGGTCGTCGAGGCCGCGTGCGCTCTCGACGATGAACGGCGCCTGCTCTTCGCCCCGGTCGCGCGCGATGTACCCGCCGGTGAACAGGTAGGCGCCGTCCGTGTGGATCACGCCGTTCAGCTTGGCCCAGGCCTCAGGGAAGACCAACGCCTCCGCCGCGCCGTGAAAATCCTCGAGCGTGAGGCGCGCGTACTCCGCCCCCGTCTTCTTGGAGGTTTGCCGCTTCACAACCGTGACCACCGCGGCGACGGCGACCTTCTGCGGGCTCCACATGCCCAACGTCGCGGTGGTGCGGGTCCCAAAAAGCTCCACCTCCGCGCGGTACTTGGCGAGGGGGTGACCAGAAATGAAGAAGCCGAGCACGGCTTTTTCTCGTGCCAGCCGCTCTTGCTCGGTCCAGGGCGGCACATCGGGCAGGGGGGACTGGGGACTCGGGGCTGGGGCCGCGTCGCCGAACAGGGCGTGCTGTCCGGTGAACCGTTCCTCCTGGCGAACCTGCGCTTCGCTGAAGGCGTGATCGAGGGCGGCGACCAGCTGGGAGCGCTCGCCGCCGAGCGAGTCGCAGGCGCCCGAGTCGATCAGCGATTCGATGACGCGCTTGTTGCACAGCCGCAGATCGATCCGGTCGCACAGCTCGACTAAGGAGCGGTAGGGGCCCGATTGACGCCCCGCAATAATGGACGCGATGGCTCCTTCGCCCACGTTGCGCACCGCGCCCAACCCAAATCGGATCCGCTGATCACCGACGACTGTGAACTTATAACCAGACTCGTTCACGTCGGGCGCGAGGACCTCGAGGTCGAGCTCGCGCGCCTCATTGATGTACTGCACCACGCGATCGGTGTTGCCGATTTCCGACGACAGCAGTGCCGCCATGAACTCCGCGGGATAATAGACCTTGAACCATGCCGTCTGGTACGACAGGATCGAGTAGGCGACGGAGTGTGACTTGTTGAACCCGTAGCGGCCGAACGTCTCGATCTGCGCGGCGATTTCCTCCACCGTGCGCTTGTCGTGGCCCCGCGCGGTGGCGCGCTTCACAAAGTTGGTGAGTTCTTCCTGAATCAGCTCCTTGATTTTCTTTCCCACCGCCTTGCGCAGCACGTCGGCTTCGGCCAGCGAGTAGCCCGCCAGCACGTTCGCGATGCGCATCACCTGCTCCTGATACACGATCACGCCGTACGTGGGCGCGAGGATCTCCTCGAGCGCCGGATGCGGATAGCGAACCTTCTCGCGGCCCAGCTTGCGGTTGATGAAGACGAGGTACATGCCGGTGTCGAGCGGGCCAGGGCGGAGCAGCGCGTTCGTCGCGACGAGATCGTCGAAGCGATCTCACTTCATGCTCCGCAGGCAGTCGGTCGCCAGCGGCGATTCAAACTGGAAGATGCCGGCGGTACGTCCCGAGCGGAGCAGCGCGTACACCTTGGGATCGTCGAGATCGGGCTTCTCGAGATCCACCGTCACGCCATGCCGCTCGGCGACCATGCGCGTGGCGTCGTGCAGC
>WNFU01005853.1_pt1 | contig 15105 bp, 15 predicted proteins | sample 5400121 | NCBI WGS metagenome assembly WNFU01 (sample SAMN13153360, study PRJNA577476) | soil metagenome | isolation source: 100 cm soil or saprolite under grassland replicate 1 | place: USA:California | collected 2016-06-15
AGGAATCTCCGGCGCTCGCAAACAGACGCAGAAAGAAAACTCTGGCTGCTCCTTCGCGACCGACGTCTGGCCGGCTTTAAGTTCCGCCGTCAGCATCCGATCGGCCCGTTTATCGTCGACTTCTGCTGCACGGAAGTGAGAATCATCGTCGAGCTGGATGGGGGGCAACACGCGATCGGTCGCGACGGCGATGCGGCTCGAAGCCGGTATCTCGAAGGGCAGGGCTACCGGGTTCTGAGATTTTGGAACAACGAGGTTTCCGGAAATATTTCGGGTGTACTCGAGCGCATCGCCGAGGCCTTGAGACGCGGTGAGCAGCGCCCCTCACCCTGCCCTCTCCCCGGAGGGGAGAGGGGTTCGGAGCGTCGGGGTTCGGAGGGGCTGGCGTGAGTAGCAGTGAGCGGAGGGTTTATACCGTTTCGGAGCTGACGGCGTCTATCAAGACGACGCTCGAAGAGGGGTTCCCCATGATGTGGGTGGAGGGGGAGATTTCGAACCTCCGCACCCCCGGCTCCGGCCACGCGTACTTCACCCTCAAGGACGAGGGCGCCCAGATCTCGGCCGTGCTGTTCAGGGGACGGGGCCGCCGCCTGCGCTTCGAGCTCGAGGATGGCATGCAGGTGCTGGCCTTCGGCGGCCTCGACGTGTACGCGGCGCGGGGGCAGTACCAGCTCGTGGTGGAGATGATGGAGCCGAAGGGATTGGGCGCGCTCCAGCTCGCCTTCGAGCAGCTCAAGCGCAAGCTGGAGGCCGAAGGGCTCTTCGACGAGGCGCGGAAGCGGCCGCTGCCCGCGTTCCCGCGCGTGATCGGCATCGTGACCTCGCCCACGGGGGCGGCCATCCGCGACATGCTCAACATCATCGGACGGCGCTTCGCCGACCTGCACATCCTCATCACGCCCGTGCGCGTGCAGGGTGACGAGGCCCCGGGGGAGATCGTCCAGGCGCTGCTGCGTCTGCAGGAGATCGCGAACCTCGACGTCATCGTCGTGGGGCGCGGGGGCGGCTCCATCGAGGACCTGTGGGCCTTCAACGACGAGCGCGTGGCCCGCGCCCTCGCCGCGTGCCGGGTGCCCGTGATCTCCGCGGTGGGACACGAGACCGATTTCACCATCGCCGATTTCGTCGCCGATCTGCGCGCGCCCACGCCATCGGGGGCCGCGGAGCTGGTGGTCCGCGAGAAGCTGGCGGTGATGGAGAGGCTCGCCGATCTCTACGCGCGCCTGAAGCAGGCCATGACCGCCGAGGTAGGCGCGCGGCGGGAGCGCGTGGACTTTCTCATCCGCCGGCGCGTGCTCACCGATCCCGCCCGCACCATCCGCGATCTCTACCGGCGCCTGGATGACTTGCAGGGCCGCCTGCGCCTGGGCCTCCGCGCGAGCCAGCGTCACATCAGCCACCGCGTCGCCCTCGCCACCGGCGCCCTGCGCTCGCGCAGCCCCCTGGGGAGAATCGCCGGCACCTCGGCGCTCCTGTCCCAGCTCCGCGTCCGTCTCGCCTCGTCGGCTGGCAACAATATCAAGACATCGCGGGCGCGCTTCGCGGAGGCCGTGGGCCGCCTCGAGAGCCTCTCCCCCCTCGGCGTCCTCGCCCGTGGCTACAGCGTGACGCGCTTGCCTTCGGGCGAAGTGGTGCGGAGCGCCACCCAGGTCGGGGCGGGCGATGCGCTCGAGATCCTCCTCCATCAGGGCGCCCTCGGCGCCCGCGTCACCGAGGTGCGGGAACGGGATGAGCGACATCAAGTTTGAGGACGCGCTGGGGCGACTCGAGCAGATCGTGGACCAGCTCGAGTCCGGCGACCTACCCCTCGAAAGCTCGCTGAAAGTGTTCGAGGAAGGCGTGGCCCTCGCGCGACGCTGCGCGAAGTATCTCGAGGAGGCCGAGAAGCGCATCGAGCTCCTGACCAAGGACGAGTCGGGGCTGCTCAAGGCCGAGCCTTTCGAGTGGGACAAGGACGCTCAAGGGTGACCTTCGATCTCGCCGCCTATATGGCCGAGCGCGCTCGCGCCGTCGACCAGGGCCTGGACCGCTTCCTCCCATCCGAGACCGCCCCCCCCGAATCGCTGCACAAGGCCATGCGCTACAGCGTGTTCGCGGGCGGCAAGCGTCTGCGCCCGGTGCTCGTGGCTGCGGGGGCCGAGGCGGTGGGGGGAAGCCTGGATGCGGTCATGCCCGCGGCGTGCGCGGTGGAGATGATCCACACCTATTCGCTGATTCACGACGACCTGCCCGCCATGGACAACGACGACGTTCGCCGCGGCGTGCCCACCAATCACAAGGTGTTCGGCGAGGCCATCGCCATCCTCGCCGGCGACGCGCTCCTGACCCTGGCCTTCCGGCTTCTCGGCGACAGCGTGGCCGCGGGCGCGGACGCGCAGCGGCTGCGCGAGGTGTTCATCGAGGTCGCCGACGCCGCAGGCAGCGCGGGCATGGTCGGGGGCCAGGTCGCCGATATCGAGTGCGAGGGCAAGCTCGCCGACGCGGCGCTCGTCGACTACATCCACACCCACAAGACGGCGGCGCTCATCCGCGCCTCGATCCGCTCCGGGGCCATCCTGGCCGGCGCTACTCCGGAGGAGCTCAGGGCCCTCGGCGTGGCCGGCGACGACCTGGGCCTCGCCTTCCAGATCATGGACGACATCCTCGACATCACGGCCACGTCGGAGGAGCTCGGCAAGACGGCGGGCAAGGACCAGGCGCAGCAGAAGGCGACCTATCCGGCCGTGCACGGCATCGAGACCTCGCGGCGACGCGCCCGGGCCTTGATCGCCGACGCGCACGCGGCGCTCGAGCCCTTCGGCCCGCGCGCGCTCCCGTTGCGCGCCCTCGGGACCTTCATCATCGAGCGAAAGGCCTGACGTGTCAGAGATCCGTACCGTTCACGCCCGAGAGATTCTCGATTCACGCGGCAACCCCACCATCGAGGTGGAAGTGTGGCTCGACTCCGGCGCCTTCGGCCGCGCCATGGTGCCCTCCGGCGCGTCCACGGGCACCCGCGAGGCCGTCGAGCTGCGCGACGACGACGACGCCCGCTACGGCGGCAAGGGCGTGCGCCAGGCCGTGCGCAACGTGACGGAGACCATCGCTCCCGAGATCGAGGGGCTGGAGGCGACCGAACAGGCGGCGGTGGACCGCGCCCTGCTCGAGCTGGACGGCACGCCCAACAAGTCGGGGCTGGGCGCCAACGCGCTGCTCGGCGTGTCTCTCGCCGTCGCGCGCTCGGGCGCGGACGAATGCGGCCTTCCCCTCTATCAGTACCTGGGCGGGCCGGGGGCGCGGATCATGCCGGTGCCCATGATGAACGTCCTCAACGGCGGCGCGCACGCCGACAACGGCCTCGACATCCAGGAGTTCATGATCATGCCGGCGGGCATGGGCTCCTTCGGCGAGGCCCTGCGCGCGGGCGTCGAGATCTTCCACATGCTGAAGAAGATCCTCAAGGACAAGGATCTCTCCACGGGGGTGGGCGACGAGGGCGGGTTCGCGCCGACCTTGCCCGGCAACGAGGCCGCGCTCGATTTCGTGATGCGCGCCATCGAGCGCGCGGGCTATCGGCCCGGCGACGAAGTCTTCGTGGCCCTCGATCCGGCGGCGAGCGAGTTCGGCAAGCGCGGGCGCTACACCCTCAAGGCCGACCGGGTCACCCGGACGAGCGAGGAAATGACCGCCTGGTACGACACGCTCGCCGGCCGCTATCCCATCTGCTCGATCGAGGACGGGCTCGGCGAAGACGACCACGAGGGCTGGCGGGCCCTGACGCAGCGGCTGGGCTCTCGCGTCCAGCTCGTGGGCGACGACCTCTTCGTCACCAATCCCGCCATCCTCCAGGAGGGCATCCGCCACGGCCTGGCCAATGCCGTCCTCGTCAAGGTGAACCAGATCGGCACGCTCACGGAGACGCTCGAAGCGGTGGAGCTGGCGAAGCGCGCGGGCTGGGGCACGGTGATCTCGCACCGCTCGGGGGAGACCGAGGACACCTTCATCGCGGACCTGGCGGTGGCCGTCAATGCGGGGCAGATCAAGACCGGCTCGCTCTCCCGCGGCGAGCGCACGGCGAAATACAATCAGCTCCTGCGCATCGAGGAAGAGCTGGGGCCGTCCGCGGTGTGGCCGGGCCGGGCGGCCTTCGGAACCGGGGAGCAATGAGTCTCCGCTCGGTGCGCCTCCTGCGCACGGCCATCCTGATGGTCCTCGCCGTCTCCCTCGCCGCCTACGGCGGGCAGAGCCTCACCCGTGTGTGGGCGCTCAAGAAGGAAGTGGCCAGCCTCGAGCGGGAGGTGGGCGTGCTGCGCGCCGATACGGCGAGGCTCACCGCGGAGGTGGACCGGCTCCGCACCGACCCCGAGTACATCGAGCAGATCGCGCGCGAGAAGCTCGGGCTGGTCAAGCCGGGCGAGCGCGTCTACAAGCTGCCCCCGGCCACCGGGAGCCGGTAGCCCGTGGATATCCTCTACGCGCTCCTGCCCGTGCTCTTCCTGGTGGCGCTCTTCCTGAACATCCGCGCCTCGTTCAAGCTGGGGCTCGACTGGCGCGGGATGCTGACGACCGTGCGCTTCGTGCGTGAGGCCTATGCGCGTCGCTCCGAGCTGCCCACGGAGGAGACCATCGAGCGCGAGCCGCAGGCGCCGGTGTTCCTCCACCTGGTGCCCGCCTTTGAGGAGCCCGACATCGACGGGACGGTGAAGGCCCTCTGCGCCTCGCGCTATCCGCACCCCGGCCTGCACGTGGTGGTGGTGACCAAGGAAGAGGAAGAGCGCGCGCCGCATCCGGCCATGGGCGTGAGCACGGGCGAGCTCGTGCGCCGGCTCCACGAGACGCTGCCGCCCTACCAGCAGAAGCGCCTCTCGCATCTGATCATGCCGGGGCCGGGCCGCAAGGCGCATCAGCTCAACTGGGCGCTCCGCCCTGAAGCGCTCCGGGAGATCCTGGGCGAGGCCTACGATCCCGCCCGCGTCTTCGTCGGGGTGAGCGACGCGGATTCCATCCCCGACCCGGACACCTATCGATGGATGGCCGAGCGCGAGCTCGCGGGCGACGGCAGCCTCGCCTACCAGGGCATCACCCTCTCTCTCGCCAACTATCACCGCCTCGACATCCGCGGCAAGATCTGCGCGATCCAGCAGTCGTCCATCTTCATTCGCGTGTCCATTGCCCGGCTCATCAACGAGGTCAAGCGCGTGCGGCTCTTCGAGGCGTTCCGTGCGCGCTTCCCCCACCTCGGGCGCGCGGTGCGCCCCGCCTTCGAGCTGTGCTTCCGCCGCTCGCAGATCTGCCTGGGCCACAATCAGTTCGTGCGCCTCGACGTGATGCAGTCGGTGGGCGGCTTTCCGACGTCCGGCGCCACCGAGGACTCCACCCTCGGCTATGCCCTGGGGGCACGCGGCATCCTCATCCGCGCGCTCCCCATGGTGGAGCTGACGGACCTGCCCGAGACGCCGGCCAAGATGGTCCGCCAGAACGCGCGCTGGTACCTGGGCGTGCTCGACGACATTCCGTATCTCCGGCACATCTTCCGCGAGCGGCCGTCCGCCTTCAATTTCGCCCAGCTCGTCCGCCACGTGGGCAACAAGGTCGTGGAGTGGCCCATCGCCGCGCTGGTCTACCCGGCCATGGGCTACCTCGGATGGTGGCTCGCCTACATGTACCGCGCCCGGCACCCGTGGCTGTTCTATGCCGCCACCGGCGCGCCCACGCTCTCGCTGATCCTCACGGTGTGGGTGGGCGGCATCGCCACCCAGAGCCTCGTGGAGGCGCTGCGGCCTTATCTCCCGCGCCCCGTGGATCTGCGTCGCAAGAGCCTGCGCGAGAAGTTCTTCGGCACGTTCCGTTGCCAGACCTATTGGCTGCTCGCCACGCGCGGCGCCTGGCGCGTGCTCCTGAGCATGGCGCGCACGGGCTGCTACGACCCCGGCAAGACCGATCGCGTGACGCGGCCCCGCCACGCCTGAGCCCCGAGGAGACGCCCGTGGCTGATCGCATCCCCCTGATGGAGATCGGCAAGCTCCAGATGCGCGTGAGCGAGCTCAAGACGAAGAAGGGCGGGCCGCCTTGGTCGGAAGCGCTCGTGATGACCGACGACATCCAGGCCTTCATCATCTGCCAGGCTCCCGGCCATCCCAACGACACGCACTATCACCTTCACGACGAGTGGTGGGTGATGCTCCAGGGGGAGATCAACTGGTATATCGAAGACGAGCCCACGCCCATCCGCGCGCGTGCCGGCGACTTCGTCTTCGGCCCCAAGAACCGCTGGCACCACCTCGAGCCGGTAGGCACCGAGCCGACTATTCGCGTGGCCATCAACGCGCGCGGCGAGTTCCACCGCTACGACCGCCCCGGCTGCAAGCCCCTCTAGGTTTCACGTCCCTCTCCCCTATGGGGAGAGGGCAGGGTGAGGGGGCCTAAGTCACGCGCACTCGGTTGACACGTCATCACCCGTCGGGTACATTGCAGTGGTCACCGCGGGGTGGAGCAGCCCGGTAGCTCGTTGGGCTCATAACCCAAAGGTCGTCGGTTCAAATCCGACCCCCGCAACCATCGCAGGGACGAGGGGTTAGCGGTCAGTGCCGCTAGCCCCTTCTTCATGTGTGTGACCAAATTGTGACCGCTGCGACGCGTCAGCGGCCGCGCGGCTGACACCGTCCTGCCCTGTCGGCGACATACCCCGCGAATGCTCGGATCGACAACACTACCGTCCGCTATCCGCTTGATTGTCAATGATGTGTGACGATGGCCGTGCATGGTCTGGACCCGTCTGCTCGACTGAAAATCCTGGTGTCGGCGGTTCGATCCCGTCCCTGCCCACCATTCCTTTCCAGGTAGTTGCCCGTCATTCCCTTGCATGATCTTGGGAGGGACCTAGGGCCTGACCCGGCAGCCTACCGCGCGGCGCTCCAGGCTGTGAAGGCGCTGGTCCGGACCAACCGGGCCGAATCAGTGAGCCGCGAGTTCAATCGGGCGCTTCTTCTGACGGCATCGCCAAAGGGCCGAATCGCCCGCCCCTGTGAGCGCGAGAAGTCCCCGGTGAATGTCGGAGCGAGCAAGGACCGATCACTGTTCGAGTCTGAGCCGGACCCCGGAGGCGGCCAGCTTGAAATTGACGCCCACGTTCGACGTGGTCAATTCCACCATCACGCCGTTTTGGTTCTTCATGGTCACCGCCTCGCCGCCGCCGAACACCGTCACCCCCGCGCCTCCGGCGACGTAAGTGCCGGAGAAGTCATCGAGATTCTTGAGGTCGAACACGATGCCTTTCGCGGTGCCCCACGTGAAGCCGGCTTCGCCGACCGACAGTCCCAGGACCTTGACGGGGTATTTCTGTCCTAGGTACGTCAATATCCCCGAGCCCCAGCTGAATCCGATCCCGGCCGCCACGGAACCCTGCGACAGCTCCAGCGTGGCAGCTGGCATCCAGTCCTGTGCTCCGGCCGGCCCGACCACCGAGACCAGACCTCCCAGCACGAGCGCGATCACCAGTCGACGCATGACTATCTCCTCTCCTCCTGCTCCGGTATCACCCAACGACCTCTCTGCGCGACCCACTCCTCCCGGCACACGCGCAGCAGGTGATCCTCCTTCTCGCTGACACTATCGTTCTTTGAGCCACTGAGTATACGCGCGGAGGAACCGGCCGAATTGTTGAGGCGGGGGAAACTATCCCGCAGCCGATTGAACCTCCGTGTTAAGCGCACTTACGGGGAAAAACTGCAAGGTGATCAGCCGGCTCTGTTGACCGCGACGGAAGCGCGCCGCCACATCGGACTATGCTCGGCCGCTCCTTCAAGCCTGAACACCTACGGGTTTCTCGCAGAGCATCTTAATCCTCTCGAGCCCCTGCTTGTAATCCGCGAGAATTGCGTTGGTCATTTCTCGCGGCGGCTCGGGGCCTAGCCACTTCGCGTGGAACTGCAGGGACGTTCTTCGCTCCCCGAGACGCTTCAGGATGAACGAGGCCCGAGCCGGCAAGTCCTTTTCCACGATCCTTCCTTCCTCGCTATACGTAATTTCATCGTCCCCGATATCGCTCTTCACCGCGACCCACTCGACGGTCAGGCCGTGGAATATACAGGTGTGCCGCATACCGATCCGCTCCGTGGTCGCAGGCCGGTCGAGGCGCTCTACGGCCGACAGCCACCGGGGTCGCTGGTCGAGATCGATCACGAGCTGATAGACCTCCAGCATCGGCGCGTCGATCTCCACCGCCACGGAATCGTCCCCGAGCTCGATCACAGGGCTGATGCGCGGGGTTGGAGCCTCGATGGTGTTTCTCACCCCGGCGAGCAGAGCGTACTGATACTCAATTGCCCCGATTGCCGGGTACTCATCGTTCGATCGCTGCCACGCGAGAGCGCCCAGGGGTTGCGTGAGGCTCGAGAAGTCGAAACAGCTGGTCGTTGCGAGAATGTACTCGTCTGACGCAATCCGGTTCTTCATCAGGCGGTGAGCGACAATCATGTCGAGTCCCGAGCACTTCGTGAACTGCATAACCTTGATTTCCTGGACCACGCCGTGATGGGCGATGAACTTCAGGGTCAAATTCGACGCCGTCTTACAGGCGCCGCAATGGCATATCGAGTCCCGCTCGATGATCTTGAGCTGCGTGTGGAAGCTTTCGAACATGCTCAGGCACTGCCGGACCAGGGCGTCGGCTTCGATCGGCTTGCCCTTGTGATAGAGCAGGAGTGCGTCACCTTCGACCTCGGAGAGCACGAATTCGCCGCTGTTAGCCGCGAGGATCGCCTCCAGCAGCTCGTTGATGATGTGGGAGCTGTGTACGAGCTCGGTCTTGGTCAGGAACTCCGTGTAGCCGCTAATATCCGGAAGCAGGATCGTTGCGCTTTCAGGCATGGGCCGTCATCCTCCAAAGTCATTGGTCCGATCGTGGACCGGTTGGCGAGTGTGACTCGTGAAAAACCATCGCTCCTTCATCGAATGCGGATCGACGAGTTGGCCATCACGCCGCGGGGAAGCAGCTCTCAAGACGCCGTTCGTCAATTACTATCTGCTGCGTGCTCGACCTGAGCTTGCTCGGCAGCGTCGAAGTTGCCGACGATTCAGCGATCAAGCCATTATGATCAATCCGCCTGCCTTGAACTGCGTTATCCGATAACGCTGATCTGTTGATAACGGTCGCCACTGCCTCGGTCTTGGGACGTCGGCTGAGTCTTCGGCGGGTCACCGAGCAGGGGTCCGGCGCGCCCACCGTGATACGCTTCGAGACGCCGCAGCGTATCAGAGCCTCGCGCGCACCCGTCGATATCGGTGAAGTCGTCTCAGCACAATACCTGCCCTGACGGGTTACGCCACGGTAGATCGCAAGCGTGGAGGCACGCGCGAAGCAGAGCTTGGATCGGCCGATGCGCCTCAGCCCTTCAGGCGACCCCTGATCTTGCGCCTAGGCGGTGACCCAGATCGATCGTCAGATCCGTTGCTGCCGACGTTCCTCAGGGGTCTAGGATCCCTGTCGCCTCAAGGCATGACGTTCCGTCGGGCGAGGACGCGGCCGGACCGGAGGACGATCGCCGTGCCGATGCTGAAAAGCGCGTGAAAGGCGACCTCGATCGGCACCATCGCGAGGTGGAAGCCGCCGCCGCCGCCGAAACCCTTCAGCGGCAGTACGATCAATCAGTACACGATCAGGGGGGCGAGGCCGAAGACGAGCCCGCCCGCTCACCATCCGAAAAGAGCCGTGAGCCGCGGCTCGAGCACGGCGTAGACCAGTCCCCGTCGAAGTACGCGTGATGAGTGTGCGCCCATTTCGTGCCCACACCATCCTGAACGAGGCCAAAATGAGGCGTAGAATCCTGCATCAACGCACAATGTGGAACTCGGTGTTGTGACGTTCTTCTTCCGCAAGATCAGAGGGTTGCCGGCACGGCCTCGAAGCCACTCATAACCCAAAGGTCGCTGGTTCAAATCCAGCCCCCGCAACCAAACAGCCCCCAAGATTTCAAGGTCTTGGGGGCTTTGCTTTTCTGGCGATCGGCCGAGTGACTCGCGATTGTGCGGGAACTGTGCGGGTTGGCGAATGGGGGAGTGCTCCATGGTCTCCGGCGCCGCCGAGAACTGGATGTCGCGAGGCGTCTACGCCACAATCTGCCGACTTTATCGGATCGAGCCACCGTTCTACGAGAATCGGCGGCTGTCGCAACGCGACTTTAAGGCAATCGAGTCTGAGTTCGTCTCCCGAGTTGGCCCGCGTGAACTGCACAGGCGTCAGCGTCAACCTAGCAAGGGCCTTCCCCCTTCTGAACGCCATTTGCAAGCCCACACGGTTTTCGACAAAATCCACGACTATATGCAGGCCCATTGCGTTGGTATGACCCAACCTACGGGCAGTGGCCGAGGGCAGGCGCGTGTTTTCGGCCTAGGAGCTGCGGGACGGTACCCGCATTTGGATCATACCGAGGCCGACCGATCGGTGACGACCATCCTGCTGCCCGAGGAATACTGACAGTGATCGGCTACCCAGACATTACGAACGAGGACGTTCACTCGTCGCTTGAGCACTCGGTAATGGCACCTGCCGTGGCACCGGTCCCGACCGCGGATCAGAAGAGAGGTGTCGAGATGTCGCCCCACAACACATGAGGTGGTGGGGTCTCTATCCCGGTGATCACGCCCGTCTGGGTATTGACGCGGACCACGATGATCGGCTCGCGCCCGTAAGCCGTCTTGACGATCGCCGCGCCGTGGGCATCAGGATCGTGACTCCGCACCCGCGTGAAAAGCACGCGGTAGCGGGCAGGGTCGAAGTCGATAGGGACGTGATGCCCGCGGTCGGTCGCGGGGTCGAGCGGGAGGTCGGCGATCCTCCAGGTATCGGGGAGGACGTAGACGAGGAGCTTGGCTCCCCGTCCAGCGGCGTCGATCCGGTCGCGGACCTCCGCTCCGGACGTGGCCACGCGAACCGCCGCGCGAAGAGGCTCCGCGGTGAGACGCGCGGGCGAGAGCACGGCCATGTCGTCGGTGTAGAACGCTGACAGGTGCCGGAGGGCGTAGTCGCGCACCTGATAGCCGACTGCGACGCTCGCGGCCACGACGACGAGCCAGAGCACCAGCGCCGCCGGAACTCTCCACTCGCCTGCCGGCGGCCAGGGGATCAAGCGCGGCATCGGGCGGGGCAGAAACATGCCCGTCCGCCGCTGGTACGCGCGGTACGCCTCGCCGAACTTCGCCAGGCAGCGGGTCTCCTCCCAGCCGGCCAGGCGCTCGTAGAGGAACAGCATCGTCACGTATGTGACCAGTACGAGGACACGAGGCCAGACGAGGAATGCGCCAAGTCCGATGATGGCGAGCCCGAGGTATTGCGGGTGGCGGGCGACCCGGTATAGGCCGCCTGTGACAAGTCCCCGACCGCGGACCTTCGCGCCATACATCATGACGAAGCCGACCGCAAAGAGCGCTGCGCCGACGGTGATGAGCGGGCCGCCCAGGTCCGGGAGGGCGTTCAGGAGGGGCCTCGACGTGTAGGAAAAGTGAGGTAGCAGGAAGTCCGTGAGCCAGGAAGTCCACCTCGATCGGTGAAGCACGTTCAGCGAGGGCCCGTAGGCAGCGTAGTAGTAAAGGGCGAACGGACTGATCATGAAGAGGATCTCAAACACGGTGGCCACGTAGAAGATCCACACGGTCGGCACGACGATCACGGAGACATCGGGCTTCGCAACAAAGGCGCGCCCAGAGAGCGCTTCTGGATTCCGGCGAGCCACGTTGGGGCGTGCTGCCTCCTCGGTCGGACGGATCTGATACACGCGGACGGGCTCGGGTATGTTCTTCAGCGCTTGCTCGCCGAGGTCCTCTTCGCTCAACGTGAGCTTGTGCCGCACCTGGTCCCACACGGGGGCAGATAGGCAGACAGCGCCGGGGTCGGCCAACCGCTCGAGGCGGGCGGCTATGTTGATCCCCTCCCCGTAGATTCGGTCGCCCTCCACCATCACGTCGCCGAGGTGAACACCGATACGAAACTCCATCCGTCGGTCAGGGGGCACGTCGGTGTTCCGGGCCCCGACTGCGCGCTGGATCTCGACGGCGCATCGGGCCGCGTCGAGAGCGCTCGGGAACTCGGCGAGGAGGTTATCCCCTGGCGAATCGACCACCCGACCCCGATGCTGGCGGACGAGGCGGGCGGTGTGCTCGCGGTGGACCTGAAGGGTCCGCACCGTCGCGACCTCGTCGTCGGCCAGGAGGCGGCTGTAGCCGACCGCGTCGGAGCTGAGGATGGCAGTCAGTCTGTGAACGACGGCGTCGGAGTTCACCGCGCACTCCTCACGGCTCGTCAGAGCATCAGAAATAGTAAGAGTCGCGTCGGCGCACTTCTTTTACGTCTCCTCGCTCTCAACCCCAAGGTCGCTGGTTCAAATCCAGCTCCCGCAATCATGAACGACAAGGGGTTAGCGGACGCAGACGCCGCAAACCCCTTTCGTTTACCCAGACTTCACCGAGGATTTGGTTGGGGCGTCGCCTGCGCGTGACGCCGCTCACGGACCGGCCTCGGGCTTGCGGAAGATCGCGCAGTAGCTCTTCAGTGGCCCCCGACCAGGCCAGTCTTCGATGACCTTCACGAGCGTGAAGCCGCCGGCGGTGACCTCCTCGACCACGAGGCCGGCTGCCACGCCGTGGCCGGTCCGATTTTCCGGGGTATCCTTCGGAGACCACGGCCACAGCCACGAGAACATCGGCGGGAAGTCGATGATGGCGAGCACCCCGCCCGGTCGCAGGGCGCGCAAGAGGTCGAGGTTCGTCGCCGCCGGATCGCTCAGGTGGTGATACACGCGGCGCAGGACCACGGCGTCACAGCAACTGGTGGGCAAGCCGGTATCGCGTGCGTGGGCCTGCACGAGCGTCACGTTCTGGAGCGCGGCGGCCGCGACCCGCGCGCGAATCTGCTCCAGCGCGTGGGTGTCGATGTCGGTCGAAAACACCTGCCCGCTGGGCCCGACTTCGGCTGCAAGTGCCAACGTCACCTCGCCACGACCGGCGCCAACGTCAGCCACCGACACACCCGGCTTGAGCGCGAGCTCGTGCCTGAGCCGAGGCAGCTCAGATCCCGTGGCACGGAAGCCAAAGCCACGCCAGCCATTGCAGCCGGCGCCGAGGACCACGGCCAGTACGATGATGGCCGCCGTGCTCGCTCTGTTCCTCATCATCTACTGTTTCCCTTCTGTCGCTCGGGGCCGAGGCGAGCCGGGCCGCGTCGGCCGCGAAGGTCATAGCCAACGACGCACGGAGGCCTTGTATTTCAGATATTCGGCACCGAACCGCCCGGTCAGGTACCGCTCTTCGCGCGGGACCACGACAAGGGCGATGATGGCAACGGTCGGGATCAACGTGGCCACCAGCCACAGGCTGTTGACCAAGATTGCCAGGCCAACGTGTAACGCGAAGAACGCCACGTAGATTGGATTCCGGCTGAAGCGATAGGGGCCAGTGCGGACGATCGCGGTCGTCGGCTTGTTGCCCGGCACCGGGGTCCCCGCCATCCTGAACTGTTTGATCGAGTACGAGAACAGCGCCGCCGCCATCGCGACTAGGAAACATCCGACCGGCAGACGGAACAGGTGGGGAACGAAGGAAAGTGGCCAGGCGACGGTGAGCAGCGCCCCCGACAGGAGCGAAGCCAGAACGACCAGCGGCGGGCGAACGACGGGATTGGCGACGCTCGCGCGTATGGCATCACGAGACGGCTGGCTGGCGCAGCTCATGTATGACAACTCAGGTGTCATTATACTGTTGGCAACTTAGGTGTCAAATGAACGATCTCAACGACGCGAGACCGCAAGAGGAGGGCCACGGTGCGACAGAGGAAAGCGGCAGGTCGGATCGTCAGCAGCAAGGCCGAGGCGATCGCCGAGCTGATGCTCGAAGTGGCCCAGTGCTTCTTTAGGATACGGGCACTCGGTCAGAAGACAGGGCTCATCACCGGCTGGGGTGGCGGGGCGTTCGGCTTCCTGCGAAGCCTCGCGCTGCTTGGTCCACTGACCGTGCCGCAGATCGCCCAGATGCGACCCACCAGCCGCCAGCGCATGCAGCGGCTAGCGGATGAGCTTGAGGCCGAGGGCCTCGTAGAATTCATCAACAACCCGAAGCACCGGCGCTCGAAGCTCGTCCGGCTTACGCGCAAAGGCGATGCGCGCTACCGCGAGCTGAAGGCCCGGTTCCTAGCGATCGCATCGACCATGGGCGTCGGTCTCAGCGAAGGGGACATCCGCAGGACTACGAAGATCGTGCGGCAGCTGAGCGGCGATGTAAAGGGTCGCTCAGAGCAGCTGCCGCGGAGCATGAGACTGACTGCGTCAGCCAAAGCTGAACAGTAGTTGCGACCTTCATCCGTGCCACTGGCAAAAACCCCATCGACTCATGGGCATGCGGGACAAGGTCCATAACTCGAAGATGATCCTCATCGTCTCGAACGCGGGCGCTGACGCGATCAGCCGCGAGCGCTGTTCGAAGTGGATCTTCCGGACCTCGTTCTCCAACTGGCAGCCGAATCAGCCCATGGGCGGCTGGGTGGCGAAAAATATCGCCAAGGAGGCCTTCCTCCTCGCCCCCAACTACCAGGCGGGCAAGGCGGCCTGGCCTGCGGCGTCCTCCTTTTCCTCCTCTCGGTCAGCCTCACCCTCATCTTCGGCATGCTCGACTTCGTCAACCTCACCCACGGCTCCTACTACATGCTGGGCGTCAGTGGAAGGGCTCTGGGACGAGATGAGATTGGCGCGGCGATTCAGATGATGTCTACCTCGAAGGTGAGACGAGTCGATTTCGGTGGTTGAGGGCCCCCAGCAACCAAAAAAAGACAAGAGGTTAGCCAACACGGCTAGCCCCTTTTTGGTTTTTACTGTATGCGTACTGTCCGCGTCCTCCAAAGAGGAGTTTCGATTGCCGAAGGTGGCCAACGCTCGGGGCTAAGGCGCGAGCTGCCGATGCTGGCCGTGACCTCGCTGAACCTCAGCGATCGAGCCAAGCGACCATGAGGCGCCCGCCGTAGTCATGGCCGATATTGGGGCCGAAGTTCTTGACGTAAGGCTCCCAGGCCGCCACCGCGCTCACCGAAGGGCCGTAGAGCCCCCAGACCTGCTGGGAGACGTACCGCTGGATGTCGTAGATGAT
>WNFU01017083.1_pt1 | contig 15102 bp, 17 predicted proteins | sample 5400121 | NCBI WGS metagenome assembly WNFU01 (sample SAMN13153360, study PRJNA577476) | soil metagenome | isolation source: 100 cm soil or saprolite under grassland replicate 1 | place: USA:California | collected 2016-06-15
GGAATGCGTACCGCGGCGTGCCTCGAGGTCCTGCGCGAGACACGCGAACGCGTCGACGTGCCGCTGATCCCGATGACCTACGCGTCGCTCCTCGAGGCGTACGGCTGGCAACGCTTCGCCGATGACGCGCGTGCCGCGGGAGCGACGAGCCTCATCGTCGCCGACCTGCCCGCCGGCGAGCGCCCGGAGCTCAAGCGGATCCAGCTAGTCGCGCCGACATCGACGGACGAGCGGCTCCGGGTCGCCGCCGCGCAGACCGACGGCTGGCTGTACCTCGTCACCGTCACGGGCACGACGGGCGCGCGCGCCGACGTCTCCCCCGCGCTCGCCGGTCTCGTCGCACGTGCTCGCGCCGCCGCCGACGTGCCGCTGTACGCCGGCTTCGGCATCTCGACGCCGGAGCACGCTCGCGCGGCGGCGGAGCTCGCCGACGGCATCGTCGTCGGCTCGCGCGCCGTCGAAGTTGCCGACGACGGCCCGGCTGCACTGCACGCGTACGTCGCCAGCCTTCGCGCGGCACTCGATCGGTAGAGTCCGTCGAAGACGCGGCCGCGGCCGCGTCTTTCGTGCGTCCGCGTTTTCCGGAGGAACCCAAGTGCAGGTCGACCCACCCGATCTCGGATTCGTCGCCACGGCCGTCAGGCTGCTCCGCGTCTGGCGCGAGCAGTGGCGCCTGGTCCTGGTCGGGCTCGCGTGCGCACTCGCCACGACCGGGCTCTCGCTCGCGATCCCGATCCTGATCCGGCACGCGATCGACTACTCGATCGCCCCCATTCACGGTCAGCGGCAGCAGCTGTGGCCCTACCTCCTCGTCGTGGTCGTGCTCGCCGTCGTCCGCTTCGGAACGAACTTCACGCGCCGCTACGCGACGGCGCGCGTCGGCATCCGCGTCGAGGCGCGCATGCGCGAGCTGCTCTACCAGGCGTACCTCCGCTTCCCCGCAGTCGACGATGATGATCGTCGGCGTCGCGATCGTCCTCGCGCTCGTCAATCCGCTACTCGCGCTGTACGCACTACTCGCAATGCCGCTCGTCGGTCTGCTGACGTGGGCTTTCGCGGTGATGGTGATGCCCGTCTCGCGTCTCGTCCAGCAACTGAAGGCGGACGTAACCGAGGCCGCGGACGAGTCCGTCGTCGGCATCGAGATGGTGCAGGCATTCGGCCGGGAGGACGACGTGCGCGCTCGCTTCGGCATCAAGGCGCGCGCCGTCCGCGACGGCGTGCTCCGGCAGGCACGCATCGAGGGCGCCTTCCTTCCGGGGCTGCTCTTCCTGCCGACGCTCTCGATCGCGATCGTGCTCTGGTTCGGCGGCCGCGACGTGATCCACCGGAGCCTGACGCTGGGCGAATTCTTTCTCTTCTATTCACTGCTCCTGCAGCTCGTCTGGCCGCTCGAGGCGCTCGGCTGGATCATCAACCTCGGCCAGCGCGCGTCCGCCTCGGCGTCGCGCAGCTTCGCTTGGCTCGAGCACATCGGCGAGATTCCCGAGCCGGCGGAGCCGAAGCACCTGCCGGAAGGCCCGCTGGGTCTGACCTTCGAGAACGTCCACTTTTCTTACGGGACGAAGTCCGAGGTTCTCTCCGGCGTCGACGTCCACATCGACGCCGGCGAGATCGTCGCCGTCTGCGGCCCAACGGGCGCCGGGAAGACCTCGCTGCTGAACCTTCTGCCGCGCTTCTACGACCCGACCGGAGGCCGGCTGCTCATCGGCGGCGTCGACGCGAGCGAGGTGGCGATCGCCGAGCTCCGCTCGGCGGTCGCGATCGTGACGCAGCGTCCGATTCTCTTCTCGATTCCCCTCCGCGACAACCTGACTGCGGGCCGGCCCGACGTTTCCTGGGACGTTGTCCTGGAGGCTTGCGAGGCCGCCGGCGTCGCAGAGTTCGCCGACGACCTACCGGAGGGCTACGACACGCTGATCGGCGAGCGCGGCGTCAACCTCTCGGGCGGCCAGCGCCAGCGCGTCGCGCTCGCGCGCGCGCTGATCGCCGGCGCACGCATCATCGCGCTCGACGACCCGCTGTCGGCCGTCGATACCGAGACGGAGCGGCTGCTCGTCGACACCCTCCGCCCCGCCGTTGCCGGCCGGACCGTCCTCGTCGCAACCCAGCGACTGTCGACCGTTCAAGTCGCGGACCGTGCCGTCGTGCTCGTCGACGGACGGATCGTCCAGGACGGCGCGCCGGGCGAGCTCCTGCAGCGCGAAGGGTTGTTCAAGCAACTGTTTGGAGACGAGGTCCTTGCCGCCGCCTAGACGCACCGGCCTCAGCCGGCTTGGCCGTTACCTGGGCGGTCAGCGCGCGCGCGTCGCGTTCCTCGCGGTGATCGCGATGCTCGGAGCGGCAGGTCCGGTGATCGGCCTGCTGCTCGTGCAGGACGCGATCGACAACGGGATGAAGGCGGGCGAGACAGGGCGGCTGACCCGCGACGTGATCATCTACCTCGGCGTCAACGCCGCCGCTTGGGTGCTCACATCCACGATGATCCGCGGGCTCGCCCGCGTCGGCCAGGGCGTGGTGCTCGCGCTGCGCGAGCATCTCTTCGAACACCTGACGTCGCTCTCGTTGCGCTACTTCTCGGAGCAACGCGCCGGCTGGATCATCGCCCGGCTCACGTCGGACGTTGACGCCGTCTCCGATGTTCTCTCGCAGGGTCTCGCGACGCTCGTCGGCAACTCGTTGACGCTCGTCGCCGCGGTGATCGGGCTCTTCATCCTCGACTGGCGACTCGGCCTCGTCGCGCTCGTGATCCTGCCGCCGACGCTCGTGCTCACGCGCTGGTTCCAGGTGCGGTCGCACGCCGCCTTCCTCGAGGTGCGGAACACGATTTCCGGAATGACCGCGCAGATCGCGGAGTCCGTGGCCGGCATGGCCGTCGTCCAGGCATTCAACCGCGAGCGGACGTTCCTTGCGGAGTTCGACGAGGCGAACACGGCGAACCTGCGCACGAACCAGCATGCGCAGTGGCTCAACTCGCTGTTCTTCCCCGCGATCGAGATCTTCGGCGTGATTGCGATCGCGTCTGTGCTGCTCGTCGGCGGGCATCTGCACGACCAGGGCACGCTCACCGTCGGCACGCTCATCTCCGCCGTCTTCTTGCTCAACCTCGTCTTCCAGCCGCTGCAGGAGCTCTCGGACCTCTACGGCCAGGTGCAGTCGGCCGGCGCGGCGATGGAGAAGATCTCCTCCGTCCTCGACACGGAGGAGGAGATCCGCGACAAGCCGGACGCGCGGAGACTCGACCGAGTCGACGGCGGGCTCGACCTCGACTCGATCTGGTTCGCGTACGGCAGAGAACCGGTCATCCGCGGCGTCGACCTGCACATCCCGGCGGGCGCGTGCATCGCCCTCGTCGGCCACACCGGGCACGGCAAGTCGACGCTCGCGAAGCTGATCGGCCGCTTCTACGACCCCGACGGGGGCGCGATCCGCGTCGACGGGATCGACCTGCGCGACGTCGAGCTGGGCTCGTACCGCCGCAGGCTCGGCGTGGTCCTCCAGGATCCGTTCCTGTTCGCGGGCACGATCGCCGACAACATCCGTTTCGCCCGACCGAGCGCGACTGACGAGCAGGTGCGCGAGACCGCGGCGGCGATCGGGATCGACAAGCTCGCTGGGCGCTTCGACAACAACCTCGAGCACGTCGTGCGCGAAGGCGGCGCCGGTCTCTCTGCCGGCGAGCGGCAGCTGATCTCGATCGGGCGCGCGCTCCTCGCCGACCCGCGCATCCTGATCCTCGACGAGGCGACGTCGAACATCGACCGCCCGACGGAGATTCTGATCGAGCAGGCGCTCGACCGGCTCCTGCACGGGCGGACGTCGATCATCATCGCGCACCGTCTCGCCACCGTCCGGCGCGCGGACGAGATTCTCGTCGTCGAGCATGGCCAGATCGTGCAACGCGGGACCGAAAGCGCCCTCCTGGCCGAGGACGGCCCCTTCCGCCGCCTCGCCCGTGACCTGCGCGGGCCTGTCGCCGCTTCCGAGCTGGCTCGGCCCTTGTAGCGCGCCCCGTGCGGTGATAAGAAGGCTCCGAACGTAGCGGGCCAACCAAAAAGGGGGCAACTCATGGCGACGGTAACGCCGGTCGCCGGCCTGGACGAGCTTCGCACGCAGCTGCGAGGAGCGCTCATCACGCCGGACGACGAAGGGTACGACGAAGCGCGCAGCGTCTACAACGGGTCGATCGACAAGCGTCCTGCGGCGATTGCACGCTGCGCCGATGCTGCTGACGTCGCGACCGCAATCGGGTACGCGCGTGCGCAGGGACTCGACATCGCGGTCCGCGGCGGTGGCCACAGCGGAGCCGGATACGGCACGAGCGACGGCGGCCTGGTCATCGACCTCTCACCTCAGCGCTGGGTCCGGGTCGACCCCGAGACGCGCCTGGTTCAGGTTGGCGGCGGTTGCGACCTTGGAGACATCGACCACGCGACGTACCCGTTCGGCCTTGCGGTGCCGGTCGGCACGTTCTCGATCACAGGCATCGGCGGGCTCGCCCTGGGTGGCGGGCTCGGCCATCTGACACGCAAGTACGGCCTCACGATCGACAACTTGGTCGACGCCGACGTCGTGCTCGCGGACGGATCGCTGGTGAAGGCAAGCGCCGACCAGAATCCAGATCTCTTCTGGGCGCTGCGCGGCGGCGGGGGCAATTTCGGTGTCGTGACCGCCTTCACCTTCGAGGCACAGCCGGTCCCGACGCTGCTGGCGGGACCGATGTTCTGGCCGCTCGAGCGAACGCAGGAGGTCATGCGCTTCTGGGCGGACTTCCTCGCCGATGCTCCCGACGACCTGACGGGTTTCTTCGCATTCCTCACCATTCCGCCGGTGCCGCTCTTCCCCGAGGCACTGCACAACCAGAAGGTGTGCGCGATCATCTGGGCCTGGACGGGTCCGGCGGACCAGGTGGACGAGGCGCTCGCCCCGGCACGCGCCCTCGAGCCGATGCTCGACGGTGTGCACGCGATCCCGCTGCCCGTGCTGAACAGCCTCTTCGACCCACTCTATCCGCCCGGAATGCCGCAGTACTGGCGTGCGGACTTCATCGAGGAGTTCACGGACGAGGCGATCGCGAAGTACGCCGAGGTCGGGCCGAGCTACACGGTGCCGATGACCCAGATCCACCTCTACCCCATCGACGGCGCCGCCTCGCGCGTGCCGAGCGATGCGACAGCGTGGGAGTACCGCAGCGCGCGCTGGGCGTCCGTGCTCTTCAGCGTCTCGCCCGATCCGGCCGACGCACCGTCGTTGCGCGAGTGGACCGTCGGCGCGTGGGAGGCCCTGCATCCGTACTCGGCCAAGGGCGGCGGCGCGTACGTCAACTTCATGATGGAAGAGGGCGAGGACCGCGTCCGCGCTAGCTACGGCTCGAACTACGAGCGGCTCGCGCAGATCAAAGCGAAGTACGACCCCGAGAACGTCTTCCACCTGAACCAGAACATCGAGCCGGCGTAGCGAGCTTCAGGCGGCGGGGCGCCGCGCGCGCCCCGCCGCTCAACTCGGACGCAGCTCGAGCCAGGTCATCCCCCGCACTCCGAGCCAGTAGCGGCCGTCGCCGCGCACGAGCACGAGCAGCACGGCGTCGCAGGCGCGGCAGCGGATCACGACCTCGCATCGTCCTCGTGCTCCCGTCACTTCGAGCGCGAAGACCTCGCTCAACATACCGGCGGCGGCGTTTCCGTCCAGCTCTTCCACTCTCACCTCCCTGTCGGTCCGAACCGCTCCGTCCTGACGCGCTCCGGCGCGTGGCCGAGCGCCACGAGCGTCGACGCAACGCTCTCCACGAACGACGTCGGGCCGCAGACGAACATGCGCGGCTCCCGCTCGGGTGCAAAGCCGGCTTCGCTGAGCAGGTCGGCATCGACTCGACCCGCCCGCACGCTGTTGCGCTGCTCGCGCGTGAGCGTCAGGACGACGTCGTCGCTCAGCGCCTCGAGCTCGTCGCGGTAGATCACGTCCTCGAGCGTTCTCGCGGAGTAGATGAGCCGCGCCTCGATGTCCGGCGGTCGTGCGCGAAGCATCGAGCGCAGCGGGACCACTCCGGAGCCGCCGCCGACAAGCAGCAACGGCCCGCCGTCGGCAGAGTCCCACGCGAAGTAGCCGCCGATCGGCCCGCGCAACTCGAAGACGTCGCCCTGCTGCGCTTCGCCGACGAGATACGGAGACACCTCGCCGTCCTCGATGAGCTCGACCGTCAGCGCGAGCCGCTCGTCGTCCGGTCCCGACGCGATCGAGTACGAGCGTTCCGCCTGGTAGCCGTCCTCCGCCGTGAGGCGAACGTCGACGTGCTGCCCCGCGCGATGGCCGTCCCAGCCGTCGACGTCGAGGAAGAGCGTGCGCGTGCGCGGCGTCTCGTCGACGAACTCGGCGACCGACGCAACGCGCCACGTCAGTCGCCCCAGTACCGCTGCTCCCGCCATGGATCGCCGTAGTTGTGGTAGCCGTACTGCTCCCAGAAGCCCGGCGCGTCCTCGGCGCGCAGCGTCAGCCCGCGAACCCACTTCGCGCTCTTCCAGAAATAGAGGTGCGGCACGAGCAAACGCGCCGGCCCGCCGTGCTCGGGTTCGAGCGGCTCGCCGTTGTAGCCGAATGCGACCCACGCCTTGCCGCCGGTGACGTCCTCGAGCGGAAGGTTCGTCGTGTAGCCGCCGTCGCAGAACGCGACGACGAACTCCGCCCCGGTTTCGACGCCGTCCAGCAGGGTGTCGATCGAAACGCCCTCCCACTGCGTGTCGAGCTTCGACCACTTCGTGACGCAGTGGATGTCCTTCGTGACCTGCTCGCTCGGGAGGGCGCGGAACTCTTCCCACGTCCAACTCCGCGGCTCGTCCACCTCGCCGTTGATCGTGAACGTCCACTGGTCGAGCGGCGTGTGCGGCGTCGGGCCTGCCGACAGGACGGGGAAGTCGTCAGTCACGTACTGGCCGGGCGGCACGCGATCCGCCGGCGCGTCAGTCCGCGACCGACCGCGGAAGCCACGAGAGATCGGAGCCATGGCGCCATCGTCCCGTAAAACACGTCGTCGTTACAACCCTTGTTTCCCAGACCCGACGCGCCTAGAGTCGAACCTCATTTTGCGGTCGAAAGGGGTCCATATGCGCGTCGTCATGCTGATCGTCCTTACTCTGGGAATCGCAAGCCAGGCCGCAGTTGCAGCCGAACTGTCGACATGGTCCGGCTCCATCGGCCTCGTAGGCGAGCGGAGCCGTTCCCACCCCTCGGTAAAGCTGGCACTGGGCGCCTCGAACGCACGGGCTGACTTCAACGGCTTCACAGGCGCAGCGCACGACCCTCCAACCGCCAAGACCACATGCTGGATCGGCTATCGCTTCCTAGAGAAGCGCGGCTCGTGGCAGTACTACCGCGAGCTCGGCCGTCCACACCTCACGGCGGCTGGGTACGTCGAGGACTCGCCCTGCCTCGGCGCCAACGGCCAGACGTTGCGCGTGCGAATGCTCTCGAGCCGCGAGCTCAGTGCCCAGTTCAATACCGATCCCTTCGTCATGCCAGAGGAGTTCCGGGCGTCGTACGCCGGGCGGCTTCACCGCTAAGCTGCGGGCACCCCGCGCGCATTTCCGCGCGAGGTGCCCGAAAAACGACTACGCCGGCGCATCAGACTCTGTGCTGATGGGCGCTCCGCGGGAACCACTGACGCGGCTCGACCTCGTGGAGGAGCCGGTGGACTTCCCCGCGCGGACGCTCTCGATCCTGCGCCCGCGCAGTGCCGAAGCGCTGCTCGACGAAGAGGCATTCGAGCACGAGGAGTTCCTGCCGTACTGGGCGGAGCTGTGGGCGAGTGGCGAGGCGCTCGCGCGCGCCGTCGCCGGGCGCGATGTTTCCGGCTTGCGGGTCGTCGAGCTCGGCTGCGGACTCGCGCTTCCATCCTTGGCGGCGGCGCTCGGCCGCGCGCACGTGCTCGCCACCGATTGGGCGCCCGACGCGATCGAGCTCGCACGGGAGAACGCGCGCCGCAACGAGCTCGAGCTCGAGACGGCGATCGTCCGCTGGAGCGAGCCGCAGGCTCTCGTCGAGCGCGCGCCGTGGGACCTCGTGCTCGCTGCCGACGTGCTCTACGAGCGCCGCAACGTCGACGAGTTGCTGGCGCTGCTGCCGCAGCTCGGCTCCGAGGTGCTGCTCGCCGAGCCCGGCCGTCCGCATGCCAAGACGTTCCTCGAGCGGGCGGCTCAGACGTGGGTGATCGAACAGAGCGAGAAGATCAGCACGCTGCGACGGCCGTGAGGGCAAGACGCGCAGCGCCCCGCCCTCGCACTGCCCTTTAGTCGGACGCCCTCACGAGCCCGTCGATCTGCTCGGACGTGAGCTCGAGCCCGGGATGCGCTTCCTGCGCGTGGAGCTCGACGTGCTTAAGGAGCTCCTCCTTGGTCTCGGTCGTGAACGAGCCGGGACAATCCGTGCCCGCGTCCGCGCACACTATGGAATAGGCCATGCGTGATCTCCCTTCGTCGCTTGGACTCTCTCACATCGTGCCAACGCTCTACCGCCGTGCGAGCCGACGCCGCGCCGCAAAGCCCGCCAAGAGGAGGAGCACGACACTGCCGGCGATTGCCGCGATGATGATCCTGTCGCTGATGCCACCGTCGCCGGAGCTCGGCTTCGGGATCTTCACGCGCACGCCCGCCTGCGCCGCGAGGCGCTGCACGGCCCCCGTCGCCCCGGCCGCGAGCGCGGTACCGCTTTCTCCCGGCTTGGGCAGTGCGTTGACGGCACGCTGGGCATCGCGCAGCGGCTTGCCCCCGCGCGACACGCCGTACCCGTTCGGCATCACGGTCAGCAGCCGCCCCTTGTAGACGAAGAAGAGCTCCTGGCCGAGGAAGCGCGCGTACGTTTGCGGCTTGCGCCACAGCGACGGGACGGCGCCGAGGTCGAGCTCGGAGGCGATGAGCGCGACTCTGATCGTGAAGCCCTGCTTCTTCGCTTCGGCGACCACGCCGTTCAGTTGCTCGGTCTCCTCCTGCGAAAGCTTTGCGTCGAATGGGATGAACGTGCTCTGCGACAGCAGATAGTCGCTGGCCGGATCGCCGTTGGCGCGCGCGAGCGGCACGGCCAGGCCGCCGGCTGCGACAAGCGCGGCGAGCACGTACCGCTTCATCCGCTCGTCCGATCGACGAGCAGCACGTCGAACGGCCGGCCGCCGGGCGGCGCGATCCCGAAGGTGATCGCCCAGTGCCCAACCATCACGAGTGCGGGCGCGGCGCGCGTGTAGACGCCGGGCCGCGCCTCCTTCAGTGCGTACTCCTGCTGCCCCATCTCCATGTCGAGCATCGCAAACGTCGCCGTCACATCCGCACCGGTGACCGCGCGACCGCCGCGCCTGATCGTCAATACGAAATCGTTCTCGCGCGCCGCGCGATTCGGCGTCACGTGGAACTGGAGGCTGTAGCCGTTGCGCTCGAGCTCGTTCGTCACCGGCCCCGGCCCGACGTGTGCGGCGGCCTCGCCGACTCCGGCGAGGGCCTTGGCCGGCGGCGGCAGGCTGGAGAGCACCGCGGCAGCGAAGATGATCGCGGCGACGAGCACGATCTCCGAACCGACGAGCCGACGCAACAGCGCCGCCGTCGCCGGGCCGAGGTCGGGCCGGTCACCCGCCGACGCCGCCAGCCGCGATCTCGTCCACAACAGGTTTACCGCCGCAAGGATCATGGCTACGGCCAGCAGCGAGACCTTCACGAGAATGGACTTTCCGTACGACGTCTGCCAGAGAGACGACAACGTCGGCAGGTGGACGACGCTCGCGGCGACGCCGGACGCGATCAGCACGTTCACGGAGACGAAGGCGACGTTCGAGAACCGGGGCACACACACCGCGAGCCCGGCGATGCGCTGCGTAGCAGGCAAGCTTTGCCAGAGAACGAGCAGCCCGATTAGGCCGCCGACCCAGAGCGAGCCTGCGGAGAGGTGCGACCAGTCGAAGAAGAGCGACCACGCGCGCGGCGACGTCTGCGCGGCATGGCCCGCGAGCCCCGGAACGAGCAGCACGGCAGCAGCGGCGACGCCGGCCCCCGCGAGCGCAAGCACCTCCGCGATCGAGCGCTGCTCGCGTTCAGGACGGTCGACCCACAGCGCGACGACGGCCGCGAGCGCGAACAGCAAGAACGTCAACTCCAGGTCGACGTAGCCGCGGCCGAACGACGACGCGCGGATGAGCGGGACGAGCGCGCCGACCTCGTACCACGAGCGCAACGCGAACTGCGCCGTCGCGAGCATTAGATAGACGGGCGTCGCGATGAGCGCGATCGCGGCAGTAACGAAGAACGCCACCGAGACCGCCCGGAGCCGTGTTCCGCTCACCCGCCGGACGAGCGGTCGCGCGATGCCGATTCGCAGAGCGAACAGTCCGATCGCCGCCATTACCGAAAGGAACGCCAGCCATCGCGCGACGATTAGGCGCGGCGTTGCCGCCGTCTCGGAGATCGAGGGGATCACGAACTGCGGTGCCGGACCGGGGTTCGGGCCGACGGCGAAGGTGAACGCGCCCCGCACGGGATGGCCGTCGGCCGAGATGACACGCCAGTAGACGAGATACCACCCTTCGGGCAGCTTCTTCAACGGCACCACGAGCGTGTCGACATTCCCCGGTGACCTACGCGGTGATCCGGACGTCACCTGGTTCGCCTGGACATCCGTCACCGACACGATCGCGAACCGCGCCTCAACCGCCTCGGTGTACGTGAGCAGGACCTGCTTCGGCGGGGTGTTCACGGTGCCGCTTGCCGACGGCACGGTGCGGAGAAGCGCGGCATGCGCCCAGGCCGCAGCCGGCAGCGCTAAGGCTGCGACTGCTGCGGCGAGCGTAACGACAAATCCTCGTCTCAAGCGAGCGAGCGCCTCCCGGGTCCGGCTGCGAGAGCAACCAGCGCGGCGACCAGCCCGAGACCCGCAACGATCAACGCGATCACCGCGAGCGTCGAATTTCCACCGCCACCGAACGAGCTCTTCGCCTCGATGGTCGGCGCCGGCGTGTCCGAGCTCTCCGGCCCGCTCCAGTCGACGACGGAGCCGTCCGAGTACGTTTGCCTGACACCGAACGTGTACGTCTTGCTCAAGTCGGCGCGGCCGAGGAACTGGAACCCGGTGGCCTCACCTGTTGGGAGGTCACCTCCGTCCCAGATCACCTTCGTGATCACGGCGTCTTCTCCCGAGCCGGTGTGCTGCACGTCGCGTTTCCAGCCCGGGGACGGAACGAACGAATCGATCGAGAAGCCGTCGGGCGGCGTGAGCTCGACTTTCGTCGTCGTCGCGTCTTCCTTCTCCGTCGGCACGGCGAGCGTGAAGACCTGGCTGTCTTCCGCCGGGACAACTGATGGGCTCACGTGCGCGTGGGCCGATGCGGTGGCCGCAACGACGAGGGCCGCGAGAACGACGAGCGTGAAGGTGAGGGAACGTCTCATGTGACCTCCAAGGTGAAGGGAGCAGTCAGAACGTGGCCGTTCGCGCGGCACTGCAGGAACAAGCGCCACGTGCCGGCGACGGGGACGAGCACGCCGACGCGGAGCCTGCCGGGCGTGGACGAGCTGCCCTTGACCTGAGTCGATCCGAGGAAGCTCGTGCAGCCGCTCGCGCCGGGCGCGCAGACGTGGGTGTGGAAGTAATCGAGCGTTCCCGCACGGAAGAAGATCGCGTGCGCGAGCGCGCCGAACCACGGCGTGAAGCGCGCGGGCCTCCCTTGCGGGTCGGTGACCGTGATCGTGATGAAACTCGCCTGGATCGCGCGGAGCCGTGGGTGCCCGTGGATCTGCACGCGATAGCCGTCCACGACGAAGGCGTTGCCGAACGGCGGCAACGGCTTCGGCACGTACGCGCCTGCGGCGTCGATCTTCGAGAACAGCTGGAAGTTCGACTGGCCGCCGCCTGTCGGATATGCGTCGACGACGACGCGGTACGGCCCGGGCTCCGGCAAGGTGACTTGCGCGGTCGCCTTTCCGTTCGCTGCGATAGGCGGATGCAGATGGATGAGCGCCCCGAGGTCGTCGCGCACGAGGATCAGGTGCACGCCCGTGTGAGGGCCGGCGCCACGCCGGTAGTCGGTGAGCGGTTTGCCGTCGGGCTGCTCGATCGTGAACGAGACGGTGACCGGCTTTCCCGCCGGTACCTTGCCCGCCGGCCGGAAGTTCGCGAGCCGGAATGTACGCGCGGCCTGGATCGACGGCGCCTTTGGCGTCGACGACCCCGAGCCGCAGCCGGCCGTCGCAAGGACGCAAGCGGCGAGGCAGGCGAGGCGCGATTTCATCGCCGAACTCCTCTGTCGTTGGGCGCGAGAACCGCGAGCACGACGGCGGCCGCACCTCCGAGGGAGGCGACGGCCGTCGCGAGTCGCGTGAAAAGCGCCGGCAGCGACGAGATGACGATGCCGTGCCAGAACACGCTCAGCGAGCCAACGCCGAGCGCCGCGGCGACGACGCCGACGATCATCGCCGCCCACGTTCGCAGCGAGCGGTCGCCGAGCACCAGCGCCGCGACCGCGAGCACCGCGAGCAGGGCGGCCGATCCGACCTCGATCCATTGCGCGCGCCTCGCGATCGATTCGCCGGTCGGGCGAAGAACCCGACGGCTGCCACAGCGACGAGCGCTGCGACGAGCCAAGGCCAGAGCGACGGACGCGCTACGCGCGTGAACGTGCCCTTGAGTCGCAACTCGCGACCGTCGAGCCGGATGGGTAGCGACCACGGCGCGCTCTTTCCGGCACGCAACCCAGCGGGCGGAGATAGCCGGTGGTCGTGCCAGAGCAGACTGTGATTTGCCGTCAGGCGCAGCCAGCCGGAACCGCGGCGCGCGAGCCGGTCCGCGTCCGCGCTCGGCGAGGCGCGGTTCACCCACACGCCGCCGGGACCGAAGCGGAGGAACGGCTCGCCCAGCAGCCCACGTACGAGGAGCCGGTGCGTCGCGTCCACGCGCACGCGCAAAGCGCGGTCGCCGTCGACAACCTCCGCGTGGACGCCGGGCAGCGTCGCGCGCGAGAGCTCAAGGCGATAGTCGAGCGCGATCGTCGGTGCGCGCGAATGCGCGGCCGCGCGGCCGGGTGCCACGAGGCAGGCGACAATGACGATCGACAGCGCGGCGAAGCGCACACGAACCTCCGATTGCTCGACGGAACGGAACTACGAACGTGCGAGCAAGGGCGGCGCGCGCAGGGCGAACCCTGCGGCGAGCGGGCGCGCCGCGCGCCGGCGCAGCGTCACGACACTCCACTGCGGCATGCTCGACGGCCGCGGCGTGGGGACGCTGCGCAGAAGCTCAATCACGACCTGGCCGGCGCGCAACGCGAACGCGAGCACAAATGCCGTGGCCGCGATTCCTGCGAGCAGAACCAGCCAGTGCGACGGCGTCAGCACCGCGAATGCGACTTGCCCGGACTGGACCGTGCGCTCGGCCGATTCCTGTGCGAGCAGCACGAACAGCGCGGTCGTTGCTATGCGACGCGCCGTCTCGCCGATCGGAACTCGCGTGCGCAACCATGCCGGTCTCGCGAGCAGCAGCGCGACGAGCGAGGCTGCCGCCAGCACCGGCTCGTACCAGCCGAGGTATCCGTGTACGCCGTCACCGGGACGGAACGTTCCGTAGAGGAGGGCATGCGCACCGAGGGCGCACACGGCGGCGGGAAGCAACCTCACCGGCACGCCGGAAGCCTACCCTTGCGCCATCACGCGCAACGCCGAGGACATCCTCACCGACCCGCCGCCGCCTCCCGCCGACGAGCGGCTCGTGTACGGACCGGAGCCACTCCACTTCGCCGACCTTCGTCGCGCGGGAAGCGACGGCCTCGCGGTCGTGCTGCACGGCGGCTCGTGGAAGTCGACGTACAACCTGATCCACCTCGGCCACCTTTGCATCACGTTGCGCGACGCAGGAATAGCGACGTTGAACGTCGAGTACCGCCGCGTCGGTGATCCCGGCGGCGGCTGGCCCGGCTCGCGCGACGACGTGCTGCTCGCCGTCGAGCACTCGCAGCGGCTCTCGAAGCGAATCGTGCTGGTAGGCCATTCCGCCGGTGGCACCTCGCGCTGCTCGCCGCAGCACACTTCCGCGTGCCGGTCGTCGCACTCGCCGCGGTGTCGGATCCCGCAACGTGGCAGAACGACGCCGTGCGGGCGTTTTTCCAGGGCGAAGCGGAACCGGACGGATCGCCGCTCGCGCAACTTCCTCTCGGCGTGCCCCACGTGCTCGCTCACGGGACGTGCGACGACGTCGTGCCCTTCGAGCAGTCGGCTCGCTACGCAGAGGCGGCGGCCGGCGAGGCGGAGTTGATCGCGCTGGAGGGCGCCGGCCACTTCGAGCCGATCGATCCGCTGTCTCCGGAATCCGGACTCGTCTGCAGCGCGATCGAACGCTTGCTCGCTTAGCCGTAAACCACCACCCGTGGTGGTTCAAAACCGGCAACGCGGGCATGAAGGGCGGCAGCGGCCTTCGTACTCCCCAGGGGGAAAGACATGATCAGGTTCCTTTTCGCGCTCCTCGCGTTGCCGGTGATGATCGGGGCGATCGTCGCGAGCGGCGCCTCATCGCTCAAGCATGCGCGGGTTGCGCCGGCAACGGCTGCAACCACCGTCAAACCGACGCTCGCTTCCGATGTGAAGGCGAGCTCCGATCCGCTTGTCGGCGGCCCGACCTCGGGCGGGCCCGATCCGATCCAGGACTACATCCAGCCCGACACCGAGACCGAGCCCTCGATCGCGGTCAATCCCAAGAACCCGAAGAACGTCGTCGCCGTCTACCAGGATCGACGGATCGCAAACGGCGGCGACGCGACGAACGGATTCGCGACGAGCTTCGACGGCGGCAAGACATGGACGTCGGGCACGCTTCCCGGCCTGACAACCTACCCCGGCGAGGGTGGCGTGTTCGAACGCGCAAGTGACGCCGTCGTCGCCTTCGGTCCGGACGGAACGGTGTACGCGAACTCGCTCGTGTTCGACTGGAACAACAACAACGGCCTGCGCAGCGGGCTGACCGTGAACGTCTCGAAGGACGGCGGGCGCCACTGGAGCCCACCCGTCTACCTGGTGGACGACATGATCGGCGGGCTGAACGACAAGAACTGGATCGTCGTCGACCAGAGTGACGCGCCCGGCCATCACAAGGGCC
>WNFU01008640.1_pt1 | contig 15100 bp, 8 predicted proteins | sample 5400121 | NCBI WGS metagenome assembly WNFU01 (sample SAMN13153360, study PRJNA577476) | soil metagenome | isolation source: 100 cm soil or saprolite under grassland replicate 1 | place: USA:California | collected 2016-06-15
CCGGCAGCTATGCCGCTACCGGAGTGGATACTTCGGCGTTGGGCTTCAGCGCGCGAATCCATCAGATTCGCCGGCCCCGAAGTCCGGGTGACGGCAACACCATTGCCATGGCGGAACGGCACCTCGCCGGTGGGTTCATTGATCCCGGCACAGGATTGCCCTACGCAAGCACGATTGTCCCCGGCACTTCGGGCCCGAACCCTGACGATCCCGACTTGATTCATTATAATCTGGACGTGATCAACTGGAACGAATTCGGATCACAGGCTGCCTGTAACTCCTCCAACGATATCGGAAATTTCCAGAAGTCAGATACCATCACTTATCCGCAGGATGTTCAGGATACGGATATACCCGGGCTCTACGGCTGCGTTGATACCTCGAATCCAGACGCTGCCGGTTACAACGACAACATGGTGGTGGAGACCATCGCCTACCTGGACCTCCCGTCCGGTTCTTACACATTCGGGGTGAACAGCGACGACGGTTTCAAAGTGAGTGTCGCTCCCGGCGTTGGTGACGTGCTCGGCCTCACCTTGGGTTCGTTTAACGGCGGACGCGGTTCCTCGGACACGCTGTTTGATGTGTATGTGCCGACCAGTGGCATTTATCCGGTGCGCTTGCTCTGGTGGGAAGGTGGTGGCGGCGCCAATTGCGAGTTTTTCTACGTCGATCTGTCAACCGGTCAGAAGGTATTGATCAATGACAGCCCGGCGGTTCAGCACTGGGCCACCGGTAATCCCGGCGGGGCGAGCGCCGTCAAGGCTTACAAGGGCACGGCAACCGCCAGCGTGAAACGGCCGTACGTCTCCCGCGTCACTCCCGAAGCAGGCAAACCGGAAGCCGCCAATACCGGAAACGGCGCGCAATCGGGCCAGTTGTTTGTCTTTGCCGACGCGGACGTATCGGCGTGGATAACCGACGGGACGATCACGGTCAACCCGAGCTCGGTGAGTCTGATTGTCAACGGGACGAGCTATACCGGCGCCACGAAGAGCGGCGGCGTCACGACCGTCAGCCGGCCCGGCTCGCTGGCGAGCCTGCTGCCCGGCGGCGTCAACAATGGCGGCCAACGCAGTGTCGGCCGCGTCGCTGACTCTGGGTGACAGGGGTTTCAAAGAGTTTATCCATCAGATTGATCGTACGCTGGACACCAACTTCGACAATGGCACGCGGATCACCGGTGGCGGCGATCTGAACCGCATGCCCTGGCCGGAAGTCGAACTTGTCAGCGGCAACATCAATCCCACCAACGGCTCGGCCTATCCCAATCTTGCGCTTCAGGGGGCGAATAATTGGACTTACGACCTGACCGCGATCAACTTCAATTCCAATCCTGCCAACGGCGCCACGGGTGTGATCCTGGGAGACGGATCGATGCCCGGCATGCCCGGTAGTGGGACGACGGTGACGGGCGGCATTCGGGGAATTGAGAATGTGGCGGCGGAGTATCGGACCTACCTGAATCTGGCGGCCGGCGCGTATCTGTTTGCGGTGAACAGCGACGACGGTTTCGTTTGCACCTCGGCTCCGGATCCGCACGACACGCTGGGTACGTTGCTTGGTTTCGCCAATTTTGGCCGCGGCAATTCCAGTCCTTTGCCGACGCCGTCAGCGACCAAGCCGGTGCCGACGCCTGGCACTGGAAACGGAAACAGCACCTTCCAGGTAATTGTGCCGCAGGCAGGGTATTATCCGTTCCGCATTCTGTTCTGGCAAGGCGGCGGCGGCATCAACATGGAATTCCTTTCAATTGACAAGGCCAGTGGCCTGCAGGTGGCGGTGAACTCGACCAATACGGCGGCCAACTCCACCAACTTTCCGCCGATCCAGGCCCATCGCACTTACATCGGTTCCGCGCGGCCGTGGACGCGGTTTTCGGTGTCACCCACGCCGTGGGATAACCGCCATCAGCAAGGCGGGCCGGGACCGATCCTGATGTATGGGCGGACGCAGAACTCAATCAGTGCCAGCGATATCAATAACAGCTCAGACACCACGCGGCCATTTGCGGATGTGCTGGGTGGTGTGATCGCGAACGGGTCGGGCGATCCCACGCTCGCTCTGTTGGTGAACGGGGCGCCGGTTGCGGCGACGTTCACGACCAATGGAAACGACGTCACCGTCAGGTACAAGACGCCGTTGCCGTCAGGATCAACGAACACCGCGACGCTGGTTTACGGTGGCACGTCCAATTCGTGGTCGTTCATCGTGCAGACCTACACCAACCTGAGTGCCAGCGCTGCGTTGCCGGAGAGTTCTGCGGATCCGAATGCGCGGGGTTTCCTGGTGAAGATGTTCCAGGCTACGAACGGGCAACCGAACACAGTGACTCGAGCGGAAAATCAAATCGCCGGGATCATAACTCCCAATGTGGCCCTGGCGGGTCCGGGACCGAATGGCAGTTACATCTACACGAACATCATCAACTGGAGCAATAACCGGAACGGGACGAATACCGGAGTGGAGATCGGCAACTTCCAAACGAATGCGAATTGGACCGGCTGGCCGTACGCGACCTATCCGGATGCGCCGATTCCCGGCATTCCCGGCACCGGCCAGGCAGCCAATTATACGGACAACATCGCGGCGGAGATCTTCGCCTATTGGGACTTCCCGGCGGCGGGGTATTACCGGCTGGGCGTCAACAGCGATGACGGTTTTGCGATCAAGGTGGGCACGCCTGGCGTGACCAACGGGACGGCCATCGCCTCGGTTGACGCGGCCAAGGGTTCGTCGGACATCCCGGTGTCGGTCAACGTGCCGCAGGCCGGGCTCTACCCGATCCGGCTGGTCTATTACAACGGTGGTGGCGGCGCGAACCTGGAGTTCTTCTCCTACGATGACACCGGGAAGAAGATTCCGATCAACGACCGGAATGACCCGACGGCGATCAAAGCCTATTATCAACTTGCCGGCGTCGCTGGGCCTATGTTCACCAGCGCCACGGTGAGTGGAGGGCAACTGACGCTGAACTGGAGCGGCACGGGCACGTTTATCGTGCAGCAGGCCGCGACGCTCACCGGCAGCGCCGGCGATTGGTCCGACCTGGCCACGGTCAACGGCAATACCTATTCCGTGACCGTGGGTGCGGGCAACAAGTTCTATCGGATCAAACAATAGTTCTAAACTTGTGAGACCGGGGGCTGCCGCTTCGAACGGGAACTCGAAGTGGACCCCGCAGGGCCCCCGATCTCCCCTTACCCGCCCGCATCGGTGAATGGCACCGGGCCGATTCACGAACGGAGCGCGGACAGCTCTGAAGCCATCGCGTAAATACCGGGGCGCGGGCTTCAGTCCGCTTCAACATTGGCGAGCCGGGTGATTTCTGGCCCGTATTCGGCAAGGGTAAGCTGAAGCGGCGTGAACGCGCTCCTTTCGCAATTTATGCGATGAGTGCTTGTTCCGCATGGCATTGACGCAAGACACGCACACGCCGACGAGGCGGTGCTCTCCCTTTTCTTGAATCGGCTCGACCCAAAATTCTAAAACTTTGGATTTTACAGCCTGCAATTTCTGAATACAATTTCAACGAGCCACGAATAGAAAATGCCGGCCATGGACGACGCGGTGCGCGGTAAGCGCGAAATCAAGCGAACCAGTTGTTGGCTGGCGGCTTGGGCGGGTTTCAAAAAATGGCGCACTCCAAACCGCCCAATGTGGAGGTTGCCGACCGGGTTCGGAATCCGATTGATGCGTTCGTCCTCGCCCAATTGGCGGCGAAAGCACTGAAACCCGCTCCGCCCGCGGACAAAGTCACTTTGATACGCCGGGCAACCTTCGATTTAACCGGCCTGCCGCCGACGCTGGAAGAAGTGGACGCGTTCCTGGCCGACAATTCACCGAAGGCCTTCGACAAGGTCGTCGAGCGCCTGCTGGCCTCCCCGCGTTACGGCGAACGCTGGGCGCGGCACTGGCTCGACCTGGCCCGTTATGCCGAGAGCGAGGGGTTCAAGGCCGACGAGATCCGGCCGAACGCGTGGCGGTATCGCGATTACGTCATCAAATCGTTCAACGACGACAAACCGTACGACCGGTTCATCGAGGAGCAGATCGCCGGCGATGAACTGTGGCCGAACGAACCGGCCCTGCGCGCGGCCACCGCCTTCAACCGTCACTATCCCGATGAAAGCAACGCGCGCAATCTGATGCAGCGCCGGCAGGAGATTTTGAATGACATCACCGACACCACCACCGCCGTGTTCCTGGGTTTGACCGTCGCCTGCGCCCGATGTCACGACCACAAGTATGACCCGATTCGGCAGTCGGATTACTACCGGTTGCAGGCGTTCTACGCCAACTCCGGCGCCGCCGACGATATCCCGTTGGTTTCGGAAAAAGAACTGAAACGTTACCGCGAGCAACGGGCCAACTGGGAGGAGAAGACCCGCGTCGTCCGGCAGGAAATGAACGCCATCGCGGAACCGCACCGCCGCGCGATCATCAAAGATTACCTGGACAAGTATCCGCCTGAAATTCAGGACGCCCTGAACAAGACACCCGAGGAGCGGACGCCGATCGATTGGCAGATGGTTCATAAGGCCAACCAATATCTCGATCCGGGTTCCTATCAATACATCGCCACCGAAAGCGCAGTGGAGGGACGACTCAAAGGCGATCAAAGAGAACGCTGGATGGAGTTGAAGGATGAACTGAAGAAGTATGCTTCGCTCAAGCCGGCGGACCCGCCCATCGGCACCGGTATCACGGACATCGCGCCGGTGGCGCCGCAGACCCACGTGTTGCGTCGCGGCGTTTACGACGCGCCCAAAGAAGAAGTCCAGCCCGGCTTTCTCCAGATCCTGGATCCCAAACCCGCCGGAATCGTTCCGCCCGCGGCAAGCCGTTCGAGCGGTCGCCGGATTGCCTTGGCCCGTATTCTTGCCGACCCGAACAATCCGCTCACCGCCCGCGTCATGGTGAATCGCATCTGGCAATACCATTTCGGGCGCGGCATCGTCGGCACACCGAGCGATTTTGGCGCCAAAGGCGATCGTCCCACTCACCCCGCCCTGCTGGACTGGCTCGCCTCTGAATTTGTCCGCAACGGCTGGAGCATCAAAAAAATGCACCGGCTCATCATGACTTCGAATACCTACCGGCAATCGTCGCGTTACGATGAACTCGCCGGGAAGACCGATCCGGAGGACAAATTACTGTGGCGCTTCTCCCGACAACGTCTCGCAGGCGAGGAAATTCGCGACGCGGCGCTGGAAGTGGCCGGCCTGTTGAATCTGAAAATGGGCGGTCCCAGCGTTTTTCCCGAATTGCCGCCGGGCATGTCGCCGACCTACAGCGGCTGGAAACTGACGAAGGACGCGGCGGAGCGCAATCGCCGGAGCATTTACGTGTTCGTCAAGCGGAACACGCGCTATCCGTTGTTTGAAAGCTTCGACATGCCGGACACGCACGAGAGCTGTCCGCGCCGCAACGTCACCACCACGCCGTTGCAGGCGCTCAATCTGTTGAACAGCGAACTGACTTTGAACTGGGCGCAGGGCTTCGCCGCGCGCGTCATCAAGTCCGCCGGCGGCGACCTCGACAAGCAGATCGACTCCGCTTATCGCCTCGCTTTCTCGCGACACCCGGACGATGCTGAAAAGGAAACGGTGAAGAAATTTTTTGATCGTCATCGCGGGCTCATCGCGGAGCGCGCGACTGCGGGCGGGGAACTGGCGCTGCCGCCGGACCTGCCGGAAAACACGGACACCGTCGAGGCTGCGTCGCTCGTGGATTTCTGCCACATGCTGATCAATGCGAATGAGTTTGTTTATCGCAACTAAAGCCAGGTTTGACACTCACGGCGACTGCCGATAGCCTGAGGACATGCTGAAAACAGCTTCGCGACCCTTGACGGTTCATGATTATCGGGAGCTGCCCGAAGGTCCGCCCTATTCGCAGTTGATTGAAGGAGACTTGGTCATGTCCCCATCGCCTGATCTGTTTCACCAGGACATCTTACTGAGCCTGGCGCGGATAATCGGAAATTATCTCGAAACAAACCCCTTGGGCAAGGTTGCGATTGCTCCTTCCGATGTGTGCCTGACGGATCTCAACGTTTACCAGCCTGACTTCTATTTTGTTTCCAACGCGCGGAAATCGATCCTCACCGAACAAGGCGCGGAGGGCGCTCCAGACCTGGTGGTCGAAATTCTTTCGCCCAAAACGGCGCGTTTCGACAAAGGTATCAAACGAGAGATTTACGCGCGGACCGGCGTCAGGGAGTTGTGGATTATTGACCCGGTCTTGCGCCAGATTCAGGTCTGTCGGCTGTCGGAGTCTGTGGATGTTCCGGCGGCCACCCTGGGTGAAGAAAGGGAGATCGAATCTCCGCTGCTTCCCGGACTCAAAATCCCGCTGAGGAAAGTCTTTTCCCGATAATGCGAAAACGTCCCCACATCCTCCCCGCCACCTCCCGCCGCGAGTTCCTCTCCCAATGCGGCTGCGGCTTCGGCGCGCTGGCGTTCGGTCACCTGCTCGGCCTCGACGGCCTCCTCGCCCGCGCTTCGAACATCAAAATTGACCCGTTGAATCCGCTCTCGCCGCGACCGCCGCATCTGCCGGCGCGGGCGAAATCGGTCATCTGGCTCTTCATGGAAGGCGGGCCCAGCCATCTCGATCTGTTCGATCCCAAACCGGCCCTCGATAAACTCGCCGGCCAACCGATGCCGGAGTCGTTCGGAAAAGTCATCACCGCGATGGGCACGGCCAACAATTCGTTGATGCCGAGCAAACGCACGTTCAAGCAATACGGCGAGAGCGGCATCTGGGTTTCCGACTGGTTGCCCAATATCGCCCGGCACGTGGACGAGATGGCCGTCATCCGCTCCTGCCAGGCCGACGGATTGAATCACGTCGGTTCGGTCTGCCAGATGAACACCGGCGACATCCTCGCGGGCCGGCCGTCGCTCGGCGCGTGGACGACTTACGGGCTGGGCACCGCGAACGAAAACCTCCCCACTTTCGTCGTCATGGCCGACGGCGCGGAACCGGTCGGCGGGCCGAAGAACTGGAGCGCCGGTTTTCTGCCGGCGACCTTTGAAGGCACGCAGTTCCGCACCGATGGCACGCCGATTTTCCATCTCACACCGCCGCGAACGATTGGCGAAAAGCAGCAGCGCAGCAAACTCGATTTGCTCGCGGAGTTGAACCGGCATTTCGCCGCCGACAAATCCGAAGATACCGAACTGGCCGCGCGGCTGAACTCTTACGAACTGGCCTATCGCATGCAGGCGGCCGCCCCCGAAGCCGTCGATTTGTCCGGGGAATCCGAGTTGACGACCAAACTTTACGGCCTCGACGAGCCTCCGACCCGCCGGTTCGGCGCGCTCTGCCTGCTGGCGCGCCGGTTGGTGGAACGCGGCGTGCGTTTTGTGCAACTTTACTGCGGGAGCAACAGCGGGTGGGACGCGCACGTGGACGTCGAGGAGAACCATTCCAAACACTGCAAAGCGTCGGACAAACCGATTGCCGCTTTGCTGACCGACCTGAAAGCGCGCGGGCTGCTGGACCAAACGCTGCTGGTCTGGGGCGGCGAATTCGGCCGGACGCCGTTCAATGAGAAAGGCAAGGGGCGCGACCATAATCCCTGGGGTTTCACGATCTGGATGGCGGGCGGCGGCGTCAAGGGCGGCACCGTTTACGGCGCCACGGACGAAATCGGTTTGCGGGCCGTGGAAGGCAAAGCTCACGTCCACGACATTCACGCCACAATTCTCGCTCTGCTTGGCATGGAGCACGAGCACCTGACCTTCCTGCATAACGGCCGCGACGAACGCCCCACCATCAACGGCGGAGAGGTCATCACGCAGGTTATGGCCTAGACCCGGAGCCGTGCGTCGAAACCATCGATCTGCGCTCAGCCAGGTCTTTGATTGACCCGTCCTTAACGGCGATCAACGAAGACTAGCGGTGCCGTCCCTTGAGTCCCTTGATTGCTTCCGGCCAAAGTTGTGGACAAGGCCGCGGAAAAGCTTTACCATGCGCGTGATTTCCCGGCGTGAAGGGCTGACTCTTGGACGATTCATACGCCGGTCCACGCTCCGGGAAGGCGGACCAGGCATCTTCAACCTTTCGCAACGCTATGAACCAAACCAAGCTGACAATGTTGACCCTGCTGCTCATGGCGGGTCTCGCCTCGCCTCCTGAACTGGCAGCCCAAAAAGGAGGTGAACAACTCAAATCAAAGCCCCGATCCAACTCCGCCGCCAAACCGGCGGAGAAAAAACCGGAAGCGTCCAAAGGCGACGAAGATAAGCCGTTCGATGAGATCGTTAAAGACATGGAGGTGCTCAAGGGTCTGTTCACCTTCTATCGCAAGGCCGAGGACAATCGCATCCTGATGGAAATCCTCCCGGAACAGCTCGACAAAACGTTCCTCTTCGCCGCCACGGTCGATCAATCCGTGGGCGAACGCGGCCTCTACGCGTCGCAGATGGGCGGCAGTTTTCCGTTCCAATTCCGCAAAGTCGGCAAGAATATTCAGTGGATCATCCAAAATCCAACGTTCACCGCGCAAGCCGGAACGCCCGCCGCGCGCGCCACGGCCCGGTCCTTCCCCAATGGCATCCTCGCTTCCGCCCGGGTGAAATCCAAGCCGCACCTGGAACGGAAAAGTTTGCTGATCGACATTTCCGACCTCCTGGTGGGCGACCTGCCCGGATTCGCCAACGCTCTCAAAGAAATCTACAAACCGAGCGAATACGGATTCGACAAGAACAACAGCAGCGTCGCCTCGGTCAAACCGTTTCCCGAAAACGTGATGCTGGAAGTGTGGCTCCATTACACCTCGGCCAATCCCAAAACGGCCTCCGCCACCCTGCCCGACGCGCGCAGCATTCCCATCGTCGTTAAATACGAGCTTTCAAGCCTCAAGGAGACCGGTTACCAGACGCGCCTGGCGGACGATCGCGTCGGTTATTTTCTGAACGTGCAGGAGGACTTCACTTCCGACCACCCGGCCTCGCCCTACGTGCGTCTCATCCATCGCTGGCAACTGGAAAAGTCCGATCCCAACGCGCCCCTTTCGCCGCCGAAACAACCGATCGTTTTCTGGCTCGAAAACACGATCCCGGTCGAATACCGCGACTGGATGAAGGAAGGTGTCCTGCTCTGGAACAAGGCGTTCGAAAAAATCGGCTTTCAGAACGCCATCGTCGTCAAGCAGATGCCGGACGACGCGAATTGGGACCCGGCCGACACCCGTTACAACACCATTCGCTGGTTCGCCGGCGTCGGTGCAACGTTCGCCATCGGCCCGTCCCGGGCCAATCCGTTCACCGGCCAGATTTACGATGCCGACATCGGTTTCAGCGAAGGCATTATCCGGTCGGTGCGCCGTTCCGGCGAGGAATTCGTCGCGCCCGTGTTTCCACCACCGCAAACGACGCGCTTGCCCATGCCCGCCTGGTGGGGCCATGACAACGCGGGCACCTGTGATTACGCCGACGGCCTCGCGCAACAGGCCGCATTTGGCATCAACGTCCTGGAGACCCGTGGCGCCTGGTCGCCGGCCGTGGAGGAGAAATTGATGCGCCAGTTCATCATCGAAGTCACCGCCCACGAGGTCGGCCACACGCTCGGGCTCCGGCACAATTTCCGCGCCAGCACGATTTTAAAACCGGACGAGTTGAATGACGTGGCCAAAACCGGAACCATCGGCCAGTCCGCCTCGGTGATGGACTACAACCCCATCATCATCGCCGCCAAAGGTGAGAAGCAGGGCGACTTTGTTCCCGTGACCCTCGGGCCTTATGATTACTGGGCCATTGAATACGCTTACCGTCCGATCGCCGGCGACGAAAAGGCGGAACTGGCAAAAATGGCTTCGCGCGCCGCAGATCCGATGCTGCCCTACTCCACGGATGAGGACGCGCTCGGCACTTTTTCCGCCAGCGCCATTGATCCCCTGGTCAATCAGTTCGACGCGTCGTCCGATCCGCTGGCCTACTTTCGCAAGCGCTTTGGAATCGTCAACGAGCTTTGGCATTCGATGGAATCCAAACTGGCCAAACCCGGCGAGGGGTATCAGGTCCTCCGTCGCGCGCTGGGCCGCGGGTTGGGCGAATACAATGGCGGACTGCTCACCTCGTCGAAATTCATCGGCGGCATTTACCATCATCGCGATCACGTGGGCGACCCGAATGGACGGTTGCCGTTCGAACCGGTGCCCGCCGACAAGCAGCGCGAGGCGCTCGAGCTGCTCCGCAATTACGCCTTCAAGGAAGGCAACTTCGAGTTGCCCGCTTCCCTGCTCAACAAGCTCGCCATCGAACGGCTGCCGTCACTGGACGGCATCGACGGTTTGTTCAACACCCCGCGCATCGACTTTCCCTGGCACGACACAGTCCTGAACCTGCAAAGGGCGGTGCTCGGCCGCTTGTTCAATCCCGTCACGCTGGCGCGGATGCAGGACAACGAGCTTCGCTTCGCCTCGAATGAAACCGCGTTCACCATGGCCGATCTGTTCAGCGGATTGGACCGCTCAATCTGGTCGGAATTGGACGGCGGCGGCGCCAAAATCGCCAGCCTCCGCCGCAACCTGCAACGCGAGTATCTGAAGCAACTCATCCGCTTGACACTCCGCCCGGGACCGTCGGCCGCTCCCGAGGACGCGACGACGCTGGCGCGGGCGAGCCTGGCATCGCTCCAAACCAAGATTCACGACGTGCTGAGCGCCGGGAAGATCACCGACTCCACCTCGAACGCGCACTTGCAGGAGACCGACGACCGCATCACTGCCGCTCTCCAGGCCCAGATGCAAAAGCCGATCGAGTAATCACCGAATCATTCGCACCCGATGATTCTCACTGTCGCCGATAAAAATCGTCCCGTCTGTATCGACAAAAATGCCATGCGGCCGGGCCAGTTTGCACTTCAACGGATCACCGTCCGGACCATCGCCGCGCTCGCCCGTGCCTCCGACCAGTTCAATCGTTCCCTGGTGAACGTTGACCATGCGGATGCTGTGACTTTCGGTGTCGGTGAAATAGACGTTCCCGTCCGGCGCGACGCTGATCCCTTTCGGCCCTGACAGCATTGCTTCCTTTGCCGGACCACCATTGCCGGCAAACGCGCTTTTACCCGTCCCGCCAACGTGATGAATCGTGCCCGTCTTCAGGCCGAGCCGGTAAATCGCGTTCCCCTCCCGCAGGGCAAGCCAGAGGTTGCCATCTTTGTCAAAATCAATCGCCCGAGGCCCGTTCAACGACGCGTTGGCAAACTTCACGCCGTCAGGTGTGGCCAGCCTTTCGCCGGTCCCGGCGAACGTCGAAATGATGCCGGTCTTCAAGTCCACCCGGCGAATGCGATGGTTGCCAATGTCGCAAATGTAAAGATCCCCTCGCATGTCGAATTGAATGCTGTGCGGTTGGCGCAGTTCGGCTCGCATCGCCGGGCCTCCGTCCCCGGAAAACCCTTCCGTGCCGCTGCCGGCAACGGTCGAGACGAATTTCGTCCGGCCATCGACACGACGAACGATGTGATTGCGCATTTCGACGAAGAACATGTTCCCGGCTTTGTCGAACCGGACCTCATACGGCTCGTTCAATTCCGCCTGCAACGCCGGGCCGCCGTCGCCCGAGTAACCGCGTTTCCCGGTCCCGGCGACCGTCGTGATAATCCCATCGCGGGAAACTTTCCGGACCCGATGGTTCTGCATGTCGCAGATGTAAAGCCCGCCATCCGGCCCGCGCGTAATGCCGTAGGGATTGTTCAGTTGCGCCTCGGTCGCAGCGCGGCCCTCGCCCGAGTCACCGGGCGCGCCGGTCCCGGCAACGGTGGAAATCTGCCGAATAGCCGCGGAGGAGGATGACATTGCCGCGGCAAAGATCAGCGCGCCTGACATCAGACATCGGAAGGCAATCAAGTTCATGATGGTTCTGCGTTCATAAACGATCGCCGCCAAAAAGTCATTGCCATTCACGCTGTTCCACTCCCACAACCTGGTCCTCATTGGCCGGCCGCCGCTGTTACAATCACTGGCTCTGTCCATCAACGAGGAAATCCGTTCCCGCGTCACCTATTCGGTGGTGCTGCCGCGCTTGGCTCCCGAAACTCTCCAAACCTTCATCCTCGGCCAATTGGACCGGGCCGGACTGGGCCACAACACCTTCAGCCCGGAAGCTCTGGCGTTCATTCCGCACTTTACATGCACTCTTCATTCGAAGCGCCTCCGGCGACCAGGGCTCCGCCCTGGACCCGGCAGGGCTGGCCCCCATTACGTTTATCTTCGCTCCGAGAAGCTGCAGCCTCTTTATTCATACAACGACGATTTTTGAAGTCCACATAGCGCACGAGTGAAATACCGAGCTACGTTGGTGGACCGCTTTGCCGCAAGGTTCGCTGGATTCAGTCACACCGGAAGTTCAAACCGCCGAATACGCAGAATACGCGGACTGCGAAGAACTTGAATCCAAAGAAAGTGTCCTCCCACAGGGTGAATACTCGTTTTAATCCAATCCGTATTTCGCGTGGTTCGCGTATTTCGCGGTTCCAAAGGCGTGTTCCAGGATTAGAGCTCGGATGCGTCGGATTCACGCCTTGTGCGGGAGAATTTACCGTTGCCGTAAATTTTGCAGATAGGACTGCAGGATAGACGACATTACCTTTCCCCTCACCCCGGCCCTCTCCCCAAGGGAGAGGGTGAATCGCACTCCGATTTTTGGAAGATCCCTGCGCGGGGTTTGCCCCACAGGCGTGGAACAACACGAATCTTCGGATACCGTTCCCTCTCGCCGAGGGAGGGTCGGGGTGAGGGGGAACCAACCGCAGAACTGCCAGGTGGTGTAGTCTATCCCAAACGAAAGTAAACAGGCTTCAATCCAGGGGACCGCGCCGGGGGCGGAACTTTGAACTTTGAACCCGCAACACGGAACTTCATCATCCCGGCATGAATTTTCTCGTCACCGGCGGCGCCGGTTTCATCGGCAGCCACGTCTGCGAACGGCTGCTGCGGGACGGTCATGCGGTCTGGATTCTCGATGATCTGAACGACTCTTACGACCCGAAAATCAAACAGGCCAATCTCCGCGACCTGAGGGCTCTCGCCGGACCGTTGACCTTCGTTCCCCGCGACCTGAACGACCGCGCCGGTCTCGACGAATTGTTTCGCAGCGCGCGGTTCGACCAGATCATTCATCTGGCGGCCCGCGCCGGGGTTCGACCCAGCCTGCTCGAACCCGCCCTCTACCAGCGCGTCAATGTCGAAGGCACGGTGAACCTGCTCGAAGCCGCCCGTCTGGCCGGTGTGAAGAAAGTCACGATCGCCTCCTCCTCTTCGGTTTACGGCGTGAACTCGAAGGTTCCTTTCTCGGAAAGCGACCCGATTTTTTCCGCCATCTCCCCCTACGCGGCCAGCAAACTCGCCTGCGAAGCGCTCGGCCACGTCTATCATCACGTTTATGGCATGGACATCGTCATGCTCCGTTTCTTCACTGTCTATGGTCCGCGCCAGCGGCCCGATCTCGCCATTCACAAGTTCGCCCGGCTCATCAACGCCGCAAAACCGATCCCGGTTTTCGGCGACGGTTCGGCCGCGCGCGACTACACCTACGTGACCGACATCGTGGACGGCGTCATTGCCTGCACCGGAAAGGAATTCGGCTACGAGATTTTCAATCTGGGCGAATCCCGGACCGTCACGTTGAGCCGCCTCGTCGAATTGCTGGAAACGCACCTCGGCAGGAAGGCAATCATCGATCGGCAGCCGCCGCAGCCCGGCGACGTGCCGGTCACGTTCGCCGACATTTCCAAGGCTCGGGATCGGCTTGCTTACGATCCGAAAATCAGGATCGAAGAAGGGATTCCGCTGTTTGTGGAGTGGTTTATGAACCAAAGCTCGGCCCGGATACCGGGGCTTCGGCGATCAAACGATCATCAGGAAATCCTGTGAAGCGGAGAGTGCCGCGACGCGCGATGAGATCGGCGGGCGGCGCTGTTCAGGGGGCGCGCATGGCCCCCGCCAGACTTCGCACGATGGCCACGCCGGAGGAGGTGCCCAGGCGCGAGGCGCGGGCTGCTATCATGGCCAGCGCCGTTGGCGTGTCGCGGATCCCGCCCGCCGCTTTCACGCCGAACTGGTCGCCGACGATTTCGCGCAGCAGCATCACGTCTTCGATGGTCGCGCCGCCGTGGCTGAATCCGGTGGAGGTCTTCACGAATTGCGCGCCGGAATCGATGACGAGCTGACAGGCGCGGATTTTTTCTTCGCGCGTGAGGAGGCAGGTTTCCAGGATGACTTTGACCGGGCGTTCGTCCGCCGCCTCGACGATATCGCGCAATTCGCGCAGAACATACCGATCGTCGCCGTCTTTAAGCCGGCCGATGTTGAGGACCGCGTCGATTTCCTGTGCGCCGTTGTCGATGGCCGCCTCGGTTTCGAACCGTTTGCTGTCGGAGTCCGCAGCGCCCAGGGGAAAGCCGACGGTCGTCGCGACTTTCACTTCGCTGCCGCCGAGAAAGTGGCGGGCCTGGCTCACCCACGATCCATTCACACAAACGGCATGGAAACTGTGTTCGCGCGCCTCGGCGCACAACCTTTTGATGTCCTTCAACGAAGCGTCCGCCTTGAGCAACGTGTGTTCGATGAAGCCGGCCAGATCGGTTGGCGAGGCGACGGTCGTCGATTTCGGATGAGCGGTTGGAGAATTCAACGTGCGGTCAGGATTTGGGCAGCAGATCGGCGACCATTGATTTTTCCTCCTTCAGCTCGTTCACCGACGCGTCGATTTTCGAGCGGCTGAAGGCGTCGAGGGGAAGGTTTTGGACGATTTGCAGTCTGCCGCCGTCGTGGCGGGTGGGGAACGAGGAAATCAACCCCGGGTCCACACCATAGCTGCCGTCGGAACAGAGGCACACGCTGTGCCAGTCGCCGGCAGGGGTGGGTTTGACGAGCGAGCGGACGCTGTCGATGATGGCGTTGGCCGCGCTGCCGGCGCTGGAGGCGCCGCGCGCCTTGATGATCGCCGCGCCGCGCTGCTGCACGGTCGAGATGAATTCCCCTTTCAACCAGGCCGGGTCCTTGATCAACTCGGTCGCCGGTCGGCCGTTGATTTTCGCGTTTTGAAAGTCCGGATACTGCGTCGCCGAGTGATTGCCCCAG
>WNFU01010003.1_pt1 | contig 15100 bp, 15 predicted proteins | sample 5400121 | NCBI WGS metagenome assembly WNFU01 (sample SAMN13153360, study PRJNA577476) | soil metagenome | isolation source: 100 cm soil or saprolite under grassland replicate 1 | place: USA:California | collected 2016-06-15
CCACGATTGGAGAGTTGAGAGGTTTGTTGCTTGGCTCTTCTACTAAATCATTGAAGTAAGGGTGGGGAAATCAATACAGGATGGAGGATGTGATCTCTACAAGAGGATGCGAATGAGAATACGTGGTGATGCTTGATGCGCATGCCTGACGGGTTTTGGCGTTTGAAGCTTGATAGGCTCTCTTGGTCGATCAGCAAGCTCGCAGTCAGGCATCCCTGACCTTCACTTACGGCTTCATAGCCACGTGTCTTAACAGCGGTTGTAGGAAGGCTGATGCATAGATCTGAGACAGACGATGGGGTGGGCCTCGTGCGGATGACCGTTTGCATCATATCTGGCCTCCTGCTTTGGGCCACCCTTGGCGCGGCAGTTCGAGGCGCTCGGGCGGAATCCTTGGAGGAAAAGCTCGGAACTATAACCGACTATGTGCCGAAAGCTAATGAGCCGGTGGACCAATTAGTCGAAGTGGCGCGGAGATTCAAGATCCCCATGGGAATAGAGTGGGTGGAGAGGACCGGCACAGCTACACGCGATAAGACGCTGCCTTCAGGGAAACGGTCTGTGAGGGAACTGATCGAGGAAATCACGAGTGTTGCGCCTGACCACCGCATGGAAGTTGATCACGGAATCGTTCACATTTACTCGCCTGCCGAGGCTGTGCACGCGTTTAATTTCTTAAACATCCGCCTCAACAGCTATTCTGTGAACGATGGCGACCTGTTTGCAGCCGAGGACCAATTGCGATGGGCCATCAGGTTCACGCTTGAGCCTGAAAAGTCCCTGAACGGCTATGGCGGTGGTTATGGCCACGGCGCCAACCACGTCTTTCAAATCCCAAAGTTCACTCTCTCTGGTTCAGACCTCACGATCCGCGAAGTCCTCAATCGGATAGCCTTGGCCCAGGGAAATGCAGTCTGGGTTGTCATGATTAAACGTGCTGACTTGGAGGGCGATGTACCCCGCTGGAGGCGAAAAGGGGTAGACGGTGGAGACTTCCCCATTACGTCTTCGTGGCGCTTTCTTCCCCTCGCGGGAATTGCGGAATTGGCGAAGGAACACATCGCTATAGACGTGACGGTAGCGGAGCTGCTGGATCAGCGCATGACGACAATGCCCCTAATGCTTGATGAAGGTTTGTACGAGAATTCCGGAGGGGCGACTGGCGGATCTTCATCGGACGGTAGTTCGTATAATTACGGGGCGAGCATCGAAAAGCTAGGCAAGGACTTTGTAACGGTTTCAGTTCATCTCAAGGTCGAGCGCAGAGGCGAGGACGAATTCAACTTTGAGGAGAAGATTCAAATATATAAGGACCATATCACCGAGGTTCGACCCGAGCCTCGAATCAGAATCCGAGCCTATTTCGAACGTGCAGAGAAGCCTTAGAGTTGTTTCCATTATGGAAGGTGAAGCAGAGGTTGGATGGAATCGCGAGCAGGTGAAGTACCGCGTTAGGGACTCTCTGATGATCTATCGAGTTTCCGTCGCTTTCACACTACTGCTTATCTATTCGACGGCTTCCGCGCAGGTCGTGAAGCGCGGTAATGCTACCTGGGTCGGCCCGAGACCCGGGGTCACCTACCGACTGGAGCGGTACGAGGTATCCGAGAAGATGACGCCTGGTGAAAACAATTACATCAGGAGTGCTTACATCAAGAGAGATGGCGACAACGAAGCACGTCTCTTTTACACACACGGCCGTCAGATCATTGTGGCTCTTGGCCACCGTAGATCGCTTGCTCTCATCAACGATTGGGAGAGTACGAAGTCTGGCAAAGTGGTCGTCGCAAACTTAAGGTCGGGAGAGAATTGCCAAATAGACTCGGAGGCTCTGAAGATGTACCACCAGCACGCGGCGCGGGACCGCCGTCTCTGGATAGTGCCAGAGGCCTACGGTTTTTCACCGCATGACAGGCAGGTTCTCCTAAAGATGGTGAAGGAAGACGTGTCCGCAGCCACAGCAGAAGAGTCTGGGCGGTCGTCCAGAACATATAAAGAGTGGTGGTATGTCGTTCGTTCGGGAAACGGGCAAGTAATACATGAGTACCGGACGAATAAAATACCTCAGAGGTGGTGGAAAGAATGCGGAAAGGGCGACTCTACGAGAAAGCACTTGAAGAAGTACGGCGTGTCATTCACGAATGGGATCCCTACAGGCTTTTGGCCTGTGGCGCACCAAAAGACGAATTCGATAGAGAAATAGCAGCTGTGGTTCGCCAACTGGGCAGGATTCACTCGCCAGAGGATGCCCGTCACGTTATTTCGCGCGTGTTCTCATCGAGTTTCGAGCCAGAGCTATTTAAGGTGGAACACTGTCGGGCTGTTGGCAAGCGTTTGTTCGAGGTTCTTGTGGAGTCGGATATCATAGCAAGCAAGTAACTGTGTGAACGTCAAGGCAGTCCAATAAGCGTTTAGCGCAACCAGAATCAGGGTCTCTCTCATCGATCCTTACCGCACGACGCTATTTTATTTCGACCGCTGAAGCATCAGTCCGGTCTTCGTTTAAGTGATATTTTGAAAGTGTTCGTATGGCAGTAAAAAAGTGTCGACGTTGAACTCCCAATCCTTACGAGAGGAAAGAGAGCCAAAGCTCAGAGCATTGGCGGATGAACTTCGCCAAATTAAACCTGAACGTTGGTCCATAGTCTTTGGCAAAGACCAAGTTGTCGTAAGACCGCAAGATCGCACTATCGGCAAGTTTAGTATCATCTACCTGAGACATAACATATTCACGGTTGGCTTCTTTTCTCGGGAACTGAATATCTGGAATAAGAGGAAGGATTTTGCAGAAGAACCGAATGTTTCCTCTCTGATTAGCGATTGGATGTTAGGCGCGATTGCTGATCTTAGGAAACGAATCCATTATTGAATGGTCTATTTAACAAGTTGGTGCTTCGTTTGATTACATGCAGGTAAAGATTCATTGGATCAGCGGAGTTGAATCTGGACGTTAGGCATCATGCCGCGTCCGCGTGGGGGTGGTTGGCTTGAAGATGAAATCCAATCGTTGAAAACGTCCGGCGTCGGCGCTGTTGTCTCATTGCTCGAGCCACAGGAAATCATTGAACTTGATATTTCTCAAGAACAAGTTTTGTGCGAAGCAAATGGCATTTCCTACTTATCATTTCCTATACCAGACAGGAATGTGCCTCCATCGAAAATCGAGGCTTTAAGTTTAGCGCGCTCACTGTCGAACCAACTCAGACAAGGAAAGAGCTTGGTAAGACATTGTCGTCAAGGTATCGGAAGGTCTGCGCTGATTGCGGCTTGTGTTTTGGCACTCGGTGATCTTTCAGTTGATGAAGCGTTTCAAAAGATCGAAGATGCCAGAGGCTGCTCTGTTCCAGATACGCCAGAGCAACGCGCGTGGGTTGTTCGGGTTGCTGAGAGTCTCTGATTGATGTTGTCCTTTTATCAGCTACTCCGGGCGCAAGGCTCCAGAGTGGTACCAAAGGGGACGAAGCCGATCAGTTGTCGCAAGCGAGGTATTCTTTAGCGAAGCGAAGGATGGAGAATGGCGTTTACGAATGTAGCGAAGCGCCAACGAAGATTTCTCTTCACCGGTATCGACATAAATCGTAGAGAGGAGCGAACAGAGCCTGGCGGATACTTCGTTCGTATCGCCTTCACACGCTCGTCAATTGTAGTGGCTTCGTGTTCTCGGCCGACTTTGTGCAGCGCGTTTGCATAGGCTGCAAGTGAGTCAACCCACAGCCAGGAGTTTGTTTCACCCCAGGCACGTTTCATGATTTCAAGCGAACGTCTCCTGAGAGGCTCAGCATCCGCATATTTCTCTTGACATTCGTACACCTCGGCAAGCTTGTCGAGCGCGGTGCTAATCGGAAGCTGACTCCGGCTGAGCAGAGCCTCAAGCTCTTTCCTATAGCGCCATCGTAGCCAACCCTTTGTCCATAAGGCAGTCTCAGATCTTAAGCTTTCCTCTACAATTAGTAGACATCGGCGGCAAAGCTCTTCTGCCTCAAGGTAGCGGCCCCTCGCCCGGTAGAATCCAGCCAAATTATCAAGTGCCCGCCTGATCACCCAGCTAGGGGAGCCGTCGCCTAACTCTTCGCAAAACCTCAGCGCACGACGATACAATTCTTCTGCCTTATCATATTTTTCCTGAGCCTCGTATACTTTCGCGAACTCCGCAAGATAGTGGGGCAAGCAGGAGTTGAGACTGCTATCTTCTTCGTAAATTTCCAACACTCGTTGGAAAACTGGTTCAGCCTCGCTGTATCGATGCTGCTCAACATAAAACCTCGCCAGCCACATCGAAGTGGAACACAAGAACCCTCGGCCAGGCGATAATTCTGGCTTCTCGGTTTCTAGCACTGCCGCCTTGAAATGCTCCTCTGCTTCCGCGAATTTACCCTCAGCCTCATAGAGCTGCGCGAGGCACATGTGGCCGGCGTGAACCTGGGTATTTGGTTGCGGAGAATTTATGGCCGCTTCCAACTGATCTCTAAAAATGCGTTCCGCTTCACGATATCTCCGTTGCTCCTGGTACACTTGCGCGAGTCCATAGCGGGTCTGGTTCAAATGCGAAGGATCAGATGAGGCCCGCGCCTCAGCCATTGCCGTCAAATAAAGCTTCTCGGCTTTAGCCAGGTCTCCAGATACCCGAGCATTCTCGGCCTCCATTGTAAGCGCTTCGAAACGCTTCTCCGCCGCCGGCTCAAAAGCTGGATATAACGCAAGCCGTAATGCTGCAAGCAGCCGTCCGCTGGTCGGTTTTTGGATCATGACAACTTCCGCAATTATGCCACCATCACCAGGAGCCGCAAGACTAACCGCGAATCTGGTTATCGATTTGTACATCGCCGGGGTGGTTGGTAGAATCCGGGCAACTAGGCGAGCGCTGAACGTGCTCGTCCAGCGATTGCCGGGGTGAGGACGGTGATCGCATTTCATGACGAGAGTTATGAAGAGAGCGGCGAGGAAGCTTCCAAAAGTTTTCTTGCCGCTTTTTGATTCCGCTTCCGGCGCGGACCTATTCCGTTAATTATTCGAAGACTGTCAGGAGCGATAATCTGTGCTCCGGCCAAAACACTGATCGCCGTTCCTCACTGACTTCGCTCAACGAGATCGCTCTCAATCAAAATCTCGGCGATTATTATGTCGCCTTGGAAAAAAGAGGCGGCGTTCCCTCAGCTGTGGCGCATTAAAGACACGTTTTCCATTCGCAGTGAGCGCAGTCACCGTTTACAATCGGAGATCACAAATTCTGGCTAACCTAAACAATACGCGTTTGCGCAAACTTCTTCTTCAATGCCTCTTCTACTTTGTAGTCATACACTCTATCTCTGTTCAGGCGAGGCCTATCTCGCCGTGGTCGCTGGAGAGGCTCGCTAAAACTGCCGATTACCTGATTAGCGGAGAAGTAGTTGAAGTAACCGAATCCGGAACTATTCCCCCAGGCCAGAATCGTTGGCACATGTCCTTGCTCCAGATGCGCGCGAAGGTACGAATACTCAGAGCCTTTCCTAGTTTGTTGAGATCCGATTCCACTGATAATTCCGTGTTCTTTCTCAGGTACTATGCGATCGACCAGAAAAGCAGCGCGCCTTTACCAGACGGCCCGCGGTTTCCTTACGTTGCTCGGGGGGATACTTACGTTTTCCCCTTGCGCAAACCGCAGATTGAGAATCCGGAGTACTGGGATTTGATCGCTGAAGAAGACTTCAATTTGCTGGTGCCGAGCGTCAGAGAAGCGACTCTTCATGAGAAGGTGCGTACGAGCTTAGACTTTCTCCGACTAGAACTTGCCGGCGCGTTCTCCAGAGGCGACTACGAGCAAATTTACAAAGCAGCTCTATACCTCACGATGTACTATGAGCCAAAGTGGGAGCAGCACCGATGTCTCTACCGACTCATAGAGAGCAACGTGGGTCAAGACCGTGAGCGCTGGCTCAGTATTGCTACCGCCTACTACTGCTCGATGGGAGTACCCCGTCAAACCATCGCTGAGATCCTAGAGGATCATGGAAGAAGAATGCCGCAGCTAGCGCTGCTAGCCGAAGCCCTGGACAAGTCTGGGAGAGAGGACCTGGAGGAGCGATTGATCGCGCAAGCTCTAAGGCGTGCCCGCGATCATCCGTGGGGCACGGCCGTGACGATCGGACTGAACTACCCACACCACGCTCTAGCCGTCAAGCTGCTCACCCAATCTCTCGCGGCCAACTCCCGTGATGCAATCGTTATCTCCGCCTTCATAATTAAGGACAAGGAGCATCCTCTCATACAAGCGGCAATCGCCGCCGCGGTCCGTGTGCTTAAAGAGCATGACAATCTGGAATTCAACAGCATGCGCCCAGCGTGTGAGTTGATCCTGAACTACGGGGGTGAGAATGATTTCGCTTTTCTCCTGAATGAATTGAGACAAGCTCAAGAGGCTGACCATCAGAGGTATGGCAACATCTGGAGGTCATTTAACGGGACGACAAACCGGCGCCTGATCGAAGTATGCAAGATATTGATTGATGACGAGGGAACCTTCTATCCGAACGTTAGATTTTGCGATTCTGCTGCCTTCGAGCTGCAACGAGTGACGGGGATGAATTTCGGCATGGCGATGGGCCAGGGAAATTATGAGCGTGAACAAGCACTGGCCGCTGCAAGAGCGTGGCTTCGGTCTGCCGGAGCACGATAGAGGAATCCGTGAAAAACTTTCGCAGAGTCGTAGTGTCGGCACCATTCAGTGCACGAACGAGTTATCTCAAGGCTTACGGTACCAGCACCATCGAAGGCCTAACGCCCGAATTAACCCGCGCCGACGAGCAGCATTCAATCAACGCGGCAAGTGATAGCATGAAAGCATTCTATTAAGGCGGCGGGCTATTAAGGCGACGGGTTGATTGAGTTGTTAGAACTCGTGCGGATTATAGCGACAAACCATAGGTGACTGTGACTAGAGCTAACCTTTCGGCATACGATAGAGTTCGTACATCTGGAATGCCAGCTACTCTGAACTTTTCAACAAGCTCCAAATATTGAGGCATGATGTTGCTATGAGCATTCAAAAACCAGCGAGCATGAGCGATGGCAGAAGGTTTAAAATTATGGCACAACAGGAACTCAATAGCATTACCAACGTCTAAAGACGGAACCGCTCCAAATTCAAGCCGCTTTGCGAGCGCCGCAACATCTTCAAATTGAGAGAAGTAAGGCAGGGCAATATTTTCAATCGTAGATATAGCGTCTCGAATTACAATTTCTCTCTCAGACGAAGAAGCCAGATTCCATTCATACCAACTCGGCTTTTCAAGCAAATTCCCAATCTGCCCGCCGGCGAGCGCATCCCGATGAGCTAATGGATTAGATTGCCGCGCCCTCCATTTTTTGAGCCGCTTAGACCCGACGTTTGCATGTATCCAGAGGGCAACATATTCTCCTGAAGTATTATTATGGCTCGACTGAAAAGATACTCTGCAAGTTAAATCATCTTTCTGGTTCGTAAAATGCTGACAGCTTTTGGCATATTTGAAGCCAAGAGGAGCAAAGTGCTCCGCAATAGCCGCGCAACTCGAAAGGTAGACGCCTCTCGAATCCTCAGCTTGAGAACGTTTGGGTTCAAATCTGGATTTAGCCGCACGAGATTTACGGATAGCCGTGTGAGCTACCATCTCGCTTATTGTCTCAATAATTTTCTTGGACACGACAATTAAGAGTTCTAACGATGATGCGCTTCAGCGTTCGGCAGTCACTTACATCGACCGGTTAGTTGTCGATGAAACGATTCCTATCCGCTGCACTCACTTATGCTGCCGCTGTGCATGAATTGGCCTTGTCGGTCGCACGCAGGCATCCGCCGAGCCAAACCGATCCATCCTCAAACTTCACTACTAAGTACTTGATCGATACGTTGCTAAAACTGGAAAGGCTACTCTGTCTCGTAACAAATTGCCTATAACGTTGATATTGTTTTTCATTGAATTTCAACTCGAACTCTTCATTGGGCATCACTATCTTCTGCTCATCGGAAGGAATTCCTGTGCTCTCGCCTCTCCCATACTCCATTGAGAATCCGAGACTGTTACTTCCACCCTTTGTCTCAGGCAATCCAAATGAAAGACGCGCCCCGATGATTGGCCGGCCGGAAATATTCTTCATTCTGAAACATAAACCTCTCAACCAATCGTCACCAGCTAAAAAGGGACGACCAAGGGTAATCGACAGATCTCCGACTCTTACGTCAACGATTTCCACAGCCTCCTTTACATCAGATAAGGTGCCGGCTACAGCTGAAGCATTAATTTGCACAAGGGGATGGGCCGACCATTCGACTACGCGATCTCGCGCCTGCGCTTGCGTCGTTGCCGACGCAAGCAAGATCCCGACCAGACAACACAGACAATTTGAGATACGCATTGCTTGGGGTTTCACTGAGGCACCTCCTCACCCAACCTACTTAAGTAGCATCGATGATAATCTTTCGTGATCCTTCAGCAGTCGGAAGTCCTCGTTTTATTTTGGAGAAATCACATAACCCGCACGAGTCCGAGCGCTCCATTGTTCCCGTCCGGGCTTTGTTAAGAGGAGCACGCTGATGTGCCGATACGTACCCGCACCCACTGAATCAACAGGCTTAAATCCGATGACATACTCCTTGCGAATCAAATCCATCATTTGCTTTATCACAGTCTGTAACTCTGGGAAGGATTTGGGAAAGAAAGCTTGCCCTCCAGTTTCGCCTGCGAGTTTCGTTAGAAGATCAACTGAACGTTGCGGTTGGTTCTGGTTAAGTCCGGCGCCTTTCTTGTCGTCTTTACTAAGACTGATAGCAAAAAGCTTTACGTCTACCTTACGCAAGAATTTTAGAACATCTTCCATGCTGTAATAGCTGGCGCGCTCATTTCCATCGGTAACAAGGATGATGACGCGCCGAAGTTGACTATTCGCAAACTTATATTGGGCGACTCGCTGAGCTGAAAGATAAACTGCATCCAGAATAGCTGACTGGCCAGCTTCTATGTATGAGCCATCCGTAAGCCCCCGATTGAGCACGTTCTTGTCCGACGTGAACTCCTGGACCGTTTGGATCTTGTCACTAGAGATAAATCGGATCAGTAGAGTCTCATCGGTGGGCAAATTGTTTTCGATTATGGCCTTGCATGCGTCGATCTCGAGGCCAAATGCGGGGCGAAGACTGCCTGAGTTATCAATAGCAAGCCCGTAAACAAGCGGAACCTCGTCTTTCGAGAAAGAGGAAATCGTTTGCGATACGCTATCCTCGAACACCTGAAAATCGTCCTGACTAAGGTCATTCACTGGAACACCTTGGGAGTCTGCCACAATGATGCTTAACCTGGCGCTGCCTGAGGCAAAAACCGTGGCCATTGGTTTGTAGATTAAGATGTAGAGTTTTTCTGCGAGCGATGGATCTATTGTCTTGAGCGTTTCGTATTGCTCTACTGCCGCCTGCTGGTTGTTCCGTTCAAGATACGTCTCAGCGAGGTTAAAATATGTCGCGGCCGCTTTCGGATTAAGTCGAATTGCTTCTTTGTAGGCCTCAATTGCTTTCTTTTGCTCGCCTAGCTTGTAGTAAGCCGTACCCAGGTTGTTGTGCGCCGCTGCCCATTCTGGTTGAAACCGTACGGATTGCTTATATTCGTCAACAGCCTTCTTGTATTGCCCTAACTGGAAATAAGCGTCGCCCAAATTGTAGTGAGCTTCAGAATAATCTTGCCTCAGTTTGATCGCTTGTTGGTAATATTTGACCGCGTCCTCGAATTTACCGGACCGATATAACTCGAGGCCTTTGGCGTTATGTATCGCTGCATCGTTCCGTTCCTGAAGTATCGCTGTTTTGATCGTCGAAATCGGGAACCCTGTTAAAAGGCCAAGGCAAATCAGAACAAGCGGTAATTTAACTCTGCTTCGTTTAAATCGCATTACGGATCTCCATGATTCACCCTCGCACGTGGCGGCTTAACGCTTCAGGGGCTGTTATCTACTTTGCAGATCATTTCGTTGCGTGAGGGTTAAGGGCAAACTCTCGGCACTGATACGCCTTGTATAAAAAACTTGCTTCCATCCTGCTAGAGGCTCACTCCATCGAGGCCAACAAATATCCGATGCGTAAAGGTATTTCAGCGTGGGGATACGAAGAGCCAACACAGTCCAGAGTCAAGACAACGGTCCCGAGCAATTTTTGTTTCGACTTCATCATTAGTTTGGATCTGCCGCCCCGCTCATTCCTTTCAGCCGCACCGAACGATAGGAACTCAAGCACCTACACAAGGAGACTTCTTGAGAAAGCCGGTTAGCGAGGCAGCGGCTGGGAGCACTTGTTCGATGGTGGCATCAAATCAACATACTTGGTAAGTCTCACGGCTGTTTCAGCGGAAGGTGCGAAAACTTTGACGACGACATTGCCTTTGTATCAGGAAGAGGTTCCCGTGCTTTTGCTTGTCTTTTCCGGTAAACACGAAGCTATCGTTGCCTAAACCGTCAAGCTCGTTCGACCGCGTCCTTCTGCAGAATATTTGTGAAAGCGATCTTTTCGCCGTCGAACTGTTGTTTCCCATCAGATTATTTTGTCTCTCCTGTCCACGTGGTGCCGTCCTCGAATTGTATTTCGGAGACAGAGGCGTCGTGCCGGAAAGGAATATCTCGGCGGCTTCGGAACCACGATCGCAGCCAGCCCTACGCTTCTTCGTAGCTAGATCCCATCGATATACGTCCCATCTCAATTTCACTGCCGCAACCTGCTTGGCAGAGAAACTGATAAGAGTGACCTGAGCTGTCAACACTTCGGGAGGTGTAGCGCCAATCGAGACCGCTTTCACCAGCACAGGATGGCAGGCGACAGGCCAGGGGTAATAACCCAACACGCTAAACTTCTTCTTAGATGACTGGGCCTCCAGCACTCCGATTTGCCCCGGGTTTAACTGCGCGGTGAGCATCAACAGCATCATCAGTGAAAATGCTGATGTTCTGATTTTATGATTCATCGCTGTTCTCCTATAACTGATAGAATGGACCAGGCAATTATTCGCAGTTCAAGCCGGAAACCAAGGTCGATTTAAATTTCGCATTAACCATACTGAACTTCCTTACTACTAAAGAATTCGATATATCCACAATCGCCGCATCTGTCTGCTCTATGTATTTTGATTGTCCTCTTTCCAGCTATCTTGAAACCTGAGAAGCCTTTCTCAACGTCTCCCTCTACCCACCGAGGGACGTCGTCAGCAGAACCTATGAGCAGTTTGTTTCGATCTAGCACAAAGCCCCTCTCCATTTGGCCTTCACATTTCGAGCAGCGGCTGTTTGTTACTCCCATGATTTCACACCTCATCTCAAGTACGGATTTTCTGCTCCGTCGAGAAGCATCTAACGCTCGTCATGAGCGGCGTCCAGAATTTTGAGGATAATCGGCTTCCTGGATGCGAGTACGTTGCACCGTTGTGCGGTGGCGCGCCTCTTCGTGACAACTGGGCCAACACTCATTTGACTGTGACCCTGAGAATGTAATGCGCTGTCGGGTAGGCAACAACCTGGATATAATAGTCACCACTCTTCGGAACTTTGCCAGTCCAGCGTTCACTACCGTTTAATAAATACAGGACGAATTTGTGATCGGGCAATCTTCGTAATGGAAAGCAGACTAATGATAGCCAAGAGCAACGACGCTCTTTTCAGAGCGAGCTTTGTGGTCTCATATTGCATCTGCCATTACCAACTGCAGAGTGCCGAACCAAGTATGAGGATTATGTATAGTAAGCGTGTCCTCATCCAAAACCCGAAGGCGCCGAATGCCCCCGGCACTTCAGCGGCGAGTGATTCCACTCCACCTCCGATTCAATTTACTAAGCAACCTCAACCCGAGTCCCGCTGCAAGCAGGCTTACCTGCTCACCCATGTGCCGCCTTGAGGAAAGGGCGGCGCAGCAGATAACCAATGTAATAATAGGTCTCGTGCGCCAACAGAGTTGCTTGGCTCCTCAGGCCCTGATACCTAGTGCTCGGAGTCGGTGACGGGTCAGCTACCAGACCCATGTCCCTTGCTATAGCCACCGCTCTCTTCATGTGCAAAGGATCGCTCACGATCAGCACCTTCTGCACCCCTTGGGAGTCCGCGAGCTGCTTCGCATAGAGGATGTTCTCATAGGTGGTATGAGATTTCTCTTCGATCAGAATATCGTCCGCTGGAATCCCGCTCTGTAGAGCATACTGCTGGGCAGCGGAGGACTCGGTCGCCTCGCCCCTATTACCCTGACCGCCGGTGAAGATCAACTTCCGAACCTTGCCCTTTCGGTAGAGGTCAATGCCGTGATTAATCCGCTCCCTAAAGACGGGGGAGACCTCAGCGCCCCAGACGGCAGCACCAAGCACGATGGCAGCGTCGGCCGGCACGTCAGAGCCAGCATTGCGGTATGAGTAGATGCGCGACGCGAGCAGCCCTACCGCGAGGAGCAGGATGGAGAATATGAGTAACACTGCCTTCGCGATCCTTTTCATGGCCACTCGATTGTAAGCCTAACGCCGCTGTTCACCTGCGCAGAGCGAATGCCATCCGACATCGACGTAACCCATTTGTGGGGAGGATGTCGCGCGCCAAATAAAAGGTAGCGAAGCAAAGAATAATCAACGCGAAAACGTATTGGCTATGCCATGAACCGACCACGTAGGGCGTGAATCTTCGCAAATATCGCCATTCCTGCACCAGTGCTCCGTTCGTGATCCTGAAGAGATAAAGAACGCAGGCAAGAAGATAACTGCACAGGGTAAGCGCGCCCGCATTACTCGAGAACCGTTTCAGGATCAACAACACCGCCGCAACTAGCAAGAGGGTGGGTTCATTTCCATAGCTCCACGGATGATACCAAGGGCATACAACGCAGGCGATTCCGCTTATGGCCAGATTTCTAGCCTGTATCCAAATGAGGATAAAGTTGAACAGCGCGAAGCCAAAGATGATTGGCCTCGGCTCCAACAAAGTAACTAATGTTCTCTTAAATCGCCGATTCATGTGGAAGATTAGATGCCACTTAATCCGAGTCTGTTCCCAGTCTACAGGCGGATAACGCTTGCGCTTGACCTGCGGCGCGCGATCGGCATCCGAGCTGAAGGAAAAAGATTACCTGAAAAGCATGCTATCGCGCCCTCGGCTGGAAGCGCTTATGCTGGGAGTACTCAGAAAATTCTATTTAATCTCGAGGCCATTTGAAAGCAAATTGAAATTGGAGACCGGAATTCTCCCTATCCAGAGTGAAGCCAGTCTCATCAGAGGCGATTGGAAGAATCCTCAGTTTACTTTTCGCAAATGGGATTGGCGACGGATCTGTTATCCACCCATCCTCCGTCTGGATGATTAACATTGAGGACTGCCTGGTGAGGGAGAATTCAAGAGGCCCGGCGTACAGCGGTTGATACATGACAATAATCAGACGTATCTTTGCGGGCCCGCTACCTTCAATGCCAGTGTGCGCTACCTGTAGATTTCCGTGTAGGCCCAGTACCTTTAGTTTCGATAGCTCCTCGTCCGTGATGTCACTCTTTGTTCTTTCGCCTCTCAGTGTCAACTGCTTGTCACTACGCTCCCAAACCAAGAATACGTATTCTACGCGACCGTCTCGAGATGCTTGCAACGAGCCCTTCCAAGCATTATGCAAAGAGTTCGCTATATGATCGCCCAGTTCTTCGACCAGGTCCCTGCGGCCAAAACTTAGATTCTGGCCCAGTAGTTGACTGGAATTCCACAATTGATTACCACTTCTGGACTCAAGCCTTACCTCGGCTTTGGCATTCAAAAACCAGTCGCCACGCCTTTTTTCTCTGTGAACTGAAAGCGACCCCTTCAAGATAGCATCGGCCTTTTCTTCATCGTTCGTAATGACAAATCCCTTTGCGGCAATTTTCGATTGAAGAAGCGACCGAAAGCGCGCGGATTGATTTGAACCAAGTATTCTATCCACACGAACTTTACGAATGAGATACAATTCGCCTATATCAGAATCTTGAGCGCAATTGATTTGCGCACCAATTGCAATGCTCATCAAAAGAATTGTTACTCTAAAAACGCTCAACTGGTTCCTCTTGGCGATAGCGGCATAACGCTGATGCGCTTCAGCAGCGCGGTGACAACTGCGCTAGCGGCAAGTCAGCGATGAGGCTCGCTAATTCCGATCCGCTGCAGGCCGTTAGATTCGCCTTGTATAAATGATGCACGCTACTCTTGACCTCACTCTCGAGACCCATTTTGGACATTCTTTCGGATTGCTCTTAACTTTCTCGTGGTCCTCAGCACATTTATTTGGCCGTATCCAGCATGCTATCTCGGCGCGCTTAAATTTCGAATCTCGGTAGTTAACGACAACTAGGTTGTAACCGTGCTCATTTGATGCAGGAGCAAGCTGATACACCTCCCTATAATCATCTGAAGGCCCGCTGCCCCACGCGGCATAAGCCCTCTTCGGCAAATTGACGCCGAGAACCTCAAAGACCTCTTTCATTGCCATTCCTGGCTTCAAACAGGGCAAGCGTTCCCTAATCTGTTCCAACTCGGAATCACTCAACCCTGCCGTTTTACCTGAGACCTGTATTACTTTGGGCTGTGAATAATGAGGCAACGTTAACCCACCAGTGAAACACACTAACGCAATTATCGTAATTAGGATTTCCACCAAAGTTCCATAATCCCGCTATGACGACTAAAGCTCAGGAAGTTTCCCATCGTTGTGTTGCAACAATTCGGAACGCGCGTAACGAAAAGCCGCTCCGCGATCTATTTACCGAGCCCGTCGACCGCCCGATCCAGCGAATCTTACGCGGCAGCCCGGACTTGCTTGCGGGCCCGGCGCGCTAGGCACCGCTACCCAGGTAGAAGAGGTGTAGGTGCGTCTCCTGGATTGGCAAGAACGGCACTAGAGGGCTCAGCGTCGGGTACTCTTTGTGGCGCAGTCAACTCAGCATATCACGGTGTGCGGTAAGAGAATCGAGATAGAGCTGCCAGATTGATGGTATAAGAACTTTCTCAGAGCGTCTCTTTGGAGGTCGTCGTCGTCGATGATTAGCAGAAGGGCTATCTTGAAAGGCATGGCGATTTCCGGCTTGGGCGGATTTCGTCTGGCGGAGTCATGCTTTGCCAATCTTCA
>WNFU01005861.1_pt1 | contig 15092 bp, 7 predicted proteins | sample 5400121 | NCBI WGS metagenome assembly WNFU01 (sample SAMN13153360, study PRJNA577476) | soil metagenome | isolation source: 100 cm soil or saprolite under grassland replicate 1 | place: USA:California | collected 2016-06-15
CACGTTCGACAATAACGAGTCTTTTTCGGCGTTCTGGCATGGACGCAATATGTACGAGTACGGCATCGCCAACAGCTCGGGCCTTGCCGACGAATCGTTCTCCTACGATGCCGCTGCGCATCCGTACGTCTATACCCATGCCGGCGCCAGCCCGCGGCTGTTTGCCTATCTGCTCTATGCGCTGGGAATCAGGACGGTACAGCTGCAGATCGCGGTGACGGTGTTCACCGTCGGCGTTTTGGCGTTCCGGTTCGCCTATCGCTTCCTCGCCGAGATCTCGACGCGTCTTTACGCGACGATCGCCTGCCTGCTGCTGATGACCGACTACATCGTCTTCGCGCAGTGGCATGTGGGCATGTGGCATACCTGGAAGATGTTCCTGCTGTTTGGCGGACTCTATCTCGCGCATCGCGTTGCCAACAAGAAGCAATCTCGTCCGTTGCTCCTGGTGTACGTATCTAGCGCGTTCCTTTTTTACTATGAGACCGTCTTCAATGTTTACGTGGCAGCAGCCGCCTTCATTTATTTCGTCCTTTCCACGCGCGACTATCGCTTAGCCGTCAAGTTCGGGCTAGCGCAATGTGTCGGCGCGCTCACTGCGGCCGCCGTTCTCCTCGGCCAGCTCGTGCTCCAGTTCGGTTGGGAGGTGGTGCGCACCGATATTTATTACACCTTCGTCGGCCGCAATTTTGCAGCCGATGTGACAACCTTCCTAGAAGCAGCAAGGACTTTCTACGCTAACCACAACATTGTCTTTTGGCTGAACGTTCCCGAGAGCGGGTTTTACCGCAACCTCCCTTGGGCAGTTAGATTCTTGTTCCAGGATCACGCCGTGCACACCCCGCCCTGGTCTTTGCTCGTATTGGCATTCGCCGCTGCAGAGGTCGTGCGGAGGTTACGGGCAGCGCAAGCACCCTGGTCGACGTTCATCCGCGCGAGCAAGCTCGCGACGGCACCCTCGGCGTTCATGCTAGGCACGCTAAGCGCTGCCCTGTTTTACATTCTAGCAAGACACCCTGAGATCGCAGCTGGGCTGTCACCACTATCAGCGGTTTCGATCGATGCGTTATGGCCCATTGTCATCGGCATCGGGATTATCGCTCTGCTGGCAGTAACTTGGCCCTCTCTGCGAGCTCTGCAAACGAGCGCTCTCCCCAGAGTAAGCAAATTTTTGGCTCGCATGCATTGGAAGCAGTTGGTTAAAAGAGAGCCTGCGTTTGTCTTGATTTTCGTCGCGACCTTGAGTGCCGCCATATTCCATTATTTTTCAAGGCATCCGGAGCTCGCGGCAGGACTCGCGACGGTGTTGCCAGTCGCGATCGCGGTAGGAATTCTCGTTGCCGCAGTCGTTAGCTTGACCGAGACTTTGAAGCGTTTGGTGGAGAGACTTGGTTTTGCACCGCTCTTTACCCGTCCGGGCCGAATGCTCGGGATGAGCACGTTTATTGCCGCGTCGCTAGCTTTTCTGCTGGTGCAACCCAGCTTGTACGCCGCTGCGGGCGCCTTGGAGCCAATCTGGCGAGCAGCGTTGACAGTTTTTGCCGACTACACCACCAGCGGTGCGCTGTTTATTTCGCTCATGCTCCTGCTCGCCGCATGGCATGCCTGCGGGTCTTCTCCCGGGACCACCCGCAACAGACTTCCTCGAGGACTCTTAGTCGCGTTCGCGGCATTACTGTTTGCTTATGTTTTCGTGTTTTTCACTTTCACGGGCTACATCTTTACAGGCTATTTTGCACGTTATCTGTCCTTGACGGTTTACTTCAACGATTTGTTGCTGGCCCTCGGGTTAGTAGTAATGATGGATTGCGTTTACGGCTGGTACGCCGCCTTCAAGCAGGCGAGAGGGTGGAGTCGGGTCGGCCCCGGTAGCGGCGCAGCACTGGCCGCCATAGGATGCGCGGGCGTTGTGGTTTATTGGGCTAGCTTGCAGACGCTCTTGGTAAGAAAACTGCCGCCGGATGAGATTTCCTTTTTTCCGATCCTGTCCAAGCCCCCATTTCGTGGCGGCACGTTTGCGGCGTCGATCTACGGGGGTACGGCCGCTTACTTCAACAAGAATTGGGCCTACTTTGATTCCGACTCAACGCTCGCGCAGGGACATGTGACACTGGGACCGGACGGGTACCAAGTTAACCGCGATGACGCATACGTATGGTTTGCTGATCGCCGGGTGAATTCGGCATATGACAAGCCTCAGTATTTTTTGGCAATGACATTTCTATACCATGGGCTGATGCACGGCCGAGGGCCGGGCTACCTGATGAACGATGAGTCCGCACCTCGCCCGCGCGTCGGCGACATCCCGATTATTCGATCAATCCGTGAGCAGCAGACGTCTTACCTGCATCCGGTCGAGGTCGCACGCGACCCCTCGCCGCTCGATCGCTGGTCGATCATCCGACTTGACTGGGATTACCCACCATTTTTGCGGCAACTGGAGGACGGAGAGTTCGTCCAACTCGACGCCTCCTCGAACGAGTCTGGTACTCGAGTCCGGGTTGATTACCGCTATGCGCATCAGGAACGTGTGCTGGAAGCTGGCACGCGCATCACTTTATTCGCACGGTCCCGCTGCGCGGGACCAGAACAGAGTGTGGAAGTCCCTGCCATCGTTGCCGGCGGGCGCGAATTTATCCTCCCCGCATCTTTTGCAGGTACAGTACGCGCCGACGTACAGCCGGCTACAGCGACCAAGTCCGGGCCGATCTACGGAAGCCGCGCACTCGCGATTGGCTTTCCGGGCGCTTGTCAGGAAACCTCGGCAGTATCGAAATAAGAAGTTGAGCCGCCCATAGCTCGGCCAAGGCATCGTTGATTGCGAGCTCTGTGCAAAGCAGGCGATTGGCGAACCATGGCCTCTGTGGATCAAATTTTCGAATCGCCACCGCCTACTTTACTTATACCAGCCTGCGGAGACATTGGCTCATCGGCGCCATCGTCTCCGCCTGAGCCGAGCGCCAATATCCCATTGGATCACTGTACGTTTTTGCAATGGATGTCCCGGTGGGGCACACGCCGGCATGAGTCAGGGTCTGCGAGTTTTGGTATTACTCCTCATGCTGATCGCCACGCACGTGGCACCAATCTCGGTCTTGCTGGCGCGACGCTTCTGCTCGACAGCTCCGGCCATCGTTGTGGGTGGGTTGTTCTATGCTTACTCAGGCTATTTTCTTCGGCTCAATACCGTCCCTTACATGAGATCTGATGGGCATGTCTGCAAACTACATCTGATCGTGCGCCAGAGCGATCGGATCGTGTCTACAAGTGAGAGTCGGCTGCTCGGGGGCGATGCTCCGACGCTGCTCGGGTCGGTTCTAGCCCCTGCGACAACCACCGGCTCCGACCAACTCGAACATCCCTTGTCGTTGCAAGCCCGTATCCGTGCGCTGACACTGCCTGACACTCCGAGATTAAACTGCCGGTAACCCGGCGGCACTTTCGTGACCCTTTGGCCGCTAGCATCTTTTATTTCGATTTCCGAATAGAATTCGCCCACAGCCGGCCGCCATTTCAACTGAACAATGTTGTCGCTGATCCGCGTGCCCGTCAATTCGCTGGGAATATCAGGAACGGGAAAGTCCTTGCGCTTGAGGACCACGAGTCGGCGGGGGTATTCCTTCCACAACTCATGCGATGGTGGCCAGCTTTGGCCATCGAGGAGCATGTAGTAATCATACAGAATCGCGCAATTGAATTGATCGGGAAGCTGAGGTACGCATTGCCTCAAATCCCAATACTTCGATTCTCTCGGCGGGAAATAGAACTGATCGACGAGGTAGCCATCGGTAAGGGCGCCGGTCATCATGGCGGGCCCTAGAAACAATCTATCGTCTTTTGTCACTACGGAAGAGAGATCGTGACCGGCCCGATACCAGGCAGTCAGGTACTCGGCGTAGCTATCGACGCTGAAGTCGTCGCGCAACGGCGCGACCGTCAGCGTGATATCAATGTACTTGCCCTCGTACGTTGCGAAGCCGGACTGCACGATTTGCACCGCCAGCAATCCGACGAGCACCGGCGCGGTCAGCACCCGTGCAGCCACTTCCGGAAGAGCAGCGCCGTCGCGGCCCGTGGCCATGATCGACAGCGCTTGTCGAATAATGTCCCCGCTGACGACTGCCGCGCCCATGAGCCCGGGTATCCAGTACCTGAAGGTGAAATTCATATGCTGATAGCCACCCACCACGTGGTACCCGAGGTAGAAGGCAAAACCGAGCATGAGATCGAATTGCAAGGGGAACGGGGTGACCACGGGTTGGGCAATGTTGCGCGATATCCGGGTTTTTTGGACCAGAAATGAAATGGCGAGAAAGAGCAGCAGGCCGAGCAATACCGAAACCGAGATTCCACTGAGCATGTGAATCATGCCCATCAAAATTCGATTATAGAACGGAAGGTCGCCGCAATAAGCGCAGTTCCATCCCTTGACCAGGAACACCAGCGGAAGCGGGAAGCCGAACAGGATCTGGTTGGACGCGAGGTAGACGAGGATCGGTGCCGAAAAGACGAGGCCCGCCACGACGTGCTTGCGAAAGAGCGTCGGCTCGCGCAGGAAACGTCCGATGAAGGCGCCCACTCCCAGCAGGATCGCGTCGGGCCGAATGTAGATCAGCAGCCCGCACAGGAGCCAGAACAGCCAGTTGTCCGCGCCTCGGCGCATGTAAAAGATGATCGCGACGATGATCCAGAGAGTCGTGAGCGACGTCTCCAATCCGCCGAGCGCCCATTGCAGCGACGGCTCGAACAACAGGATGGTCGCCGAACAAAGGAGACCGATCGCGGTCAGACCGAAATACCGCAGCACGAGCGCCGCCGCGGCGAAGTGAAATACGACGCCGATGACTTTTTCGAAGTTGCTCCATTGCTCCGGACCGCCGAAAAAATGGCCGATCGAAAGCAGGTATGGGTAGAAGAAGCTCGCGCCCACGAGGGCGCGTTCATTCAAGTTCCAGAGCGGCAGCCCCGACGACAGGACGTTCTCTGAGACCCGGTAGTAGACCCATTTGTCGTCAAGGTCGAAATTCCAGATGGACGCGATGATTGTCAACGCTAGGGCAGATGAAATCCCAAGCGCCCACCAGACCATGCTCTTGGGCAGCGGGCGATCGGCGTCGTTGACAAAGAACGTAATGCCAGCGGCAGCCAGCGCCACCAGCAGATATCCGGCGGCGAAGAGCCAGAAGCCGCGATCGGCCTCGGGGCCGACTGCGGTTCGAAGAATGCCGGATATGAACAGGAACCACAGCGCGGCAAATGCGAACAAAAGCGTCGCGAGAAGCTTGTCGCGAATCGAGAGCTGCCCCGCCGGCAGTGTCAGATTATGCATGCTCGCTCCCACGCCTCAGGCCTGCGTGGATCAAGGATCCGTTTGAGCAGATGCCGGATTCGTCCCCTCTTGTCGGCCGGCAGATTAGCCAGATCGACCTGGGACATCAATGCAAAGTGGAGGGCGTCTTCAAGCATTTTAGACCGAAAGGGCTCTCACCAAAGATGCAGTTGCGCATCGCAGCCCAAAGGACGACTGGAACCACTCGTCGATGATCCTCGACGATCCGCTGCGCTTGCTCTAATCGGGGACCTTCGTAATCGTCGTTCGATCGGGAGCGATCTGATAGGAATAGGGCGCGTTGTAATAGCCCGAGAGGTCGAAGGCGGCGATCTTAAGCCGTACTCTCACGGGCTTTCCCGCATCCAATATCGGCGCAACCAGCCGTTCCGGAAACTTCGCGTTGAAGCCGAGCGTGTGCATATCGTCGTTGCGTGCTCGCCCGCCCAGCCTCTCCCACACCTCTATCGTGTTGAAGTTCGAAAACTGCTGAAAATCGCCAACGGCCTCCACGCTGGCGAAGACGGTAGCCGGATAGGTCGGGCCCCTCGGGTCGGCCGCCCAACCGGATACAACGAATTCGCGTTTCGCCGGATCGAACAGGACCTGATAATCGACCAGATCGTCCACACCCAGCAGCCGGAGTTTCTCCGCGGCAACAGGCGCGGTGACAATGCGCGTCCAACCCCGTGGAGGTGCCCCTTTGAAATGGATCCAGCAGGTGCCGCGCGTGCCGTCGCGCAGCCCCTGCAGGCACGGCGCCTGGCGGCGCCAATCGAAATACTCGTCGGCGACCACCGGTTTGGGTGCGTGGTAGGTTTGCACGACTGCGCTATCGAACAGGAAGGCGGACAGGAAGGCAGCCATGCCGGCGCCCAGGCCGGGAATGCCGATATTGGCGATGGTGATCATCCCGACGGCGGCGATGCCGGCGAAGAAATACCTCTCCCCGCCCTGCCCCAAGATCAGCTGATCGAGGCTGAACCCTGTCTTCGTGGCATAGAAGAATATCCCCGCGAGATGCGGAACAAAGACGAGATAGAGCATGGCCCAGCGGAATCGGGCGCACAGGCGCAGGCTCAACAGCACGACCGATATCATGAATACAGAACAGAGGATGAGTTGAGTCCATGACAGATAGGTCAGGGGCCTGATCTGCGAAAGAAGTCCAACGAAAAATGCGTTCAGGAAAACGCGCAGGACGGTAATTTCGAAATATGACGTGACGAGCTCCAGCGCGCCGGCGCCGAACAATCGACCCAGATCGGATTCACCCGGCCGGCCAGAGAGCTGGACGAAAATCAGATGCACGGCGCTGATGGCAACAGCGGCGCACAAGAGCACGAGCGAATGTCGGTCCCTGTCGACCGCATACCGCAATAGGAAGAGCGGGATCAGGATCACCAGCGATGGACAGCTCAAGCCCACGACGAGCAGAAGCGCGGTGTCCCAGATTGTTGTGTTGGTTTCCGCCGGCTTGGGAGACGCGGCGAGTAACGCGAGCATGGGCACGAACAGATATTGGATGGATCCGGTAACCGATCCACGATAGAACCCGACCGTGGGAAGCAGCACGATGTAGAGCGCGATCAGCGCGCGTACGAACAAAGATGGGACGTAAACGGAAAAGCGGTTCGAGAGAATGTACATCGCGCTGAGGGTGTGAAGCGCGTACGTACCGACGTAAACGACGTGCGGGCCCCACGCTGGCGGAAACACCGCAGCGATCGATCCGACGATGCGCTGCAACAGCAGGAGATAGCCCATTGGCGGGTAGCCGGGCAGGACCATGGGCGCCAGCCATGTACGCCAGAACGGGTGCTGCAGCGCGTCCGCATAAATATAGCCTCCGTCCTCCGTCCCGAGATTAAGCTGCGGAGAGAAGAGCGAGTCATGCGTGATCTGCAAGGTCATGCAGACCAGGAAAAATAGAACGAAAAAGAGGTATCGGAAGGCCGGCCCAGAAAACTTCGTGGGTAGTGCGGGGAGGCGCATCAGTCGCGGTTTGGCTGTCGGGGAAGTCTGCATGGAAGGGCGAGCATAATTATCGCATGTTTACTTCAGCTGCAACTCTTCAACATAACCGAGATTGAGTTCCCGAAATGGAGCCAGCGTACAAAGTGATTCGCACAGGTGGCCCATTTCGCTTCGAGCCTATTCGTGAGGATGGCGCAAGCTCAGCCGCCGGATCAGCGACCAGGGCGCAACTCTCAGGGCATTGCAAATCGGCCGCCACCAAGCCGGAAAATAGCGCACCCCGAAATCCTTGCCCAATTGGCGGACCACTGTGTCGGCGAGCCGGCGCGGATCCGCCTTCGGAAGCGGCGTGCGGATGCCGTAAGCCAAATTGGTGTCGAGAAACCCCGGAATATAGAACTGCACGCGTATCCCGCGCTCGCCCAGCGCATGCCGGAGGCTTTCGAAATAGGACTCGAGCGCCCGCTTGGCCGCTGAATAGCTGATGTTGTGAGAGCGCCCGCGCGCAGCCGCAACGCTGCCGAAACCGACGATAACGCCGCGCCCCTCGCCGATCAGGTAAGGCAATACGAGCTTGATCACCTCGATGATGCTGAGGAAGTTCACGCTGACGATCTCGTAGATCCGCTGTTGCGGAAGATCGAGCGTGTCCTCGTCGCTTGCCGCGGCGATGGGAAGCAGGAGTCCGTCGACTGGAGTCCAGGCGGCCAATACCGCATTCAGTCTTTCGAACAGCATCTCCGGTTGTGCGACATCTCCAGCCAGCACCTTGCTCTGGATGCCGAAGCGGAGCGAGAGGTCGGCCGCGATCGCGTCGAGGTCGCGTTCATCTCGGCCGACCAGTACGAGGTCGTGCTTGTCGGCGGCCAGCCGTTCGGCCAGCGCGCGGCCCAGCCCGGCCGAGGCGCCAACGATGACGTATCTCATGCCAAACCGATCAATAGGTTCGTGTACTGTCGTCCCCGCGAAAGCGGGGACCCATATTCCAGAGCCGGCGGTCATGGGTCCCCGCTTTCGCGGGGACGACGGGGGCCCATGTGATAGCCGAGCCAATCGGCTGACTGCGCATCACAAATCCAATCTCCGCGAGAGCTCGGATCGGAACCGGCGCGTGGGGTCGAATGCGCGCAGCTCGGTGCGAAACGCGCCGATCCCGGCATAGCACTTTTCGGCGACCGCCTTCGGCAGCCGCGAGTCCTTGATAATGGACGGAAGTCCGCCGAAGCGTTCCGTCAGCTCGTCGAGCGCCGATGAAAAATCGTAGCCGGCGCTGTTTCTGATCATGTTGACGGTGACGCACAGGCTGTGACGCTCGAAGCGAAGATAGGATTCCTCGCCCCGCATCATTTTGAGGGAAATGAATATGGCGGGCGGACGATGCTTGCGGATGCGGCTCTCGAGCTCCGCCAAGAAATGATCCGCATCGGACACGCGCACGAGGATTTGCGATTCCATCAATCCGCGCGGCCCGAACAGGCGGAAATAGGTGCTGGAGCGGGCGAATGGAAACAGACTGTCGAATAAGGCTTCTCGTCGCCGTTGCGGCTGCAGGCGATTGAGCGCGCGGAACGCGCCGTTGACGAGAGGCGTCATCGGCCCGCCCCACAGCGCAATAGGCAGTCGGCCTTCATCCCCGCAGGGCGGCAAAATCGTGTAACGCGGCTCAAACGCGCCCGCAGGGCGGGCGCCCGCGAGCACTTCACCCTCGACGAGCAGCCCTCTGCCGAAGCTTGCGCCGATCGGAGCCGCGTCGTGCCACGTGTACGCAAAATCGCAATGCTCGGCGACGTCGCGCATGCGTGCGAAGCCTTCGAACAACGTCGTGAGCGGCCACACGCGCGTCGACACTTCGTGTCCGGTTAGCGGCTCCAACTGCAACGTCGCGGATACGATGATTCCGGTGAGCCCAAATCCGCCGAGGGTCAACTCGAAGACGGATGGTTTTTCATCCCGCGACAGCGTCATCCAGCCCACGTCCGGATGGAACAACGTGACGTCCACGACAGCGTGGCGAAACGTCCCCGCCCGAAGCGCCCCCTTGCCTTGCACGTTCGCCGCGATCGCTCCGCCAACGGTGATGTCCGGATAACCCGGAATCTGAGTGATCCAAAGCCCCCGTCCGGTCGTGAAGGCGAGTAGGCGGCCGAGCGTCAAACCCGCTTCCACTTTGATTCGCCGGCTGGGGGGATCGAACGCGAGGATACGGTCGAAGCGCCGCATGTCGATCGTGACACTGTCCGCATCGAAGCTCGCGGCCGCATAGGAATAGCCTCCGCCCCGCGCAATCCGTGGTCGGCCATCGCCCCAGCTCGCTTCCAAGTGGCGATAGCGATCCGGCCGCCGTACGGCAACGCGTGCGCTCACGCCGCCATCGAACGAGACCAAACGAGAGGATGCCATGCGGTAATCGGCCGATTGCGCCATCGCACGCCCTATTGGCGTTTATGACCTTATTGACTCGCTCTTAGCCTCGGCATCATTCCGGATCCCAAGCGCAGCGAGGGACCCGGCATGATGCAAGAGGAACGATCCGTGTCTGAACCGCCACAGCTCCCGCTCGCCACGCCGCCCATCCGTTCAGCTCGCGCTTTCCGATTTCTGCCGCTGAGCAGAACGGAGCCGGTTCTCCCACCACGCCAGCGTCTTCTGCAGGCCCTCGGCAAGCGTGAGCGCCGGACGGAATCCGACCTCGTCGCGCAAGCGTGCGATGTCGGGAATGAGAATTGGCACGTCGTCGTCGCGCGGCGGCAATGCGCCGAGCCGAAGCAGGTGCGGTTGCCCGGCCCGCCGCGCGAGCTCGCCGACCGCCTGCGCAATCGAGATCGGCTCCCCGCTACCGATGTTGACAGGCCCGCTCACGCCGCTGGTCAATATTCGAACGAGGGCGCCGGCCACATCCTCGACATGCATGAAGTCTCGAACCTGCCCCCCGTGGGTGCAAAGCGCGGGACGCCTCTCCAGCAACGCCCGCGCGGTCGCCGGGATCAAGCGGCCTTCGGACTCGCTCGAGCCGTACAGCAGGAAAATGCGACCCCAGGCGTAGCTCAGGCCGAGCCGCGCCGCACCGGCCTCTAGAAATTTGAACAACGTCGCCTTGCAGATGCCGTAGAGCGAGTGCGGCTCCAACGGAGTCGATGCCTCGCGGCAGGGCTCACCGTTCCACCGATATTCGGCACAAGTGCCGGAGACCACCACCCGCCGTCCGCCATATTGGGCGAATTCGCCCAGCATGCGGATGCTCAGCGAGAGCCACGCGATGTTCTCTTTCGCCTCCCAGAACTTGCCATGCTCGGCATACCAGGCGAGATGCAGAAGGGACTCGGGAGCGATTTCGGCGAACGCCTCCTGCCGCGCGGCATCGTCGAAAAGATCGAGCGTACGGACATGCACACCGCGCGGCCATTCGAAATCGACCTCTCGCCGCCGCGCGAGCGCATAGACTTCGCATCCGCTCTCGAGCAAGGGCCGCAGCGTATGCCGTCCGATATAGCCCGAGGGGCCGGTAACGAGGACTTTCATAGTATTGCGTTTTCGGACCGATGGTGCTGACAATGCCTGTCAGTAGCTCGTACCCCGGATGAGCGCCAGCGAAATCCGGGGTACCCGCATGTCGCCGTAGCGCACGCGCGTAAACGCGCTCACGGCTCATGCGGGCTACTTGGGATTCCCGAATGGCCCCGTCCGCACGCTCGACAAACGAAATTCCCCTCGTCTCGATCATTTGCCCGGTTTTCAACGAGGAAGACTGTATTCCGCTCTTCTTCAGCTGGCTCGAGGAGGTCGTGCGGCCCCTCGAAGACCGCTATCGCTTCGAGTTGATCTTCACTAACAACGGCTCGACCGATCGCAGTGTTGCCCGCATTCTCGAGATCCGGGAGAAGCATCCCTGGGTACAGTTGATTACGCTGTCGCGCAATTTCGGGTATCACGCTTCCCTGATGAGCGGTCTCCTCAACGGGACAGGTGATCTGTTCGTCATCATTGACGTCGACTGCGAAGATCCCCCCGAGCTCATTCCGGTGTTTCTGAAACGCTGGGAAGAAGGAAACGATCTCGTCTATGGTGAGCGCATCAATCGCCCGGAAGTATGGTGGCTCAAGGGCGCCCGAAAGTTCTTCTACCGGCTCACGCGATCGATCGCGGACAGCGATTTCATTCTCGACATGGCGGAATTCTCGCTGTTCACCCGGCGGGTGCGCGACGTGCTGTGTAGCAACCGCTCCACATTCCCGTTCCTGCGCAACGAACTCGCGTATGCGGGCTTTGCGCGCAAGGCTATCCCCTTTACTCGGCTGCAGCGGGTGCACGGGCAGACGCATTATCGTTTGCTGGGAATGGCGCGCTTCGCGATCACAGGCATTCTCAGCTCGTCGACCTTCCCGCTCAGGGCTGCCGCCTATTTCGGCATTCCGATCGGCGCAATCGATCTCGCAGTCGCCGTGTCGCGCCTCGTCAGTCCTTATCCCCTGGATCTCGCGCCGTTTTTCCTGCTCAACCTCGCCTTCATCGTCGTGGCACTCGGATTTGCATCGATCTATATCGGGCGGATCTACAAGGACGAGGTGGGCAGGCCGCGCTTCATCGTCGATCAGAGCCGGACATTTCTCAACGGGCGCATTGCGCAGGACGACGTGCGCAAAAGCGATCGTGCCGGCGATCGCGCGATCGGACCATAACTACGGCACTGGCAGCCACAGCAGCAAATAGGTGTTGCGCGCTCCGAGCACCGAGGCAAGAAACGGCATATAGCGACCCTCGCTGAGGCTATCGGTTTCAAGCGATCCGAGCAGCCTCAGCTCGCCCGCCCGCAACGGCAGGATGCTCCATCGCAGTGATGCTGATGTCCCAAGCGGCTCCCCCTGCAGGCCTCGGGAGGACTCCAATATCGTCCTGCGCGCGCGTCCTCGCACCTGCGGATACGCAACAAGCACTTCTTTGCCCTCCCGATTGGCAAGCAGGGCGCCAGCCACATCGGCATTCAACGGCTCAATCCACGCTTTCCCCGCCGGAACGAGGGCACCTATGTCGTAATAGTTGGCGTATCGCTTGCCGAAGAAGGCAAAAGGGAGCGGGGCGCAATGCCACTTTCGGCCTGGCGGGCCCGGAGCCAGCGCCGGCACTCCCGCGTAGCAACGGTCGGTGACGTCCGCGACATGCTGCGACTGCCAGAAGTGATAGCGCGGGTGACGCTCACGCTGCATCCTGCCGCTGTAACGATCATCGATCAGCCCCGATATCGTATTGCTGAACAGCTCGCTCGCGCGGAACTGCCAATACAGCACGTGGTCGTTCGGGTAAAAGGCGGAGTTATCCACGACGACGTATTGGTCGCTGAGCTCGTTTAGTACTTCGTTGAAGTCGCGGACCAGCGTGCCGAGCGCGGCGAAGCCGGCGAGGTGCCGACCTAACGTTGCGCCCCATGTTTGGGGACGCGATGGCGCATCGAGCGCGCTTGTGCTGTGAGAAAGCAGGATGACAGCCATGGTCGCCGCGATACCGCCGGTCCCTAGCGCCAGCCGTCGAGACCATTCCGGCCGAAGGGCGCCTGCGGCCACCACCGTGGCGATGGTGATGAAGAACAGGCTTTCGATTGTGGTGCCAAAAACCGTCGCGTATGTCGGGTGCTTGCGGAAGGGCCACGCGTAAGCCGCAACGATGGCGAGATGTCCGGCCAGAAGCAGTGCGAGAACCAGCGTCGTTCGATCGCAACGACGGCGCACCACGCAAAACAGGCACGCGACGAAGGCCGCGAGGGCAACCAGCGCCCCCGCCACGAGAATGACGTGGCAGCCGAAGTAGCTGCTGCGACGATCGAGAAACAACGTCACGAAATTCTCGTAGTATCCTGGTTGAGAGGTAGGATTGCCGGCGGCCAGCCCAACGAAATGCGCAGAGACTGCTGCAATAATGCTGTCGATATCGCCGGCGTAGAAGGCAACGAGCAGAGCCAGCGCGCTCACGATGGCGCAGCCGGCGGCAAGCAGCGCTCTGCCTGGGATCAGCTGGACCGGCGTCGTCGCCGCGATCAGGAGTGTTGGATAGATCACAAGCGGGAAGTACAGGAGGTGCTCGAAGAACAGCACCCCGCCTATCGCGCCCACGGCTGCAGTTATTCCGGCGCCGGACGCGCGACCGTCCACAGCCCGCTCGGCGCATAGAAGGGTTATAATCAACAGCCCGGTAGCGAACAGTTTGACTGAGAGGGCGTAGGAGACCCGCGCGTGACAAATCCAGTAAAATTCAGGGGTTGCGATCAGCAGGCCCACCATGAACAGCAAGATTCCCGTCTTGGCGCGATGGGACAGCATACGCGACGCGAGCACCCCTACGCCTAGGCCCGCGGTCGCGATCGAAAAGGCGAGCTTGATGATCGTGCCGTAAACGTTGGTATAGGCTACCGTGACTTCCCGAGAATCCAGCAGCCATTCGGTCAGCCAGTGTGCCGGACGGATGGCGGTGTAATAGAAGAAGCCGAAATAGTGATAGAAATAGCTGCCCGGCAACAACGGCCTGAGCGGCGACCACAGTGTTTCCGTGAAGTCCTCCGGGACTGCCATGAACCAGAGTCCGTCGGTGGTCGCCACAACGGCAATCGGCGCCAGCTCAAGGACGAGCAGCACAACAAAAAGAGCTGCGAGCAAAAAAGCGCTAGCCGGAAACCGAGTCCTGAGCCTGGAAGACTCTTGGCAGCCGCCAGCCCAGTCGTCATTTCCCGCCTTCACCTGCTCCCTCCATGCCCGGCGACCGAATGTCGATCCAGCGGCCGGTCGCGTGGGCGCATTGCGCGGCGTCGATGAGGCATTGCACCCGGTATCCATCGGCCACGCCGGGCGAGGGGGTGCCGCCGCTCTCGCAGGCATCCACGAAGCGCCGCACCAAGCGCCCCACCGCGCCGGCGCGCGAGTCAATACTTTGATCCGCGTGCGCCTCCTCAATTGGAATTGCCTTCAACGCATCTTCGCCCCGGTGCCCAAGCCTGAGCTCAAAGCCGCGAAAATAATCGGCGCTAGGGTTAGACAGGACGAGCGTGCCCTCCTCGCCGTAGAGTTCGATGCGATGACCCGAGCCGAGGAATGATGCGGAGCTCACCTGCAAACTGCCGCCGGCGCCCGACGCAAAAGCGAGCGCCAGCGCAATGCTTCCGTCCGCCTTTCCGTCAGGCAACGCAAACACCCGGGCGGTAAGGCTTGAGATCGGACCGCAAAGCCATTCGAGATTATAAAAGCAATGGGAGACGAAATTCCCCAAAATCCCGCCACCGCCTTCGCTGCGTGTCTTCCAGCTTTCGAGGCGCTGCCGCGTGGCCTGGTTCTCAAAATTCCAGGTCACGACTACGTTCTGCAGGCGGCCAATCGCACCAAAGAGCGCCTTGGCGTGCTGCCACGACGGGAGCTCTGGAAAGTTGAAATCGATGACGGTAGGCCGGCCGCTCTCGCACGCCGATTCCAGGATCAGCTGCGCGCCTGCGAGGTCACTGGCGAGAGGCTTCTCGAGAAAGACTGGCTTGCCGAGTTCCAGGGCGCGCTGGGCGATCGCGGGCTGGAGACTGGGAGGCACCGCGATGGCGACTACTGCAACCTCGCGCTCCTCGACCAACGTCTGCCAGGCCCCGAGCCCATGCGGGACTTTCGCAGCCCGAGCGAACTTCGCCGTCCGCGCTGAGTCGGTTCCCGCCAGCGCCACTACCTCGCAGCGAGGATCGTGGCGAAATGCCGGGATAAGGACGGTTCTCCCGTAATTGCATCCGACAATGCCAACGCCGATCACGACCGTTATCTCCGCAGGC